>OBKG01000222.1_pt1 | contig 32067 bp, 32 predicted proteins | sample 1519741 | NCBI WGS metagenome assembly OBKG01 (sample SAMN00265072, study PRJEB22529) | human gut metagenome
CGTAAGACGTAAGAAAAAGTCTGAAGCCGCTCGTAAGCGCAAGTACAATTAATTTTTAAGATTAATTGATGAGTTTTAACTTTAAAAACAGCCGATTGCTGTAAGGGATTACAGTAATCGGCTGTTTTTTGTGCATAGCTCCGGCTCCTTTCCATACACGGCAAAGGCATGAGTGGATTTTTTGTGGAGCTTTCATTTACGGTTTGTTCATTCATGGCTTTGCCGCGCTTTTCTGGAAGACGCAGATCATTCTCAAACAGGCACAGGAGATGTATGAATCTGAGGAATCTATCCCTGCAGAGGGAATGGATCGTGCAGGGGAATTTTAATCCAGCTTCTTTAAATTACAGGAGGGAGCTGCGATTAAGGAGTAATTGGTATGGTAGATCACGAATCCAGGAGCTCCTCCTGCAACCCGTTTGATGTTTTTTCTCTGAATATAGTCGATCTCCACCTTGTCATTATCCCGGCCCTTGGAATAGTAAGCTGCCAGGGCTCCCGCCTCCTCAAAAAGCCGATCCGGAAGGCTCTTTTGGTCCTGCGTTTTAACGATCACATGGGAGCCGGGGATTCCCTTAGCGTGGAACCACCAGTCATTTCCAGAGGCTATCTTAAAGGTGAGTTCATCGTTTTGGTAATTATTTTTTCCTACATAGATGTGATAACCATCAGAGGACAGATAGTGGAAGGGGCGGCTGGTTATATTTGGCTTCTTATCCCCAGCGCGCCGTTTTTTGATATAGCCGTACTCCATCATTTCCTCTTTTATCTGTATCAGGTCGTTTTCTGCCAGCGCAATATCCAGAGCAGAGCTGATGGACTCCAAATGCTCTATCTCTGATTTGGTTTCCTGGATCAGATCAACCAGAGCCTCATAGGTCCGTTTCAGCTTATTGTATTTATTAAAATGCTTTTTGGCATTGTCTGTGGCAGAGAGCTGCGGATCCAGAGGGATGGTAATTTCCTTTCCGGTATAGTAGTTGAGGCATTGGAAGGATGTCTCGCCTCCTTTTAGCTCATAACCGTAGGTGTTTAAAAGCTCGCCGTATATGCGGTATTTTTCCCTTTTATCCGTATCTTTAAGCTGTTTTTGCTGAAGGTCATATTTTTTATAGTTTCTCTCCAGAGCTGTCTGGACAATCCTTCTGAGATCAGAGGATTTCTGACGGATTCTTGTTACTGTATCCCGCATGAAATAGTACTGCTCCAAAAGTGCGCTGATGGAGGACTGAGGCTGGGCGTGGCAGCCGCCTCCTTCGTAGCAGGTGAGAGGTACAGACGCGTATTCCACAGGCCCAGCATGATCGTAAATGATCACAGGAGAGAAATGACCTAGCGCCACGTCCTCCATCATTCTGGACAGGGTATGATAGAGGTGGGTTATTTCAGGCTCGGTGAGCTGGCTGGCTGGAAGCTGGGAATCAATGGAAGCCAGGTGGCAGAGCTCCTCAGCAATGATGGGACTGATGCCTGTAAGATGATTGTACAGGGCTTTCTGTACGGGCATAGGGGACACTGCTATCATTTGCCGGAAGACCTCTTCCGAGACAGTAAGAGGATTTTCCTTGGCAGCTGTTCGGGGGATGAAATAATCTCTTCCCGGAAGCACTTCCCGGACGGAACTCACATGGGAAGGAACGTGCTTAATGCTGTCAATGATGACGCCGTTTGATTTGCAGAATATAATATTGCTGTGTTTGCCCATAATTTCCACAATCAGCTTTTTGCGGCACAGATCCCCCAGCTCGTCCAGATGCTCCAGCTCAAATTCAATGATGCGTTCCAAACCTGGCTGGCTCACTGAAAGGAGCCTCGCGCTGCCAATGTGCTTTCTCAGCAGCATACAAAAGTTTGGGGCTGTCATAGGGCTGGGTTTTTGCTTCTCTGTGAGATAGATCAGAGGCAGGCTTGCGCTGGCTGACATCTGAAGCCTGTAAGTTTCCTTTTTATTTTTAATGGTAATGAGCAGCTCGTCTTTTTCCGGCTGCGCAATTTTAGAAATGCGCCCGCCTTCTAAGGTTTCTCGAAACTCATGTACCAGGTTTGCTATGGTAATTCCGTCAAATGCCATTTTTTTCACTCCCATCAGGTGGATTTTGCAGCAGAGCCGCAGCAGTATTAGAATACCATAAGTTTCGGAAATAGGAAAGGGCAAATGGTTGACTTGGCCTTTCAGATGAATTATAATACTATCTAACTATGGATACGAAAGAGAGGCATTCCTTATGTTAAAAAGCATGACTGGTTTCGGCAGGTGCGAGAACGTTACGGACGAGTATAAGCTTTCTGTCGAGATGAAGGCCGTAAATCACAGATACCTGGATTTAAATATTAAGATGCCTAAAAGGTTTAATTATTTTGAAACATCCATCAGAACGCTTCTTAAGAAATACATCCAGAGAGGAAAGGTCGATCTGTTTATAAACTACGAGGATTATACGGAGAGCAACCTGTGCCTGAAATATAATCAGGCTCTGGCTGCCGAATATATGGGATACTTTGAAAGGATGGCGGAGGAATTTAACATACAGAATGATGTGAAGGTGTCGGCTCTGGCCAAGTTTCCTGAAGTTTTGACCATGGAGCAGACGCCGGACGACGAGGAGCATTTATGGGAGATACTTTCCTGCGCTTTGGAGGAGGCTGCTGTGAAGCTGGTGGAATCCAGGGAGCTGGAAGGAGAGAACTTGAAGAAGGATCTTCTTGGAAAACTGGATTATATGACGGAGCTAGTGGATTTTGTAGAAGCGCGTTCCCCACAGATCCTTGCAGAGTACCGCGCCAGGCTGGAGGATAAGGTGAAGGAGCTGCTGGAAGGCACTGCCATCGACGAGAGCCGGATTGCCGCAGAGGTCACTTTGTATGCAGATAAGGTCTGCGTGGACGAGGAAACGGTCCGCTTAAAAAGCCATATTGAAAATACCAGAAGGGAGCTTATGAGCGGCGAGTGCGTAGGACGCAAGCTGGATTTTATCGCTCAGGAGATGAACCGGGAGGCGAATACTATCCTTTCCAAGGCATCAGATTTGTCTGTCTCCCATAAGGCCATTGCCCTTAAGACGGAGATCGAAAAGGTCAGAGAGCAAATACAAAATATCGAGTAGATCACAAATACCGGAGTATTGAAAAATCAGGGAGAGAAATATGAACCAGCAGGGAATTTTAGTGGTTGTATCGGGATTTTCCGGGGCAGGCAAGGGGACGCTTATGAAGGAGCTGCTTCGGCGGTATGATAATTACGCATTGTCGGTGTCTGCTACCACACGGCAGCCACGAGAAGGGGAAATAGGAGGGAAGGATTATTTCTTCGTTACAAGGGAACAATTTCAGCAGATGATAGAAGAAAAGAGGCTGGTAGAGTATGCCCAATATGTAAATCACTATTACGGTACGCCCAGAGCGTATGTGGAGCAGAGAATGAAAGAAGGAAAAGACGTGATTCTGGAGATTGAGGTTCAGGGTGCGTTGAAGGTAAAGAAGCGATTTCCTGATGCCCTTCTTATTTTTGTCACGCCTCCTGACGCTCAGGAGCTGCGCCGCCGTCTGGTGGGCCGGGGGACGGAAACCATTGAGGTCATTAACGCCAGACTCCGCCGGGCGGCAGAGGAGGCTTCCGGCATGGAGGCATATGATTATCTGCTGATCAATGATGAAATTGACACCTGTGTAGAGCAGATGCATCAGTTAATTCAGCTTCAGCATAATAAGACTGGCTATCATCTGGAGTTTTTAAGCCGGATGCGGGAGGAGCTTTGCCATCTGGATGACAGATAGAAGGCGGAAGGTATAGGATGAATTCAAATAAATAATCATTTTGAAAGGGGAATATAAAATGTTGCATCCATCATACACAGATTTAATTGAGGCAGTTAACAGCGATATTGAGCCGGGAGAGCAGCCGGTGGTACAGAGCCGTTATTCCATTGTAATTGCAGCCTCCAGACGTGCACGGCAGATTATCAGCGGAGAGGGCCCTATGGTATCACAGCTTGCAGGCAAAAAGCCTTTATCCATTGCCATTGACGAGCTGTATCATCAGAAGGTGAAAATCCTTCCGGAGGAAGAAATGACGGAAGAGGAAGAAGAGAACGCTTAAAGCCATCGTAAGCCGTCTCCTGCAAAGGCAGAGATGGCTTATGTTCTTTGGAGCCCTTTGAAACATACAGTAATAGATTCAGGAGTTGATAAGATATTATGGAAAAGCTCAAATTATTTTGCGTTTCCTTAGGATGTGATAAAAATTTGGTGGATACGGAAAAAATGCTGGGACTGCTTAACAGCAGGGGACTTATGTATACAGATGATGAGTCAGAGGCGGATGTAATCCTGGTTAATACCTGCTGCTTTATCGGGGACGCAAAGGAAGAAAGCATCAATACCATACTTGAGATGGCCCGTTATAAGACGGAGGGAGTCTGCAAGGTTCTGATTGTAGCGGGGTGTCTGGCTCAGCGTTATAAGCAGGAGATTTTGGATGAGATCGGAGAGGTGGACGCTATTATCGGCACAACCTCCTACCAGGAGATAGCCCAGGTACTGGATAAGGCTCTCAAAGGAACCGGAGACAGCCGTATTTCCTGCTTCAGCGATCTGAGCCGTCTGCCTGAGGGGGATGAGAGGCGGGTGGTGACTACCGGAGGCCACTATGCGTTTTTAAAGATTGCAGAGGGCTGTAATAAGCGGTGCACCTACTGCATTATTCCTTCCTTACGGGGGCCATACCGGAGCGTTCCAATGGAGCGGCTCATAAAGGAGGCAAAGGAGCTGGCGGAGTCTGGTGCAAAGGAGCTTATTCTTGTGGCCCAGGAGACGACTCTTTACGGTACGGATCTCTATGGAGAAAAATCCCTTCCAAAGCTGCTGAGGGAGCTGGCAAAGGTTCCGGGGATTTATTGGATACGGATTCAGTACTGCTATCCTGAGGAAATTACAGATGAGCTTATAGAAACCATCCGAACAGAGGATAAGGTTTGCAATTATCTGGATATCCCCATTCAGCATGCCAGCGACAGGATTCTTAGACGCATGGGAAGAAAGACCCACAAGGAGGAGCTTAAGGAACGCATAAGAAAGCTACGGGAGGCGATCCCTGATATTGCTCTCAGGACGACCCTCATATCCGGCTTCCCTGGCGAAACAAAGACAGATCACGAGGAGCTGATGGAGTTTGTTAATGAGATGGAATTTGAGCGCCTGGGAGTGTTTGCCTATTCAGCTGAGGAGGATACACCGGCTTTTTCTTATCCGGATCAGGTTCCTCAGATGATAAAGGAGGAGCGCAGGGATGAGCTTATGGAGCTTCAGCAGGATATTGCCTTTGAGCATTGTGAAAATATGGTTGGGCGTATCCTGACTGTAATGATTGAGGGAAAGGTAGCGGATGAACCCGCCTATGTGGGAAGGACCTATATGGACGCGCCCAATGTGGACGGCCTTATATTTGTAAATGGGGATGTGGAGCTGATGTCCGGCGACTTTGTACGGGTTAAGGTGACAGGAGCTGCTGAGTATGATTTGATAGGAGAGGTGTACGATGAATCTGCCTAATAAACTGACCATTGCAAGAGTGGTATTAATTCCGTTTTTTGTCGCTGCTCTTTTATATGACGGAGGCGGAAGCAAGACCATGCGGATTGTGGCGGATATACTTTTTATATTAGCCAGCCTTACGGATTTGCTTGATGGTAAGCTTGCCCGCAGATATAATCTTGTCACGAATTTCGGCAAATTTATGGATCCTCTGGCCGATAAGCTGTTGGTTTGTTCTGCGCTGATCTGTCTGGTTGAGCTGGGACAGGCGCCTGCCTGGATGGTGATTGTGATTATCAGCCGTGAGTTTATAATCAGCGGCTTTCGCCTGGTTGCCGCAGACAACGGCGTGGTGATAGCAGCCAGCTACTGGGGAAAATTCAAAACCACCTTTCAGATGATTGCGGTGGCGCTTTTGATTGCGAATTTTCCAGCATTGAGCCTGGCGGCAGATATTACCCTTTGGGCAGCCCTGGCGCTGACTCTCATTTCATTGGCAGATTACATCGCAAAAAATTATAGGATACTAACTGAGGGAGGCATGTAGAATGACGGCAGAACTGATTTCTGTAGGCACGGAGCTTTTAATGGGGAATATTGTAAACGGAAACGCGCAGTTTTTGGCAGAGCAATGTGCGGCCCTGGGCTTTGGCATGTATTATCAGGTGACAGTAGGGGATAATTACGGTCGTATGAAAGCGGTGATTGAGACGGCTTTGGAACGTTCCGATATTGTGATTCTTACAGGGGGGCTGGGGCCTACGGAGGATGATTTGACGAAAGAGGTATGCGCGGAAGCCATGGGTATGAAGCTGGTGGAGGATACTCATACCAGAGAACATCTGAAAAGCTTTTTTGAGAATAACATTTATAAGGAAATACCGGAGAACAATTGGAAGATGGCGGTGGTGCCAGAGGGGGCTTTTGTGCTGGACAATGGAAACGGCATGGCGCCAGGACTGATTTTGGAGAAGGAAGGTAAGACTGCCATTCTGCTTCCGGGACCTCCGGGAGAGCTTTACCCTATGTTTCGCCAACAGGTGCTGCCTTATCTTCAGAAACGCCAGCAGCAGGCGCTGGTGTCCAGAATGGTGAAGATATGTGGTTATGGGGAGAGCCAGGTGGAGGATATGCTTCTGGATTTAATTGACAAACAGACAAATCCCACCATTGCAACCTATGCGAAAACAGCTCAGGTGGATCTCCGCCTTACGGCAAGGGGGGAGGACGAGAAGGAGGCGGAGGCTCTGATTGCCCCGGTGCTCCATGAGATCATGAAGCGTTTGGGAAATGCCGTCTTTACAACCGACGAGTATGTGACGCTGGAGATGGCAGTGGTAGAGCTTCTGAAGAAGAAAGGACTCACTATTTCTACGGCTGAGTCCTGCACCGGCGGTATGACGGCGGCGAAGCTGGTTAATGTCCCTGGCGCCTCCAATGTATTTATGGAGGGTGTGGTCACTTACTCAAACGAGGCTAAGATGCGCCTTCTTGGGGTTAGGCAGGAAACCTTAGAGACCTTTGGAGCGGTGAGTCGTGAAACAGCTCAGGAGATGGCCGAGGGAGGCGTAAAAATGAGCGGCTCCGATATTTGCGTGGCCATTACGGGACTTGCCGGGCCGGGAGGCGGAACGGATAAGAAGCCTGTGGGATTGGTGTTTATGGCGTGCTGCCTTAAAGGAAGGACGGAGATACGAGAGTATCATTTTAAAGGAAACAGAGATAAGATACGAGAGCAGTCTATGATGAAAGCCCTGGATCTGGTTCGTCTGTGTGTGTTGGAGCACAGCTGACCTTTAGCAGTTTTGTAGGACGCAGGAAGAAGGCGGAGGCTAGGCCTGTACTGCAAATAGCCTGGACTGCATCCGGATCTTAAAGGGCGGCTGGAAGTATAGCTTTAAGGACAGGGAGAGAACGTATGCGCTGGTGGAAGCATCTATACATGGGCGAGCATGCCGGGGAAAAACGAGCGGAGGTTCTTCGGGGAATCCGTGAAAAACGGATGATGCCCGATACCTATGTGATTACACTCCCTGAGAGTGGGAATCATATACTTGATATCCGTCCTGTCCTTCTTTTCACTAAGGAGGAGCGGGAAGGACAGGGGCCCCTGATTCTGGGCGTGGCCTCAGGGATGGAGGAAGCCAGGGAGCTGGTGCGTATCATGGTGGATGATATGTACAAAAAGACAGGTGAATTTGACTGGAATGGCTACATGAGGTATCTTGAATGATGCATATTGTACTTCTGATATTGAAAATAACCGGCATTATCCTGCTGGCGCTTCTGGGGCTCCTGCTGCTTCTGGGGCTGACCCTGCTGCTGGTACCTCTTCGCTATCATGTAAGTGGAGAATGGATGGGGGAGGCAAAGGCTCAGGCCAGGGTTCACTGGTTTCTCCGCCTTCTGTCCTTTCGTGCGGTTTATGACCAGAAGAGCGGACTTTTGATGAAACTTCGCGTATTTGGCATCCCTGTGTGGAGCTCTGATAAGGAGGAACCGGTAAAGGAAGCAGGGGACAGCATAGAACACCTGATGGATGACGGGGGGGATTCTCTGACACAGAATTTGGAGCGGGAGGAGCAGAGATACCGGAAATCAGCCAAGAAAGTGCAGGAGATGGATGAGGCTTTTGAAAAGAAGTCTTCAGATGGATGCAAAAGAGGCGCTAGGAAAGCTTTGAAAAATCTTTTATTTTCTTTTCGTCGAATCTATGATAAGCTAAAGGGAGGCTGTCAGTTTATCCAGGAACAAAGAGAGTGGCTGGAAAATGAAAAGAATCAGGCTTCTCTGCGCTTCCTGTGGAAGCAGGCAGGCCGTGCTCTGGCTCATTTGAGGCCCATTAAGGGCCAGGGAACCATCAGCTTCGGATTTGAGGACCCCTATACTACAGGCCGTGTTCTTCAGGGAGTCAGTTTGATTTACCCCTTCTGCCACAGGCAGCTGTCCATTCAGCCCGTATTTGATGAGAAGATATTGGAGGGGGAGGGAAGCTTCACGGGGAGAGTCAGGCTGGGCTTTCTTTTGTGGCTGGCAGTTCAGATTTATTTTGACAGACATACGAGGAAGCTGATACAAAGCTTTATAAAATAAAAGAAAAGAGGCACATACTATGGCAGAGAACCAATTTACATCTACAATAGATACGTTATTTAAGGGGATGGATCACTTTGTCACAACTAAAACAGTAGTAGGAGAGCCGGTGCATGTAGGAGAAACTATTATTGTTCCTCTTATTGACGTAACCTGCGGAATGGCAGCCGGAGCATTTGCGGAGGGCGGCAAGCAAAAGCAGAAGGGTGGGGGAGGCATGAGCGCTAAGATGAGCCCAAGCGCAGTTTTGGTGATACAGAACGGAGTCACTAAGCTGGTTAATGTAAAGAATCAGGACGCGATTACTAAAGCTATCGATATGGCGCCTGATTTTATCAACAAATTTCTGGGAGGAAAGCCGGCGGTATCAGAGGAGGCAGTGCAGGCAGCCAAGGATACGGCAGCCGCTTATGACAGGGGAAAGACGGAGCACATGGATGTTAAATAGCCTTTAAAGAGCGGCGCCGCAGGCAGCTTCGGCGAATGAATGGTAATGAAAGCCGCATTTCTGCATATGATAGAGTATAGCTTGTTGCAGAATGGGGGAGATAATTAGGATATGAGAAGAATATGCGGGCTTATGCTGTTTTGCTTTGGCTTCGGCATGGCGGTGCTTTTGTTTATTCCTGAAACAATCTTTACCTTCCTGTTCATTATCGGCTGCTTAGTATTTGGGTATAATTTGTTCTGTTGTTGATATAACGGATTGGGAAGGAGTTTCATCAGGGCTCAAGAAGCCGGATTATTAAATTGAAAAATCACAAAGAGAAGGCATTGCCAACTGATAATCAGGGCAATGCCTTCTTAAGGAACCAATGTGCTGTTTCGCTACGCTCTTTCTACAAGGCCGGAACGTAAGCAGGAAGTACATACGTACATCTTCCGGCTTCCTCCGTTTACTTTAACCTTAACGGACTTTACATTCGCTTTCCACATCTTGTTGGATCTTCTATGGGAATGGCTCACTTTATTGCCAAAATGAGCTGCCTTTTCACAGATTGCACACTTAGCCATACTATTGCACCTCCTTAACACGTTACTTGGATTTTTATGCTAACAAAATCCACAACAAATGTATGATACCAGAAAGCGATAAAATTTGCAAGCAAAAAAGCAAAATTTTATTTCTTTTTTTCAGAAAATAGTGTATACTGTTTTCATGTATGAAGATTGGAGGCATATGCATGAAGGGACGAATCAGCAATAAGATGGGTGAAATCCAGATTAACCCGGATGTGATTGCTTTATATGCAGGAACCATCGCGGTGGAGTGCTTTGGTATTGTCGGCATGGCGGCAGTGAGCATGAAAGACGGGCTGGTTAAGCTTTTGAAGAGAGAAAGTCTGACTCATGGCATTAATGTGGATATTATTGACAACAAAATATCCATTGATTTTCATGTAATCGTATCCTATGGTGTCAGTATATCCGCAGTATCTGATAACCTAATCGAAAGCGTGAAATACAAGGTGGAAGAATTCACCGGAATAGAGGTTGAGAAGATCAACATCTATGTGGAAGGTGTAAGAGTGATTGATTAGGAGGAGCTTACCTGTGGGTATGAATACAATTAACGCCGGGATGGTAAAAAATGCATTTCTGGCAGGAGCTAAGGCCCTGGAGGCCAAGAAGGACTGGATTAATGAACTCAACGTATTCCCTGTACCGGATGGAGATACAGGAACGAATATGACATTGACAATCATGGCTGCGGCTAGGGAAGTGGCAGAGCTTGAGGCGCCTACTATGGCAGAGCTGGCAAGAGCTATTTCATCCGGGTCCCTGAGGGGGGCAAGGGGAAATTCCGGAGTCATCCTGTCACAGCTTCTTAGAGGCTTTACAAAGGAGATTAAGGGGAATGACGTGCTAACCACTACCATACTTGCCAATGCGATGGTCAGAGGCACGGAGACGGCCTACAAGGCTGTTATGAAGCCAAAGGAGGGTACGATCCTGACTGTAGCCAAGGGGATGGCGGATAAAGCATTGGAGATGGCCTCACGTACCGATGATATTGAGGTGTTTGCGGCAGAGGTCGTCCGGCATGGAGATTATGTGCTGAACCAAACGCCGGAGATGCTTCCTGTATTAAAGCAGGCAGGGGTTGTGGATTCTGGCGGCCAGGGACTGATGCAGGTGATAAAAGGAGCTTTTGATAGCCTTACAGGCAAAGTCGGAGTTGTTTCTGTGGAAGGGCTATCTGAATCGGGAGGGGGTTCTAGGAGCATCGCAGGGGCGTCGAGGACGGATATTGATACAGCAGATATAAAGTTCGGGTATTGTACGGAGTTTATTATCAATTTAGACCAGAAATTTTCAGAGGAAAAGGAGCGGGAATTTAAGGCGTATCTGGAATCTATCGGTGATTCTCTGGTAGTGGTATCGGATGATGAGCTGGTAAAGGTGCATGTCCATACGAACCATCCGGGCCTGGCCTTCGAGAAGGCTTTGACATTTGGCTCCTTATCCCGTATGAAGGTTGACAACATGAGAGAGGAGCATCAGGAACGTGTGATTCAGGATGCCCAGCGGATTGCCAGGGAGCAGGCTGATAAGAAAGCTCTTTTAGAGACTTCAGAACAGTCTCCTAAGCGCAAGGATTACGGGTTTATTGCGGTTTCCAGCGGAGAGGGATTAAGCGACATATTTACAGGAATCGGCGCTGACTATCTGATCGAGGGAGGTCAGACGATGAATCCCAGCACAGAGGATATGCTAAAAGCCATTGACAAGGTGAACGCAGACAATATTTTTATCCTTCCCAACAATAAGAATATTATCATGGCCGCACAGCAGGCCGGGGATTTGACAGAGGACAAACATATTATCGTGATTCCTTCCAGAACCATTCCCCAGGGAATTACGGCTCTGATAAATTTCATGCCTGATTTGTCGCCGGAGGATAATTTGGAAAACATGAAGTCTGAGATGGGGAATGTAAAAACGGTTCAGGTCACATATGCTGTGAGAACCACGAATATAGATGGCATTGATATAGAAGAGGGGGATATCATGGCTATCGGAGATCAGGGGATTCTGGCGGTTGGAAAGGAGACGGAGGACACGGCTCTTGAGGCTTTGAAGTCTATGCTGGATGGCGGCTCAGAGTTGATAACGGTTTATTATGGCAGCGGCGTAACGGATGATGAAGCCCAGGCTTTGGCAAGTAAGGCAAAGCAGTTGTTCCCTGATAAGGAGATTGAGCTTCAGTACGGCGGCCAGCCTATATATTACTATCTCATTTCCGCGGAATGAATAACATCAGGTAATTGAGAAACTCATTGAGGTTTGATTATTAAATATATTTTTTGCTATTTCAACGATTACAAAGTTGGCTGGATAAATGAATGAAAGGAGAGAAACAAATATGGATCAAGAAATGATGAACCGTTCTTATGAAGTTCAAGTAGAGGGGGATTCTCTGGAGCGTTACACAGCTAAGACCTTTGGCTGGATGTTTATGGGGCTCTTGGTGACCTTTGCAGTTGCAGTGGGAGGGTATGTTACAGGAGCTATATTTTATCTGAATTATATTCCCTATTGGTATTATGCTCTGGTAATTGCAGAGCTTGGAGTCGTGGTGTTCCTGTCTGCAAGAATAGAAAAGATGTCTGTAGGCATGGCTAGGATCATGTTCTTTCTGTATGCAGTGTTAAATGGAATTTTTTTCTCTGCCTATCTGTATATTTTTGATATGACCATTCTTTGGATGGTATTCGGTGTTACCTCCGTATTTTTCGGAATTATGGCGGCAGTGGGCTGGTTTGGGAATATTAATTTTGCCAGGCTGCGTCCCTTTCTGATGGGAGGTCTGGTATTCCTGTTCTTCTTTTGGATTTTTTCAATGTTTATTGACCTGAGCGCCTTTGAAACCGCCGTGTGCGCAGTTGGAATTTTCGTATTTCTGCTTCTTACTGCCTATGATGTTAAGAAGATTCAGGCATATCACATGTATTACGGCCAGATGCCAGAGATGGCAGCCAGGGCATCCATCTTTTCCGCTTTGCAGCTGTATCTGGACTTCATTAACCTGTTTCTGTATATTTTAAGAATTTTGGGTAAGAAGAAATCATAGTTACTGTTAGTTGGCACAGGCAGGAGCGGGGAATAAAAGTCATCCTGCTTCCTCTATGGAATCCGTCCGCAGGCGCTCAAAGAGAGTTAATTAAATAGCTTTATCCACTCTCCATATCCCCGTTCCTCCATATGATCGTAGGGGATAAATTCCAGAGAGGCGCTGTTGATGCAGTATCTGACTCCATTAGGGCTTTCTGGTTCACCATAGAAAATATGTCCTAAATGAGAGTCCCCCGACCTGCTTTTTACCTCGGTTCGATTCATGCCGTGGGAGCTGTCCTCTTTAAAAATAACACTCTTATAACTGATTGGGGCAAAAAAGCTGGGCCATCCACAGCTGCTTTTGTATTTATCTAAGGAAGAAAACAGAGGCTCTCCGGTGACAATATCTACATAGATGCCCTTTTCATAAAAATCCCAGTATTCTCCGGTAAAGGCTCGCTCTGTATCTCCCTTTTGTGTGACGTTATACTGCAAATCCGTAAGCTTATCCCGAAGCGTTTGGGCACCGGGCTTTGCGTACCCAATGGGTTTTGTGCCAATTACCTCGTTTATTTTCTCAAATGCAGACTGGGCGATATGGCAGTACCCGCCAGGATTTTTAATCAGATAGTCCTGGTGGTATTCCTCTGCCGTAAAATAGCTCGTAAGCGGTTCTATTTCCACTGCGAATTTATGGTGCTTTTTCTTTTCCTTCTCTGCAAAAGCTTTTACAATCCTTCCTGAGCCTTCGTCTGGATAATATATTCCTGTTTGATACTGATCGCCGGTATCGTTTCCCTGCTGCTTTTCGACTGTTGGGTCAATGACGTAGAAGAAAGCCGTCAGCAGCTGCTCCAGCGAAACCTGCCAAGGCTCGTAAACCACACGGACCGTCTCACGGTAGCCGGTATCGCCGAAAACCACAGAGTTATAATCTGGAACAATATCCTTCTTGCCGTTGGCATAGCCGCTTTCCACATACAAGACTCCGCTTATCGACTGATAAAGCTTTTCCATTCCCCAGAAGCAGCCGCCTGCAAAATAGATTTCCTGCGCTCTCTCCGGCAGTATATAAGTCTGCTTTAAAACCATGTTTTCATCCTCCTTTTCAGTGCCGGCAGACTGCTGATTCACTTGGCTGCCTGTGGTAAAGAACCCAATTCAGCCAGAAAAAGCAGTTTACCAAAGGTTTTGATACGAATAATTTCCTTATATTCAGGAATCCGGCAGTACAAAAACTCCAGAGCAATCTTGAAGCCCTGCTGCATTACTGTATTATATCACATGAAAGGAAGCTGATAAAGTGATATAGAAAGAAAATCAAGCTTGCTAGCAATCGCAATATTGTCTATAATTGGATAATGAGATACGGCTATCAGTGGAAGATAAACGGCACATAGGAATCGGATGCTTCTGAGCGCTTAAAAGATGCTCAGAGAATTTGTATGTATGAAACTGTAACCGGATGCCTGAAAGGGAGAATGGAGGGCATTCTGGTTCCAAAAGGAGTTTGAAAGCATGTTAAACGGACAGCCCTTGAATACATTAAAAGGAATTGGCGAAAAGACGGGCAAGCTGTTTGAAAGATTGGGAATTCTAACAGTGGGAGAGCTTCTGGCCTATTATCCCAGAGCCTATGATACTTATGAAGCTCCGGTGGCTATCGGACAGCTAAAGGAACAGACCGTTATGGCGGTGGAGGCAGCGCTTAAAAGCCCACCGGAGCTTCTTCGTCTGAACCATAAGCAGATTGTCTCAGTCCGCCATAAGGATCTGACAGGCTCATTGCAGATCTCCTGGTATAACATGCCTTACATGCGGACGAACCTGAAGTCAGGAGAACTATATATCTTCCGGGGGCGGGTGGTGAGAAAGCGGGGGCGTCTGATTATGGAACAGCCACAGGTATTTACGCCTGAGGACTACAAGGCATTGGTAAATTCCATGCAGCCTATTTATGGGCAGACTAGGGGCCTTGCTAACAAGACGATCGTAAAGGCCCAAATTCAGGCCCTGGAGGTTCGTCAGATGGAGCGGGAATACATGCCGGCTGAGCTGAGGCGCAGATATGAGCTGGCGGAAATTAATTATGCAATCCGGCATATCCATTTTCCGGCAGATAAGGCAGAGCTGCTTTTTGCGAGAAAAAGACTGGTATTTGACGAGTTTTTTATGTTTCTTGTGGGAGTGCGCAGGCTCAGGGAGCAGAGAGCGGACAGAAGCTCTCCCTATTTTATAAAGCGCAGAATGGAGACAGACGCCATAAAAGCAGCGCTTCCCTACAGCCTTACAGCCGCTCAGGAGCGAGCGCTGGAGGAGATATACCAGGATATGGAAAAGGGACTGGTTATGAACCGGCTGATACAGGGAGATGTTGGTTCAGGAAAGACTATAATTGCCATTCTGGCCCTGCTTCAGGCTGCGTATAATGGGTATCAGGGGGCATTGATGGCGCCCACAGAGGTGCTGGCAAGACAGCATTATGAGTCTATCACTGCATTGTTTGAGGAGCAGAGAATTGAAAAAAAAGCTGTGCTGGTAACTGGTTCCATGACAGCAAGAGAGAAACGGCTTGCCTATGAAGCCATTGCCAGCCATGAGGCCGATATTATCATCGGAACCCATGCCTTGATACAAGAAAAGGTTGTCTATGATAAGCTGGCTCTGGTGATCACCGATGAACAGCACCGGTTTGGAGTAGGCCAGAGGGAACTTCTAAGCAGCAAGGGACACACTCCCCATGTAATGGTTATGAGCGCTACTCCTATTCCAAGAACGCTGGCCATTATCCTGTATGGCGATCTGGACATCTCAGTCATAGACGAACTTCCCGCAGGACGCCAGGTGATTCGAAACTGCGTGGTGGACACAAGCTACCGGCCCAAAGCCTACGCATTTATTCAAAAGCAGGTGGAGGAGGGCCATCAGGCCTATATTATCTGTCCTATGGTAGAGAAAAATGAGATGATCGAGGCGGAAAATGTCCTAGATTACACAAGAATGCTGAAAAAGGAGCTGCCTTCCTCCATCACAGTGGAATACCTTCACGGCAAGATGAGGGGAAAGGAAAAGAACGCAATCATGGAACGTTTCGCGGCAGGAGACATTCAGGTTCTTGTATCCACTACGGTAATTGAGGTGGGGGTAAATGTACCCAATGCTACCGTAATGATGATTGAGAATGCCGAGCGTTTCGGACTTGCCCAGCTCCATCAGCTCCGGGGGCGGGTAGGCAGGGGCAGGGCACAGTCCTATTGCATCATGGTAAACTGCTCTCAGGATCAGGGCACAGAAGAACGTCTGGATATTCTGAACCGATCCAACGACGGTTTTTATATTGCTTCTGAGGATCTGAAGCTGAGAGGACCGGGGGATATTTTCGGAATGAGGCAGAGCGGGGATATGGAATTTAAGCTGGCGGATATTTTTACAGACGCAAATATCCTTAAAACGGTTTCGGAGGAAGTAAACCGTTTGCTGGAGGAGGACCCGGAATTAGAAAAAGAGGAGCACAGGGAGCTGAAACGCAGGATTGAGGAGTATTTGGTATCAGAGGTATATCTGTAATCGCTGCAAATATGCATGGAAGCGAAACTATTTGTTTATGAAGGGAGAACAAACTATGAATGAAACATTAAAAACCATCCTTACAAGAAGAAGCACAAGAAAATTTTTAAACAAGCCTATCCCAGAGGAGGAGCTGCGCCAGATAATCCAGGCGGCCCTTCACGCGCCCAGCGGAATGGGCAGGCAGACCTGGCAGTTTACTCTGGTTAAGAACCGGGAGAAGATTCAAGCTTTGGCTGCAGTCATTGAAAAAACGCTGAGAAGAACCGGCTATGATATGTACCAGCCGGAAGCGGTTCTGATACCTTCTAATGACAGGGAGAGTCCTTACGGCAGGGAGGATGATGCCTGCGCTATGGAAAATATCCTTTTGGCCGCTCATTCCATGGGGATTGGCTCGGTATGGATCAACCAGCTTCAGGGCATCTGCGATGACCCTGCCGTCCGGGATCTGCTGACATCCTTTGGCATACCTGAAAACCATGTGGTTTACGGCATGGCCGCATTGGGCTATGCAGATGACCAAAAAGAGGAGAAAGAAAGAATTGGGAAGGTAGTAATTGTAGAATAATAGAGGCATATCTTGTTTATAGAACAAATGAAAATCCCCAGGCTGTGTTAATACATAGACCGGGGATTTTCTGCTGGTTTGGCAATAAAATCAGCGTACTTCTGAAATTACTTCAGAGTCTGACCTTTATTTACCTGCCATCTGACGCTCCTGAGCCTCGATCATCTTCTTAACCATATATCCGCCTACAGAACCGTTCTGAGCAGAAGTCAGATTACCGTTGTATCCGTTGGTTAAGGGTACTCCAAGCTCATTTGCAACTTCCATTTTAAATCTGTCCATTGCTTCTCTTGCTTCTGGTACATTTGTTTTGTTAGAATTGTTAGACATAATAAAACGCCTCCTTGTGATATATTTGCCGCGAAGCAATTAGAAATCCGCGGCTTGTTTTTTGCTACAATCCTATTATGTGAGAATTAAAAAAATAATACACTAGAAGGTTTTGTGTTTTTTGTCAAATATTAGGATGTGAAATTATTTCATTTTTATCAAAGAAGAAACATCCTGGCAGGTAGGTTTTTGAGAAAAAGAAGGAAGTTGATTTAAGAAATAATTAAAACAATTTGTGTAAACATATGGTATACTAACCGAAGTATGCCTATATTATCCACAGTTCCATAAACAAAAAACTTCACTGGGCCTGATGCTTTGTGGTATACCAATGGATAGGAAGCTCCCGGAAGGAAGCCCTAGCCGGATATATAGTATTATGCGGTCAGATATGATACCGCGCTGGCTTGATGACACGTGAAGGCGGATTAAAAAACAGCTATCGTATTGTAAGGATTGAAGTGAATTTTACATAGATATGATTATACGCAGGAGGTAAATTTATGGATTACAGAATGTTAGGCGATACGCTTCCGGCAGTGGAGGTAAGGCTTCAGCCGGGAGAGGCTATGTACACACAGTCCGGGGGTATGGCATGGATGAGCGAGGGACTTACCCTGGATTCTAATGTAAAGGGAGGCCTGATGAAGGGCTTTGGAAGAATGTTTACAGGTGAGTCGCTGTTTATGGCAACCTACACAGCTTCTAAGCCTAACTGCGTGATTGCCTTTGCTTCTACTGTTCCTGGGAAGATCCTTCCGGTGGATGTGTCGAAAATGCAGTTAATATGCCAGAAGGGGGCATTCCTTTGCGCCCAGTCTACCGTAGAGCTAACCACGCTTTTTACAAAAAAGCTTTCTGCCGGCTTTTTCGGTGGAGAAGGTTTTATTCTTCAGAAAATTGGCGGAAGCGGCTTGGCCTTTCTGGAGGTGGACGGGGATGTGATAGAAAAAAATCTTGCTCCGGGTGAGGTTATAAAGGTAGATACGGGAAATATTTTTGCTTTTGAGCCAAGTGTCTCCTATGAGATAGAAACGATTAAGGGAATTAAAAATATGCTGTTTGGTGGAGAGGGATTGTTTCTCACGAAACTTACAGGTCCTGGTAAAATTTATATGCAGACCATGAATATTGCAGAGTTTACAGGAAGAATCGCTCAGGGAATTCCTTCCTCCAAATAGCGGGGGAGGGGAAAAGAGAGGAAAAACCTGAAAAAGTCCTTGTATATCTGTGCCTTTCATATTATACTTGTCTGGAATGAGAATTGCTGTAACCACACAGCCATAATACAGGAGCTATAAATGAGAGTAATTGCGGGCAGCGCCAGAAGGCTGCTTTTAAAGACTGTGGAGGGAATGGATACAAGACCTACCACCGATAGAACGAAGGAAACACTGTTTAATATGCTTCAGCCCCGGATTGGGGACTGCAAGTTTTTAGACCTCTATTCCGGAAGCGGGGCTATTGGAATAGAGGCTTTAAGCCGTGGCGCCAGCCTGGCTGTGATGATAGAGGACGCGCCTAAGGCCGTTGCCTGCATCAGGGAGAATCTGGAGCGGACAAGGCTGGAGAATCGGGCGATGGTTATGAATTGCGACGTAATTGCAGGGCTCAGAAAGCTGGAAGGGAAAAAATACCAGTTTGATCTCGTTTTTATGGACCCTCCCTACAATCATGGGGATGAACGTATGGCACTGGACTATCTGGCATGCTCAACCCTGATTACAGAGGATACGATGATTGTGATAGAGGCTTCAAAGGAAACAGATTTTCAGTGGCTGGAAGACTCCGGCTACCATTTGATCAAAAGCAAGGAATATAAAAACAACAAGCATGTATTTGTAGGCAGGGGAGAATAAATGAAGACAGCCATATATCCGGGGAGCTTTGACCCCGTTACCTTAGGGCATTACGATATTATTGAACGGACAGCGAAAATGTTCGGCCGGGTAATTATCGGTGTATTGAATAATAAGATGAAATCACCATTGTTTTCTGCTCAAGAACGTGTTAATATGTTAAAAGAGGTGACTGCTAACCTTCCAAATGTGGAGGTTCAGTCCTTTGACGGGTTATTAATCGATTTTGTGCGCCAGAACAGCGGCGGAATTATTGTCAGAGGCCTGCGGGCTATTACAGATTTTGAATACGAGCTTCAGATGGCACAGACCAACCGGGTCATGGCCCCTGAGGTTGATACCATATTTTTGACTACGAATTTGAAATATTCCTATTTAAGCTCCAGTATCGTGAAAGAAATTGCGGAGAATAAGGGAAATATCAGTGAATTCCTGCATCCATCCGTTGCAGAAATGGTTCAGGCTAAATTTAGAGGCCAGGCTTAAATAACCGGGGTAAATCAGGATAAGGAGAAGATGCCATATGATGAGTAGAATCGAGCAGTTAATCAGTGAGATCGAAGAATATATAGATAGTTGTAAGTTTCAGGCATTGTCTAACAGCAAAATTATTGTAAATAAAGAAGAGATCGAAGAGTTGCTTGTGGAGCTGCGCCTTAGAATTCCTGACGAGATTAAAAAATATCAGAAAATTATCAGCCAGCAGGACACGATCCTCAGCGAGGCCCAGGCCCAGGCAGACGCCATGCTGGAGGATGCTAAAAAGCAGGCAGATTCCATGGTAGCCCAGGCTAGCGAGCAGACTACGGAGATGATTAATGAGCACGAGATTATGCAGCATGCCTATGCTCATGCCAATGAGGTAATGGAACAGGCCAATATGCAGGCGCAGGCTATGATTGACAGCGCGGTTAACGACGCCAACGATATTCGCCAAAGCGCCATTCAGTATACGGATGATATGCTGAACAGCCTTCAGACGATTATCACCCACTCTATGGAAGGGGCCAGGGGACGCTTTGACTCGTTTATGGCGTCTATGCAATCCAGCTATGATATTGTCTCCTCCAACAGAAATGAGCTGTCAGGCGGAATTGTCAGAAGTGGCGAGCAGGAGCCATCGAAGGGAACGGATAGCGGGGCGGAGCTTATGTAGCAAAGCCTTAACACTGCGTAAGACAGCATATCAGGCTTTCAGGCACATGAATACATAGAACAAGATACAGGACAGCGCGCTATGAAGCAGCTTCCAAAATATATAGTGCCGGATGGACAGTCCGGCATTTTTTAATACGCTTTTTGTCTGGAAGATGCCGGAGAAGCCTCCAAAGGCAGCAGAACCGATCACAAGAAGTGCGCCTGTCTGACCGGAAGAACTTTGGACAATGGCCTGTATTCCTGTAGTAATCTCAACTGCTCCCAAAAGGGCGGGACGTATCAATGGCGGCAGGGGAAGGGGAAAAACCGTTAGGTAAAGAGCCAGAATAGAAAAAAGCATGATATAGCCTCCTATTTTTGTCATGGTTTCAAAGGAGCTCATCATATGCTCATCGAAGGAAAAGGATGAACTGGAATATAGCTGATTCCCGGCTTCTGGATCATCCAATCTTTTATAGTGATAGCAGGCTCTGGCTAAAATAGAAATTGGAAGAATTGGAAGATAAAGTGAGGCGGCTGTGATCCACAGAGAGCAGGCTTTTCCCACATCTGGAATCAAGGATATCTGGCTCATTATATAGCCCAGAACAAACATGGGGCTTGGGTGATTTGCGATGGCAAGGAGGTAGCGGCCTTCCTCCGGGGAAATACGTCTGCTGTCCAGAAAATCACTGGCATTTTTAGCTCCCATTGGATAGCCGCAGAGAAGTCCGCTCATAAGCACATAGCTGCCCTGATCCGACAGTTTGAGAAGTCCTGACAGAATCGGCTTAAAGGGGCCTGTGAGAATGCAGATGGCATCCATAGCTACGATAACGCCGGAGCATATCATAAAGGGCAGAAGGGTTGGCAGGACGATATTTCCCCAAAGAATCAGACCTTGTCTAGCTCCCTCAAGGGCTAACTGGGGATTAAACAGAAGCATAAGCAGACAGAGGACAGACAGGGTTCCAAGAATGGATTTTTTCATAGACACCTGAATACAATCATTTATATACAATATATTGCAGAGGATGATGTGCTATGCCTTTGGTTCTTATCCTGATTTTAGCTGTGTTCCAGTATTCTATCACCAATTATCTGGTTATGAATCCTGATTATTACCAGCTTGGGCCTTATACCTGGGAGAGCGGCGAATTCCGGGCAATGAAGCTGGGTGATGGGATTGGCAAATGGGAAAGTCTGGATTTTGACAAGCTTACTACCCTGATGATTGAGCATGATTATGACCTGACCAAGGCGGAGGATATAAGGTACAGCAACCGTCTCCTGCTTGCTGCAAGACCGGCAGATTACAGGAAGCTGAAAAATGCTTATGAGACAGTAATGGGGGATTTGGTTTATTTTCCGGTTCCCGCTTCTTCTAACAGGGATACTCCCAAGGTGGTGTTTGAGAATGGATGGATGGAGGGGAGAAGCTACGTGAAGGACAGTCAGAAAACAGAGGAAAAAGGTCAGGGCGAACGAAAGCATGAGGGGTGCGATATTATGGGAGATAAGCTGCCGAGAGGCTCGTATCCGGTGGTCAGTATTAGCGATGGGACGGTGGAGCGGGTTGGTTGGCTGGAGATGGGGGGATGGCGCATTGGAATACGGACAAGGAGAGGCGCTTATGTGTATTATGCTCATTTGTATAATTATGCCAGAGAATGGAAGGAGGGGGACAGGGTAAAGGCGGGGGAGCTTCTGGGCTATATGGGAGATACAGGGTATGGAAAGACAGAAGGTACTACAGGTAATTTTGATGTCCATTTACACCTTGGAATTTACATAAGGACGGATCATTTTGAGGAAATGAGCGTAAACCCTTATTGGATACTCCGATATCTGGAAAAGAGGAAGCTGGTGTTTTCGTATTAGAGGCTGCGGGGAAGGAGAAGGAGATCTTAAAATTATCATGTGATTTCCTGCTTCCACTGCATGGGGAATTATGATATACTTGGAACACCTGGCGAAGCCTTAGAGTCAGGTAAGGACAGTGGGATCCTATGATGCTAAACCCGGCAGTAGTTTTATGGACAGGTATCCATTTGTCATGGCCATTGAGTTGCTGGCATCAAAATGTACGCTTAGGATAGAGGCAGGGACTCTGGAGTCAGGCCGCTAAGGGTGTAATGATACGAACGGACGAGGTAATTTGTATGATGGATATAAACCAGCTTCCGGCAGCGTTTCTGGCAGAGATGAAAACGCTTCTGGGAGTGGAGTATGATAGATATATCGATAGCTTTCGGGAGGAGTGGAAACCGGGGCTTCGGGTGAATACGCTGAAACTCCAGCCGGAGAGGCTTAAAGAAATGGTTCCCTGGAAGCTGGAGCCGGTAGCCTGGACTGAGAAGGGATTTTATTATGATGAGGGGGCAGAGCCTAAGCCGTCTAAGCATCCCTTTTATTATGGGGGGCTTTATTATCTTCAGGAGCCAAGCGCTATGGCTCCGGCGGCAATGCTGCCAGTAACTCCGGGAGATAAGGTGCTGGATTTGTGTGGGGCGCCGGGGGGAAAGAGTACAGAGCTGGCCTCAAAGCTTCAGGGGGAGGGACTGCTGGTAGCGAATGACATCAGCTATTCCAGAGCAAGAGCCTTGCTTAAGAATCTGGAGCTGGCAGGCGCTGCCAATATCTGCGTCACCAGTGAGAGCCCGGAGCAGCTGGCCCAGGTGTGGCCGGAGTTTTTTGATAAAATATTGGTGGATGCACCCTGCTCAGGAGAAGGAATGTTCCGGCGGGAGGATTCTATGGTAAGGGACTGGGAAGAGAGGGGGCCAGCCTATTATGGTCCTTTGCAGCGGAAGATTATGGAAGCAGCGGTAGGGATGCTTAAACCAGGGGGGCTTCTGCTTTACTCTACCTGTACCTTTTCACGGTATGAGAATGAAGAGACGGTTCTGTCTGTTCTGGAGAAGCATCCTGAGATTGAGCTGGTAAAGCTGGACTTGTCTAAGGCTCCGGGCTCCTGTGACGGAGCGGGGCTTTCCGGGTGTATGAGACTGTTTCCCCACCGCCTAAAGGGAGAGGGACATTTTCTGGCTCTTTTACGAAAGGGAAAAGGGGGAAGCTCTCCTGCCGATGGTAGTAAAAAAGAGGTGTCACAAAGAAAACTCTCAGCAGGAATTCCGGGCAAAGACATGTATTCCAAAACAGGTGAAGGGCAGAAGAATTTGCAGAATTTCCTATCTGATATACGAATGGAGCTGGATATGAGCCGGGTGGTGATTCATCAGGAGCAGATCTATTATCTGCCTCAGGGATTGGAACGGAATCTTCCCCTTCGGTTTCTGCGCACAGGACTTTTGATGGGAGCGCTTAAGAAAGGGCGGTTTGAACCCTCCCAGGCTCTTGCTATGGCCTTAAAGGCAGATCAGTATTCAAATGTTCTGCGTTTGAAGGAAGGAGACCAACGGATTCTGCGGTATTTAAAGGGGGAGACTCTTTCGCTTGCAAAGGAGGAGAGGCCTCTCACGGGCTGGAGCCTGGTTATGATGGATGAATTTCCTCTGGGATGGTGTAAGGGAATGGGTATGAGCCTTAAGAATAAATATTATTCAGGCTGGAGATGGCAATAAGAGACAGGAGAGTGAAAAATGGCAGAAAAGGGAAGGAGCAAGGCTTTTGCAATGCGCCTTGACAAATTTCTGGCGGAAATGGGACAGGGCAGCCGCAGCCAGGTGAAGGAGCTGATTCAAAAGGGGCATGTCCAGGTAAATGGCCGGGTGGTAAAATCTCCAGAGGGGAAGGTGAATCCGGAGTTTGACAGGATCTGTTTGGACGGAGAGGCGGTTGCCTATGCCGGAATGGAGTATTATATGCTGAATAAGCCTCAGGGTGTTGTGTCCGCGACAGAGGATGAAAGATACACTACCGTAGTTCAGTTGATTGATACGGCGCTCCGCAAGGATCTGTTTCCTGTGGGGCGGTTGGATATTGATACAGAGGGCCTTCTTCTGATTACGAATGACGGAGCTTTAACGCATCGTCTTCTATCACCGAAAAAGCATGTAGATAAAGTTTACAGAGTCCGGTTTCAGGGAGAAATGCCGTCTGATGCACAGCAGAAGTTTGAGGAGGGCATGTTCCTGGAGGACGGCACAAGGACGCTGCCGGCCCATTTAAGGATTCTTGGCCGGTATGAGGCGGAGGTGACGCTCCATGAGGGGAAATTTCATCAGGTAAAGCGGATGTTTCAGGCTCTGGGCTGCCAGGTAGTTTATCTTAAGCGTCTGTCTATGGGGCCGCTTACGTTGGATGAGAATTTGGCTCCTGGACAGTACCGGCCTTTAAGCGAGACAGAGCTTCAGGCGTTACAGAAGGGTGAGTCAGGAAAATAAACGAATCTCCTGAAAAAACACATAACAATCAATCGTCTTAAGTAAAGGGAGTTCTATAAAAAAGAGGGATTTGGAGAAAATGAGATTAAATCATAAAAAAGCGGTAATATTTGACCTGGATGGAACGCTGGTGGATTCCATGTGGATGTGGAGAGCCATTGATGTGGAGTATCTGGCCAGATTTGGCGTGGAATGCCCGGAGAATTTACAGAAGGAAATCGAAGGGATGAGCTTTACGGAAACAGCGGCTTATTTTAAGATTCGGTTTAAGCTGGAGGCTTCTCTGGATGAGATCAAGGAAGACTGGGTCCAGATGGCCCTTGGAAAGTATCAAAAGGAAGTACCCCTAAAGCCTGGCGCCAGAGCATTTTTAGATTATATTGAAGATCATGGAATGGCGGCGGGGATCGCGACCAGCAACGGCAGGGCGATGGTAGACGCGGTTCTGGATTCTCTGGACATACGCCGGTACTTCCAGGTGGTAGCTACAGCCTGTGAGGTAGCTGCCGGAAAGCCTGCGCCTGATATTTATCTGAATGTGGCAGGCAGGCTTCAGGTAGATCCGCAGGACTGCGTGGTATTTGAGGATGTCCCGGCAGGTATTCAGGCAGGAAAAAGGGCGGGAATGACTGTGTTTGCTGTGGAGGATGCCTTTTCACTGGACATGAAGGAGGAAAAGAAGCAGCTGGCAGATTACTATATCAGAGATTATTTTGAATTACTAAATGGAGCAGCAGGATGAAGCATGATTATTTACCTATGAACCGGAGTGATATGAGCATCCGGGGGTGGAAGCAATGTGATTTTGTTTATATCTCCGGGGACGCCTATGTGGATCATCCATCCTTTGGTACTGCCATTATCTCCCGGATGCTGGAGGCTCATGGCTATAGGGTGGGTATTATCGCCCAGCCGGACTGGAAAGACCCGAAAAGCATTCAGGTACTGGGCCGTCCCAGGCTGGGATTTCTGGTTTCAGCGGGGAATATGGATTCTATGGTGAACCATTATTCTGTTTCTAAAAAGCGCAGAAAGGAGGATTCCTATACGCCGGGAGGCGTAATGGGAAAACGTCCCGATTACGCGGTTGTGGTTTACTGCAACCTGATTCGATCCGTTTATAAGGATGTTCCTGTGATTGCAGGAGGGATAGAGGCCAGCCTGCGGCGTTTGGCTCATTACGATTATTGGTCTGATCGGCTGAAGCGTTCCATTCTTCTGGACGCTCAGGCGGATTTGATCTCCTATGGAATGGGAGAGCGATCCATTGTGGAAATTGCTGACGCCCTTAAAAGGGGAATTAATGTAAAGGACATTACATTTATCGACGGAACCGTTTATAAAACAAAAAGCCTGGAGGCTGTCCATGATTATAAGCTTCTGCCGGATTTTCGGGAGCTTCAGGCAGACAAAAGGAGCTATGCAGCGAGCTTTTACGTCCAGTACAGCAATACAGATCCATTTACCGGAAAGCGTCTGGTAGAGCCATATGGGGAGCGGATTTATGTGGTGCAGAATCCGCCCGCAAAGCCTCTGAGTCAGGAGGAGATGGATCGGGTTTACAATCTGCCCTATATGAGAAACTACCATCCTTCTTATGAAGATCTGGGAGGGGTGCCGGCCATACGGGAGATTAAGTTCAGCTTAATCAGCAATCGGGGGTGTTTTGGAGCCTGCAGCTTTTGTGCTCTGACCTTTCATCAGGGAAGAATTATTCAGACAAGAAGCCATGAATCCTTGATAGAAGAAGCAACAGGCTTGACAAAGGACCCAGATTTCAAAGGCTATATTCATGACGTGGGAGGGCCAACGGCAGATTTCCGGTTTCCGGCCTGTGAAAAGCAGATGACAAAGGGCGCCTGTCCCAATAAGCAGTGCCTGTTTCCTGAGCCCTGTAAAAACCTGAAGGCGGATCATTCCGATTATATTGCTCTGTTAAGGAAACTGAGAGCAATTCCCAGGGTGAAAAAGGTATTTATCCGTTCCGGTATCCGGTTTGATTATGTGCTGGCTGACGCAAGCAGGACATTTCTTAAGGAGCTATGCCAGCACCATATCAGCGGACAGCTGAAGGTAGCGCCGGAGCATGTGGCGAACAAGGTTCTGACCCGGATGGGCAAGCCAAAGAACCAGGTTTACCAACAGTTTGTACGTGCCTATAAGGAGATGAATAACCGTCTGGGGAAGGAGCAGTACCTTGTACCCTATCTGATGTCCTCCCATCCTGGTTCCTCTATGAAGGAGGCGGTGGAGCTGGCCGAATATCTCAGGGATCTGGGCTATATGCCGGAGCAGGTTCAAGATTTCTATCCTACGCCTTCTACGATTTCCACCTGCATGTATTATACAGGATACGACTGCCGCACGATGGAACAGGTTTACGTTCCTGTTAGCCCTCATGAGAAGGCGATGCAGAGAGCTCTGATCCAGTACCGCAGCCCGAAGAATTATGATCTGGTGGCAGAGGCTCTGAAACTTGCAGGACGGATGGATTTGATTGGATATGATAGAAAGTGCCTGATACGTCCCAGGGGAAACCGTCAGGGAGGAGCTAAACAAAATGAAGCATTGGGGCATGGCATGAAGGCTCCGGCCGATAGGCGCGGCACAAAGAGGCCAGGAGGCACTCATGGCTTTAAGATCTCAAAACCGGAGATCGATACAGGGAAAAGGGCCGGAGGAGGCGGGACGGCAGCCAGGAGCCGAATTGGAAAAAGTGGCTCCCCATCCCCGGCAGCCACATCCACCCGTCCCAAAAACACCATCCGTAATGTTCACAAAAAGAAGGGGTGAATTTTAATATGAAGATTGCCGTAGTAACAGGAGCTTCCTCTGGAATGGGCAGGGAAATGATTATCCAGCTGTGGGAGCATTTTGATGGATTTGATGAGATGTGGATTATTGCCAGAAGAAGGGAGCGCATGGATCAGCTGGATTGCCAGCTGGGAGTGGTTTTGCGAAAATTTCCTCTGGATTTAACCCTGGACAGAGACCGCCAGATTCTGGAGAGGGCCTTGGAGCTTGAAAAGCCGGAGGTGAAGTTTCTGGTAAATGCAGCAGGCTTTGGAAAAATCGGAAAGGTGGAGGCTCTAAGCCTGTATGATGAAACAGATATGGTAAGGCTTAACTGTGAAGCACTCTGCGCTGTCACCCGCATGGTTCTTCCCTATATGACCGGTAACAGCCGCATCATTCAGTTTGCTTCCTCTGCGGCGTTTCTTCCTCAGCCTGGCTTTGCCGTTTATTCGGCAACGAAAGCATTTGTGCTGAACTACAGCCGTGCCTTAAACCAGGAGCTAAGGGGAAGGAATATCTATGTAACGGCAGTCTGCCCTGGTCCTGTGAGAACAGAGTTTTTCGATATAGCGGAAACCACAGGGGAAATACCTCTTTACAAACGGCTGGTGATGGCAAATCCCAGGCGGGTAGTTGCAAAGGCTATTCGGGACAGCGTGGCAGGCAGGGATATTTCTGTGTATGGAGTGACGATGAAGGCCTTTCGGCTGCTGTGCAAGGCGCTGCCCCACAGGTGGCTTTTGTTAATGATGGAAAGGTGTAGCTAGGGCGCCATTCGCAAATCACACCGCCCATATGCGGATCTGAAGTTTTTACAGCACAGTCTGGCAAGCCTTGACGCGGCTCCACTACGCTTAATTCGGGACCGCCGGTTTGAAGCGTTGTCCTCAGCCGGCGGCAAATGATTTGCCAAACGTCATACCATTATACATCCAGGCAATTACAAGGAGAATCCTTATATGCAGACATTAATCGTAACGCCTAATGAAGCCGGACAACGGATGGATAAGCTGCTTGCGAAATATTTAAATCAGGCAGGCAAGGGCTTTCTTTACAAGATGATGAGGAAAAAGAATATTACGCTGAACGGAAGGAAGTGCGACGGTTCCGAACGGCTTGTGATAGGCGATGCCATACAGCTTTTTCTTTCAGATGAAACCATAGAAATATTTTCCAGTCCTGTTCCAACGTCTCCTGCCTTTGAAACCAGGGCTCCGGCTAAGTGCAGGCCAGTAACTGGCATCTCCCATTGTGCAGATAGAAAAAGGTTTGATATTATTTATGAGGATTCTCATATTCTGGTAGTGAATAAGCCTTCCGGCATGCTGTCCCAGAAGGCCAAAGAAAGGGATGTAGCTCTCAATGAGCACATATTGAACTATCTCATTGAATCAGGCCGGCTTCCTGTTAGCCAGCTTCGGACCTTCCGGCCCTCCATCTGCAACCGGCTGGATCGGAACACCAGCGGCCTGGTGGTGGCAGGAAAATCTCTGGCAGGATTGCAGGTTATGAACCAGGTGTTTAAGGACAGAAGCATACACAAATATTATCAGTGCATCGTGTCGGGCAAGGTGGAGAAAAAGCAGCTTATAGCTGGGTTCCTGAAAAAAGATGGAACAGCCAACACAGTAACTGTCTATCCCCTGGAGACTGAAAACAGCGTGCCTATCATGACTGAGTATCTTCCTCTGTCAGGGAACGGTACCTGTACGCTGCTCCAGGTGACGCTGATTACAGGACGGAGCCACCAGATTCGGGCCCATCTGGCTTCCATAGGCCATCCTATATTAGGGGATTGCAAGTATGGAAGCAGAAGCCTGAATGAAGCGATGAAGGTTAAATACGGGCTTCGCTCCCAACTGCTGCACTCCTGGAAACTGGTAATGCCAGAGGGACTTTCCCTTCCCCTTGCCCATCTTAGCGGAAGGGGGTTTACCGCCCCGCTGCCTGAACTGTTTCGCAGGGTGATGCAGGGTGAGAATTTATAAATCCAGGACAGCCTTGTTATGGCGCTGTCCAGGGGCTTCTTGACAGGAGTTCATCTTTGGGTTATGCTATTAAAAGCAAAAAATGCGTTCGGGTTTAGACAGCCCAGTCTTGAAAAACGAGAGGGAACAATCAAATGGGAAAAATTATACTGACCGGCGACCGTCCTACGGGCCGGCTTCATGTGGGACATTACGTAGGCTCATTAAAACGGAGAGTGGAGCTTCAAAATTCGGGAGAATATGATGAGATTTATATTATGATAGCAGACGCCCAGGCTCTGACGGATAATGCGGACAACCCAGAGAAGGTGCGCCAGAACATTATCGAGGTGGCCCTTGATTATCTGGCCTGCGGACTGGACCCTGAAAAATCAGTCCTGTTCATTCAGTCTCAGATTCCTGAGCTATGTGAGATGACCTTCTATTATATGGATTTGGTAACAGTGTCCAGACTTCAAAGGAATCCTACGGTTAAGTCGGAAATCCAGATGAGAAAGTTTGAGACAAGCATTCCGGTAGGCTTCTTTACCTACCCCATCAGTCAGGCTGCGGATATTACTGCTTTTATGGCAACCACTGTTCCGGTAGGAGAGGATCAGGCTCCTATGATTGAGCAGACCAGAGAGATTGTCCATAAGTTTAACTCTGTATATGGGGAGACTCTGGTGGAGCCGGACATCCTGCTTCCTGACAACAAGGCGTGTCTGCGTCTTCCGGGTATTGATGGAAAGGCTAAGATGAGCAAGTCTCTGGGTAACTGTATCTACCTGTCCGATTCCGAGGAGGACATCAGGAAGAAAATTATGTCAATGTTTACTGACCCCAATCACCTGCGAGTGGAGGAGCCGGGACAGGTGGAGGGAAATCCTGTGTTTATTTATCTGGATGCATTTTGCAGGGATGAGCATTTTGAACAATACCTGCCGGAATATAAGAATCTGGATGAGCTGAAGGCGCATTATACAAGAGGAGGCCTGGGAGATGTGAAGGTGAAACGCTTCCTCAATTCTGTCATTCAGGATGAGCTGCGCCCGATCCGTGAGCGCCGCAAAGCGATTACAGAGGATATCCCCTCTGTTTATAAGATTCTGGAAGATGGAAGCAGAAAGGCTCGCGCAAAGGCGGCCCGGACATTGACAGAGATAAAGAGGGCAATGAAGATTAACTATTTTGAGGATAAGGAATTAATTGCGGAGCAGTCTGAACGGTTCAGAGCCGGTCAGATAAATTAATAGGCGCTATTTAACTAAAGCTATAAAAAAGCCTTGACTCTGCCCTAAGGTAAGGCATTATACTGACTGCAGTTCCGGAACAATAAAAACAGATGGAGGAAGGGACATGCTGACGATAGGACAAATGTCAAAGGTGTGCGGGGTTAGCGTGAAAACGCTGCATCATTACGATAAAATCGGTCTCTTTAAGCCCTGGAAAACGGACGGCGCCACAGGCTACCGGTACTATGAGGACGCTCAGATCGGTATGATGCTGCTCATTGGAAGACTGAAACGGTATGGATTTTCCCTGTCTGAGATTCACAAGCTCCTGAGTATACAGGATAACCAGGAGCTGCTGCGGCAGCTTTACAAACAGAAATTCCGCATGGAGCGGCAGATGGAACATATATCCATAACGCTCCGTGAGATGGATCGCCATCTGGAGGAGTTTGAAAGGACAGGTGATATTATAAGTTATCAGAAAAACTATGAGGTAGCGCTTAAGAAAGGAGAAGAGCAGGTTCTTCTCACCGTCAGGGCAAGGATGTCCGTGGAGGAGTTCGGAACCTATTATGGAAAGGTATATGAGAGGATTTCAAGGGAGCATCTGACGGCAAACGGTATAACCATGGCTATCTACCATGATCAGGAGTTTGACCCGGCCTGCAGTGATATTGAACTGGCAGTTGGAATCGAAGAAAGGGAGAAGGCGGATTTCATAATGCCGGAGCGCCTATGCGCAACCACCATCCACAAGGGCCCTTATTCTGGACTTCCGGATGCCTACGGCGCTGTCATGGCCTGGATGAATGCAGGAGGCTTTAAACTGGACGGGGCGCCCTATGAAATCTATTTGAAAACCCAATTTGACAAGCTGCCTCCAGAGGAATGGGTGACACAGATATATTTCCCGGTTAAAGAGCAGCCTAGCCAGAGTACTGTATGACCTTCGGAAAATCACGTATGGGGAATGTTCTCAAATAGAAATGGGATAGCAGGTTGAAGAAAAAGCAGCTGCCTGAAACAGAAAAACACGGTTCCAAGTGGCCTTTCTAGCGATTGGAGCCGTGTTTCATTATGCGGAATCTGCATAAACCTATTTTGAAAGGCTTCCTTCAAACGTGTCCTGGCAGACGGGGCAAGACAAAGAGAGGAAAGGAATACGCATTGCATGGGAACCTGGAATACGAGAGGACTGAGGGGCTCTACCCTTGAGGATTTGATTAATCATACCAATGACAGCTACCGGGAAAGAAAGCTGGGACTGATTCAAAAGATTCCTACTCCTATTACTCCTATTGAGATTGACAAGAGCAGCCGGCATATTACTTTAGCCTATTTTGACCAGAAAAGTACGGTAGATTATATCGGAACGGTACAGGGGATTCCAGTGTGCTTTGACGCTAAGGAATGTTCTATGAAAACCTTTCCTCTCCAGAATATCCATCCTCATCAGATCCAGTTTATGAGGGAATTTGAAGAGCAGGGAGGGATTGCCTTTATTATCCTGTATTTTACAGGGATGGATGAGATGTATTATCTTCCCTTTGATCAGCTGGCAGGATTTTGGAAGCGGAT
>OBKG01000236.1_pt1 | contig 30864 bp, 31 predicted proteins | sample 1519741 | NCBI WGS metagenome assembly OBKG01 (sample SAMN00265072, study PRJEB22529) | human gut metagenome
ATTTACGAAATCTCTTCCATATCTCCACACTATAAGCTGCGGTCTGCTCTTCCTTCAAAAGAAGATGGAACTCATCCACATAGTATCTGGTGGACTTATGAGCAGAACGGTTCATTGTTACCCTGTTCCAGACCTGATCCTGAATGACAAGCATCCCAATCTTTTTCAACTGCTTACCAAGTTCCTTGATATCAAAGCAGACAATGCGGTTATTGATGTCCACGTTTGTCTGATGGTTAAACACATTCAAAGAACCTGTAACATAGATTTCCAACGAAGTGGCCAGTCGCTGTGCTTCTGGCTCTTCCTGTTTTCTCAGAAGGTTATATAAATCCTCCAAGATTGGCATCTTCTCCGGTACTGGATCGGCAAGATATTCCTGATATACTAACCGCACACAACGGTCAATGATGGTCTTTTCTACCGGCTCCAGTCCATTCTTTCCTCCAACAATCAGCTCACACAAAGACAGAATAAAATCTGCTTTCAATGACAGTGGATTATCTTCCTCGGAATAGTTCAGGTTCAGATCCATTGGATTGATATACTGGTCAGATACTGGCGAAACCCGAACTACCTGCCCATGCAGTGCCTGCACAAGTGCCGAATATTCGGCTTCTGGATCACAGACAATGATATCGTCCTCCGTAATCAGAAAGCAGTTTGTAATCTCTCTCTTTGCTGAGAAGGACTTACCGGAACCTGGTGTACCAAGAATCAGTCCATTCGGGTTCTTCAAACGTTTCCGATCAACCATGATCATGTTGTTGGATAATGCATTCAATCCATAATAAAGAGCTTCCCCTTCCTGAAACAGTTCCTGTGTCGTAAATGGCACGAAGATCGCTGTTGAAGATGTGGTAAGCCCTCTCTGAATTTCAATCCGATTGACTCCCAGTGGAATACAGGACATGAGTGCTGCTTCCTGCTGATAATCCAGTTGTTTTAAAGAACAGTTATATTTCTGTGCAATTCCCTGCACCTGGAAAATATTGTTATCCAGTTTCTGACGCTTCCTTGCGGTATTCATCACCAGAACCGTTACAAGAAACATTCGTTCATTTCTGGACTGCAGATCTTCCAACAGGTTCTTCGCCTCTTCTCCATAAGTCACAAGGTCCGATGGAAGCACGTCCATATCATAACCGGAACGTACTGCCCGCTTCTGCTCTTCAATCTTCATCTTATCCAGATCTGAAATCTTGCTCTTGATCATCTTGATCGCAGAACTCTGGTCAATAGACTGGATATGAATGTTGACATTGATGCTGTCATCCACATCCAGGAAATCTGCAAGCATCCGGTCTGTAAGCTCCGGTGCCAGAATCTGCAGATAACTCACACTTCCCATCGTTCTTCCCATCAAAAATGTCTGATTCTTGGAAAAGTTAAAGGAAGTCGGTGCAATAAAATCTTTGGTCTTTAATCCTGTTTCCGGAAGCATCTTATACTGGAACTTAAATGGTTCAATCCGATCCTGGTTGAACACATGATACAGAATCTCCAGCCTTTCCAGACCATTCAGGGAATGCGCCTGTGCTCCCAAAACCTTAAAGTTATTTAAGATATCTGTTTCGATTCTTTCAAGCCTTGGTCTTGCCACCTTCAGGTTTTCTGCTTCGATTCCAAAAGTGATATACTTTGTCTTTACCAGACCATTATTTCCTTTGGAAAGCTGATTTTTCAGCATAGTACGGTACTCTTCACGAATGGCATTGAAGTCATCGTTCTGATCCGGAATATCAATACTTTTTTCAAATTCTGCCACATCCACCTGCTGATTGATAAAGGACAGCTGCACACTGATGGAAGAATCAAAGTAATTTAAGAAATCACAGTAATTTTCAAATATCGTGGTCTTATCCTCATTTAGAGCAAGCTGATAGTTGATGTCATAAAACTGAATCGTCTTGGAGAAAAAGGTCTTTGTCACCTGGCAGATACCATCCTGCAGCATCCGAATATACGGAATACTCTGCTGTGCAGTTGTAGGAATGTTTTTCTGTTTCCTACGATCCCGTTCCTGCTTCTTTCTACGCTTTTCCTGTTCTCTTTCTTTTCTGCTTTTTTTGTTTCTTCTTTCCTGACGGTTTCTTTTTTCCGCCAGGGACAGACGCTCCTGCTGAGCCTCCTGCTTTGTCTTTTTTGCCATCCGGCACACCCTCCTTTTTCACAAGGGTGGAAATCTCCTGATAAAAATTTTCTGTCTTATATGGTCTTACTGCCGGACAGATAAACTTCTGTCGAATGATATTTGCCACCACTTTTTCAAAGGGAAGACCGTCTTTTTCATACATTGCCATGAAGAAAAACGGAAGCATGATCGTTACCATCAGGATGGCTGCGATACTGGAACCGATTGGTTTTCTCATGACCAGATAAAACGGAATTCCCACAACTGCGGCAAGTGAAAAGAAAATCAGCTGCCGCTTTGTCAGATTTAACGCTACTTTTGTTTTGACCTTGGTAAGGTCTTTTGGTACTGGTACATACGCCATGGTATGCGCTCCTTTCCTGCCCGTTAATGGGCATTGAATATTGATTTGCTAAGGCTTCCGGTCTTGAATAATGAAAATGCAAGAATCACGGTATAAGCCGCTACTGAAAACATTGCTGCATGAAGGTCACTGGATATGGTCATTGCATTTACTAAAACTGCATAAATTCCCACACAGACCATCATGAAGAATCCCTGAAATGCCAGTGCGAACAAGCCTTTTAAATAGTTGTTTCCGATATTACCCCATTCCTTATTGGTCATGGTGGCAAACGGAATTGGTGCTATGGAAGTATAAAGGTAAATCTCAACCATCCTGCCATACAAAATCACCGTAATGATAATTGACAGAATGTGCATGGTAACACTGATCAACATCGTTTCCATGGATAGCAGGAACAAATCCCCTAACTCCATATCCTCCAGGGCATCCACAATCCGTGAAATTGCTTCTGTTGCATCCACCGCAGTGTTTCCTGATATCACCCCGGCGGCATTGTTGACCACATGCTGGCCAACATCAAAGACCGCCATCGTGATATTGAACGTATTTGTCACCAGATAAATGGCTACATACGCTTTGAAGATCCAGAGGAAAATGTTATAAGTCTCAAATTCATGGAAATTGTTTTTCTGTGTTACCATCGTGATCAATTCATAGCACAGGACAAAGGTGATGATCAGTCCCGCAATGGGGACAATCACCGTTTGGGATATATTCTGAATCAGATTAAAAATCCCTGCATTCCATCCCTGCGGTGTCTGTCCCACCTGCCCGGCTATGGTTCCCACCTGCTCATTGACAGACGTGAACATGTTATCCAAACTTGACTTAATAAGCCCGATCAGGATATCCTTTATCGCTTCCGTAATTCTCTCAATGATGGTGTTCATCTACCACTCCTCTTAAGAGAACAATGTTGCCAGCTGTGGAATCAGGGTAGTTCCCAGCAGCATGATTCCGGCACCAGCCATCAGCTGTTTGATGCCCTGGCTCTTAGCGCCGGGATTGTCATTTCCATATCCTTCCAGAAGGTTTACGACACCCCACACGCCAAGACCTGCGCCGATTGCGACTACAAGAGTTTTTAAAGTTGTAATTGCACTGCTAAAAAATGCCATATACATTCACCAAAACTGACTTCTTTCAGGTGTTTACGGGAATGAAAAAACACCGACTAAAAAGCCGGCGCACCTAATGTCAGTTATTCCTTTCCTCATTATTTTTCGTTCATTCCCAAGGTTACTCCGACAGCTCCACCTGAATTACCTCCACCTCTTCTTCGGGTTTCGGTGTGTACTGCGGATTTAACTCTTTTTCTACTTTGTATCGGTTTTTCTCATTTTCATCTGCAAGAAACCGATAATTTTTGTGTTTCGTGATATCATATTTGTCTGAGAAAAATGGTCTGGCACCACGAATCTGCAGGATACATTTTCCTCCATCCATGACTGCAATCTCATCTTCTGTCATCAGCTGTTTGCCTGTTTTCTGGTAATTCAATCCAAAGGACTTCTGATTGCTCCTCGTTTCCGAAGTGTTATACAGATCAATGGTTTCCTTACCCAGAAGTTCACTCATTTCCTTTAAGGTAGTTTTCTCTTTTCCACCAAGAAATAGTGTAGTATCACAGTTACCCAGAATGGTATCTGCACTATCCTTGTACATTGCCTTTAGCTGACTCTGTGACTGCAAAATAATAGAAGCAGAGATTTCCCTGCTTCGGATAGTTGCAATCAGCTTGTCAAACTGAGGAATTTGCCCGATGTTGGCAAACTCATCAGCGATGACACGCACATGCACCGGAAGTCTTCCACCATATACATCGTCTGCCTTATCACAAAGCAGATTGAAAAGCTGTGACTGCAGCATCGCAATCACAAAGTTGAAGGTTGTATCTGTATCGGACATAATCAGAAACAAGGCTGTTTTCCTATCCCCGATCTTATCCAATTCCATTTCATCATAAGACATGATTTCTCGAAGCTCTGCGATGTCAAATGGGGCAAGTCTGGCCCCACACGATATCAAAATACTTTTCGCTGTCTTTCCAGCCGCCATTTTGTATTTTTTATACTGTCTGACCGCAAAGTGCTGCGGATCTCTTTCTTCCAGTTCCTGGAACATCATATCCACTGGATTCTGGTAAGTTTCATCCTCTTCACGGGTTTCGCTTTCATTCAAAAGATCCAGAAGGGTATTCAGATTCTTTTCCTCTTCATCTCCTTCATACCAGATAAAAGCAATCAATGCCGTGTACAACAGCTTCTCTGCTTTCACCCAAAAATCTTCGGAAGCTTTTTCCCCTTCGCCTTTGGTATTAACAATGATTGTTGTAACCAGCTTCAGGATATCTTTTTCAGACCGTATATAAGCAAATGGATTGTAATGAAGGGACTTGGAAAAATTGATGGTATTCAGAACCTTAATCACATATGGCTCATGTACCACTTTTCCAGATTTATCTTTCATGATATTTCCATTCTTATCTTTCTTAGGTGGTCCCTTTGCTAACATCTTCCCGCACTCTTCAATCAAAGTACCTTTCGGATCTGTAATGACCATGGAACAGTTCATCTGCATGACCGATGGTTTTACGAAAAAACGTGTCTTACCGGAACCACTGCCGCCGATGACCACTATATTTTTATTTCTTGCATACTTCGGCTGCTTCGGTCTGCTCTCCATGGTCAGTGCTTCTGTTGCTGTCAATGGAATGTTCATCCATGGATCTTCCGACATATAAGGCTTGATATCCTCTGCGGTTCCCCATCTGGCTGAACCATACTCGATGCCTTTCCGTAATTTCTTTGCATCTGACTGTTTCTGCCAAACCAGCACTTTCAAAACGACTGCAACCGTAATCCCTGCCAGCAGATCTTTCCAGTTATTGCTTAACACAAAACCAGCAAAAATCCGATCTGCGTGTTCCATAGCATATAAAAGTTTGTTCCCCATATCTTCTCCCGGACTATTCCGGTAAAGAAAAAATGCCCGGTCTGCATAGAACGCAGCCAGAGCATATGGGAGATTGGTAAGAACCAGTTTCTTTTTATCCAGGGCGGACAGCTTACCCCCGATCTTATTCTTCCACTTCTGCATCAGAGGTTTGCCGATCTGTTTCTTCATCGACTCTGCTCCTGATGCCGGTTCTTTACTTTGTCCTTCGTCTTCTTTGGCATCATTGCCCGGTAAGCTGCCAGACGCTTGTGAATCGAAGGTTTATTCGCTTTTTGAATCTGTTTCTGGGAAAACTCACGGAAAGCAGCATTGAGGGCATCCTGATCACGTCCTTTGAAAAATACCAGATAAACTGGCGGCTCTTTGCTCTTGTCCTTTTTCAGAGCATAGTTAATTCCATATTTTCTGGCATAGCGTTCAAAGGACTTGATATTTTTGTTCGTGATCTCGATATTGACCATCCCGGCATTCTGCTTTGCCAGCTCTTTTACCGTGACCTTTCCCTGTTTCGGCTGATTTTTCTGTGCTTTCTTCTCTACCGATTTCTGCTTATGATGCCGCAGATACGCAGCAAGAACCTTTCTCAACAGGTCTGCTGTGATTTTGGTAGTCCGAATACAGAACGTGACCGTTTTCTGAGTTACCTCTTCCTGCATGACTTTTCCCTCCTTTCAGCGATTTAACTGCTGTCCAGATCTGTAATCATGGCAATCACCCCCTTTCAATAAAAAAGGACAGATTAACCGGTAATCAGGCTCTGTACCTGTACGAGTTTTTCTGTCCCTTCTTCTTTTCTCTTATCTTCTCCACCACAATAGATGGGAACACACATTTCAAGTATTCTACTGTAAATACGCTGATGGGCAGTATCTAAATCTGTGGATTTCATTTCATTCAGTCCCAGATTCGTTGTTACGATCAGCGGAAGCATTTTACAATAGCGGCTGTCTATCACATTATAGACCTGCTCCAAAGCAAACTCAGAATTTCGTTCTATTCCTAAATCATCAATAATCAGCAGCGGATAATCCACAAGATTTTGTATAATCTGGTTCTTATCTGCCTGATAGCTGGTCATTTCATTTAAAATCCTGGAAAAATTCGTCATCATGACACGTTCTCCCTGTTCCAAAAGTGCATTTGCAATACAGCCTGCAAAGAAACTTTTCCCAGTTCCAACTGGTCCCATCAAAAGCAATCCTACATTTTTTCTCTTCATATCTGTCCAGTTTTCTACATACTGCCTGGCAATTAGTATCTTCTGATTGCTTCCATTGTCATTTTCAAATTTCCATTCCCAAAATCTTCTTTCCCGAAGTCCGATGGATTTTCTCTGATAAAGCTGCCGCTGTGCTTCTTCCCGCTGCATCTTCTCATCAAGTTCCTGCCTGGCTTTTACCTCGCATTCACACAAACAGGACACTACATGCTCAAATCCCATCAGACTAACTTTCATCTGTTTTCTTTTTCCACAGATACCACAATGAAGACATCCCTCTTCATCCAGATAATCTGCTGTTACTTTATTTTCCATCACAGGCTTTCTCCTTCCTGAAATTCATATTTATCCCTTCCTGCCCTGGCTCCATCTCGTTCTGACCAAAGACAGATTGTTGCAAAATGATTCTGATACTCTTTTCCACTGGATTTCATATAAACAGAAAGATGATCTATCCGTTTCTGGTAATCCCATGGAAATAGCGTCATCAACTCCTGCAGTTCTGCTTCCGACAGAACAACATTTTTAAATCTCCCATTTAGACTGAATTTTTCTTCCAAAGCGGGAGTATTGCCCTTACTCTTATCAGTATGATTCTTTTCAGTCTTATTTATCTTAGTATTACTTCCATCCAGATTCTTGCAGTCCGGACTTCTATTTTTTTGCGTTCCGGACTTCCAGTTTCTTGCAATCCGGATTTCCAATTCCTTGCAGTCTGGATTTCCAGTTTCTGGCGTTCCAGAAGCAAAGTATCTTACGGGCTTTCCTCTGCTCCGTTTCACAAAATTTTTCACATATATGACAGAAGGACGATTATTCCCCTGCCGATACCGTTCGATCAATCCAATCCCATGCACACTGTCAAGCTCATAAAGAAGCTTTGTCACTGTCGTATGCGACATTCGCAACAGCTCCTGCAATTCTGCAATCGTGTAAATAATATAGACATAACCATCACCGTCAATCCAGCCATTTTTCTTGGATAGGCTGATTCGATCAAGCAGAATTCCGTAAAGGAGTTTTGCGTCTGTGGACAGGCTTGCAAACTCTTTTTCTGTGAACAGAGCTTTTGGTATCCGAAAGAAAGAAAACTGGTCAGATTCTTCTGCTCTGAAATATTCAAAATCTGCCATAGCTTATTTCCTATTCTTCCTCATTATTAAAATCACACCCTGCTGCACTGCCAGTTCCATGACACATCTCATTAAACACAAAGTTGAAGCACATCATTAACTCACTCAGATAATAATTCCTTGCCTCTTTATTGCAGGCATACATATCCTCGATATAAACCTCCTCGTTTCCATTCATTCGTGCGATTGTTTCCAGAACTTTCATAAACTTCTTATTAGAGCAGCACTCATACTGCTCATTTACATATTTCTGAATTTCCAGCACACGTTCAGGCTTTCCTTCATAAACAGATAACACGCCAAATGCCAGATCCATGCCAAACTCATAGCTATCGGCTTCTACGGCATCAATATCAAGATTACCTTCTTCATCGTAATAGCCACGCTCTTCCATAGGAGTCAGTGGTGTCTCATATTCATCCAGATATCCCATATCTGCAATTGTTCCCAGAATATCTCTGGATGCTTTCACCATCTTATCCATAATAATTTCTCTTTCTTCCATCTGCATATTTGCCATAATTCTGTCTAATGTCATCATTGATTCTTCCTCCATCTCATTTTCATAAATATCATTGATATAAAAGTGGTTCGCCTTTCCATCGTTTTGAACAATACGCACCAGCTTTCCAATCTTAACAAGTTCCTGTACTGCCTGATCTACGCCATATCGAGTCGTATTCAGATCTTTCTTCATTTCGCTTTTTGGATAGATAACAAACAGATCTCCATTATGATCTACCCAGCCATTCTGCACCGCAAATTTCAAACGATCCAGAAATAAGCTGTATAAAATTTTTGCTGTATTTGATAGATTTTTGAATTCTTCCACCTGGAACAGCATCTTTGGCACCTGCAAACAATCTACCGGCATATACTCCATCTTACTCATTGATTATTTCCTCCTTCTGTTTGTACAGCACTTCGGCTGAAGTAATATTGATTTCCAGCATACCTACAAATACCTGATAGTACAGCAGGCATATCTGTTCATCCTCCCTTGCCAGATACAATCCTTCCAGTTCATCGGACGGATGTTTCATTCCATATAATGCCTGACAGATATCATGGATTTTCTCACATTCCACACTTCTCAGATGCATCTCCAAAGTGTGGTTAAATCTCTGCCAGTCCTCCAATTTCTGATTTACTGACATCATGCACTGGAACAGTTCCGCTGCTTCACATGCTGCTGACAGCACTACATTTTTGTTATTGATACTTCCATCGGCATTTTTCATATGCCCTACCATATACGCCTGATCTACTGAAACCATCTTTTATCCTCCTCTATCTAAACGGCATTTCCTCTTCCATGCCCTCCGGTATCTCTAAAAACCCTTCCGCATCTTCTGGAAATGGTGGTCTGTCAACCATTTTTGCACCTGCGAATTCAATCCGGTTTGCATACACTTCAGTGGTATAGATCTTTTTCCCGGTATCCTTATCTTCATAATTACCTGTGACAATCTCGCCTTCCACCATGACCTTCGTTCCCTGCATCAGATAATCTCTGGCAAATTCTGCTTTCTTTGCAAAAGCCTTTACCGGAATGAAACTGACTTCATCGGAATAATTCCTTCTAACTGCCAGAACAAACTTGGCAATCTTATGAAGTCCTTTTTCATTCTCCACTTCGTTGTATCCGGGATTTCTTACCAATCGCCCGGAAATAACTGTTGTATTCATTGGCTTAACCCTCCTATGCTTTCATTGATTTGTAACAGATACCGATACATGGTCCACATTTTCCATAGGCACATCCGTAACATTCATCTTTTTCCAACTCTTCCTGCTTCATTTCATCGGCAAACATTCCTAACAGCGTTGTGTAAATCTTTTTCATTGCCAAGAACTTCACTTCTGCTTTTTCCATCTTCTCTTTGTAAAATGGAATTAGTCCACGAAGAACTGGATGGAAACGTTCATTTTCATCATCCCAGGCACAGGTTTTCATCATACAGCGTGGCTGTTTCTCATAATTTCCCAGATAATACGGGCAGAACGTACAGCCTCTTTCTTTAACAATTTCCACCGGAATCACTGGCATCTGACTTTTGATTTCTTTTGTTACATGCTTACTTTCAATTCGCTCTCTCATCTTAAAAATCCTCCGAGTATATATATCTGCAAAAGGGATTTCCCCTGAATTGCTTGATTTTTGGTACAAAAAAAGAGGCAAGCTTACGATTTTATTTTCGCAAACCTGCCTCTTATCAAATATTCAATTATTTTCCGATGATATATCGTAAGAAAACATATACCGCACGGATTACATACACTGGAATCATGATACATCCAATCAAAGCTCCAATGATGACACTTAATGCAGCCATACCAAGCGTTGCTGTGGTATCCATTCCTCTAGGGATTAGAATCAGCCGCATTTTATGTATTCCAAATGGCAATCCGGCAATAAATATCCACCAGAACCAATCCGTCTGACCACTGACTTTCATAATTGTTTTTGTCATCCAAAACCAGAATACCATAAATGCCAGCGGCAGAATTGATTTTTTAATTACGTCTTCAATCGTCACCTTTTTTCTCCTTCTGTCTGATTCCTTCCGCCACCTCCCGATTAAGGTTTGCCAATATTTCTCTAACCACAGGAGAATCCAATCGAAAGGTTTCCAAATCTTTCTCCGTAAGCTCCCTTCCGTTCGCATCATATCTTCGTACAATTTTTAAAGCCATACTTTCACTTTCTTCCTGCTGATAATCCTAATGTTTTCAACAAATGTTCAAACTTCTCTCTTTTCATCCGTTTAACACGTATCTTTTCTATCTTTTTCAGATAGGCTTGTATTCTACTTACCGTATCTTCATTGCTCATTCTTTACCCTCTCTTTCTGCCCACGATGCCAGAAGCTTAAATATAATTTCTTCCATCTGAGTCTTTGTATATGTCTCTGGAAAATATTGTTTCAATTTCTTCGCCGGAATCTGCACCTGAACTTTTTCAGTACTTTCATTCATGCAAATCTGGTCAATTTCTGAATACGTCAACATCCGCTCTTTTGAAATCTGCTTCAATTCCTTTGCCTGCTTCATGGACGGTACCATATTGTGATTACTCATATACTGAAGTAACACCTGTTGTTCTTCATTTCTCAAATATGAAATTTCAACAGCAGTGTTAAAGGGAAGCTTTTTCTCGTCTGCCAATTCTAATAGCTTTGCTATTAACTCTGTCAGATGAATATATCGAAGAATCTGTCTGGAACTATCTCCTGTATTCTGACTGACTTCTTCTGCCGCCAACTTCTTGCCAACTTGGCAAGAAGTTAAATCAGAGCGTTTTCCCTGACGCTTTAACGCCTCATATTTCATTTTATAAGCAAATGCTTTTTCGCTGATCAGCAGCTCTTCTCGTTGAATGTTGGAATCTACCATAATTACCGTCGCTTCATCATCCGTAAGATCTTTGATGATAACCGGCATTTTCTCTAGTCCAGCAAGTTCACATGCTCGTTTTCGCCGATGACCAGCTACCAGCTCATAACCACCGGACTCTCTCAAACGCACAATACCAGGAACCAACACGCCATATTGTGTAATACTTTCTGCTAATTCTTCCATTTTCTTATCATCTCTTACTTGAAACGGGTGATTCGTAAATGGATGAAGACTTCCTATTGCTATCTCACTAATTCCATTGGTTGTCTCTTCGTTTGTTCCAAACAATGCATCAAGCGGCTGTAAGGAAACGGGAGTTGCTCTTTTTTTAGATGGCATCTTTCAGCACCTCCTCCGTCACTCTCCGATAAGCTTCTGTAGCTTTGCCTTTCGGATCATAAAAGAAAATACTCTGTCCTTCTCTGACTGCTTCCTTCATTCTTACAGAAAATGGAATATAATTATCGAAAATATGAATTTGACTTCCATATACATTTCTGAGAAGTTCCATATTATTCCTGGCATCATTCGTATGAGCATCGACCATCGTAAACAGAATTCCACCGACTTGCAGCTTCGGATTGATTTGCTTACGGACCTTACCGATTGTTTTTAATAACTGCTGCAATCCTTTGATTGGCAGGTAAGACGCTTCAACCGGAATTAGTACTTCATCTGATGCAGCCAGTGCATTGATTGTGATCATTCCCAATGATGGCATACAATCAATGATAATTGCATCATATTGATCCTTGATACCATATAAAATCTGTTTCAATACATATTCCCTGCTCATTGCATTTACCAACTGTACTTCCGTACCTGCCAGTCCAATGTTAGAACAGATAATGTCTATTCCCTCTGCCTGATGTCTGATATAACAGTCGGAAGGAATATCTTCATCTTTCATTACTGCATCCATAAGAGCTGTAAGTGTTTCATTACTGTCATCACAATCACGATATCCAAATCCTGCGGATACATCAGACTGTGGATCGGCATCAACGATTAACACTTTCTTATTCTTTTGTGCTAATCCTACTGCTAAATTAGCTGTACATGCGGACTTTCCAGTTCCCCCTTTTTGGTTTACAATAGAAATAATTCTAGCCATTTTTCATCACCTTTCATCGTCGTCAATCAAAAAGAGGACTGAATTAGACAACCGGAATCTATATTCCGTGCGAGCTAATTCAGTCCTATAATTACAATAATTCTGTTGTTTTTACTCTTGTCTTACACAAATCCATTTCCAGTCTGGATCTGTAATAATTCATATTCTGGAATGACAGCGCTGTCTTATTTTTCCCTTTTTCAGGGAGTTAAAAATAAGGACTAAATTAGTGCAACCCCTTGTATTTACTGGAGTTTTCTAACTTGTCCTTATTATAACTCGACCATGTGCATACACCTCGTCAATGTATGTATGCATTTTATGCACGAATTCGGAATCAGACAACGAATTAAAACAACACCAGGCCTTGAGCTCCTCATACATACTGACATCCTCATATGTACAGTACGCATCTAGCGCTGCTTTCTCGGCATCTGTGACTTTACGGTTATATATGAGTAATTGCGCCCAATATATGATTTGGTAAAATATATCCTGTACATAATCCAAATCAGTGACAGCCTCTTCAATACCGTAAGCCAAATCACGTAATTGCTGTAACCTAGAACGCTTTTTGTGTATAATATCATGTTCAACATCTGATACCTCCCATGACTCCAGCCGTGTTGCGTGCACCACCATTTCGTGAGAAATTCCGCCCGAATAAACCAGCTGTTCAGCCAATTTGATGCCTCGTCGTGTTCCTCTTGCGTCAATATAAATTTCCCATTCTTTTCGGTCATCTGCTACACCTCCCATTCATCATCTACATCTTCATCCTTTTCTTCAGACTCACCATTCGGGATAATGTAATTCTGCGAGTTAATGTCCAACTCGTTTTCATCTTCCTCGTCATCTTCCTCGTCCTCTTCGTCATCGTCAGGCTCCACATCATCTGGCGTGGATTTTTCAGCATCAAAATGTGCAATGAGCATTTCGGCGTAAACAGAATCAATGATGCTGCAGGCGCGACCTAAAACATTCAAATCGGTATCACAATTATAGCCAACAGCCAATTTCGACATAAAATACTCAATATCAGTAATATCTATATCACATATATAGTCTCTGAGGGAATCAATTTCTTCGTTCGTTACCTCTCTGCTATATATAGCAATCATAGCCCACTGTATGTACTCAATAAAGAGATTTTGCAATTCCTCATCGTGAACAGTGAGGTGCCGCAGTTCCTCGCCGATTTTTAGCATTGTCCCACGCAAATTTTTCAAAACACGGCGGCGCTCTATTCCCATCCAGGAATACAATTCTCTCACATTCCACAACGGAGTACCAGTTGCATCGGCGATTTGTTTAAATGTTAAGCTTCCAATTCGGAGCAGTTTTTCCGCGGTCTGCTCCGCCTGTTCATAGTTAATTTCCGGCATTTTGCCCCTCCTTTTTCTCTTTCAGATATTTGGAGAATAAAATTGCACTGTGTACACTATCCAAGACCTGACGGGCGTGATACATCAGCACATAGTCCTCACACTCCGGGTATAGCGGGCGTAGCGTAATCCGGATGCTACCAGCATCATAAAAACTCGCTCTGTATCGGATATCCTCCAACTCAGCCTCTTCAATCTCTCGCCATTCTAATATCTCATGCAGAAGGCAAATCACATTAACATACTGGTCTCGGCGCTCTGCAAGTGTAATATTTTCATCTTGCAGATAAAAAAGAAGTTTTCGTAAATCCTGCATTTTTTTACGAATCTCCAGTGCGGATTGCATAACAATCTGGTCTATCTCCTCCTGCGATAATTCCCAGCCGCTAATAAGTTCCTCGTCATACATACGACCGTCAACAATGATGTTGCGGATAAATTTTTTTGACGTTAGCCGCTCGTGCAATATCTCCCACTTGCTCTTATCCATTTTATTCCTCCATGTACTGATATTTTAAAATTGTCGCCATAATTGAATTTAAAGCACTTTTGCCCGCATACAAAATTTCAAAATTGGCTGCATACGGATCCAATGGATACAGTAGCCTAAAAATGCTGTTAATATCCATATCCCGTAAAAATGAGATAATATCGTTACGCTCCATGCCCTCACATTCGGTATACTCAAAAATCAACTTTAATTGCAGCACAACATCTATGACTGACCGTCTCCGTTCCTCATCGGTAGCATCCGGCCGCCGCATAGCAATCAACATCTCGCGCAGCTCTAACATCTGCTCTCTCAATGCAAGTGCGCTTTCTACAATCAGTTCATGCACCCGCTCGGGCGGCAGTTCGCAGCACTCAGATAATTCCGCATCCGTCAGCCTGCCGTCAAAAATCAGATTGCGCGCTATATGCTCAGCATCAAATCCGGTGTTTTTATCCATATAAAGCCCTCCTTTTTGTTGTTCTATAACAATTATATCAACAGTTGTAACCTACAGCAACCAGAAACACGGAACACATAACCCCTCCCAAAAATTCGGCAAAATTTGCCGCTGTCCGACTCGGATTTTCGGTTATCTGGGCGCTGGTTTTAAAAGTCCCAAATTCCAAGGTCATCTATTCACATCAAAGGACACTCAGCATAACAGCAGCCTATACATAACTGGTTTCCCAGAAATTTTATCTCTTTTGATACCTACGAAAACCTCCTTTGAAGAAAAAACGCGGGGCGTTTTTCAATATTCCCAGATTTTCAAAATTATTCCAACCTCATCCCAACCACTACTTGGGATAAAAAATGTTATTTTCATCTAAATATCATATTGTTTTGTAATCCAATGTACTATATATTGTTATTTTTGTTATATAAATTATCTTTATCCCAGAATTCCAAGTAAAGAACGCCTATATATAAGAGAAATAAAAAAATAAATAAATTTTTTCAATTTTTATTTTCTTATATATATACACACTTTGGGCTGGGATGCCTGGAATTTTGGGATTTGTCCGTTACAGCCCGCAAAAAAAGCACCGTCGGCTTTTTCTTCCGGTGGTGCTTCGTATATGTATCAATCAAACGGGATATCTTCGTCATCTGTCAAACCCGCTTCAAGTCTCAACTGTTCAAGGTGTTTCGCTTTTGCTGCCTGCTGTGCCGCCTGGCTGGCCTTTGCCGCTGCTGCCTTCGCCGCCTCTGCCGCTGCTGCCGCTTCCTCAGCACTTTTTGTGTCCTTTTTTCCTTCTTCTTTTTCTTCTGGATATTTCGGCATAATCAACTTGATAACTCGCTCATTTCGTCCGGTTTTCTCAGACTTTGTTTTTGTTTGATTTGTGTCTTTATCTGTGATAATCAAATTGCGAGCTTTCATCTCTCTGTAAAAGAGGCTGGTGTCAATGTCGAATTCTCGCGCCCACTCGTCCAGTTTTCCTGGAAAGATAGACAGAGACTCAAATGTACCATCCATGCCTTTTCTTTCATCATTTTTCTTATAGATTCCAATATATTCCCCTCGGATATCTGCGGCTGCTGTGAATCCTTCAACTTTTCCAGGGTTGCTAATGCATCTCTCAATAACTGTGTAGTAAAATCTCATATACTGGTCTGCTTCATCTGGTTTCACCATAATACCAAGCAGTTCTTCATCTGAAAATTTTTGTTCATCTTTAAAAAGGAACTCTGTCGCAATTTCATCAGCCGTAAGAAGTACAGCAATGCTCGTTGCCTGTCTACCCTCACGACCGTGTTCTTTTGCTAATGCACGTGCTCTTTCCAGATTTTTTTTATTTCTTTCTATAATCTTTTGTTGCCCTAATTTTTTCACCTGCTCTACAAAGTCTTTTCCGCAGAATCCATAATTGTTTTGAAAAAACCATACGATATCTTCGATATTTTCAAGATTTGGATAATTCTTTTTATCAAGATATGGGAAGTATTCATCTACTAATTTGGGTAAAACTCTGTAGATGCTGCCGTTTGTCGTATAGTCCTTTGTGATGACCTGCTCAGAACTAACAAGAGCAGTCAAACCGAATGTGTATCTTTTCCTCTGTTTTAAATCTTTTGTCGCTCTGTTTTTTCCTCTGCCGTTTGCAATCATCATAACAGTTTCTTGGAATTTTCTTTTCTTGTCTTGGTCGCCTTTTGATGCATCATCCAAGATGACCGGAAGGTTATTAAACGTATCGCAAGTTAGCTCAAGAGATGTCGGCGTATTATCGTAATCCAAGAAAATACCGCCGGATTTATTGTCCATATCGCTAAAAATTGTAGATACGATTGATAACATAGCGCTCTTCCCGTGTCCACTCCCGCCGTATAAATCTGTAATGAACCCGTCCTGCTTGGGGAGCATGGGTAAGATGACGGATGCTAAAAGCGTTGCTGTTGCCAACTTAAAGGGCTTATAATTTAAAGCCCGGATTTCTTTAAATTTTTTATACCATTCTTCACGGTTTCCATGCTCTGAAAGTGCATTCATCATGTTCGGAAGGTCATCTTGTCTCTCAAAAACGTAATCATCGGTTGTATATGGTAAGAAATTTTTGAAATCCTTATCCCAGCCCAGTTTATTCAGCGTGTTCACAATCTTTAAAGCACCCCGTTTGGATGATTCCTTCATCATAGACGCCATAAAGTTGACACATTGGCGGGCGTTGTCGCTGGTGATGCCGGCGCCCATGTTACTCAAAGAAATAATTTTGTTTACATTTGAAATTACCTCTCTCTCAACTGTCGCTTTTTGCCAGCCCTCTTCACTGCCAAAATGCACCTCCACTCTACGGGTTGCCCCGCTTGCGGCATTGTCCAGCGGTCTGTAAAGTTTGCTTACCAGAATAGGATACATACAGGCCTCAACCTCTTTCACGGTTTTTCCGCTCTCCTCAAATTTTCTTACTCCATCATCATCTGCAATCCACCCATCTCCTACAAACATATTTTGTACACCTTCAGGTAAATTGGCATATCTGGTCTTTGTTCCGACAAGGCGGGCTTTTTCCAAGTTTTCCTTTTCCTGTTCACGCCGCTGCCGCTCTAATTCTTTCTCCTGATTTTCTGACTCTCTTTTATATTTTCTTTTTGCCGCTGTACATTTTTTTCTGAACAGATTACATAGTACTGTTCCACCAATATTTTTTGCACGTGATTCCAACAAGAATTGAATATTCGTCTGCAACATCTCATCATTTATCAATTTAAAGAGCACTCTATATAATTCATCGTTTGTAAAATCTTCTTCTGAATTTACACAGTCAATTTCCCCTTTGCAAAAAGATGAATAATACCCTTCTGGCTCCGTTTTCTTTACATTGGTTCCTGCTATTTTCTTTTGATTTTGTATCACTGCGTCAGCCTCACTCTCCATCACCTTTTTCTGCTTCAGCAATGCCTGTATCACAAAAGCCTGTTTTTCTGGCTCCATTCTCTCAAGGTCTTCTGAGGTTATATTTTTAAGCAAATTTGCTATGTTGATGTCATTAATTATATTTTCCATCCTTTTCTCTCCTTTTCTTATGTAATTTTTATAATTTGCTTGATGTAAGATTACAGTGCTTTCCATTTTCTCTAGCCACTTTTTCAATATGCCAGAGAAAACAGAAATTCAAACGCAAAACAAAAAATTTTCTTACATTCTTAATATGACAAATTTTAAATAAAAAATGTAATCTTACTTCCTTGCATATTCACAACAAAAAAGCCCCAGCAGTAACTGCTCGAGCTAATGAGTGTAATAAATAAGACACGTATAATTGCTGCTGGTATATTGAAACAATATATCAGTTTAAGAAAAAGGTCTGAAAAAGAATCGGCATATGCGGATCATCCTAACACCATTTCGGCTGATTCGCATTCTTTTATATCCTTCAGAGTCTCATTTATATTATGATAAATAACTGTTTCCATAAAAATGTTTATAAATAGCAAGAGCGTACTAACAATTACCCCTTGCTATTTATGCAAAAACAAATAAAGAAATATATTTTCCCTATAAAAATATGCTAAATCCATTTTCTATAAAAATGGAGACTGACAACGCCCGTTCACGATTATCAGCCTCCTATTCACGAATGACTTGTATGCAAGAGACTTTCCTACATACATTGCACGCCCTGAACTCACAAATCTCAGTCAAGTAATATGTATGACAGCAAACAAAGAAAGGAGATAAAATCTGTCATACTCCGGCAGAGTCCATGCCGGTGGTCCAGGGAGTCCAATCTATGCAGGAAATTCCTTGTATATTTAATTTTAAAACCGTTCACCACGACTCGCATACCACTCTTCCAGTTCATCACGGTTATGAGCAATAGCTCCATCTGGTAATTCTATATCAAAAGGCTCATCAATTTCTGGCATTTCAAATCCGTTTTCTGCTTTAAATTCCTCCCGGATCCGCTGGGCCTCTGCTCTCATTTCATCCATAGCATCAAAACTCTTCTTGATTATCCGGGCAAGCTCAGAATCTGTCATACCAGTATTCTCCTTCAATTTTTTCTCCTGGTGCTTTTTCTTTATATCCTTAAAATTCTCAATCATATCTATGCTTTCTCCAATAACCTGTTTAGAGTCGGGCGGGAAATCTTTAGCGCCTTTGCCATTTGTGTTTTGTTTATTTCCCGCCTCATGTACTGATTGTAATATCGTTCAAAAGTTTCTTTATCAATTTTCTTTACGCTCCCGCCTTTATATTTTCCTTCTTTCTTGGCAACTGCAATTCCTTCACGCTGACGTTCCAGATTATTCTGTCTCTCAAATTCGTATATAGCAGCAATGAAAGTTAAAAGCATCTTTCCGGCTGGAGAATCTGTATCAATTTTTTCTTTTTCGCTTACTAACTTTACGCCTTTCTTTTTCAGTAATTCCATAATTTCTAATAAGTCTTTGGTATTACGTGCCAGACGGCTAAAGTCATGAATATAAATTACATCCCCCTCTCTGGCATAATCCAGCATTTCCTGGAGTTTCGGGCGGTGTGTATCTTTGCCACTGATTTTTTCTATATACCAGCGCTCTATGTCGTGTGTCTTTAATGATTCAATCTGTCTTTTTTCGTTCTGTTCTTCGGTAGACACTCTGACATATGCAAGTCTCATCAACTCCGCTCCTTTCTCCTGTTCTGATTCTATTATAACAAAACGGCAGATAGAGTCAACGAAGCTTCCAGACCATATCAGCATACCGAAAAACTCGGCAAATTTTATAAAAAAAAGATTTGTAAAAACAGGGTCCGGGATGTGCTTTACATTTTGTAAATTTGAAGATTTTTGGACTTTGTTTTTACATTAAAAGCAGGTTTTTTATATGTAACATCAGGGTATACCCTATTTTTACACCACAAATAAAGAAAAGCTGGGATTTTCTCCCAGCCTATATGTCTCTCTTCATTATAGATTCGCCGCCTTATGTACTCGCTGCATTAATCTTTCATATGCAGCATCCCGCTGCTCGTCTGTAACCGTCACCGCCTGCGCCTCTGGCGTAGACAAAAGTGCCTGCTCTATCATTTCCGCCTCATGGATGTATTCAGCCTCCAGTTTTTCTAACTCTCCGCTGACTCTCATCTCCTCGCGTAAAGCATTCTCAAAATTTACAATTTTTCCCATATCCAATTTTTCCTCTCTTTATACAGCCTAAGCTGTAGGTTTCGGGCTACATAGCATCATCATACACTATACGGGATAATAAAGATATATAAATTCATCCACCGAATGGTGAAAAATTTACACCTGATTGATTACCAATGGCTCTGTCTCCTCTTTGTAGCGGTCCTGCTCCACCTTGAGCAAACTGCACAATTTGACTCTATACATCTCTGAAAATGCACTACCAGCACAAGAAATTTTTATATATCTCTCATATGTTTCTTGATTTTCCGAGTGTATGATAAACGGTATCAAATTTGCATTAATACACTGAATATATGATATGAGAGAAGCCACCCGGCTATCTCCCCCATACTGTATAAACTGTATATGAAAATCTGCAACATCTTTCAGTTTGACCGGGTTTCCAGACTCTATTACAAAAGCACTTAATTCATCACTCATACATATCAATGTGCCGGGATATAATCGACAAAATATCTCCTTTATATACTCTGGGGTTATTCTCTCATCCATATGCTCAACGCAGTATTTTAATGCGTAAAAGCAACCCTCAGTTTCAATGATTTCTTCAGCACTGAAACTTTCACCCAGATTATCCGCGTAAAAACAGCCAGTGTCATAAATCCTGTTTACATTCGCCTCTGATAGACTCCCACCAGCTCTACATATAGAACGAAATGCAAATTTCTTTTGAGTGTAGTCATACACTCCGCACATCCGTCCTGTTCTCCCTGCTTCATACCGTAATAATTGCTTCAGCTTTGATACATATTCGTCCATTTTGTTCTCTCCTCTGTCTGCATTATAGCATAAGAAAACCGAGGCCTAAACCCTATTCATCATAATATCTTTTCCACTTTTGCAATTATATCATTGGCAGTATTGCGGATAGCCTCCAGACTTTCTTTTAATTCCGGTGTTTTCCTTGTAGAACTCCAATCGGCAATGTAACCGAATGAAAATTGACTTGTATCTAGTCCAAAATATTTGCTTACAATATAGCATACCGATTCAGCTTGCACCTCTTTTGTCATACTGGACAACTTATATCCCGGCGCATCTGCATTATGCATTATGGCATGCGCCATTTCATGAATTATTGTGGTTAATGAATCTTTTTCGGAAATAGTACTGTCCACTACAATCTCTTTTGTGTCTGTTTTATAATATCCGAATGTTTCTCCGACAATTGGCTTAAACGAAACTGGAACTGGGCAGATTTGTAATATTGCCTTTTTAACCTTTTTCAAATCATCATCCAAATCGCCATCTAGGGGCTGCACAATTTCTGGAAGTGGTTCTCCACTGGTCTGGCTTATATCCCAGACATATCCAACGGTATAACGCATAACTGTTTCTTCTACAATTTCCTTTTTAAAGCTACCATCTTCCATAAGTTCTGGCTTTCCTGTTTTTTCATCTATCACTTTTCTTGAAATTTTTTTCTTAAAAGGTGCCGGGCAAATTATCCGAATTCCTTCCTCGCCCTTCTTTACATAACGACCAAAATTCTTTTTCCACGCACCATAGGACGCACAAAGCGTAGCATCCTTTTTTTGCATAGCTATCAAAATTTGATTATTCAATGAAAATTTATGAAATTTCGCCATGCTTGAGAGAAAGGCCATATACTTTTCTCCACTCATAAATTGCTGTACCGTCCGCTCCAATTCTTCGGTCAGTTTCTTTAATTTATCTTGCATATTTTCTTTTACAATCTCTTTTATATTTTCCTTCACAATCTTTTCCTCCATATTTTTTATAATTGACAAAACTGAAATATCTTAAATAAACTCCTTTAAGCTTAATAGCTACTAATTTTCAGCCTAAAATCTGTTTCTCCATCAGTTCTGTGATTACAATATGCTAGAAAAAGTTTCTGATCGACGCGAAAGTTAAGAAAAAAATAAAAAACAGCACAGCCAGTAAATCAGCCATGCTGCTTATTCTCATATATTCACTTTTTTCTTATTTACTCATATGTCGTATAGTCATCATTAATGAGACCAAACAGGCATTTGCCAATCTGAAAAATAAATCTAATTTTTTAAACTGATTGTATATGAATGAAGAATAATGTATAGTATTTGCGAGAGGCACTTTCTTTCGTGAATGTTGCAAATGTTTGTTTGATCACTTTCTTTGTACGGCATAGTTAAACTAAGGTATCTTTCTTTTTATGCCCAATCACAAACTTGCTCATTTATAGTATTTAAAATCGTTTTCGTCTTAAAATTCCCGAATCACTTTTCTCCCTTCAAGTTCCGCAATCATATTGTTCACAAGTAAATTCCAGCTTTGAAAGCCTTGATTATTTACCCCCTCCCCAGTATCTGGATCATAATATTCATGCAATTCTCCACAACACTCCAGGTCTTTTCCGAACAGCATAATTGTCTTCTTGGCCAACTCTTCTGCCTCCACTTCAAATCCATAGTTTTTTAATCCCCGGTAACACATATAATTTGAAATTCCCCAAACCGGTCCCAGCCAGCAGGAAGGATTTCCGGACTTTACAACGCGATACATTTTCTCCGTCTTTGCCAAAGTTCGCACTCCAAACGCACCCTTGAACAATCTTTCCTGTTTTAGATTTTCCCTTACTATACGTTCTGCCTGATTCTCAGTTGCAATTCCTGACCACAAAACCATAAATCCTGACCAGCAATCGATTCGCTGGATCAGACAGTTCCAATGTCTTGGCATGCCACTATGAAGCCATTGTGAAGTGTCTACGGGTTTTAAATTCAAATCCGCACTATAATAAAAACCATTTCGGTCGTCCCACAAATTCTCCTGAACAGCACATTTCAAATTTTGAGCTTCTATTTTATATTTTTCACAAGATATTCCCAGTTTCTCACAAAGAAAAGCCATAGCTAGAAGTTCCTTGTACACCATACAGTTTAAATAAATAGATGCGGAACTTTTATCCGGCCGATAAAAAGTGCAGGGGTCGTTATCCACACCTATCGCCAAATCATTTAACCAAAAATAAAGTCCGGTGCTGGGATGAAACATATTTCGATAACAATAAGAAAAATACGCTTCTAATCGATCTATAAAAGGTGCCAACCAGCTTACATCTCCCCCACATATCTCCGTAATAAATGCAGCATGCTGTGCAAGGCAGGGTTTATGAATATTCCCTGTTTTTCCTGATTCCATTTGTGGCAGCATATCATCCGGTGTAATTGCGATCGGCATCCATCCTTCTTTGGAAGTATGCCAGACAAAATTTAAAATACACCCTTTTTCATATTTTTCAAAATCAATTTCCCAATTTCTCTGATCTTCCATAATCTGCCTCACTGCAATGTCAGTCAGCCAGCTATCCCAATCCCACAAGGAATTATTATAACTTGCACTTCCAGGAACAAGAAATGGATATTTCAAATTACCTTCTGGTTCTCTGATTATCTGCCGATAATTTTTTTCTGAATATTTTTTAATTTCTACTATGTATTGTTCTAACCTTTTCTCCATTACGTTTCACTCATTTCATATTATTATGCAGGATTACTGTATAGCAATGTTTTCCAGATCCAGTCGAATATACCACACCTGTAGGCATATAAATCTTTGCTGTTGTATTTGGAGGGACCTGTACAGATAGACAAAATTTATTTGCTTCCAATTTCCAGTGTACAGAAATCAATCCATAAACATTTTCTATTTTACACTCTACTTCTGTCACATCTCCGCAGGGGTACGGTTTAACTGCAAAACAATGATATCCTGCTTCCACTGGACGAATCCCTGCAAGATACTGATAGAACCAATCGTCAACTGTGCCAAAATAAAAATGATCAAAGGAGCGGGTCCCGATACTCCACTCTTCCCAGCAAGTCGTTGCTCCCTTCGTTAACCAATATCCCCAGCTTGGAAAATCTGTTTGATTCACAATTGTATATGCCATCTCCACCTGTCCATATTCCGTCAACACTGGAGCCAGAAATTTCAGCCCCATACATCCAGTTGATAAATGTCCATTATCCTTTTCCCGGATATTATCTGCAAGGCTCTTCGCTATTTCCATTCTCATTTCTTCCGGCGCAATTCCAAATGCTAGCGGAAGTACGGTCGGTGTTTGACGGAATCCACACAACACATCTCCATGATAAATCCTTTCATGTTTATCAAAAAAGCGTTCGTTTAATACCTTGCGCATATCTAACGCTGTTTTTTTATAAGTTTCTGCCTTTGTTTTCTTTTCCAATACCGTTGCAATTTCTTCCATCATTTTTAAAGTCCGATACACAAAACAAGTGGCATTATATGAAGTTCCTTCTGGCGGTCTTGAGCCTATCGGAGAATTCCAGTCCCCATAAAAGCGATTGGAACTCATTCCATCCTGAAGCCGTCCTATCTCATATTGCATATACCGCTCCATTTGTGGATAACATTTTTCCAGAATCCTTCTGTTTCCGCAATGAAGATACAGCTGATAGGGAATACTAACAACTGCACACATCCATTCTGGCGCAGGCGGATAGTAAAGCGGCCCCGGACAGGTATCCGGAATTGCCCCATCTTCCCGCTGACTATCCAGAAGATCCTGCATCCATTTTTCCCAGAAAGGCTGTGCATCCACATTTCTGAGCGCCGTATCGCAGATCGACTGCCCGTCTCCTGTCCATCCTCTTTTTTCATATGCAGGCGTATCGGTTGGAATGCTGTGGAAATTGTTGAGGATCGTAGGCGTGATCAGTTCATGTATACGATTGAACAGTTCGTTGGAACAACGGAAACAACCGGTTCTTTCAAGATCATTGTGAAAAACCTCGCCTACAATGGAAATCTTATGATCTACACCTTCCACTTCGACATATTGATAGCCTTTATAAGAAAATTTGGGGCTCCAGGCTTCCAGTCCTTCTCCACTACATATGTATATGTCTTCCTGACCTGGTTCCCAGAATTGGAGCACTCTGTTTCGTGACTCCATATCTACACGCCCGTTTTCCAAAAGTGTTTCTCCATACGTCAGTTTTATTCTTGTACCTCTTGGTTCTTTTACTGAAATTCTCACATTTCCTGATACGACTTTTCCAAAATCATAAACCCGGATATTGGAAGAAACTTCTGAAACAGCAACCGGAAGTAGTTCTTCTGTCACACGAATCGGAGGCATAATGGAGGCGCGAAGTGTTCCGCCTGGTGCCTTCCTACCGGAGACCTTCTTCCACTTTGCGTCGTCATACCCGGCCAGATTCCACACTTTCGGGTACTTTCTGGCATCATATTTTTCTCCGTACCAGATACTATCATCTACAGTGGGACCATCCACTGTTTTCCAGCTTGTATCACTTTTAATAATCTGCTTTGTACCATCTTTTTTCCATACAACAAGCTGTAACAGCAATTTCGGATCATCCTGTTCCTTCATCACGCCAACCCAGTCTCTGAAAAAACTGTAATAGCCCCGTCCCAGTTCTGCACCAATACAGTTTTTTCCATTCTGCAGAAGTCCTGTTACATCAAATATCCGATAATAAACGGTTTTATTGTACTGAGAATACTCTGTATTCAGTAATGTATCAGAAATCTTTTTTCCATTAATCGTGCAAAAAGCATATCCCAGACCACAGACATAAAGGCGTGCACGCAAAATATCCCCGTCACAGGAAAATTCTTTTCGTAAAAGCGGTGCTGGTCCTCTCCTTTTTGGTTTCCCATAGGGTTCCATTCCATAATGTCCAAGAATCTCTGCCTGCGTCTTTGTTCCATCCTTTTGCATTATCCACTGCTCATCTGTTGCAAGCACAGTTTCTTTTCCAGAGATATTACGCAAAACCAGTTTTCCAATTGCTGCCGCCTTACCTTTTTTATCTGCTGCTACCCGAAAAATCAGTGCATTTTTTCCTTTTTTCACCCACTGTGTCAGGTCAGCATAACGAATTGGATCGTCTGAACTTTGCTTCCACTCCACATTCATTCTTCTCCATAATTTTCCATTACAGAAAAGTTCCCAGCTTTCCACTCCTGTTCCGTCAAATACAGCCTGCTGCAATGGTTCGTCCACCCAAAAAGTGCAACAAAAATCCACACTGCTTCCAGGGACAGCCGTACATCCAATCCACGAAAGCCCCTCCAGGGGATTTTCCTTGCTGTTTCCTCCAATCCATTTCCCTTTCCAACTGGAATCTTCCAAAATTCCGGTTTCAAAATAGGCTTTTTCACTGAAGGCCCAGGAATTCTCTTTCTTGTCCCATATCTTAACCTGCCAGCAATACTCTGTTGCTGATCTCAATGGAGTCCCTTCGTAATGGATCTCATTTTGCATGTTCGATAAAACTTTGCCTGTATCCCACACAATTTTATCCATCTCATCACGAACCTGAATTCGGTATGCGCCTTGATAGAAATTATCAAAATCTGATTTGATTTTCCACGAGAATCTTGGATGTGCCAAATCGATTCCAACAGGATGTTTTATATTTTCCGTTTTTAAAGAAAAAATGCTTACATTTTTTTCTGTCATCGGCTTTTCTCCTTGAAAACCTTGTATTACATTTTATATTTCAACAATAACTTCAATTTCTTTCGGCGCCTTTACATCTGTTTTTATTTTTCCTTCTGCATCTTTTCGATGTTCAACCACAAGAATTCCATACGGAGTGGGATAAGTTCCTTTTGCCCATTGAAGATTTCCAAGTTGTGGTTGGATTTTTATTTTTTTACAGCCAGGCTCAAGTATTTTTACTCCAAGGATATTTTCTGTAATCCAAGCCGTTACTCCAGACGCCCAACCATGACACAAACTATGTCGATATCCTTTATAGCAGTATTTTCCATAACATGCATGAACATTGATTTTCTCTGAATTTTTTTCTATGATTTCATCTATAGGTGCCGCGTTTTTCAGCCATTTCACATCAAAATCTTCCCAAAATGTAGTGGCTCCAAGCGAAAGCATTCCGCCCCAGTATTCACGGATACATTCCAGACAACCATCTATATCTCCTGCCATTGCGCGTGCATTTAAGATATAATACCCCATAAATGTAGAAAGTCCTTCCGATTTTCCCACTTTTAACAGTTTTTCATTTACCGTCCTGGCATTTTCCAGACCGGCAAGAACGGACAGCGCAGCTGCCTGTTTTGCCTGTTTATAATTTCCTTTCCATTTCGAAAGCCTTTTTATATCTTCGCTGCACTTTTGTGCTAATTTTTTTTCCCCAAGAATATCCAGCATATATCCAAGGCTTTTCACAGCCATAACGTGAAGGGCCTGGAGTCCACAATCTACAACTTCTTTATCTTCCAAAGTCGGCCAGTCAATAAATCTTACTTCTGGTGTGCAATCCTTTCCATTTTCATCGATTGCTTCTGACAGCTGCTTTTCCAGGCCGATCAAATATTCCTTTTGTTTTTCCAGATAATCAAGATTCCCTGTGTGCATGAACCAATCCCGTTGAATGATGATCCACCACATAGAATAAGCTGGAAATCCATTCATCCACCCAGGTAAAGGCGTTTCTTCTTTTACAAATTCCAGACTCCGCATAACCGTCTCGTCTGATCCAAAGACTGTTTGTATGGTCGTTGTTTCCGGATGCATATCCCCGGCCCACAAAAGGCGGTCCCTTTTGATTCCATCCCAGATATAATTTTGCATAGATAAATGTGCCGTATATGCTCCGGTATCCCAAATCCGATCAAGAAGTTTATCACTGCAAGAAAAGCTTCCTTTGTATTCCAGATCCTTATAGATCATTACCGCCTGAATTGCTTTGAGCACCAGTTCCTGATTTTCTTCCAGCAGATCAATCCGCACAAAACGAAAGCCGGTTTCTCCAATTGGAGTCATGCTCATACTTCCCACGCGAACGATCAGGTCTCTGTTCGCATGATCATTTGTGGCATTTTCCGGACCTCCAATTTCGCTCATTGCCTCCATTGCAGATTCGCCAAAACGGATTCTGACTTTTGCCCCACGCTTCGTGGAATCACTCCATGCAAAAATAACGATTCCTCCATGAAGCTCACGCCCAAAATCCAGCAGAACAGAAGCATATCCTTTTTGGCTGACCATAATACATGGATTTTTTGCTTCCAGAGAAATCTGCGGGCTTCTTTTTTCCGTAAGCACATCACTATTCACTACTTTCGCTTCTGAATTATCTGTTTTCCATAAAACTCTGGTTGGGGTAAGATATACACGTTTTCTATCATCTTCCTGTTTTTTGTTTATCGCCTCTTCCGGCCATATACGAAAAATATCATTTCTAATATGCTCTGTTCCTATCATAAAGAAGTTCCTTTCCTTTCCCACTTTTAGCCTTTTACGGCTCCACCCATCATTCCCTGCACATAATATTTCAAACAGCTGGAAGTAACGATCAGCAGCGGCAGCGTACCTATGATAAATGCAGCTGCAAGAAGCCCCATATCATTTGTTCCTTTTCCTACTGCATTATTGAATACGACTTGGCAGAAAGTTTTCATCTCATCTCCACCTGTCATAACGATAGTTGGCCAGATATAATCATTGTACATGCTGACGACCGTAGTAATTCCCACAGTAATCAGAATTGGTTTTGACAATGGAAACGCAATATACGAAAAGCATTTTAATTCTCCTGCACCGTCGATTTTCGCTGCTTCAAACAATTCTTTTGGCAATTCCCTGAAAAAAGCTTCTGCAAGAATCACTCCAAATACCTGTTGCCCTGCAACATACGGAATGATCAAAGCCAGCTTGGAATTCAGGATCCCCATGGACCTTACAATGTTATAATTCGGAATAATTAAAAGCGTATATGGAACCATCATAACTGCCATCAAAAGACCAAACAGCAATTTTTTTCCTTTAAATTCCATTTGGCCAAATGCATATCCGGAAAGAGAAACTACGATAATGATCAATACCACTGATATGCCGCAAACGATCAGTGAATTTCCAACCGGATGTAATACAAATTTCCAGGCCTTTTGAAAATTTTGCCAGTATATGCCACTTGGTAATCCCAGGAAATCATTTTTTATCATTACATTGGGTTTTAACGACATATTGATCAGCATTGCAAACGGATAAAATGTAAGTACCAGTAAGATCAAAATTAAAAATCTGGAAAGAATATATCCGGCTCCAATTTTTCTTTTACCATGCATAATTAATCTTCCTCCCTGAAAAAGTGCCGCGTAAGTAACGTCATCAAGATAATTACTACAAATAACACAACGCCCAAAGCAGAAGCGTAACCGAATTTTCCATCGCCAAAAGCGATTTTATACATCTGCATTGCCGGAATCATGGTCGCATATCCCGGGCCGCCTCCTGTTGTGGCAGCCACTAATCCAAACCCGGATAAGCTTCCGATCATAGATAAAGTTGCCACTACTTTTATCGAAGATTTTACATTTGGGATATGTACATATTTTACAACTTCCAAAGGCGTCGCACCGTCTACGATTGCCGCATCATATAGTTCTTCCGAAATCATATTTACAGCAGAATGAAAAATCAGAAAATACATTCCGGATACATAGGGAAATCCAACCAGTATAATACAGATCAAAGCGGTAGACTTGTCATTCAGCCAATTATGTGTAAGACTTCCAAGACCAATTTTTTTCAGGATCGAATTAAATCCAAAACTTGGGTTGTATAAATATTTCCATATCAAAATTGTAACAATAGAGGGAACCAGCATAGGTATCACAAATGCCGTTTTTATAAGATTCGAGAGTTTTTTATGTTTAATACTATAAATGAGCAAGTTCGTGATTTTGCATAAAAGAAAGACACTTCGATTCCAGATGTTGTATAATGAAAGTGCTCAAACAAACATTTGCAACATTTACGAAAGAAGGTGCCTCTCGTAAATACTATACATCATTCTGCATTCATATACAACCAGCTTAAGAAATTAAACTTATGCAAATTCTATCCGAACCGAGTGATAAACCATCTTATCAGTATCCTGATCAGCATTTTTATTTCAGGATATCATGGAAAAACCACGGACTTTGCTAAAAACAGTTCCTGCCACAGAACTACGATTGCACATTTCCTTAATTCAGGAAAATGGGATGATTCCTTACTTTCAGATACCTTAAAACGTTCTGTTATAGAGATTATTTATTCAGAAGCAGCACGCACCGGAAAGCCTGTTTTCTGCATTGTAGACGATACAATAGCTTCAAAGACAAAGCCTTCGTCACGGGCTTTACATCCTATTGAAGATGCGTATTTTCACCAATCCCATTTAAAGGGGAAACAGGATTATGGACACCAGGCAGTTGCTGTTATGCTTTCCTGTAACGGCATTGTCCTGAACTATGCTTTTGTAATGTACAACAAATCGATTTCCAAAATTGATATTGTAGAAAACATTGCAAAAGAACTGCCGGTTCCACCAGTAATGTCCTATTTCCTTTGTGACTGCTGGTATACTTCTGAAAAAATAATCAATACTTTCGCTGGGAGGGGATTTCATACCATAGGTGCACTGAAAACAAACCGGATGCTTTATCCATTTGGATTCAAAAAGAAGCTTAATGAGTTTGCTGCTCTTTTATCGACCACACGCTCCCATTTTCACCTTGTGACAGTGAAAAAACAAAAATACTACGTGTATCGATATGAGGGAAATCTCAATGGTATTGAAAATGCCGTAGTTCTTTTAAGTTATCCGGAAAAAGCATTTGGAAATCCAAGAGCACTACGTGCTTTTCTCAGTACAGATGTTTCACTATCAGTGAACGAAACACTGTCTTATTATGTCTACCGGTGGTCAATAGAGATATTTTTTCGTCCGTGTAAGAATAAACTGGCACTGGACAGCTACCAGATACGTTCCGCACAGGGAATCCGAAGATACTGGCTTCTCATGTCAATGGCACATTTTATGTGTGTAACAAGGACTGGTGAATTCTGTTCTTTTGAAAAAGGCTACCAGCGAATCAGAAGCACGATCCAGACAGAAAAATATCAGTATCTCTTCCAATGTGCAAAAGAAAGTAATGATTTTCACGCATTTATGAAGTTAGCAGGATAATTTTGTGCAATTTTTCAAATTTGCTCATTTATAGT
>OBKG01000245.1_pt1 | contig 29823 bp, 22 predicted proteins | sample 1519741 | NCBI WGS metagenome assembly OBKG01 (sample SAMN00265072, study PRJEB22529) | human gut metagenome
AAGAAGAATAAGACGCAGGTCGAACCTGCTGCATAGATAAAAAGGTAATCCCCGTGATACAGCAAGCTTCGCTTGCTAGTACCAGACGCGTGCTATTCGCACGTCGATAACAGGGGATAGAGGGATAGTGTTAGTCCTGCGAGGCGCTTTTCGGCCTCGCAAAGAAGCCGCGGTCAACCTATGGTTGCCCGTCGGTCAATCACCCGGCACCTGGCAAAACACCGCCGGCGAAACATTTACAGAAGGAAACTTCCCAAGTAACGTCGCCGACACATACATAAAAATTAAATAAAAACATCTTTTCATATCAACAACCAAAAAATTCGGCAAAAATTTGCCATACATATGAATACGTGATATGATAGACTTAACAAAAGGAAAGGAAAAAGAATTTGAAAAAATTCTCCTCAACCTTTTGCAGGCGGAAAAAGTTCCGTCTAACCTTTCTTTGTTTGGCGCCCCACCTGTCTGAACCACGGGTGGGGTAAGTTTTTAAAAATAACAGGAAATACAAAAATATTTACCATATTAATTTGGAAGATGATGTTTTAAAAAATAAAGACAATAAGCATATTAAGAATTGCAAACAGAAAGAGAGGGAATGAATAATGATTAATTTTAATGATATTAAGCTTTTGGACCATGAAGAAATGATTTTTTTACCAGTATGCCTTGCTAATGATATTACGGAATACTTGATTGATAATAAAAACCAAAACACATCTTTAAAATGTGAGATGCTTCAGCCTGTTAAAATAAGAAAAGACGAGACCTTATGTGAAGCGCGACAGAAATATTTCAAAGAACATGCAGCTTTTTTTAAAGACTCTTCGTTTGATGACTATCCAGTTGAAAAATATGCAGGTGTGATTACAAATATTGCAAGTGACTGGATTTATGAAAACCTGCCTAAATTTTATATTGATGGTGATGAAGAGGATGAGGATGTCGCAAGATGGGGTAAAGAAAAAGTAAAGCCTATGATTGCGGTAGAATCTCCTGATGGAGATGATATTGCTGTTTTGTATTTTAACCCAAATAAAATTCAGGGCTCAGGTTCCTATGAAAGCATGAAGCTTCTTGAAGACTTAGTTAAGGAAAAACATTTAACGCAGGATGATGTCCTGACTGTATTAAATGCCGTTAAATTAACTAATTAATTTATGCCGGTAACGAGTCCTGCAAGGCAGGATGGCTGCCAAAACATATAATCGTTGTCAGAATTTTAAGAGGAAACAATGTTTCCTCTTTTTTTTGTCAAAAGTTTCATTCGCCATATTACCAAGTAGTACTTATGTGTAATTTGACAGGAGATGAGAGTGATGGCAACATACAAAGAAATTCAACAAAACTATAGAAAAATAAAATGTGATGATTTGATAGACATGCGGACTCATATAGACCAAAAACATGTATCGCTTTCTGATGCAGACGGAATAAACAGGTTAATTAATGAAGGGAAAAAAGCTCATAGTCGTTTTGTTTTAGATAAGGATGCACCAAATAATATTGAAGCAAATTTAAAGCTTATGAAACAAATCATAGAAGAGGTGTTATTCTCAAAAGAGCGCGAAATGTTGGCATGGATAAAATATGCGCCAAATGATGACCAATATAAGCTTACCGCAGATTATGGAGAGATGGTTGGGATTGGTTTATTAAAGGATAAGAATGGAAACATAAAAGAATATTCAACTGATACAATTACAGTCCTTTTTAAGAGAAATTATGCAGCAAAGTATGGATTCACTGTAGTTACAGCATATCCGGAATTAAACGAACCTATGGTGCCATTAGAAAAAACAAATAGAGATTTAACAAACGAAATAAGAAAAACTGAGAAATATAATACTGCCTCTATGCTTAAAAAAGTTTATCTTGAACATATGGTAAACCCTAATAGTAATCATAATCTTAAACTATTTGAAAATGTAAATGGAGAAGAGGAGCTTATTTTACGAGTAAACATGAAAAGGCAGGCTGGAATTCCTGATAAGTATTATAATATAAGAATCACGGAAAATGATTTAACATTAATTGCAAAACAATATAATCAATTAAATCATGCACTTGGAAGCGAAAGAATAGAAACTCAGTTGATAAAAATGGCCAAAGAACACGATGCTATGATAAATAATAGCGTCGATTTAACAAATGAATATATGAAACATCAACTTGAAGTAAAATGGCCAAAACTATCTATGGAAATTCAACAAATCCAAAACTCAATGGAGATAATAAAGCACACGGAATTAAATCGTCAATTAGATGAATTAAAAATGGATGAAGAAGAATTATCGTAAAAAATCCGCAAAAAAATTGCCACAAATTAAATATTTTGGCATATTAAGTGTATAAGGAGGAGTAAAGCAATGACATTTAAAGATATAAAATTGGTAGAAGCAGAAAATATTATTTACATCCCGCAGCCAATGGCTTGGGCTTTAGAGGCGTTCTTAAAGCGTGATTGTCCTGCACTGGAATATGAAATAATCCCAAAATGGAAAATAAAATATGGATTATATGGAGAAGCTGATGTAAGCCATTTCTTCTTTTTACATAAAGATTTATTTGTTGGCACTGAATACGAGGATTTTCCTATATCTGAATATGTTGGATTAAAATCAAGTATCGACACTGATTACCTTGTTGAAAAGTTAAAACTGTTCCGTAGTAATGAGAAGGATGAAGAAGTAAAAAAATGGGAAAAAGAAGGAGAAGCTGCATTTATTATAAAAAAAGCACCAGATTCTTCTGATTATGCAATGTTAAATCTTGATGCAAGAATCTTTTCAGCTGTTGGCTCATATGAAAAAATAGAAGAACTGCAAAGATTAATGGAAGAAAAAGGTTTGGACCAGGATGATATTATGATTATCCTAAAGACTTTGACAATATGCTGAAAATAATTGCAAAAAATATTTCTAAAAAATAGAAGTGGTAAGAATTTTTTGAAATGTGATTACGACAAAAATGGAGCAGACAAAACTGCTCCATTTGTTTTTCGGTTAATTTGCGCGAGTTATCGACGTAAAACTGAAAATTCCAGGCCGACAAAAAAATTGTCCGATAGTAAAAATATTGTTCTACAACGCTTCTCTTTTTAATATGCTTTCAATATATTCGTCATCCTGAGAAAGTGCATACGTCTTAGCCATGACAGCTTTCGCCGCAGTCCATGACCCAGCATACATATAAGTTTTTTCAACTTTCGACATATCTCTGAAACAAATTTCATCAAGCTCTGATGAACTGGTCATATCGCGTGGAATGAAAAAATGCGCATTGTCTGATATAACTTCAATAACTGCATTCCGGTCTCCATAATCATCATAATGTTCATTATATCTGCAGCTCATAGGGTATGCCACTGCCGAAATGAGGCCTTCTGGAAGTTTGTTTTCATGAACCTTAATTAACGTAAGGCCTTCTGGGTTTACAAAAGCCTGCTTTGAACATGTCTGAACATTAGGATGAATCTCAATAGAAGTAAAGCGGTCACTTGGAAACGCATAATCTCCAATTGAGCAGACTTCTTTTGGGATGATAATGTCACCTGATAAAAATCTTGCTGATGCATACAGCTTATGGTCCATGCTCCCGTAAATCATATCGTTTGCAGCTTTTAAGTAGTCATTTCTGGGAGTAATCTCTACATGATTTGCATTCATGCAGAAGTTTTTGGAAATAGACTCCCTGAAATCAGAACAATCATTAATGATTAAAGTATCACAAATCTGATTATCATCACCAACTGTCCAGAGTAAATCCAGAAGATTGTAATCTGAAATAATAAGTTTCTGAATTATGTTTTTTCCGAAATTTACTGCTAGAGCAATGCTCTTGACAGATGAAGTTAACTCAAAAGACGTTGTTTCCTCCTTAAATCCAATGAGACAGTCACCAAACATAATAGGTCCATCTCCAGTAAATGTTTCTGGTCTGTCAAGATATGACCCAGTCAATCCTCCGGCGTCAATGTCTTCAATATAATCTGCATGATTAATTGACGGGGTTTCACATCCGTCAAGTGCCATACCACAAATACGACGAACATGTCGCAAATCCAGAACCTCATCAGACTTCAAGCAAAATGCATTCAGCAAATCGCCTCTTGTATTTTCAAACATTCCAGTTCTGATTAACATTGTTTCTCTGTTGAAAAAATACGGAGAATCTGATAAAACTGCTCTGATATTCGGAAATGTCCGATTAAGAAGATGAATACCAATAACATTCTCTTTAATTTGTAATGTGGTCACATTTGGATATGTTTCTTTAATGTCACGCAAATCGTAAACAACCTGGTCTTTACCAAAAGGGCAATCCAATATTAAAGTTTTGGACCGTTTTGTAATTTTGACCTTTTTAATTATATCAACAATCTCTTTTTCCATCTTTTTTAATTCCTTTCTTTTTTTTATTTTTTATAACGTCAATATGCAGGATTTTAAAGAAGAAAAAAATATTGTTTCCTGTCTGAGCGAGCTGACAATGGCGAGTGGTCAGACGTAAATTCTGAAAGTTAAACTTAATTCCTAACCGTTAGGAATGGTGTTTGCATATTTTTCTGCAAAAATAAATTCAGCATACTAAATGTATAAAAACCACAAAAAGAAAGGAATAAAAAGAAATGATAAAAGAAAACACAATAATACACGGAAACGCAAAGTACATCGTCAGATTTGGCGAAATCCGCATTGGTCTTCCAGGACAGCAGCCGGTTAAATTTCTGAAATACGATGAGGCTAACAAACTGATTGCAGAAAGAGAGCTCCTGTTCAGGACCGGAGACGAATATGTCGTTCCGGAATTCAGAACGTACGAAGATGTCAGAAGATTTTGGAGTTATCCAAATCACGCCAAATTGGAGGTTAAAACAAAAACAATATATGACGTCAAAGAAGTGTAACATGTCTGTAAGCATTAAATCTGCCAGCTGAGGCAGATTTTTTTTGTAAAAATTTTAAATATTTTTTTCTTTTTCACAAAAATCCAGCATGTTACATATGTACAAAAAACGAAAAAGGAGATTAAAAAATGGATATTGGAGCATACGCAAGAATTGAAGACCTGTCAGCAATCCTGGCTTCTACAGGGATTAACATTCCACGCCTTCGCGGGTTAAGATTGATGGCGACAGAAGAGAAGATTTCAGAAGATGAGATTAAAGAAATGGCTGATTCTGCAGAGGTTGATGCAGTTGAGGACCTTGTCAGGGCCTGCCCGCCGTGGTCAGTTGGTTCAAGCTGTCATTCATATTGTGACAGGACTGACAGAAAGTTAAAGAGATTTCTTGTCTACACTGAGGACGAAAGAGGGTATAAACAACCAACTGCAGTAAGATGGAGTGAACTACACGGAAAGAAGAGGAAAAAAGTTAAGCTGCTTGCCAAAACACAAGCAAAGAGAATCCGGAAGTCTATGGAAACCTTCAATAAATATGCCGGCAGAAAGGATGTCCTGTATGTACATGCCAGAATTGGTGGAAATAACTGGGTTTATTTTGACGGTCCGCAGGTTGCAGAGCACCCGGCTTTCATTGAAAGAGTGGATGACTGGTTTGATTCAACTTATTGTGACATCTACATTAAAGTAGATGAATCTCTTGTGGAACAGTATCTAAAAGAGGAAAAAGAAAGAGAAAAAGAAGCTGAAGAAGATTCAGTACTGGCTGAAGCGGCAGATATAGACGAAGCCTGAAAAACTCGGCAAAAGTTTGCAATATCTGCTGAATATGATAATATATACTTAACAAGAGGAAAGAAAAACTTTCCGATACGTCAGACTGATTCGCAGTCGAAATTCCTTTCTTTGTTTCTTGCACTAGCCCGCCATTAATTTGGCGGGTTTTTTGCTGCTTTTTTTCAATCCTAACGGTTATGACTGCGTTTGTTTTGCAATTTTTCCGGCATATTGTATATGTAAAAAAAAGAAAATCTAAAAAAATAAAACCATCAAGGAGAAAAAATAAATGCAAAAATATGAAAAATACAAAGAAGCCGTCAAACCCCTGAAACGTCTTATCCTCGCCGATGCAGCAACGGTCTTTGTAAGAATAGGAAAAGAAGAAGAAAAAATACACAGAAAAGTGCTTTCCGCAGAAGCCTCGCTGCAAAAGCTGGCTGCCATGTCAGAGAAAGAAAAAGAGGACGAAAAAATAAAGAAAAAAATATCTGCCGCTGAAAAGAAAATAGAAGATGCAAAAAGAAAAGAAAAAGAATTCTGCATTGCGGTTAAGCCGATGTATGCTGCGATTGCCGATGTAATAGAGCACCAGAAAGAACGGCCGATGACGTTGTGGTTTGAAATTCTGGATGACGAGATTGCCGCGACACCTGGTGTGAAGATAGAAGAGCACGTGGTGTATGCGACGTGCGTTGTGAAGGTAACAAAAGAAAACTTTGCCGGACAGGAAGGTCTGGACAAAAGTGTGCAGAAAATGATTGCTGAGGGTAAATTCGGCGAGAGATATTTTGCACTGATAAAACGGCCGGAAGCAGGAGACAAAAAAGAATACGAGTTTCTGGAAGTTAAGAAGGGTTGGAGACCGGAAAATAGAAAAGATTTTGTAGAGTGGACAGAGTATTCTATAGAGAAGTAAGTTTTTCTGATTTTGTAAATTTCGCATATTGGATATATAAAGAAGAAAGAAGGGAGACAAAAAAATGGCAAAACTATATTTCAGGTATGGCGCAATGGGAAGCTCAAAAACTGCAAACGCGCTGATGGTTGCTTACAATTATAAAGAAAGAGGTAAGAAAGCACTGCTGGCGAAGCCTCTGACAGACACAAGAGAGGTTGGCGTGATACACAGCCGGATTGGATTAGAGCAGCCGTGTATCAGCGTGGAGGAGCTGGTCCAGATGAACGATACAGTACTTAAACAGTATGATTGCTTCATTATAGATGAGGCGCAGTTCTGTAAGAAGTCAGACATTGAGTTTTTCGTTCACATTGTGGATGACCTTGGCATTCCGGTAATATGTTACGGTTTGCGTGCTGATTTTCAACAGAACCTTTTTGAGGGAAGCCAGTGGCTTCTTGCATGGGCCGACAAGATTGAAGAAATCAAGACAGTCTGCTGGTGCGGCAAAGGTGCCCGCTGCAATGCAAGGATTGATGCAAAAGGAAAAATCATCCGGGCAGGAGAGCAGGTAATGGTCGGAGCAAACGAAAGCTATATCGCTCTTTGCAGGAAACATTTCCGGGAAGGAAAGACCAGACCGGATTGGAATGAGATGCCGGAAGAAGAGAAAGAGGTACTGAAACCTGATGTAATTGTGTAATAATTAAATATTTTGGCCAAAAAAAACGAGGACAGCTTTAACTGTTCTCGTTTTACGTTTTTCAGTTTTACTCTTTTTTCAATTCATAATCAACTATTATCGGAATTTCCGGGCATTTTTCGGATATGATATCCCGCAGATGGTCCATAAACTCCCTGATTTTTTCTATCCTGTCATAATTTTCAAGCCATTCATAAACACTTAATGAACACCAGTCTTTATCTGTAGTGCCTCTAATATATACGCTGACAGCATATGCATTATCATTATATTTTGCTGCATATTCTCCACTTTCAGCGACAATCTCTATTTTTTTGACATTTGACAAAAGCTTGACGCATTTCTGGACTTCGTTTAAAAAAGCTTCATCGTTATAACTGATGTTTTCTATATCTTGGTCTTCCATGTAACAATCAAAAATTTTTTCTTTTCTAAAATCAATGTCTTCTGGAAGCGATGTCTCTTCCAGAATCTTTAATATTCCAAATATCTGCTCATGCTGTGAAAAAAGATGTTTTTCTGGAAATTCTTTATTTAATAATTTTTCCAAATCCAGTATAAATTGTCTTACATTTTCTTGCTCAATTCCACATACTTTGATTATAACAGCATCTTTATCAGCTGGAATGTTGTTATAGAATCTAATATCAATGCTAGAAAATTCGTTTTTTCCTCCAAAACTAAGCTCGTCAATGATTGTCATTTTGGCATATGAATTGTCACGAGAACGTAATATATCCATAAGTTCAGAATCAGAATATTTTTTTTCTATCTCTTTTCCATTTTTATCCGTATATTTAATATATTTCTGCATATCTTTTACAACTTTCTTTTTTTCTTTTAATATAGCAGTTTACTAGGAGATAGTCAAGATTTATGGAGCATTTTGGGCGGATTTAAAAATCCCTGCATGGCTCTGCAGGGATTTGGTGTGCTTAAGTGTTCTTTGTTTTTTTATTTTTTCTTCTTTTTCTTTTCAGAAGAACAGGCTTTTTTGTAGAGTTTTTTCAGGCCTTTTTTCATTTTCTTGTTGTTCTTCCCGGAAATCTGGAAATTGTCTTTGTTGTAAAGACTGACTACTCCCCGGGGCAAGCCCGCGAGGGTTCCGATGATTGCATTTTATCAACATCCGTACACCACAAGGGCTTTGGGATGAAGCTCTCTGCCAGAGCATCTTCACTTTACGTCCAGGCAGTCCCGAAGGACTGTCGTGTTATCGGACGCTTTTCATACTGTTTCCAGCATGGGGATGGCATAGTCAATCCCACCTGTTGTTTATGTTATGCAGCTTTAAATTTAATTCCACTGTTCATTACTGTAATCTTATTGTTTATTATATATTGTTCTAATTCAAGATATTTTGCATACAATTCATCAAAGTATCGTTTACATTTATATCTGCTGATGTTCTGCAGGTCTACGCCAATGCAATACATTAAGAATGATGAATACCAGTCACGCTGAACCCGTGTCCCGTCTGCCAGTTCATACATCCTTTGAGAAAGTGCTTTCTTAATGTATTTATTGCAGGTATGGTCATACTGGCTTGCACGGTATGTTACCGGAACTTCAATGTAGACCCCACCGGTTCTTTCAAACGTGGCTTTCACCTGCGCCTGGAAGTATCCCGGGCATCTGTTTTTTATAGATTTACCAAAACGTTTCTTTCGTTTATATTTATATACAAGCTGTTTCGTCCCATCAGGCTTCTGAATGATGGATGGCTTATCCTGACGTTCTGTCTTCTTAGAACGCTTCTGGAGTTTCTTCGCATTCTGTGGTTCCGTAATAAATACATTACCGAGCGCTCTCATATGGTTTACTCCCTCGTTGATTGCCAGATGTCTGTTTTCAGCAGCAATACGGCAGATATTTCTGTATTGGGAATGCAGTTTCTTATATCGGTTTGACTTCTTCCAGGTCTTCTTCCCTTTACGTATCGTTCCGTCAGCATTATAATTTTCAGGGTTAACCGCACGCCTTGACCTGTCCATCTTCCTTAAAATCCGGGCTTCTTTTTGCTCTCTGGCCTTGATTGATGCTCCGCGCTCTGCAAGGTTTTTTAATCCGACTTCTTCTTTTGATGTATATGCTATACTTTGTGGGCCAATGTCGCAGCCGATAAACCCTTTGCCATATTGATGACGTCTTGTCCCGTCCTTATTAAACTTCGTTTTTGCTACGCCTTCAATTGTGATATGTGCGAATATCCGAAGTTCCCCTCGAATCTCCCTGATTACAAGCGATACGTAACATGGCCTGTATGTATCAAGCAGTTCACCTGTCTTTTCATACAAATCAACAGCCGCTTTATCGATTACATCAGGGTTTTCAAGATACCGGCATACTGCATTAGCTTCATCTTCAGCAAATCTGTCATGCGGTTCTAAGATATCGCTGACAATATTTCCGCTTCTGGTCTTGTTATGCTTTGGCTTATTTACAGTAAGATTAAACTCTGATTTCATGATATGCAGCCTTAGACTATTATTTACATTATCGCTTACTACTGGATAAATTGAGATTCCACGTTTAATTTCCTTTGCGCGTATTTCAGGATAGTCTCCATATTTTTTAAAATGAATTGTGTTTCCGTCTCCATAAAGACATTTTTTAACACCACTCCATACGTCCTCAGCTTTTGACCTTGCGAAAATAGAATTGATATGATAAATGTCTTTTATTTTATCCATTTCTCTCCGGCAGAAATTCCATGTCACGCTATATAATTCTTGCATCTCCTGCATTTGAGCAGTAATAGAAGCAAGCTGTTTTTTATCATCTTCATCTTTCGCTTTCTTATATAATGATTTCAGGTTTCTGTATCGTTTTGTCCTTACAAGCTGTTCGTAATTGTGTTTCATTACCGCAATAAGGCAGTTTCCTGCAATACGTATCAGATTTGATGTATGCAGAATCATTCTTTTCTGTTCTTCTGTAGCATCGACCTCCAGAACAAAGACATGCCGGTTTGATTCTTTATGGTAATTCTTCAACGCTTGCTTATATTGAATTTCAGCTTCCTCAATATTATTTGTTTTCTCAGTCATATCTTATCCGTACCTCTTACTGTATTTATCTTACATATTTAATATGCCGAAAAATTTTATAATCGTATACTTTTTTGCGAAAAAAATAAAAAATATTCGCATTTATTATACGAATATTAAAATCTGTAAACAGTATTTTTATTTATTCTTAAAACACGTTTTTACTATTCGACTATCGCCGAAGCGGCTTTATCCAAGACGCAAGCATCGGGGTTTGCAGCCGCGGTTATTTATCACGTTTTGGATACTCCTTTCTTAATATTTTGATATTTACAATATGCCGGATATGTGCGGTAACAAAATTTCCGCAAAAATGTCTAACATTTGCAAAAATTAAGCATATTAAAAAAAGATAAAAAGAGCATCCTGCGAAGCGGTATGCAAAACGTAGTTTTGCAGGCGGCCCAGCCTGCAAGGCTGGCGGGGTTTGGGGCAGCGCCCCATATATACTGGAGGTAAGAAATATGTATAAGATATTTGTTCTAACGCTCTGCGTTGGTATTGTAATGATTCTTGTCAGCATTTCATTAATCTGTTGTATGAATCAGGAAAAAAGAGGATACAGAGTGCAGTTGGCCGGCGCATTTGTAACCGGGGCAGGCCTTTCCGGAATCGTGTTTACACTGTTCGGGATTGGACCGGCAATCTTAATAGGCTTAATGTGTGTGCTGTACATAATTATCAATATTCTGTCAAATTAAGAGAAAAGGAGGAGCAATGAGAAAACTAATCGGAAAACTATATGCCAGTTCTGTTGTCCGATACGTGTTCTTCGGAGGATGTACAACGCTGGTTAATCTGGTCAGCTTTTACCTGCTGCGGCGTGCAGGTATCGGGATTAACATTGCAAATTTGATTTCATGCTTGCTCTGGTAACGAGCCGGAACGGCGAGTTATCAATCGTGCTGGCTGTATTGTTTGCATATGTAGTTAACGCCAGGTTCGTATTCAAGGCAAGGCCGGAAACAGTAATGGAAGAGCTGCAGGCATTTGTTAAATTTGTAGGAGCCAGGGCACTGACGATGTTTGTCGAGCTTGGCGTGTCTGGCTGCTGGTGGAACAGATGAAGCTGAATGACATGCTTGGAAAATTCCTGACACAATTTGTGGTGCTGATACTAAACTATGTATTCAGCAAGTTTTTTGTTTTTGCAAAAAAATAAGAATTTCAGCAGCCGACCGGCTGCCTTTTCTTATTCCCTGATTTTTCTGGCATATTAAGAGAGCAATAAATAAAAAAAATTTAAAAAAAGAAAGGAAAAGAAAACTATGGAAAGAATGAATCCTTATGAGTTTGCAAATCTGTTATGCATCTTTGCCCAAATGGATGGGAGATGTGCTGATAAAACTATCAGACCAAGACAGATGTCTTTTATTGAAGTGGAGTCTGCTTCTGATTCTACAAAGAAATATGAGCCGATTTGTATTGACGACATATATGTAGAATACCTGTACGACAGGATGGATGCCCGTCAGGCTGCTGAAGAAGCAATAAACAGAATCATCAATGCAAAAGAAGTTGTCACAAAAAAGGCTCCGGAAGGACCAAAAGCTATGCATATCATGAACATTGACAGCAATCATGTTCTTGATATCTTAAACCGTATCATGCATGATGCCGACAATATGCCGCCTGAAGAACCAGAAGAACCTGAAAAACCTGTTGCACCTGTTGTGAAACCTGTACAGCCTGTACAAATTGCAAGACCGAGTTCCTTAGATGACATGATGTCTGCATTGGAAGACGAAGAGGAAACAGACGATATTTCTGCAACTCCGGAGCCTAATTGCTCTGAAAAACCTGACGCATCAGGTGACCTGTATAACGCTTTTGATGACGACGAAGATAGTGACCTGCTGTCTGCATTAGAGGATGAAGAAGATGGCATGGCTGAACAGAAGCCAGCAGAATCTGACAACGACGAAACGGAAGAAGAACCAGAAGAAACTCAGGAAGAAGAGCCAGAAGAAACTCAGAAAGAGCAGTCAGATGACTTATCTCTTGACGAATCTAACGGCGAGCCTGATGATACCGAAGAGGGTCAGGAAAAGGAATCTGTTGCCGTGGATATAGAACAGGAAATGAAGGATGCGTTTGCGAAAATCCTCAATTTCAAGTATCGGCCAAGCAGTAGCGAAGAGGAGGAAGCAAAAGAGATTTTTGATACCCTTGTGAAAGGGGCGTCAAGAAATTTTTTCGCGAAACCGGCGAGCATAAAGTACGATGTAAAAGAAGAAGCAAAAAAGCCGGTAAATCCAAATGGAAATGTGAGCCTCGGAGACGTGATTGCCGCAGCATTGGGAATGCCGGAAGCTGGAACACTGGATACAGACACCGGAAACACAGGAGATGATTTTAATTTGTAGTATACAAAAGCAGCCAAATTACTGGCTGCTTTTTTTGTTCGGCAAAAATTTGCGGTGCTGCTGCATATACAGTATAATATATGCATAAGAAAGATGAAAGTAATTCCTCTTGTACATAAGACGGATTCGCCGCCGCAATTCCTTTCTTTGTTTCTAAAGTACCGCTGCCGTTCTGACAGCGGTACTTTTCTGTATATCTCCAAAACATATTTAATTTTTGGCAGATTCGTCATTTACAGAGACAATGACCGATATGATGCATGCCGCCAGAAACGGGGCAATATATTTTGCATTGTTCTGCACCTGTACTGCCGAAGATGAGACAATGTCCCGCTCAGAAAAATCTAACTAAATCCACCTCCTGCATACTTTTGGATAGATTTTCTGTTAAAATTATACCTTGTATCTTTAAAAGTTGATAGATTTTTACGCTGCATTTCTGTATGTAAAAACTACCTCTTTTTCAGACAGTTAAGGACGAGGCGCGCGGTTGGCATTTGTCTGTCGGTTCCTATAGAAGCAAACCTGGCAAACTCTTGTTGTATCTACACCCCGTTTTGATAATCTTGTTAATAAAGTAGCATATGCAGCCTGTCCCAGACATGATACTAAACCCACGCAGATGCGAAAGCCGGGCATGTACTGCAACCGTCTTTGTATGCCTGCCGCTTCACAGGCCGTTGTTTTTACCAAATATTACTATTACTTGTATCTACAGCAGCGTTTAAAGCAGCTGCACGCTCTTCGCAGATTTCTTTTACCCTCCTGTATGGCGTATACTGCATGATTTTCTTATCATTTCTACGGGCCAGGATGTTCCCGGCGGCATTCGTGTTGGCATTTACCGTGCCGCATATTTCACAATCCACGAGTTCGTGATGCTTTCCATATCTTGGTCCAAGCCTACTTCCGCAGATGCTGCAGTACTGTGAGGTATACGCTGCATTGACATGTTCCGTCTCTGCTCCAAACAGTTTTCCGATATAGATAAGCCGTTCATCCAGGTATCCTTTCTGCCAGGATGCCATCTTCCGGTTAAAAGATTTTCTGTTCTGCTTCTTTCTATCTGAGGTAAAGGTCAGGTCTTCCAGGATAATCTCTGATGGATTCATTTCTTTCATACATTGCCTGATATTGTAGTTAATATCAGATTCCATACGTTTTACCGCTTTACCATGTTGTTTCCTATATTTCTTATTACCAAGATGGTTCCGCTCCAGGTCCTGAAGTTTCTGTGATATCTGCCTGGTCTCTTCCTTGCTGTTTGCTGACTCCAGCTTCTTTAGCAGTTCGGTTTTCTTACTATAAAAGTAATTCTTATTCGTATTTTTCTTATCGATACGCTCCGTTTCAGCTGAAATCAGCTGTCCAAATTCTTCCCCGTATTCCGGTGCATTCCCGTTGCCATCATTACAGGACAATAATGTCGCATATCCTTTGTCTATTCCAACCGGATGCGCAGAATTTATCTTCCGTTGCCGCGTCTGAATACATTTATGTATGAAAATGTTCCGCTTTTCACGGTTCAGGATTACCTGGATATTTCCTTTCCTGCTATAACAAAACCTACCGTTCAGCTTTAACTTCAATTTCTGGCCCCGTTTATTTGTCATTAAATACAAATAATCTATACCGTCTTCTGATTTGATTTCATACATCATTTCATCCAGCAGCATACAATCTGAGCGCTGGGCTTTCGGATATGGCTTGTTATCCCGGATAATCCTTCTTAACAGGGAATGCAGGTAATACATGCGGGCCCTGTCTAAATGCTTTACACCTGCAAGGATTTTTCCATATGTCTTGGATGGCTTTCTGTCATATTCAATATCATTCAAGATACAATACAGGATTTCTGGGGAGGACAGAACATAATTACAGTATGCCCGTTCTTCTTTTGTTAAATCCGGATGGTTATCCCGTAGTTTGATTTTACACATGTTCCCAAGATTTGTCCACATGGATTTTAAGGTCATACAGGTATCTGATAACGCCATCACCCAGAACCTTCCCTGTATCCCAAACATCTCACAGTATGTCTGATTCCCATATGGCGTTAACTCTTCCTGGATATGTTTCTGCTCCGCACGGATAGCATTCCGCAAGGTGTAAAAGCTCTGTATATTTGCAAGGCTTCCAATCCCGCAAAGTCTTTCTAAGAACATGTTTTTACATTGTCGATATGATTCAAATAAGGCATCCAGAACCGCAAATGTATCTTCATTTGCCGGAACAGTTTCAAGTTTTACACATTTTTCAACTATGTTGCGTCTGTATCTGTATTGTTTCTTCTGCTTCTTTCGTTTTTTCAAATTAAAATCCTCACATTTTACTTTCTATAGTTAATATGCAGGATTTTTTTTCAAAGCGGGACAATTTTTGCGAAAAAAATACTTTTACGGAAGTTTTAATACCGTAAAAGTATTAGATAGTTAGATTTATTTTAAACTGTTACTAGCTCAAGCGCAAAGAACAGGTCGTAGCATATAACCAAAAGATAGTAGATTCCTGACAAGATACCGGCAATCGTTGCTGCGCCTGCATCTTTTATGATGCATACGATATTAATGATTCCGATTATGCTTGGCATGACAATACACAGGATGAACGGAATAATCCACGGCCAGATATGTCTATCGAAGTAATAATCCAGGATTGAGGCGCCATTAACAAGATATGTAACCCCTGAATACAGTATTGCCGCCAGGAATATCAGGCAAATCACTGCTTTTTCTTTTTTCTTCATTTCTTTCACCTCCATGTTAAATATTTTTGCAATTAATATGCAAAACATATAAGTTTTCGGCATATTGGATATATATAAAAAACCTGCGTGCTGCAGAGAGGAGAAAAATATGGCAAAAAATAAGCCGAAAAATACAGAACATGATTTGAAATCAGAATTACATAAAAAGCCTGCAAAGCCGGTCACGAAACCGGTAGTAAACCAGAAAACACAGCAAAAGAAGAAGAAAAAGAAAAAACCAAATGAAGAGAAAAGAAACCAACAGAGGGTGGAAGTGCAGCGTTTTATTGGTGCTGTAAACAGATTGAAAAAGCAGATTCGCCTGCCGCGGTATTCCATATTCCAGACTATAGATATCAAGATTGTAACAAAAATGCTGAAAAAAGATATAAGGCGTGTGATTGTGGTGCAGCCAGTGTTAAAAGACTGTTCGCTTGGATATGTAAAACCAATGGAATACCGGTATGACAACACATGGACGGTTGACATGGTGAAAAAAGATATCGCTACAGCGATACTTACGCCAAAATACAGTCTGACATTATCAGAAGATGCAGAAATGAATTTGAAGCATGAAGTATGGGATATGGTAAAAAGACGGAAAGAAGTAAGTGTCAATGCAGAGTTTATCCCTTTTATCATGAAAGAAATGTACGGATATTTCTGGCTGGCAACTTCTGTTCTGTGTGGACACGGTGAAAAAGGTAGCCCGGCGGAACACCGTATTTCAAATGCTGCGATTGATGAAACCGGTAAGATTACTTTTACATATTACCAGACGCGATTTTCATACGAAGATGGTACATTAAAGAACAGCAAGGCGAGCGAGCAGAAAAGGCTTGCGGATTTTATAAACGCAAATGCAGATGAAATCAGGAAGTGCATTGATGCCAGGGCAAAAACAGATGGCGAGTTAGAGCTTACATTGACAACCGGTGGAGAAACAGGAAGCTTACATGCTGTTCTTACTATTGATGATAAAGAATATAAGAAAAAAATGGCCAAAACAGTTGACGGTGAGGCATTTGAAGCCTGGGTTGAAGTGGTGACGGAAGAACATCATAAAGAAAAGGATATGTTCATCAAAAAAGTACAAACAAAGCAGAGGAAGCTGAAAATCTACGGCAGCCTGCTGCATTTGACAATACTCAGGAGTATTGCAAGACGTGAGGGATGTGAGTGGCCTGAAAATGACAGGTATGAATGGATAGAAAATATTATAGAAAAAGAGATTAAAAAAGTACAGGCAAAGCAGACTTCCATGATGTTTGGGTTTGATGATGTCGTGCAGGCGGTAAATGACTTGATTATGTGCGGGCTGTTAAGAAAAACGGATAAAAAAACATTTACAGGGAGGTATAGTGAAGAGTTTGCACCACGTGCAAAAAATATGATATTGAAACCTGGTACAGACTACATGATTTTTGCGCAGCTGCCGTTTAAAAGAAGGTTTGACTTTTCAGAATTTTCAGACATTGACTGGCTGGACTGGATAAAAAACCGTAAGATGGAATGGCAGGATGTGGGTGACGAAGCTGTGTTACTGCCAACGAAGTCTGGTAACGAAGAGCTTTGCTCTGAGTTATCAATATTTGAGCATAGTCCTGTAGTCTTATCATGCCCGGATGAAATGCGTGCATTTTTAACCGGCCGGCCGCAGACATGGGTAGATTATGTGCTGACCATGAAAGAGATTGCGGAGACTGATGGGGAGAAGAGGTATTGGTTGATGGTGAGGAGAATGATGGGATAAAACTGATAAAAAGCGAGAGGAGTCAAAAACATTCCGACTCCTCTCGCTTATATTTGGATAAATTGCTCAAACATATCATTTGCATATAGCTGAAAATCTTTTGGAGATTTCATTTTATACTTATCTTTAACTATAGAAAAGTACGCTTTGATTGAATCTTTTGGAATGATTGTATCTGACGGTGATAAGTCAAAAACTCCATTGCGTGCAGATATCCAAGGTTCTTCATGATGTGTAAAGTTTTCTAAAACCTTTCCACTATAACAACATAGATGATTGGCAACACTTTCTAATACAGACAGTTCTTCTTTCGATAGTAAGGATTCGTCAAAATCACTGTCTGACACAATTGGATTAAACTTATAATCCTTATACATATAATAAATTTCTCTGTAAACGGGCCCATGCGCCCATGCTTCGCAGTCTTCGTTAAACATATATGACTGATAAAATGCGCTATAGATTCCTTGCGAATAATATAACGCTTTTTGTAATGCTAAAGCGGTAATGTCTTCGCACTTGTGTATTAAATATTTTACAGCTAAAACTATTTTTTTGTTGTCTTGAATGTTTAGCATAGACTCTGCTGCTTTTTTAGTTTTTTTGTAAGCAGCAGAAGAAATTTTATTTTTACCAAGCTCAAGTAATTTTAAATAAAATTCTGGTTCTTGGTATATTTTTATTAATATCTCAGAATATTGTCTTGACGGTATATCGCCATCATAATATCTGGAAAATGTTAATTCTCCCCAACCAAGAAGGATAGAAAGAGGACGTTTCCCGATATTGTATTTTTCTGGAATATTTTTTACTATCGATAAAGAAACTATTCCATTTTCTCTTCTATACACGTCATACAAAGCTTCAAGATTATAATCATTTATCTCAGGAACATATACCACTTCTCCGCAATTTTTGCAATATGCTTCTCTTCCTAAAAAATGATATTCAACATTTTTTAAAACTTCAGACATCGGAATGTTTTCTCTGATTTCATATTCAACATCGTCAAAACAATTTTCGCAAAATGCATACTTATAATTTGTTTTCATAATCATCATCCTCCTTTCATTATCTAAATGCATACTCAATTGGCCTTTCTATTTCATGAAACGATACTGCTACCGTTCTCCTGCCCGTTGATGTTTCGCATATTTCTATTTTTATATATATGCTTACATTTTCAACATCTGAATCTATATTAAATAAATCAACTTGCGGAGCAAAGACATATAGCAAAGAACCAAGATGCTGAATATTTGTACTAACCAAAGAATAGCAAAAGTCTTCGACTCGCAAATTTTTTATGATATTTTTTTGCATTTCGTATCTAATATTGTATTGCCTAATAAAATGCACATTCTTTTGCCTTGTCCTGCCTTGAAGTATCGTAAAATTTCCATTTTCAACACATTCACGCACGGCGTTAAGATATTCAGCTATTTCGTCTCTCGTATAACTCTGATTATCGACGGGCGAAGAAAACCGCGGCCAGGCTTGCCGTCAGGGAAGGAATGCTGCAAGCAGTCCGACCCTGAACAATTAGTTGTTCGTCGGTCTGAAGGTAATTAGACGCGTGCGTGATACTTCGTGCTTCGCACTCAGTACCAGAATAAATATGGGAGTATGAAACCCCGCCCGCGTCTGGTACACGCGAGCGTAGCTCGCGGTATCATAGTTTTCATTCATACATTTATGCTATTTATCCTTTTTAACATCATGTTTCTATAATATATAATACTACTATAATCAATAAGAGTCAATATTTTTTGTATCAATTAATACATTTTCAATCTGATTTCTTTATATAGATAATATGCAAAATAATTTAAAAAATGCAATACAATGATATGTGATTTTCAGCATATTACATATGAGAAATGAAATGTGGCTTTGCAACTGACTAACAAAAAAGGATGTGATTTCATGGCAAAACCAAGGCCTGCAACATGGCTGGAAAAAGAAATGATATATGATGCAGTTAAAAACAGCAGCGAAGAACTACCGGTAGACTTGAAGCAATGCGACTTTTCGCGAAGCGGAGCGGGAAACCTGGTATGCAGATTCGATGGCCAGCAGATATTTTACTTAACAAAGGGAGGAAACTTAGTAGTGACATCAAGAGAATTAAAAGCTCAGAAGACAAGACAGAAATTTGAACGTGAAAAAGCAAAAAGAAAACAAAAACACGAAGCAAAAATAAGAAAACAACAAAAAGAAAGAGAGAAAAAAGAGCAGCAGGTAATACAGAAAAAGAAACAGACAGAACAGAACCCGCAGAATGTTGCAAAGCGCGAACGGTGGACAAGGATTGTTGAGGATGCTGCAAAAAACGCAAGAAACGGAAAAATAAGCTTTGATATATTCCCTGTGTTTGATACAAAATATGACTCTGTCAGGATGCGTATCGTAGTCCAGCCAAAAGCGTATAACGAGATAGGAACAATTGCCCCGCGGCAGATTCCCCCTCAGAACTGGACAGAAGATATGATTCGTGAAAAGATTGACAGGATTGTAAAATGCGAATGTTTTGATATCATTCTCAATAAAGATGTGGAGATTAAGCTTCGTAATGCGTTTGTCCAGTATGTAAAAAATAACCCGGCACTGGCAATTGATTCAGGACTTATCCCGCTGATGCCGCATATGGAGTTTTACCGGCAGGTGCGTATGATTCAAAAAAGTACATATCTTACAAAACCGGTTGAGATACAAAAACCGGCATTGCTTTCCGGAGGCATGATTAGTTTTTATATATATGGCGTTATGTTTTTATGTTGGCCTGATGGAAGCGGCCTGATGTTTAAGCGAGAATCTTATTATCAGAAATCCGTTACTTTTGCAAATGCACATAAAGCAGATATTAAAGCGTGCATGAGGTTTGCGGATGACCTGAATAATGGAAGATGGAACTGGCCTGCAGAAAGTGGTGATACAGCGGACAGCCCGGCCCGCAAAATCCCTTATGCAGTGCATCTGTCATTTGAGCTTGACACCGTTTCAAGGGCACTTGATGCAAAGCTTATCTTTGGTGATGGCACGGATGCACAGTCAGAAACATTCTGGGAATCGCAGATTTCACCCAAAAGTATAGAAGCATGGGTGATAAGGGCCCTGGAATGCCATAGCACTGCAATAGAACGGCAGGAAGAAGAGGAGAAACAGCGATTCTATGACCTTTCATTTTATGGTGATTTAATCGCTCTTTCTGCTTTAAAGATAATCAGGAAAAATGGAAATAAATTAAGTAAAAAAGCACTCGTTGATGTAATGAGGGAGAAAAGCGGTGCAAGGGCAAAGGCCTTGAAAATAAATGAGACGCCTGAATGCGGTAAATTATGGGGAGTGGAGCAGAAAAAAGTAAATGAAGCGATTGGTATGCTGGAAGATGCAAATCTTATAAGAGATGTGAAGAACGGGCATGAGCATGTGTTTGTCATAACAAATGACGGCATCACTTTTATACGTCTTCCGTATAAACAACAGCAGGACTCACTTGTCCTTGGATATCCACAATATACAGACATGGACTGGCTGGAGTACATGAAGGCAAGCGCCAAAACTGGAACCGGATTCAGGACAAAGGAGCAGCTCCCGGCATTGGAACACCGGGCACTGTTCCTGCTATACCCAAAAGAAGCAGCAGAATTTTTGGAGATGGCTCCTGATGAATGGAGGATTTATATTGATACAATGACTGATATCTCAGAGGGGTGCGAGCTGGAATACTGGAAGGAAGTAAAACAGATGCTGCCTGGCGATTCGGATGACGACGGCTTCTGGCTTACAGACTAAACTAAACCGGCAGAAAACCTGCCGGCTGTCTTCCTGCACAAAAAACCGCAAAAAACATGCAGAATATTATTTTTTCGGCATATTGTAGATGGAAAAACAAAAAAGGAGAAAAAAGATGGAAAAAGAAGCCCTGTATGCGCTGCCTGTATATGGCGATATCCTTGCAGCTTCAATACTGCAGCTGGCGCGGAAAAACCCTGGTATAGCAGTCGCTGATGTAGAGCGGAACCTGTGCGGGTTAAAAACAAAAAAGGAAATAAAAGATGTATATTACAGCGGGAGGTTCCGACTACTGCCATGTCGTAATGTTCTGGAGATGATAGACCGGCTTATGGACATGCGGTTAATCCTAAAAGTACAGTCCGGATTCAGCCGGCAGTTTGTGTTGACAATAACAAAGGATGGCGAAAATTTCCTGGAACTTCCGTTCAGGCAGCTGCATACAAAATTTTGCGAGTTCAACGATTCTGAATGGTGTGAATTCCTGAAAGAGCACGATTACACAAATGACCGTTATGTATATTCGGAAAAAGAAAAACAGGAGTTTCTGCACCTTCTGGAACACAGGAACGTCGTATTGACGCAGCATGATGTATGGCTCCAGGCATTCCTGAAAAATGTAGACGGATGGCAGGAACTTGCAAGAAAACAATCAAAAGGCGCAGGAATTAGCGATAAGGCTTACTGGCGTTTTGTGGAGAATATAACTAAAAGAAAGGAGTAAAAAATGCCAAAAACAAAAAGAAAAATAAACAAAGAATTATTAATGCAAAAAAGATATTGGAAAAAAATAAAAAAAAGATATCCGTTTCTTGACCCAAGAGAACACTGGTATTGCGGATATGAACTGACGAAAAAAGAAAGAAGCTGGACGCCGCCGATACTGTCCCTTGACAGCGGGGATATCCCTGCCGGATGGATAAAGAGGTTTGGTCATGAACTATGTGAAGACCTACGGGCAGAATTTATCCGGTGTGGATGCCTGAACGATGTTTATATCGTGCAGGCAAAAGAAAAATACGGGCGGCTGACTATATATTTCTCAACAATGCCGGCCTGGTGTAAGGCTGACGACATCCTTGGGAAATATGAAGAGCTTTCTGAAACTGTATGTATCCACTGTGGAAGCACTGATGCACATATGATTGGAGGCGGCTGGATATGTCCGGAGTGCCGTGACTGCTACAACCAGCGTGACAATCTTTATCCTTATGAAGAGAAGATTGTGGATAAAAACAGGAAAGACTCTGACGAGGTAACAGAGCTTCGTGAGAGAGTAAGGATACGGCCGGCTTCTGATATTCTTCTAAAACAGAAAAGAAAGGGGAAAAGATAAATGGGTGCTGTTTCATTTTTGTTTCTGGCATTTCTTGGTGGATACGGGATTGCAGGAAATATAAAAGTAATAAAAGAAGAAGAAAATAAAATATGGGGAAGGATTGCAATGGGAATCGGCATTGGGTATCTGATGTCAGGCTGGATTGCATATATCGTTTCATATTTCTGCAAAGTTGTTTTGAAACTGGAAAACCCGAAAATGTACGGCTGTGGCGTGGCAATGGCAGTGATGCTTCTGGTGTTTGCAGTTACGACAACAAAAAGTCTTTTGCAGGGCGGGACCCTTTTGGAAATAGAAAAGGGAAAACGTTTCTGGGTGGAGGCACTGTTTTTTATACTTCTGTTTGCTTTTATCTATTGGACTATGCATTATGTGTTTTTTATGGATGGAAGTGATTTGCGCTCCGGCTTTACTACATTTGGTGACTTTTCACCGCATACGGCAATGATTCGGTCTTTTTCATTCCATAACAACTTTCCAACACAGTATCCGCATTATGGCGGCGTGGATGTGAAATACCATTTTATGTTCCAGTTTTATGCCGGAATCCTGGAGTACCTTGGAATGCGGATTGATATTGCATTTAACCTGATTTCTGCTGCATCACTTTGGGCATTTCTCGTGATGTTGTATTTCTTTGCAAAACAACTGACTGGATATATCTCAGTCGGTGTGATTTCTGTTATCATGTTCTTCTGCAGAAGCAGTTTTGCAGGATTGGATAAGCTTGTGCAGGCTGTTATTTCCGGTGACTGGGAAAGCTTTTGGTCAAATGCAGAATTTATCGGATATACCGCACATGAAGACTGGGGGCTATGGAATTACAACGTATTTTTAAACCAGAGGCACCTGGCATTTGGATTACTTGTCGCAATCATTGTGATTATGTACTTTGTGAATCACTTGGATTGGTTTGATAAAATAGAAAAAGAAAAGCCGGAAAAATTCACAGAAAGAATAAAAACAGGTGCAATGACGCTCTGGAAAAATGCATTCGCTTCCAAAGAAGCGTGGCTCCCGGAAAACTGGAAGACGGCTGCGGCATTTGGTATTATGCTTGGTGCGCTTTCGTTCTGGAACGGAGCAGTAGTGATTGCAGCTCTGCTTATCCTGTTTGGCTTTGCTGTCTTTTCTAAACACAAACTTGACTACCTGATTACGGCAATGATTACTGTTGTACTCGCAGTTATCCAAACACGTTTCTTTATGGATAACAGCACCGGACAGGGCATCAATCTCAGATATTGCTTTGGATTCCTTTCAGATGAGTTAACACTTCCAGGCGCTATTGTCTATATATTAAAGTTGTCAGGAATATTCTTTGTTGGAATCCTGGCGTTTATCTTGTTGTACAAAGGTAAATTCAAGGCCATGATTTTTGCATTTTTACTGCCGGTTGTCTTTGCATTTACCGTGGCGATGACTCCGGATATTGCGGTGAACCATAAATATATAATCATTGCGACAATCTTTTTAAATATCTTTTGGGCATACGCTATTGTATCGTTATGGAAAGCCCACTGCGCTTTTAAACCAGTGCTAAAGTGTATTGCTGTATTATTAATGATTATACTTACAATAACAGGTGCGTATGATATCCTTACAATAATAAACACAAATAAGAATACGGTATCTGTGGATATGGACAGTGAACTCACAGCGTGGCTGAAGGATAATCTTACGGAAGATGATTTGATTTTAACCGGTGAAGACTCCATGAGTGAAACAACACTTGCAGGAGTAATGCTTTACAGTGGATGGCCGTATTACGCATGGTCCGCCGGTTATGATACAAACACAAGGGCAGCAAATGCGGTTGAGATTTACACTTCAACAAACAAAGAAATAGTACAGGGATTAGTAAAAAAAGAAGGTATCACATATATCCTTTATTTTGAAGGCCTGGAATATGAATCACATAAGTGCACAGATGAAGTAATAAAAGAGCTGTTTAAGTGTGTATATGATGATGGTTATTTCAAAATATACAAAGTTTCCTGACAAAAAGAGAACCACATGCTTGTCGTGGTTCTCTTTTTTTTGGATAGAATAACTTCCAATCTCATATCGTAAGGCTGAGAATACAAAAAAGCACGCATTCGTCTGCGTGCTTTTTTGTTTCTGAACAATCCAGAAACGTTCGGGCGTGTTGTAAAGTCTTGAATGGCACAAATGGCGGCTGAAGGGAAGCAGCCAAGTTCCATATCATATATTGTACATGAGAGTACACAAAAATACAAGAAAAAATGCAAAAAAATACAAGAAAAAAATAATACAAAATCTGGCGGATTTTGCATATTACATATGAAAACTGGTTCTAAAAACAAAACAATAAGGAGTGATAGAATATGCGAAGACGGCTGCCTCCAAAAGGAGGAAATCGGAAAATTCTTTCCGCGATACTAGCTGCGGTGACATCCATGTCACCTGTAATGACATACGCAGCAGAGGTGGCAGAACCACCGTCAGATATGATAGAAACGACAGTAACACCGCAGGTGACAATAAAAAAACTGAATATAGATACAACTTCTGGTGGGTATGTAATATTAAACCAGGGGCTTGACTCTGAAAGAATTGTAAAAGAAAAGGAAAAAGACGGAATAAAAGAATTCAAGATATACGACGGTGAAAACATCTTGCTTGATACAGTGCAAAATGAATACATGTATGAAGCAAGCGAATATGATGTTGTAAATGTAAAAGCAGTATCTGATGACGGATATGAAATTGCAGAGTTTAACATATTGGATGAAAATACCGGTTTCACTGCTCCACAAAAAGAATTTTTGTGTGCTGCCGTGATGGATGCAGATAAAACACTGCGGATTTCCTTTACAAAATCAGAACAGCCTGAAAGCAGTGCAGCGCCAGAAGAGGATTTGACTGTAAAACTTGAAAAAAATAACGAGCAGACACAGGTTAATGCGGATGTTGACGACGACCTGACTGTAAACAGCAGCATAAGCAATACAGAAACTAAAAAAGAAGATAAAAAGCAAGACACTTCTTCCAATAATGTATGCGATAACATCAACGATGATGAGCTCAGAATTACAGACAACGAAGATGAACAGACAGAAAAAGAAAGCATAAAAAACATGAGTAAAAACAAAAACGATGCTGTAACTGAGCCCGAAAAATCAAAAGAAGATATGGATATAGAGAATGATGATGACTTATCTGTGTTGAATTCCGATGAGGCAGCTATATCCTCTGTTCAGAATACCGAGTCTGACCAATGCTATGTCCTTGCTTATGAGATAAGCAAGATAATTGACGGCACGGCACCATTTGATGCAGATAATGCAGCCGGAAATGACAGTGGAGATGAAAACAAGGTTGTAAGGTCTTTTGATACTATTAATTATACTTTAAAGTATACAACCGCAATCCGTGATTCTTCAATCTATGGTGTTGATGAAGCATATGTAAAAGTGAGGTTTGTACTGCCGCTTTCAAACAGGGAGGCTGTTTTTGACGAAGCAACTATGAACTGGTGCCTAAACCGTAAGATTACATATTATTATTCAGACGGTACGTCGAGTGAAGCCATTGACGAAAGCAAAACAATGGTAAAACAGGTTTTAACCGGCGAAAGATACCTGGCAAATTCAGACTCCGGAAACACAATCCCTGGAACTGGAACTTTATCAACTGGTATAAAAGTAAAAGCAGCAGTAAACGAAACAGAAATAAAACCGGAATTTAATATCTGGATTGATGGAAACCCGGACAGTGACATTAAAACAGTAGTCAGTGACCCGATTATTGTTTCAGCTGCTCCAAAATACAATTTTTCCGTTATTGGAGATAGCGGAGTCGATTATCTTGGATACTTTAATAAAGAAACAGGAGAAATTAGTTCCGAAAAGAAAGATGGCTTTGAACGAGGAAGACTCGCAAGATATGCATTAAATTTCCAGATATACAACGACAACGCAGCAAAAGGGCTGAAGGGAATTGAACTGCCAAGCGGAAATGCAAATTTTGATATTGCACTTGACGCAGAATTGGACGGAGTTTCAATAAATAGTTCTGATGATTATGATATTTATGTATGGGATTATAGTGAAAATGAATCAGTAAGCAGGGGACATAACGGAAAAGTCATAACGCCAGGGAATTCTAACGGTCCAGCATATTATGGACCATATAATAAAAATAAAAACAGGGTTGACTACAGTTGTTACAACGGTGGAAGTATTAATATAACACCTAACGAAGCAGACAAAAGATTATACCGCGTTTCTTTTTCAAATTATGAAATTGATTATGAGAAAATGCATTTTCCAAAAAGATACAGATGGTCAAATGAAGGGAATGTAACTTATGGTGCAAATATAGGGTGCATTTCTGCAGGACAGATTCTAGTTTTGTCTACCTTCCCTGACACAGTAGATACACAAAAAACGCTCTACCAGGATGTGCAGATTCAAAATACGGATATCACATCTGTTTCCGGGCAAAAATGCACTGACATCGTCTCCAGTGACAATAGAGCAAGACGTGGTATTACGTTATATCCGACCGGGTGGGTTACAAAATATCAAAGATATTGCGACAAGAATAATAATGTCCTTGCAACTGTATATTATGCAGGGGATAACATTTCAACAATTGGAAGTGACATCCGGATTGAAAGTTTTGTTTACGGACGCGCAGAATACAAGTTTTCCGATTTTAACCTTCTTCAAAAATTTGACGATGAAGCATTGGAAATAGATGATGGAACATTTACTTATTGGCACTCTTATTCAAGCCAGAATCACAAAATAAAAATATTATTTGCTGCAAAACCTGACAAAACAGGATGGGTAAATGACTCTGAAATGGGTTCTACATATGAAGAAAACCTGATTTATTTTGACGACATCAATGCACTGAAAGATGCAGGGTATACCTGTGTAGGCGTATTATATGAGATAAGGGATGCTGATACTACACCAGTTAATACAGAAGCAACATTTTTTGATATGTTTGTAAAAATGAAGGTTAAGACAGATGCATCTATTATTGGAAAAGTGTTCCAGACAACTTCTGAATTAAGGGCCTGGAGAAAAGATACCGGCACCATAAAATTCAGCTGGACTGATATGCCTTATAATACTGCTGAAAAATCATACGGAGCAGGAAAAGATAATACAGAGTATGTAGATGGATATACAAATCCATACGTTTGCTCTTATACAGGTAACAGCTATCAAAAAGTATCATATGTAAATGGTGTAATGTATGGACATAATGGATATAACCTTGGAAACTCACTTTTAATTGTCGGAGATTTAGCAGGAGTTACAATCAAAAATGCAGATAAAACAGGAAATGATGAAAAAACTGTATATGATATGGATATGGGAGAGAGAACTGCAAACTTTACAATTTCACCGACATTAAAAATCAAATCTGAAAATGCTGGGACTTTTACTGCTAATTTAACGGATGATGTAACTGTAACTGTAAAACTTCCCAAAAACCTGCACTATAGCAAGAGCAGTAAAGAACCGGAATCCGTAATAGAGAATGCAAACGGAACGACAACTGTAATCTGGAAATTCTATGACAAGAATTTAAAAGATGCAATCCCACCGATTTCACTCGCTACAATCATTGGAGAAGAGGGTACCGCAAATGATGTAGTAAACAATGAACGGCTTGTAGTATCTGCTTCTGTCAGCTCAATCAATGACCCAAGGACATCGTCTCTTGTAAACGGAAACTATTCTGAAACTCAGATTACAGTAATCAAGCTCGCGGCATCTGCAGTAACTAAACGTGTTTTAACGCCTCTTGTTGAACGCCTGCAGGATATAGAATTCAGGCTGAGATACAGTAATCTTTCTGATACAGAAGCAATCAACGCAAAAATATATGATATCTTACCGTACAATGATGACGGAAGGAGCTCTGCCTTTAGCGGCTCATACAACCTAAAAAGCATGGTAATAGACTTCTCAAATGCCAAGAAGACATACCAGAATGGAAAGAATAATATTGCATGTTATGTGTCATCAACTGAAAGAAATAAAAATACTATGGATAATCTGGTAGTGACAGGAACCGGGCTGAACGCTTTTACAAAAATGTCCGGCACAGTTCTGGATGATGCTAATTATAAAATCTCATGGGATAATATTTCAGCGGCTGATGCTGCATCTGTCTATACATATCTTGGTTATGTATTCGGGCATGAATATATAGATGTTTACCTCACCTTAACGCCAAAAGATACGGTAACCAGACAGCAGCCTGGTGATATTTACGGAAATAATTTTGTCCAGTATGCAGATAACCAGGCAAGTAATGTAACAAGTAATATTGTAAAGGCGCAGGTTGTGAAGCGTGATTTAAGCGGTGTGGCATGGCTTGATGATAATGCAAACGGAATCCGTGAAGATGGCGAAAACCTGCTTAGAGGAGTGACTGTTACGCTGTACAGGACAAAAGAATCAAAATATGTTCCGGCAGGTTCAAGCGCAGTCTTGTGTATTGGAGACAACCGGGTTGTTTACCCAAGCCTTGATGTGTTTGTAAAACCAGTACGCAGCACGACAACTGATGAAAACGGTTATTATCATTTTGATAACCTGGAAGACGGGCCGTATCTGGTTGAGTTTGGTAACATTGATAAATATTACCTTACAGTGATAGATGCAGGAAACGATGACACGATTGATTCTGACGCAGTGCTGGAAAATACACATTACATCTTGATTCCGGATATCTCGCTTCCTGAGATTGCGAATATGACGGAATGGAGCTTTTCAAGCCCGCATCATGATATAGGATTGATAAGAAAAACAAAAGTGGAAATATCAAAGATTGGAACAGTAACAAAAGAACTGCTCGGCGGTGCTGAACTGGAGATTTATAATGCGGCAGATATTGAAGACGGAAAACCAAAAGATGGTGCATCACCTGTTGTAAAGTGGACAACAGAACAGGGCAAGAAAAAGACACTTGAGAATATCCTTCTTGCAGGTAAACAGTATGTATTGATTGAAGTAAAAGCTCCGGTTGATTATGCAATTGCAGACCCAATCACATTTACTGTAAATGCAGACGGTGGGGAACAGCAGGTTACAATGTCAGATGATTATGATACACATCCTGTGTCAATCCGAAAAAAGAATCTGAATGACCAATTGATTGGCGGCGCGGTATTACAGATAACCGGAAAGGAAGATGGTAAAGCAGATAATATGAAGCCCGTGCAGTGGACAAGCGAAAAGAATAAAGAACATGTTGTTGAATTAAGGAAGGGAGCTTATACTCTGCATGAAATAACACCTCCGGCCGGATACCTGCCGGCAGAAGATATCAGGTTTACAGTTGATAAAGACGGAAATATTTTTATTGCAGGAAATAAGACTGATGCGGTTGAGATGACAGACATCCAGGTAAAATCCTGTAAAGTTACAATAAAGAAATATGAATCTGACGGAAAAACGCCGCTTGCCGGTGTTACCTTCAAACTTGAATTCC
>OBKG01000270.1_pt1 | contig 26994 bp, 31 predicted proteins | sample 1519741 | NCBI WGS metagenome assembly OBKG01 (sample SAMN00265072, study PRJEB22529) | human gut metagenome
ATGACGTATTGTGGTGATAAGAAGAAATAACAGGGATTGGCCACAAGATGTTGTGGTTTTGGAAGAAAAAATCAACGAAAAATGGGGCAAAAAATGAGCGTTTTTGCCCCTGATTTTTTGCCCTTTTCACAGATGACATCGGGGTTTAGACAGATGAAAACAGAAAAATCAGAGGACGAGCAGATGAGAAACCTGCCTGTTCTCTTTTTTATATATGCCCCGTTTTATGGGCATATCAGAAGTTTGACCGGAGAACATTCGATCCGTTTTGGATCAGTGAGACCGGTCTTTTTTTGTGTTCAGATTCAAAATCGCACATAAGGAAAGGAGCCTGGTATGAAAACAATCACAACGGAAGAATTAAAAAATATGAGTCATCGAGAGGGGTTGATCCTGCAAGGCTGCGGCGGTGACCTTCAAGAATGGGTAAATGGAATCAATGGGATTCTCCAAGAACAAGGAATTCTTTTAGACGGAAAGCCACTGGACGATGTGTCAGTCTTTCAACATGAAGGGCTTACCAATCTGCTGTTTGCTTTTGGTGAACACAAACTGGATATCGGAAAACTTGCTATCTGGAGAATCCAAAGTCATGAACAGTTTGGAGGGATATGGCTCTCCGATTATGTGGAAAACAAACTGGGCGGTTTTGCAGCGGGACAGCAGGTAAAACCGGATTGTCCGCTCATTGGTGAAGATGGAAATATTTTTAATCTAATGGGAATCGCATCCCGAACTCTGAAAGAGAATGGAATGTATGAGCAGGCGGAAAAAATGCGGCAGAGAATCACAGGCGGAGAATGCCACAGCTATGAGGAAGCGCTGATGGTTATTGCCGATTATGTGAATATCACATCCGCAGAACCGGAAGAAGGTATGGGGATGGATTTTTATTAAAGCAAAAAGAAATAACCGGGCCGGTACAGCGTTTCTGTGGAGAACTTATGCTGACCGGCCTTTTTTATTGCTTATTTTTGATAAGCAGAAAGGATGATAACGAATTATGAAAGCAGAGCGACAGGAACAGGATTTTGACTTTCCATACGGCTGGAACCGTGGTGATACTTGCGTGATGATTACCAATAAAGCCAAGAAAAGCACCTGTGAATATACCGTGGAGAGTTATGACGGGAGGTACTTCGGGGTACGCAGCCATACCGGGCTTTTTCATCGAGCCTCTCCGCAAAGATTATTCCATTCAAAGCAAGAAGCGGCTGCAGCCTTAGAGCAATTGGAAACACCGACGCAGGAAAGAGGCGGAATGACATTTCAATAAAAAAATTTCAAAAACAAGGAGTGAGAATATTATGACCGCAAGATTTATGAGTGGTACCCCATACGCAAGGACAGAACTGGAAATGCAGCGCATCCCCGGTTTTCATCCGCGGGGAAGCGGATTGACGGTAAGCCGCTTCCGGTACAGCGCGGCGGATTGTGACTGCCGCTTATGTGCCTATAAAAGCAGAAAAAGAAAATGTGAAAAAGCGGATGGCTGTATCTGCCTGCGTGAACGGCTTGTGGCAGGCTGTGTGCCATTGGAAGAACTGTTGGAAAGGTTGACAGCGGAGCTGCGTCCGTAAGTGCGTAGAAATACTATGCATGTGGACTATTAAGAAATCTGTCTTTGGCAAGACAGTCGTGTAAAAGTATCAAAGGTTATTAAATTAACCGCACGATTACCAACAGACTTATCTGCAATGGAAACAACGCAGGGAGTGTAGCATGTCTGTAACGCCGTAAATGAGCCTAACTATCATGGCTTAGATGTAATGGCAAGGTAAAAGGTTAGATATGAGGATAAAAGTTTTATTACTTGAATGACAGTCTGAGGTGGCATAGTCGAGCCGCTGATGTAAGGATAGTTGAAAAGTCAGAGTGATGTTGAAGTTGCATACCCGCCCGCGTGCAAGAGTTCGTGATACTAGCATCAACCACCCATTGTAAATGGGAAAAGGCGAACGTCATATCCGACAATCTAACAAGCTGTGTTCTTAATGGTCTAAGCGGAGATTGCCTAAATCGGAACGCTATGTAAATAGCTATGTGTAATGCCGAAAGGGGATAAATTCCAAGATGTAAAAAGTCAAGGAAGATGACACTGAATATCCGACATGGTAACAGAGTCCCCATAGTAGTCTGCGATTGGGTAATGCCAATTACATGAGGTGAAATTCCTCGCGGCGAAGGGGGACAGTTTATCTTTTAATACAAATTGAAGAAAGGTGCGTGAGGCATTGAGAAATCCGATTGATGTATTAAACAGTTTGAAGTCAAAATCCTGCAATGAAAACTACAAATTTGAACGGCTGTACCGCAATCTGTACAACCCTGACTTTTACCTGTTGGCATACCAAAATATCTACGCCAACGAGGGGAATATGACAGAAGGAGCAGACGGCAAAACCATTGACGGAATGGGAATGAACAGGATTAACGGCTTGATAGCGCAGATGAAAAACCACAGCTATCAGCCAAAACCAGCACGCAGAACCTACATCAAAAAGAAAAACGGTAAATTGCGCCCATTGGGCATACCGTCAGTTGATGACAAGCTGGTACAGGAAATCGTCAGAATGATTTTGGAAAGTATTTATGATGACAGTTTTAGTGAACGCTCCCACGGTTTTAGGCCAAATCGCAGCTGTCACACAGCCCTAAAGCAAATCAAGTGTGAATTTACAGCGGTGAAATGGTTCATTGAGGGGGATATTAAAGGTTTCTTTGACAACATTGACCATCAAATCATGGTGGCATTACTGCGTAAGAGAATACAGGACGAATATTTTTTGGCATTGGTGTGGAAATTCCTAAAAGCAGGGTATCTTGAGGACTGGGTATATCACAAAACGTATTCTGGCACCCCGCAAGGCTCTATCATTAGTCCGATACTGTCAAACATCTATTTAGATGAGTTTGATAAGTACATGGAAAACTACAAAAATGGCTTTGACCAAGGTAACGGTAAGGAAAACAACCCGGAATACAGGCAATGGGAATACAAACTAAAATACATTCGTCACAAGAAATATCCCAAAGCCAAATGGGAATGTATGACCGCCGAAGAAAAGAAACCTGTTATCAAATATGCAAAAAGTCTAAAGAAACAAATGCACTCCCTGCCCTACTCAAATCCAATGGACGAGGGCTACAAGCGACTTGTGTATGTACGCTATGCAGATGATTGGTTGTGCGGAGTAATCGGAAGCAAAGAAGATGCGGAAAATATCAAGGCGGATATTAAAAAGTATCTGGCTGAAACGCTGAAATTGGAGTTATCCGAAGAAAAAACGCTCATTACGCATAGTAGTGACAGCAAAGCTAAGTTTTTGGGATATGAAATCTACACCACCAAAGACGAAAGCATTAAGCGTCACAAAAACGGTCAGACCAGACGTACACGCATGGGCAGAATACAGCTTTACGTTCCAAAAGAAAAGTGGTTGGGTAAACTGTTGGACTACGGTGCTTTGCAAATCAAATATGACAAGAATAACAATAACCAAGAAATCTACAAACCTGTTCACAGAAACTATTTAGTCAACAATGATGACCTTGAAATACTCATGCAGTATAATTCTGAAATCCGTGGATTCTACAATTATTATCGGATTGCGGACAATGTGAGCGTGCTGAACAATTTCTTTTATGTGATGAAGTTTAGCCTGTTTAAGACCTATGGCAGAAAGTATCAAAAGCGCATAGGTCAAATCAGAAAGCAGTTTGGGTATGATAAGAAATTTGGCATAGAGTACGAAACGAAACAGGGAAAACAAAAAATGTTTTTGTACAACGAGGGGTTCACCAAGCAAAATATTAAGGTGATAACCAGTGCCAGTGTTGACAATGTTCCGTCAATTAGTAGAAGATATGGACGTTCGGGGTTAATTGCAAGATTAAAAGCGAATATGTGTGAATACTGTGGGGCAACAAATGTACCCATGGAAATTCATCATGTCAAAAAGCTGAAAAACCTCAAAGGCAAGAAAAATTGGGAGCGTCACATGATTGCTATGAAAAGAAAAACGATGGTACTCTGCTTGGACTGCCATCAAAAATTGCACGCAGGTAAATTAGACTAAAACTGGTAGATAAACGGAGAGCCGTATACATCGAGAGATGTCCGTACGGTTCGGAGGGGAGTGTCTGAAAACCTACCATAGCAATATGGCAAGGCGTTGGGCGCTTACCCTGTGAGGCGGCATGGGACAAGGGACCAGTCAGAATAAATGGAGTCCGGGAATGGAAGGTGTTCGTGTGACGGTAGTGAAAGCAGAAGATGGCACACCAGTTACAACGCCTATTGATCTGACCAATAAAAAGCCAACCAATGTACAGGCACATTTTGGGAAAGCCAGTAAAGTCTCTTATAACCGTGGTTCTTCCCTTTCACCCAGTGGCTCCACTTACGAATTTATCAATCCGGCACAGGCACTGCCAAAGATTATCAGTTCACAAAGTCTTGGGGCTGCCAGTATTGAAGAAATAAAAAGGTATTTTACAGATGAGCAGGTATTGCGGAGCATTGCCGGCTTGACGGGAATGGATTTTGATACAATGGTGGCCGGAGAATATAAGCTTCTGATTGAGCCGGTAGGTTATTACACCTTTCAGGGCATATTTATTGCTACAACAGCGACGGAAGCGGCTTTGTATGACGAGCAGCTTGGAGGTCAACTGCGTTCCAAAATGGTATCTTTTTATTATAAAAATTTGCCACTTTCGATTTTTTTGGAAACACCGGATTTAGGGTATCCGGCATGGAACGGAAGCAAAACATCTCCAGCATCCAATGCGGATATCAAGTCTTCTTTAGGAATCGGCATTGTCAGGTTCAACGAAATTACTACCCCGCCGGAAGTCAGTGCCTACGATTATGAATATTGGACCGATACAGAAGTTATTACAGCAGTTGAAGTGCGTGGCGGCCAGAGCGATCCGGATAATCCGGTTTCAGTGACATTCCATGTACAGGGCAGTACCTATACAGTAGATCAGGTGTGCTATCCTGACGGGGACAGCCAATTGGCGTGGATTCGCTGGACGACGCCGAAAGAGCCGCAGACCATGACGATTACGGTGCAGGTCCATGGCGGCGGCCATGTGAACAATGGGACAATTCACGTAAATATTGTGGATTTAAACGAGAACCCACCTCCTGATCCCAACGCGGATGACCGAAACGATGGCTTTACCCGCCCTGCCGTGCCGAAGAAAGAGGAGACGGCCTCTGCAAACTGGGGCGTCTGGCGGCCGTGGTGGCAGGAATACTGGGTATGGCACAGCGGGGACGACGATGACGATGGATACTGGTGCGACCACGGGTGGTGGGAGTTTGACTACGACCGCTACTCTGCGAGTCTGACTGCCGATATGTCGGTGGTACCGGATGAGAAGGCACCAACCGCAAACGGAAAAACCATGAAATCCGGCTATGGGATCAACGAAACCATTCGTACCCATGTCAGCACAACACAGAGTTCCGCAGTTACTCCGGCGCAAAATGCGGTCACCTATTTCCCAGAGTTCCAGTATCAGGGGTTCTGGCGGCTTCTTGACCGCATGAGCAGCGGCTACGATATGCGGCATGAGTTTCAAGAAAACCGATATAGCACCTATAAAAGGCGAACGCATTTCACTCCGATTTGGTATCCGAATGGAGATTATACGCCATACACTTGGCTGATCGACTGCTGGACACCGACAGGGATGCTTTCCATGAATCTGAACGATTCCATTACGATTGACGGAAACCTGTGGAGTGACTGGCATATCGCGCCACAGAATCCGAACTAACATCAGAAAAAAGACTGCACGGCAATCTTTCTTGCTCTGCAGTCTTTCTTTTTGCAGCAACGAAAAGGAAGGGAGATCAAAACAATGAAAATGAAACGACTCATGATGCTTGTTTGCGTAGCAGCTCTGACCGCTTGTGTGTTTTGTGTACCGGCATATGCAGCAAACGGAGATGTGGCTGGAGCCATTGAGGGGACATGGAATACGGCATCCGAACAGATCAAAACGGTTGTAAACAATGTAGTGTTCCCTGCTATCGATCTGATCCTCGCGGTGTTCTTTTTTGCCAAACTTGGGACGGCTTACTTTGATTATCGCAAGCATGGACAGTTTGAATGGGCGGGGCCGGCAATCCTGTTCGCGTGTCTGGTATTCACTTTAACAGCGCCTTTGTATGTATGGCAGATTCTTGGAATGTAGGGAGGAAAGGAAATGGGATGCTGGGGAATTACAGCCTCTGAATCTGATGCCGGTCTGGATGCTTTGGCAGCGATCCGAACACAAATACAAAAAGACGGGACGCTGAAACTGGAGGATATCCTTGCTGAATTGAAAAGAGATGCGTGGAATGCACCTGTGGATGTACACAGGTGCGAGTCACATACCAGCCCGATGATGCTGGCAGAAGTGATTGTCCGTTTTTTGGATGGATGTGCTGCAGAGCTGGACTTTGGAGAAATTTATCAGAAAGACAAAAGATTTTCCCGTTTTTCTTCTTTTACGGGTGAAAAAGCCACCATACAGTGGCTGCGGGACTATTTAAGCGATACTTTAAAATACAGCTGTGAAAGAGCCGAAAACACACCAAGGTGCGGATGGTTCAAAGAACAGGACTGGATTGGCTGGCAGGAGCATATGGAGCATTTGATTTTGCGCATGGATATGCTGCTTGCAAGTGACCTGGAGAAAGGAGAATTGACAGAACTGCAGGTATCCGGAGAAATAAACTATCAGAAGGAAGCAGAACGCATCAGTGAACAGGAAGGGCATGTTTGGAAGGGAACCAATGCGGACTGCGAAAACGAAACCGGTGACTTGGAATGTGAAAGATGCCATAAATTTCAGGTGTTGCACTGGTAGAAGGGAGTACCTATATGACAAAGTTTGAGCAGGAACTGCGGAAATTATTTGATCATGACAAGCTGTTTTCGGACGTCCGGTTTGTAGGCAATGCCTGCTATGGAAGGCTGACCGACCAGATCCGGGTAAAGGCCAGTTTCCAGACCGGCATTGTTGCGAATCAGTACGACCGATTGAAAATCACGCTTCTCAACCGGAATGAAGGCCCAATTGACAGCCTGGTACTGCGGTTAAAAGATATTTGGGGAATCAAGCCGGTCGCGAATAATCCGAATTTCAGAGAGGGCGTGTGTCCGCACCTGTGGGACTGCGATGGCAAAGTGGAGTGGTATGCATACCGCCCTACTTCTGAAGATTATCAGAAATTGACGGAGGCAGCCGGAAATTATCTGGATGTGTTCCGTGAGCCGGTACAGGAAACACAGATGGGACAGAAGATGTGTTAAAGGCAGAAAAATGACATGAAGAAGTTTGAGCTGATATGGACGGTTCAGTGATGAAACACCGAACTGTTTTCTGTGGAAGGAGGTGCGCGTATCAGGTGTTTATATGGGATTTTGTGGCTGACACTGTGTTAGGACAGATCATCGATTGGATTTACGGACAAATCGTAGGTTTTCTCGGTGATTTTTTTATGCAGATGGGAAATATGGGAGCTGACCTGTTCGAGATGACGTGGGTACAGTCCGTGGTACTGTTTTTTTCTTATCTGGCTTGGGCGCTGTATGTGACCGGTCTGGTGGTGGCAGCATTTGAATGCGGGATTGAGTGTCAGAATGGCCGCGGCAGTATACGGGAAACAGCGTTAAACGCCATCAAAGGGTTTATGGCAGTCAGCCTGTTTACCATTGTGCCGGTAAAGCTGTATCAACTCTGCGTATCTTTGCAGGGGAGCTTTACCGCGGGGATCACCGGATTGGGAAAGGACTTCGGAACCGTAGCGTCTGAAATCATCGCTTCCCTGCAGGATGCCGGGACATGGGAGGAAGCCGTGGGCGCGGGCGTGTTCGGCGGCCTGAGCAGTATTACAAGCCCGATCTTAATGATTTTTATTTTGATCCTTATGGGGTATGCCGTGATTAAGGTCTTTTTTGCAAATTTAAAGAGGGGCGGCATTCTGCTTATCCAGATCGCGGTAGGAAGCCTGTATATGTTCAGTGTGCCAAGAGGGTATATTGACGGATTCACTGGATGGTGCAAGCAAGTGATCGGGTTGTGCCTGACCACATTTTTACAGGCTACCGTGCTGATTGCGGGGCTGATGGTCGTCAAGGAGCATGCCCTGTTAGGTCTTGGATTGATGCTGTCGGCCGGAGAAATTCCCCGTATCGCAGGACAGTTCGGCTTGGACACAGGAACCAGGGCAAACATCATGGGGGCGGTTTACGCAGCGCAGGGCGCCGTGAACCTGACCAGAACCATTGTACAGACAGTAGCAAAATAGAAAGGGGGACTCTCGGTGACAGAAAGCAGATTGGTATATATCGCTTCCCCTTACGCGGGAGATATTCAATCCAATGTGGAATTTGCGAAAGACGCCTGTCGCTTTGCAGTATCGCAAGGCGTCACACCGCTTGCGGTGCATCTGTTATATCCGCAGATTCTGGATGACAGGATTCCGGATGAGCGTACTGCCGGAATCCAAATGGGGCTTCGTGTTTTGAAAGCATGTGATGAACTGTGGGTATGCGGGGATTTCATTTCACATGGGATGCAGGCAGAATTGGATGCTGCAAAAGAATGGGGCATCCCAATTAAACAAATCAGGGCGGAAGAACTGCTTGATTGGGAAGTACCGGATCGTTCTATGGAGATGGTCTGATGATGACAATGGGAAGCCTGTTTGACGGAATCGGCGGCTTCCCGCTTGCCGCAATCCATAATGGAATCATACCCGTTTGGGCAAGCGAGATTGAAGCCTTTCCCATTCAGGTAACAAAACTCCGCTTTCCACAGATGCAGCATACAGGCGATATTACAAAGCTGAACGGCAAGATGCTTCCCCTTGTGGATGTTATCTGCGGGGGCAGTCCATGTCAGGATTTGTCGGTTGCCAGACGGCGGCGTGGGCTTGCCGGAGAACGATCAGGCTTATTTATGGAACAGGTTCGGATTGTAAAGGAGATGAGGAATGCAGATGAAAACCGAGGATTACCAGATCACCTTGTTCGACCTCGATACCTCGTTTGGGAAAACGTTCCAGGAGCCTTCAGCTCCGCACAGAGCGAGGACTTCCGCGCGGTCATCGAGGAAATTGTCCGCATTAAGGACAGTGCCTATCATGTGCCTCGACCTGACACCGGGCGCTGGGAACCTTCTGGGGCTGCCATATTGGGAGAACGGTTCAGCCTGGCTTGGCGAGTCCTGGACGCTCAATACTGGGGAGTCGCCCAGCGTCGCCGTCGTATCTTCCTTGTCGCAGATTTTGGAGGACGCACCGCACCCAAAATACTATTTGAGCAGGACCGCCTGTTTGGGGATTCTTCGGAGAGCCGAAGCGCGGGGCAAGGAATTGCCAGAGCAGCTACGCAAGGCACTGCTCATACAGGCGGGACTTGCCTGACTCCCTGGGATGTACAAAGCCGCCGTGTTTTTTCAGAGGATAGCGTTTGGCCGGCATTGTATGGAGGCGAGGGCGGCGGACATGGATATGTCCAGAAAAAAGGACAGGAAAATACAGAGCCGATATTATGCCTGAATGATCAAGGCGGTGAGCGGATGGATGTAACCGAAGGCTTTACCGCTACACTCCGAGCAGGAATGAGTGGTCATCCCCCATTGGTTGCCGAACAGACAGCGGTTTCCGGAGTTGTGACAAAAGGAAACGGGGATTGTTTCCTGACACCGGATGTTCATACTTCCCTGACAGGCGGCGGAGGACAGGCCGGTCAGGGATACCCCTGTGTTTTAACAGTAGGATTTTGTGGTAATGCAAGCGCGGAAGCCGGAGGGATCGGCTATCAATCCGAGCGTTCCGCTACCCTGAAAACGGGAACTGCTCCGGCTGTCCTCTGCCTGAACGACCAGGGCGGAACACAGATGCACCTGTCAGAAGAAGTGACAGGGACGCTTCGGGCGCAGGAGCATGGATATCAGCCGCTTGTACTTGCAGGTGGACAAGGAGGCGCAGAAATCGGGGACGGAGTCTGCCCGACCATTACCGGAGCAGCCGGAACCAGTGGAAATAACCAGCCGATACTGTTTGACAATCATGGAAAAGACTGCAGATATAACGGTCCGCTGAAGGTGGCTCCTACTGTAGCGGCAACCTATGGTAAGGGGGAAACAATGTTCCGCTCCTGTCACAGCCGATTGCATTCAGTCTCGACAGTAAAGACAGTAATTCCATGAAATCATCCAATCCATATTCCGGATGCCGTGAAACCACAACATCTCGAACCATTGATACAACAAATCCAGATCCGAGCAAAAATCAGGGCGGTATTGCAATCCTGCAGGAAAGCTACTGCATTGCGGGAAATATTATCGACAGGAAGGTAAAAAACGGCGGGAACGGACTGGGATGTCAGCCGGACGTCAGTTATACATTGACCGGTATGAACCGGCATGCTGTGTTCAGCCGGCAGCGAAGCGATGAACTGGTTGAAAATGAGGTGGCGTCTACTCAAAGCGCCCGACAGCATAAAGATGCCACTGACCTTGTGTGTCAGCCGGATATTTTCGGACAATCCCAGTACGGAGCCTATGCAGAAGGATGCACAACACTCCGTGCCAGCGGCGGAGATCATGGCGGGGGCAGTGAAAATCTGGTGGCTATGCAGGGAGAAAATCAGCCGGAACATCGGCTGATCCGCAGGCTGACTCCCCTTGAATGTGAACGCCTGCAGGGATTTCCAGACGGCTGGACGGATATACCGGGAGGTTCAGACAGCGCCAGATATAAGGCGCTTGGAAACAGTGTGGCGATTCCATGTGTGGACTTTGTCCTGCGCGGCATCGCTTATTTTTTACGCCAAAATCAGGAGGAATGACTATGTAACATTGGTGCTTTTGCTTCACTTTCCGCTTAATCCTTGTCAGATATGGTCATAGCTATTCCATAACATTCCCGATATACTTGGCTTACACAGAATGAAAAGAGAAAGGAGTTTACCGTATGGAAAAACGAAAAAATCTGTGTGCAATGATACCGGAAACATTGTACGCGCAGGTATGTTCTGAAAAAGAACAGCTGGAACTGACATTAAGCCAATATGTCGAGAGGATACTGAAAGAACATTTTGAAGGAGGAAAAGCGATGGCAAACGGGACAAGGACACTGGCATTTAAGGTATCGGAGGAACTGTTCATGCGTATTAAGGAACATCTGAAAAAGACCGGACAGAGCCAGAAAGATTTTGTGATCACCTTAATCGAGCAGGCACTGCAGGATGCAGAAAGAAATGAGGAAGAAGCACCTGAACAATCAGAAGAAAAAACAGAATAACGGATTCTAAAGCCGCCGGGCAGATGAAAAACCGGCGGTATTTTTATTTGGAGGTGAGCCTTTGTACATTTACCCTGACAATCTGAAATCCAAAGCGACTCTGTGGCTTTGGCAGCTGAAGGATATCGGAATCATCGGAGCCTGCGCTGTGGTCTCCATTTTGTTTTTGACGCAGACAGGCTTTTTTCCTCCCATTGTGCTGACGGCAGTCTATGCGTTTCTGACGATCCGCTTTGAGGACACCAGTATTCTGGATTTTATCCGTTATGCGTGTGCGTTCTTTTTTACCCGCCAGCAGCTCTATGAATGGAGGTATACCGAATGAAGAAAAAGAAAATATCAGAAAAAAAGGAAGCAAAGCAGCGTGCTTCCACCCGACAGCTGATCGGGGTAAAAGCGGTTACCGACTACAGTCTGGTCACCTATGGGCAGGGGGAACTGGTTTATTTTATTGTGAAGCCATCCAACATTTCTGTGCTTTCCGAGGCAAGTATCGGTGCAAGAATCTATGCGCTGATGACTGTATTGAAGGGCGTGGCGGAGATTGAGATGCTGTGCTTAAACAGCAGGGAGAGCTTTGAGAACAATAAACAGTTCCTGAAAATGCGGATGGAGCAGGAGGACAATCCGGTAATCCGCAGACTGTTGGAAAAAGATCAGAACCATCTGGATCGGATACAGGTGCAGATGGCGACAGCCCGTGAATTTCTGATCCTGCTCCGCTTAAAGGATGAGAAAGAATCCGAGGTGTTCCCCTACCTGTCCCGTATTGAAAAGTCCCTGAAAGAACAGGGATTCTCTGTCAAACGAGCGGACAAGGAAGATATCAAGCGTTTGCTGGCTGTGTATTATGAGCAGAATGTGACCACAGAAAAGTTTGAAGATTTTGATGGAGAACGCTGGATCATACCGGAAGATTAAAATGGTATGTCCGGTCTTTTCCTACTCTTTTTTACCAGAGTGTGGTATAATGAAAATAGTATACAAGGAAGGAGTGAACGACTTGAATTATCAGGAATTAGTGGAAAAGCGTGACCGCTATCAGGCAGAGCGCACATCCATTCCCGAATACACATTGCAGTCCTATGAGCAGGCATTTGAAATAGAATACACCCATAACTCCACGGCTATCGAAGGGAATACCCTGACGTTGATTGAAACAAAGGTGCTGCTGGAAGATGGGATTTCCGTAGGCGGAAAGCATCTGCGGGAATTGTATGAGGCAGTCAATCACCGCAATGCCTATCGTTATGTAAAAGAATGTATCGAAAAAGGGATGCCTCTGGATGAAAAAATCATAAAAGATATTCATGCCATGTTGATGGATCATATTTTTGTCGGCGGCATTTACCGAAATGTTGATGTTTATATTTCGGGTGCGCAGCATACTCCCCCGTCTCCGGGTGAAATGTACCATCAGGTCAAAGATTTCTATTCCGATCTGACATGGAAAGGGAAAGAACTGAATCCCATTGAGCTTGCGGCATGGACGCATGCCGAATTTGTGCGAATCCATCCATTCCTGGATGGAAACGGAAGAGCTTCCCGCCTGATTATGAACTATCAGCTTTTGGCAAACGGCTTTCCTGCGGTTTCGATTGCAAAAGAAAACCGTCTGGAGTATTTCAATACATTGGAAGCCTATGCGGTAGAGGGCAATCTGTCTCCATTCGCGGATATGATTGCCGGACTGGTGGAACAGCAGATAGATCGCTATCTGGAGATGGCAGCACCGCAGCAAAGCCCGGAACAATCGCAGACCATGTAACCATAAAACAGAAAAGAAACAGTCAAGTGCGTCGGATATTACGGTATCCGGCGTATTTTTTATGCCTGAAAACAGGCAGGAACGGGAGGTGTCCTTTTTGAAAAGAGTAAAAACTGCCCCTACAGAAGTAAAAGGCGATGTCCACATTCAGGAATTCCTGGATATGATCGCCCCCTCTGTGATCAAATTTGAAACAGACCATTTCATCTGCGGCAACACATACCGCTGTGTGTGGGCGTTAAGAGAATATCCGACCGCGACGGATGAACAGGCCATCCTGTCTCATCTCGGAGAAAAGGACGGTGTTACCTTGCGGATCTACACCCGCCATGTCACTCCGATAGAAGAAAAGAAAATCATCAGCAACGCCGCCAATAAAAACCGCATGGACCGGAGCAACACCAACGATCTGCAACAGACGGTGCTTGCGGAAAGCAACCTGCAGGACGTGACCACGATTGTGGCACAGATGCACCGCAACCGTGAACCGCTCCTGCATACCGCTGTGTATCTGGAACTGTGCGCCCATGATTTTGACCAGCTGAAACTGCTCCAGACAGAGGTGTTAACCGAGCTTATCCGTTCCAAGCTGAATGTGGACCGGCTGATGCTCCGCCAGCAGCAGGGGTTCCAGTGCGTCATGCCCACCGGATGGAATCTGTTCCGTGACCAGTTTGAACGGGTGCTTCCCGCCAGCAGCGTGGCAAATCTGTATCCGTTCAATTATTCCGGCAAGACCGATCCACAGGGATTCTATATCGGGCGTGACAAGTTCGGCAGCAATGTGCTGGTGGATTTTAACCGCCGTGCCGATGACAAAACCAACGCAAATATCCTGATCCTCGGCAACAGCGGTCAGGGCAAAAGCTATCTCCTGAAGCTCCTGCTGACCAATCTGCGGGAGACGGGGATGCATGTGTGTGCGCTCGATCCGGAAATGGAATATGAGGATCTCACCAATAACCTAGGCGGCTGTTTCATTGACCTGATGAGCGGAGAGTTCATCATCAACCCGCTGGAGCCAAAAACGTGGGATGAAACCGGCAGTCCGGAGGAATTGGACGCGCCGCAGACCTTCCGTATCCGTTCCCGCTTATCACAGCACATCAGTTTCCTCAAGGATTTCTTCCGAACCTATAAAGACTTTACCGACCGGGAAATTGATGTGATCGAGATCATGCTCCAGAAGCTGTATGCCAAATGGAACATCACAGATCAGACGGACTTCGGGAGATTGACCTCCAACGATTACCCGATCCTGTCTGACCTATATGCGTTTATGGAAGCGGAATATAAGGCGTTTGATGAGAGTAAACGGCAGCTTTATACCGCGGAGATGCTTCAAAGCATTTTGCTGGGACTCAATTCTATGTGTGTGGGTGCGGAGAGTAAATTCTTCAACGGACATACCAACATTACCGATTCCAGCTTTGTGACCTTTGGTGTCAAGGGGCTTTTGCAGGCCAGCAGGAGCCTAAAAAATGCGCTGCTTTTCAATGTGCTGTCTTTTATGAGCAATGAACTTCTGACAGAGGGAAACACGGCGGCAAGTCTGGATGAGTTTTATTTGTTCCTTACCAACCTGACCGCAGTGGAATACGTCCGCAACTTTATGAAACGTGTTCGGAAGAAGGACTCTGCCGTCATTATCGCCAGCCAGAACCTGGAGGACTTTAATCTGGATGGCGTCAAAGAATACACCAAGCCCCTCTTCTCTATCCCTACCCACCAGTTCCTGTTCAATGCGGGAAGCATTGACGCCAGATTTTATACGGATACCCTGCAGTTGGAGGAAAGTGAATATAATCTGATCCGCTATCCGCAGCGCGGCGTGTGCCTGTATAAATGCGGAAATGAACGATACAACCTGATGGTGACGGCTCCGGAGCATAAAGCCAGACTGTTCGGAAAGGCTGGTGGGCGTTAATGGAGGTGACAGTCTATGGATCTCAGGGAGCAGCGGTTTGGCATTGAAATTGAAATGACCGGCATTACAAGAGAAAAAGCGGCAGAGGTGACAGCAGAATATTTCGGGACACGGACGCACTATGTCGGAACGTACTATGATACCTATGCGGCCATAGACAGCCAGGGGCGTCAGTGGAAATTTATGAGTGACGGGAGTATCACAGCACAACGGAAAGTAGATGGACAGAGGGTAGATGCGGGAAAGGAATACCGCACGGAAATGGTCAGCCCCATCTGTACCTATGAGGATATCGTACCGATTCAGGAGATCATCCGCAAGTTAAAAGAATACGGAGCCATTACAAATAAGAGCTGCGGCATCCATGTGCATATCGACGCCTCTCCCTTTGATGCAAAAAAGCTGCGGAATATCACCAACATCATGGCTGCCAAAGAGGATTTGATCTATAAAGCACTGAATGTATCGGTGGATCGCCAGCACCGCTGGTGCAAACCTGTGGATCAGAGATTTTTGGAAGAACTCAACCGGAGGCGTCCTGCTTCCATGCAGGAGGTAGAGCGGATCTGGTATGACGGGTCAAGCCGCAGCTATGAACATTACGATGACAGCCGTTACCATTGCCTGAACCTCCATTCGGTTTTTCAAAAAGGGACCATTGAGTTCCGTCTGTTTAACGGGACGCTCCATGCCGGAAAGATCAAAGCGTACATCCAATTCTGTCTGGCGATTGGCGCACAGGCGCTTAATCAGAGCTGTGCCAGCCGCAAAAAAACGCAGACCACAAATGAAAAATATACCTTCCGTACATGGCTTTTGCGGATCGGTTTAAACGGGGATGAGTTTGCGACCGCCCGCCAGCATCTGCTGGCGAACCTGGACGGTTGCATCGCATGGAGAGATCCGGCGCAGGCGGAAGCACAAAAAGAACGGATGCGGCAGAAAAAAGAAAAGGAACAGCAGCAGGCCGAACAACTGTCGGAACCGCCTGCCCGTGAGCAGGAACATGAGACAGCCGGGGAAGAAATATCCCCGGCTTTTTGTATGCATATGTAAAGGAGAAAACGAATGAACAGAAAAGCAACTTTGTATATTGCCTATGGCAGTAACCTGAATCTGCCGCAGATGGCACATCGATGTCCGACTGCGGAAGTGGTGGGGGCAAGTCAGTTAAAAGATTATGAACTCCTGTTTCGCGGCAGCCGCCGAAGCGCCGTGGCTACGGTGGAACAGAAAGAAGGCAGTACAGTGCCTGTGCTTCTTTGGAGAATCCATGAGGGAGATGAAGCCTCTCTCGACCTTTATGAAGGCTATCCCCGCCTCTATGATAAGCAGATGATGGATGTGGAACTGGATGGAAAACCTGTGTCTGCGATGGTATATATCATGACTCCGGGGCATGAATTCGGAATCCCCTCTGACTATTATGTTGATACCATTTGGCAGGGATACGAGTCTGCCGGATTTGATACGCAGATTTTAGAGGATGCCGTAGAAAAAGCGATTAAACTGACAAGGCATCAGGAACAACAGGAAGCGACGGAACAGACATCCTTGTTTGGAATGGGTGGAATCAAATAAAACAGCCGTACCCGGACGGATACGGCTTAATTCTCAGAGAGACGTATGGACTTCACATAGGCTGCCAGCAGCTCCTCCACATGAGGAAGATATTTGGGATCAAGCCCTGAAAGAAGTTCCGCTACCCTCATATAGTCAAATGTGTCAGCAGTGCCAAACAGGATATAGTCGGCAGAAAGACCGAGAACCTTGCAAAGCTTCATCAGTGTGGAAGCAGAAAAACCCTTTGTTCCAAGCTCTACATCCGATAAAAAGGATGGTGACATTTCCGCCTGTTCCGCAACGTACTCCCTGCTGTAGCCTAACATTTCACGCTTTTCACGGATACGCATTCCAATACTGCTGTCATATTTTTTCGTCATGGGTTCACCGCCTTCATCCTCAATAACAATAGTTTATCCTACTCAATAGCATATAAACATCATCAATAGAGTTGAGTAAAACACCTCAAAAGAGTATAATGAGTATCAGCAATACAGGATGAAGGAATGAGAAAGATGAAAGAGAATGCGATGAGGAAACCATGCTGCAGATTGGACACATTGGAAATCGCCAGAGAAAAACAGACAAATAAGACAATCAAATAGAGCCTTTCCTTCGGGGCTTTATTTGTGATGTCCCGAAAGGAGGAATCGCCTATGGCAGCACCGGCGGCTGTGCTTGCAGTAAAAGCGGCACTTGTCGCAGCAACCGATCAAAGAGCCAGAACCGCTGTCCTTTCCGTGGTGGCGGCTGTGCTGACACCTTTTATTTTGATTATCGTGGTCCTGCTGTGTACCTTGTCGGGTACCGCAAACCACAACAATGCCGCTGTGGATCTGACATTCCACGGCGGCTATTTATCTTCCGAGATGCCCGCGGAGTACCGGATGTATATTGAAAAAATGCGGGAAAGCTTTTCTGACTTGGACGAGGTTTTGACCGAGATCAATGACATGTGTGAGGATGGAGGGGTTGATGATTACCGGGTAAAGGCCATTTTTTATGCTCTGTTCTTCGGCGCGGATCAGCCCAGAATGAGCGATGAGGATTACAGAACTTTCGCAGACTGTTTTGTAACCTACGCGGAACGGCAGGATGAGGACGGAAACTCATATACCGTGGCGGTACCGATTACAAATTTAGAAATCATATACAGCAACTTGGAGTCTGTGCTAAATCGGGTAATTACACCGGAAGATAAGAGTAACGCACAGCGGATTTATACACAGGCAAAGTACGGTTCTGCGGGAGGCGGTGAAGGCGGAAACGGTCTGCCTCCCGGAATTGCAATGGGAGACGGCAGTTTTAAAGCGCTTATGGAGGAAGCCACAAAGTATATCGGCTGGCCGTATGTGTGGGGAGGCAGCTCCCCAAGCACCAGCTTTGACTGCAGCGGCTATGTGTGCTGGGTCTATACCCAGTCCGGTGTTTATAACCTCCCCCGCACGACAGCACAGGGAATCTTTGACCAATGTTCTGTGGTTTCCCGTGAGGAAGCCAAGCCCGGTGACCTGATATTTTTTACCGGAACCTATGCTTCCGGAAGCCCGGTCAGCCATATCGGAATTTATGTAGGAAAGAACCAGATGCTGCACTGCGGCAACCCAATCGGATACGCAAATATTGATTCGGCCTATTGGTCGAGTCATTTCTACGCGATGGGCAGACTGCCCGGTTAGAAAAAATAAAGGAACAGGGATTGTGTGATAATCCCCGGAACGGGGGCGTGAACGAAAAAGTTTTCCCAAAATCAGTGGAAAACTTTGTTGGATGTCGGTATCGACTTTCGGACGGACAGCAGGTATTGTCTGTCGGTGAAAGGAGGCGACAGAGATGACAGAAGAACTACTAGATCAGCTGAACCAGATCGTGGAACAGAGGGTTCATCAGATCCGCAGGGGAATGGAGGGCGAGAGGGAACAGCCATACCAGAAGAAAATAAAAGAAGATGTGGAACGGATGGACAGGATTCTTAAAATGCTGCCGGAAAAAGAACGGGAATGGTTAGACAAGCAGCTGTTAGAACAGCTGACGGTTCCGGTGGAGGAACGGGAGCGGTATTATAAGGCCGACCTGTCAGACGCGATCGATCTTCTGCGGTTTTTAAAACGCTGAATGGAATCCCGGAATGGGCGCAGGCGCTGCCTGCCGCCTGTTTCGTTTGCCGGAAAGAACAGGAGGACAATATGAAAAATACGACTTTGACGGTGACTTTTAATACGGAAAAACTGGACGCCCTGCGGTTCCATATGGAGAAGAAGGATACGGATCTGCAGGCGGAACTCAATGATACGGTTCAGAAACTCTATGAAAAATATGTGCCGCAGGCGACACGCGAATATATTGACGACAAGGTTTCCCGTGAGCCAAAGGTAAAGGATCGCCCCCGCCGTTCCGTCCGTATCGCAGATTCTTCCGAAAGCTTCGCCTCCCAGGAGGAATCTTAAATACGATGCTGACTATGGACGGTCAGCATCAAACAAACAAAACCGGTCAGGCGCGGGAAACCAGTCTGCGCACTGAACCTCCGTGTTGCCCCCTGTACGCCCCTGTGTGGGCTTTTTCGGGCAGGGGTGGCATCCGTATACCCTTGCAGGCGTTTTGCGGGCTGTCGGGCGAATGTGAACGGAGTCCGAAAAGTATGGGGGAATTGTGGATAAGAGCCGATTGCGGCGATGAGATTGCAGGGTCGAAACGTGTGCAGGTTAAAGGGCGGGTGGCTTTAAAAAGCCCCCTCGCCCGATTTACACCGCCCGGCAAAGCCGTGCGGGGATTTCGCCTGCCACCCGGAAAATCCCGTTTCTAAAATTCAGGTGGCATTTTCAACCGAATCACGGGAAAACAGGAGGTTTTACAGGTGGCATTCCGCAAAAACAGCAGGAAAGGAGGACTTTATGGGAGGAAATGCAGAAAAGACCAAGTTCTCCATTCGGGTGGACACAGACTTGGTGGAATTGGCAGATACCTATATCCGAAGCTCCACGGTAAAAAACCGGACAGAACTGATTGAGAACGCCCTGCGGTTTTATCTTGGCTTTCTCACAGCTCAAAAGGCGGAAGATTATCTGCTGCAGTCGTTGTCATCCGTGATGACAGGAACCGTGCAGGACAGTGAAAACAGACTGGCCCGGATGGATTTTAAAATAGCGGTGGAGCTGTCCAAGCTGTCGCAGGTGATTGCATATTCCCATGACATTGATGAGGATGCATTGAAACGGCTGCATCTGAAATGTCTGGAGGAAGTCCGGCGCATCAACGGCGCCATTGATTTTGAAAGTGCATATAAATACCAGAAACGTGAAACCTAAAGAGTGAAAAAATCTTTGTTGGTTTTGGATATGGATTGTTTCCGGTGATTCGGATATGGTTTGTAAAAAGGAGTTGATACACAATATGGATCAAAAAGATATTTTGGAAACAGTCATCTGTGAGATGACAGAACGCGCATTGGCAATACGGAGGGAGACATGCGAAGAAGCGGAACAGCAACTCTACAAAAAAGCATCCGCTCTCCAAGCAGAAACAGGAAGTGCTGGAAAAACTCACGCCGGAGAAACGTCAGGTGGTGGAAGATTACATTGTCACAATCAATTTAATCGCACAGCATGAGTGTGAGTACCTCTATGTGCAGGGCGCAAAGGACTGCGTAGAGTTATTAAAGAAACTCGGAGTGCTGTAATGGATTGCAAAGGAAGGTCTGCTGCGGCAGATCTTTTTTGTTTGTAGAGGGATGGTGCTATGCCAAAAATCATTTTTACTTCCCGCTATCTGCGTGACGCACCTCCGGAGCAATTAGAAAACTATGTCCGATACATCGGAACCCGTGAGGGTGTAGAAAAAGTTGATGAAAGCAAGCGGCATCTGCCTGCGACCATTCATCAGAAAGAGTTTATCAGACAATTAATCCGTGATATTCCGCAGGCAAAAGAAATGTTGGAGTATGCGGATTTTTTATTGCATCCAACCATCGGGAACGCATCGGAACTGATCTCCTGTGCATTGGAGCAGCATCTGGATTTGGTCGCAAAGCGTGAAAACTATGTGGATTATATTTCAAACCGGCCCCGTGTGGAGCGCATCGGAGAACACGGTCTGTTTACAGACGCAGGAAAAGCGGTGGTGCTGCGGCAGGTACAGGAAGAAGTGATGCGGCATAAAGGTGCGGTCTGGACACATGTGGTCTCTCTGCGGCGGGAAGATGCGGCACGGCTCGGATATGATAGCGCAGAACAGTGGATGGCATTGCTGCGTTCCAAACGGGCTATGCTGTGCAGGCATATGAAGATCGACAGTACCAATCTGAGATGGTATGCAGCTTTTCACAATGAGAGTCACCACCCACACGTGCATCTGATGGTCTACTCTGCAAAAGACAATGACGGATATCTCACAAAACAATCCATCGAAGCAATGCGTTCAGAATTGGCGCATGACATTTTCCGTCAGGATTTTGCTCATATTTATGAGGAACAAAATCAGGCGCGCGGAGATTTGAAATCCCAAGCCGAAGAAGTCATGCGGCAGATGACAGCCGCTTTGCGTACCGGAACAACCGTAAATCCTGTCATAGAAAAAAAGATGATCCGGCTGTCCAAGCGTTTGCAAAATACCACCGGAAAAAAAGTATACGGTTATCTCAAGCGGGATGTAAAAAGCCTGATCGATGAGATTGTGGATGAACTTGCAAAGGACAGTCGTGTGGATGCATTCTATCAGGCATGGGGCAAATGGCAGAACGAAATTCTGCTGACTTACCAAACGCAGGGTGTTTCCCTGCCTCCCCTGTCTCAACAGAAAGTGTTTAAAAGTATTAAGAACATGATCATTGCAGAAGCAATGCAGCTTGCAGGTCAGAACTTTGTATTTGAAGATGAAGCGATGACGGAATCCACTGAAGAACCGGAAATGATACTGCAAGATGCAATGCCAAGCATGGATGCTGTTCCGGAACAGTATGAACCGTATTCGGAGCAAGGAAATCACAAGAATCGTGACGCCGGATGGTGGAGCAAAGAGTATAAACAGGCACGGAAATATTTATATGGCGATGATTCCACTCCACAGGATTTTGTAAAGGCGTTTCATATGTTCCGGCAGGAAGCGGAAAAAGGCAACGGATTTGCGATGCATGATCTGGGACGGATGTGCGCTGACGGTTTGGGATGTGAAATCAATCCGGAATTGTCACAGGAGTGGTATGCAAAAGCATTGTCTGCATTCCATGCAGCAGAGCAGAGTGTTCAGCCAAAGCAGCGCCCCTATCTTTGGTATCGCATCGGGAAAATGTATGCAGCGGGGCTTGGTACAGAACAAAATTATGAAACCGCAGCCGAATGGTTCTCGCAGGCGGTTGCAGCCGACCATAAGTATGCCCAGTATTCTCTTGCCGGTTTATATTACCGCGGACAAGGTGTAGAGCAAAGCTATGAACAGGCATTTCACTTGTACTGTCGCTCTGCGGAACAAGGGAATCCTTATGCAGATTATGAAACAGCAAAAATGTATCGGGATGGGATCGGAACAACGGTACAGCCGAAACAGGCGGAACAGTCTTTCCAATCCGCTTTTCATGGTTTTGCCGCTTTGGAAAAGCAAAGTCATGACGATAAACTGCAGTACCGTTTGGGACAAATGCTGCATACGGGAACCGGAACAGAAAAAGATGAGAAAGCTGCGGCAGAGTATTGGGAAAAGTCCGCAAAGCTCGGAAATGTCCATGCCCAGTATGCTTTGGCAAAGCTGTGGCTGGAAATAAACAACGGAGATGTATCCAAAGCACTACAATGGTTAACAAAAGCGGCGGATGGCGGTCATGCGCCGGCACAATACACATTGGGAAAGTGTTATCGGGACGGGATTCATGTAGATAAGAATATGGAACAGGCAGTACATCTGTTTTTATTATCCGCTGAACAAAACAACGAGTATGCGGCGTACCAGCTTGGCAAGTTGTATCTTGCCGGAGAAGGAATTCCAAAAGATGCAGAACAGGCAGTAAAGTGGCTGAAGTGTGCTGCAGAACAAAAGAATGCCTATGCCCAATATACGTTAGGGAAACTTTATCTCTGCGGGGAAGATGTGCCGCGGGATATTGAAAAAGCGCTGGATTACTTGAAAGCGTCTGCAGAGCAGAAGAACGAATATGCGTCCTATCAACTTGGAAAATTGTATCTTACCGGAGAAATGGTTCCAAAAGATGTGGAAACTGCGGTACGCTATCTGGAAACATCCGCAGGGAACGGAAATCAGTTTGCCCAATATGCATTGGGGAAGCTGTACCTGCAGGGAAAGGACATCCCCCGTGACAAAGAAAAAGCGGTGCGTTATCTGGAAGCATCCGCCGCACAGGGGAACCTGTATGCCAAGTTTCTGCTGGAGCATTTGGATTCTTTTCGAGATCCGTCTGCGTTTCTTGCAGCTACCCGTTTACTGCATCGTCTTGAAAGTCTGTTCCGTGAGGATTATCGCAAAACAACCGGCGGCACTTCTTATTCGATTGACCGGAAACGCAGACGCAAGCTGGCCGAGAAAAAACAGGCACAGGGACATAAACGGGATGACTATGAACCCATTCGGCAGATTTATTGACAGGAGGTGTGTAAATGCCGGGATACGTTTATTTTACAGAAGAACAAAAACAGCGGGCCAATGCCGTGGATCTGGAGGACTTTCTTGTCCGGCAGGGAGAAAAACTGCTTCGTTCCGGCAGAGAAAAACGGCTTGCCAGTGATCACAGTATCACCATACGCGGAAATCGATGGTATGACCATGCAACAGAAAAAGGAGGTTTTGCAATCGATTTTGTCCGGACATATTATAATCAGAGTTTCCCGGATGCAGTCACGATGCTGCTTGGCGGAGAGCAGGGACAGATCTATCGGGAGAGCAAACCACAGGAACCGGAACCAGCAAAGCCGTTTGTATTGCCGGAAGCGCATACCGATATGCACCGTGTGTTTGCTTACCTGATTAAGACACGGTGTCTGGATCGCGAAGTCGTGGCAGAATTTGCAAAAGCGAAGATGCTCTATGAGGATGCCAAATATCACAATGCGGTATTTGTGGGATATGATGCGGAAGGAATCCCTCGTCATGCGCATAAACGCGGGACGTATACCAACGGTGATGCGTTCAAAGGAAATGTGGACAGCTGTGATCCGCGGTACAGTTTTCATTGGATCGGGCAAAGCGATACAGTGTATGTATTCGAAGCGCCGATTGACATGCTTTCGTTTCTTTCCCTCTACCGGCAGAACTGGAAACAGCACAGCTATGTGGCACTTTGCGGTGTAGCAGAGCATGCATTGATGCGGTTGCTGACAGACGCACCGCATGTGAATAAAATCTCTTTGTGTCTGGATAACGATAAAGCGGGAGTGCAGGCACGGGAGCGTATACAAAAACATCTTGCAGAGCGAGGATACCGAAATGTATTATCGCTCTTTTCAAATCTGAAAGACTGGAATGAAGATCTACAGGCATTGAGCAAGCCGCCGCCTGAGCCGGCAGAGAAACAACAACCAGTCATGCAGATGGGATGAAAGGAGGCTGTCATGCAGACACATCAGATTGTATTATTTGTGTGCATTGGGCTTGGTATGTTCGCTGTGATTGGCGGCTTGGCATTGCTGTCCAATTATTATACACTCAATGGGATCAAGTCACGGACGGTTGGAGACGGCCAGCACGGAACTGCACGGTTTGCCACTGAAAAAGAAATCCGGGAAACGTATGCTCATATCCCCTATCAGCCTGAAAAATGGAGGAAAGGAGAATCGCTTCCGGCGGAACAGGGCTTGGTGGTCGGATACAAAAAGAAAAGTGGAGTGGTTACTGCGCTGGTGGACAGCGGAGACATCCACTGCCTGATGATTGGTGCGGCCGGTGTCGGTAAGACCGCTAATTTTCTGTACCCCAATATTGAGTATGCCTGTGCATCCGGTATGAGTTTTCTGACCACAGACACGAAAGGCGATTTGTTCCGAAACTATGCCGGAATTGCGAAAAAGTATTACGGATATAAAATCTCTGTTCTGGATTTGAGAAATCCTACCCGCTCGGATGGAAATAACATTCTTACTCTGGTCAACAAGTACATGGATGAATATCTGAAAGATAACCGTAATCTTGCGGCAAAAGCAAAAGCCGAAAAATACGCAAAGATTACTGCAAAAACCATCATCTGTTCCGATGGTGCGTCTGCCAGTAGCTATGGGCAGAATGCGTTTTTTTATGATGCAGCGGAAGGACTGTTGGCATCTGTGATTCTGTTGATTTCGGAATACTGTGAGCCTGAGAAACGCCATATCATATCCGTGTTTAAATTGATTCAGGATCTGCTGGCTCCATCCCCTATCAAGAATCGAAGCCTGTTTCAGCTTTTAATGGATAAGCTGCCGCCAACACATAAGGCAAAATGGTTTGCCGGAGCTGCGCTCAACAGTGCAGATCAGGCAATGGCGTCTGTGCTTTCCACCGCAATGTCCCGCTTGAATGCGTTTCTGGACAGTGAGATGGAACAGATTCTCTGCTTTGACAGTTCTCTGGATACGGAAACATTCTGTAAAGAAAAATCCGCAATTTTTATTGTTCTTCCGGAGGAAGATAATACAAAGTATTTTATGGTGTCACTGTTTCTGCAGCAGTTGTATCGTGAAATGCTGACCATCGCTGACGAGCATGGCGGGAAGCTGCCGAACCGTGTAATGATGTTTGCGGATGAGATTGGTACGATCCCTAAAATTGAATCAATGGAGATGATGTTCTCTGCAGGACGTTCCAGACGGATCAGTATGATTCCCATTATCCAGAGCTTTGCACAACTGGAAAAGAATTATGGAAAGGAAGGCTCCAGCATCATTATCGATAACTGTCAGGACATTCTGTTTGGCGGATTTGCACCGAATTCGGAAAGTGCGGAGATTTTATCGAAAGCACTTGGAAACCGGACTGTTTTGTCCGGTTCCATCTCCAGAGGAAAGAACGATCCAAGCCAGAGCCTGCAGATGATGAGTCGGCCTCTGATGTCACCGGACGAATTGAAAACACTTCCGAAGGGACATTTTATTCTTGCCAAAACGGGAAACTGTCCTATGCAGACACAGCTTCCTCTGTTTCTTAAATGGGGGATTCAGTTTGGTGATGCGTATGAGGTGCCGGAGCAGGCTGCCAGAAGTGTGAAATATGCAGATCGCTTTGAACTGGAGCAGGAGATTGTACGGCGTAGAGATACGGAAGATGATGAATGGGAAGAAACGCCAATGTCAGATACCGATGGAACACGCAAGGGCGGTCAGCAACAGTCACGAGTGCAGACAGCGAGAGAACACAGCAGCATACCGAGACGTCCTCCGCTGCGAACCGATTAGGAGGTGATCCGGGTATGGGGTATTTTTCTAACATCTACAAAGCAGAACTGCCCCATCGTGCCAAAACCGTGTACATGTATTTGAAAGACCGGAGCAACGCACAGGGACAGTGCTATCCGGCGATCGGTACCATCGCAAAGGAACTGCATCTGTCCCGGCGCACGGTGGAACGTGCGATTCAGGATTTGATCACAGCCGGGCTCTTAAAGAAGGAACAACGCTGGCGGGAGAACGGCGGCAGGAGCAGTCTGCTGTTTACCCTGACAGACTGCAATTAAAAAATAGCGCCACCAAGGGGAAGGTTTGTCCTCTTGGTGGCGTATGGATTATGTCACTGCGGCGTATGCAGAAGGGATCACCTGAAGAAATCCTAATAGACAGAGAAAAAGAACCACCTTCCGTGAAAGGTGGCAGTCTCTTATCTGTTGTTCAGCATCTCTTGAATTGCTGCGCGGATAACAGCTTTATCACGGTCGTTCAGTCGTATATACTGACGTAAAAGCTGTTGATCCTCGCTGTCTGTGTGCTGAATTTGTGGATGAAGGATGGCATCACTGGGGATGTTTAAGGTGTCAACAAGACGTAAAAGATTGTCAATGCTTGGACGTTTTTCCTCGTTTTCCAAAGCCATGAGGAATCGGGCGGTAATCCCCACCTTTTCTGCAACCTCTTCCTGTGTTCGATTTGCATCTACACGGTATTTTTTGAAAATAGGTCCCATGTAGGAAATATCCATTTTCTCTGTTTCAGCCACTGTCAGTTCACCTCCAATACCATTTTACAGTTCGGGTGTTGGAGGGGGAACGCTCTATGAGTTCATGTAAAACAGGAATAAAATATTCAAAGAAAGATAGCAGGTAATTGAAGAAAGTAAGAGGAGTAGAGATATGGAGCTGAGATTAAAGAAGTCTATTCTTTAAATATGTTCGAAGATGTTCCTATGGAATATCTTCGGCTTCATTGCATCGTGAACAGAATAGGTTCTGGCTTCCGTAGCTGTTTCATAATACCAATATTTGTAGTTCAAAAATTTCAGTATTTCTTTAAG
>OBKG01000279.1_pt1 | contig 26306 bp, 36 predicted proteins | sample 1519741 | NCBI WGS metagenome assembly OBKG01 (sample SAMN00265072, study PRJEB22529) | human gut metagenome
CGCCAGCCGCAACTCTTTCTGACACTGGATGGAGTCCACATGGCACGTCAAACCTATTTCACTTCTGCAACTAAACGTCCTCGTTCTTTACGTCAAATTTTGGCCGAATTATTTAGCGGTCGTGTTATGTCACGTCTTGATGAACTAGAGACTACCGTTCGGTTGCTGAATGAACGTTTAGATAATCAAGCGTCAGTTGTTGCGAACGTGGGGGCGATTGTTGCCTCTGGTTCTTCACGCGAAGCGAAAAATGCACGGCCTTTAGTGAAGGAGAAAAACAACAAGGACAGTTCGAATGGAAAATTTTCAAAGAAAGAGGCTGAAACCAATGGCCTACGTTCTCATTATAGTTTCACTGGCGACGGTAGCAGTTCCAGCCGGTCAGAGCCTTTTGATGCCGGATTCATCCATCACCACACCTTCGTCGACGACAATTACCACCACTCCAGTGGAGCGTCCTGTCACTCTGGATGGGATGGCGGTGGATGCGATACCTCAAATTCATCCAGTTACTCAGGATCATGCTGTGACTAAGGCGGTTGTATGAACTGGTTTTCAAATCACTTTGGAAAAATTTGGCTGGCAATTCTGGCCCTCATGGCCGCCGGTTGGGTATCGAACATTATAAAACTTGTTTGCTCTGGCGATCTCCAGTTTCAGGCTGGCATGACCTTGGCTCGTGTAGTTGGGATTTTTATTTTTCCAGTCGGTTCGGTACTTGGTTACTTCTGACGGTTGTTAGTGCATATGCATTGACCGTCTTTGCGTAAGCAATTTATTTAACTAGAAAACAACTTGTTTTGACAAATAACAAAAGGAAAACACATGTTAGGTTTCTTCAAAAAGAAAACTCGTAAAGCAGTTATCGAAGTCAAAAAAATGGAGAACCGTGATGCGGTTGAGGCCACCGTGTGGGGCGCGTACATGATCTCCTATGCCGACGGCACATGTGACGCAAAAGAAATTGCCATTCTTGAGAAGACAATTGCAGCTCTGCCTGCGTTTTCTCCGTTTGCTGGTGAGATTGCCCAAATGAGCGCCAATATCCGTGCTCGTTACGAAGCGTCCCCTCGTTCCGCTAATGCACAGGCTATGCGTGAGCTGGCTGATATTGCGGGCACTCCAGAGGCGGTCGATGTTCTGTGTCTGTGCCTTGATATTGCCGACCAGGACGGCATTGGTGAACAAGAAGAGCAGGCACTGAAAAAGATCGCCCAGGCGCTTCAGTTGTCACTGGATGCTTATCTCTAATGCTTGAGAGATTCCGGCTTGTGACCGTCATTGCTCTTCTGGTGATGGCGGTGTTGGTGGATTTTACGGGAAAGATGATGTCTGTCATTTCTGATGGCGTCCTCATTGGTTTGGCGATCTACTTCGCCTATCCGCTAGTCCGTAAAGCAAAGTGTTAATGACAAGGGCCAAATGGCCCTTGTGTTTCGTTGACCAAAATAGAGAGTTTGCACCTTTACGTTTAGCTTGCTCCCCTTATATGCCACATCACAATAAAGCCAATAAGAAAACAACTTGTTTAAGCATTAAGGAAAACACATGTGCGAGAAATGCAAAGCAATAGCTGATGAACAAAACGCCCTATTCGAAGAAATGGATGCTAATGAACTTGTCAAAATGTTAGGCATTGTTCGGGGAACAGAAGACGTTTCCATATTTGAGAGACTGTTTACAGTACTTAATTTTAATTCCACCTTTGAAGAACCAACTCAGGTTGTAGCTTTAGCACATCATTTCGGCGTTCATTACCTTGCTGAAAAAGAGAGAGCCGATAAGTTGCAAGCGACTTTGGATATGGTGAGCGAGACTCAAGGAACTCATGACGGTAACAAAAGTGAGACGATTATTGCCAGCAAAGATCGTGAAATTGCCGGGCTTAAATCCTCTCTAACGATGTTGATGTCTGCAATTAACCTTATGTCTTCTAAAGCAGGTTATAAAATGCCATCACTAAACAGCGACAATCCGATGGCCGTTCGCCAGCTTTTAGGTGCAATGGCCGACCAGCTCGACGACACAAAGAGTCGCCTTGAAGACATGATGCGGGAGCTCACGCATCGCCATGACTTGAATAAGCAGCCGCACAAAACGCAATACGCACTCTAATACTGCACCAGTCGACAGGGGGCGAAAGCCCCCATTTTTACGCCTTAAATCTGCTGTAACGCCTATGAATGCAGCTTTTATGCCTTTTCAAGTTTGCGATAATTACACCAATAAGAAAACAAATTATTTAATGGTGTAATTATGAATACAGCCCTTTCCATCATCGACGATGCCAGCTCAAACACGGCTATCGACTATCGTCAGGAAATGAATGTCATCCACGAAATCGTGGCCGAGTGCGAGAAAGAGATCGCCTTCATGTATCAGGTACACGACTTCGTTTATGGCGACGAACGCCACAACATGATTAATCGCCTGCTGCGACTAAACCATCGACCAGATGAAGATCGCTCGCGTTTAAATCGAGGTTGGTTGGATAAAGTCGATCTGGAATGGGTGAAACAGAATATTTGGGCCGAGTACTGGAGGAAGGTCACGGACATGACTAACGTTTTGCTGATCATGCCAGCTTCCCGTCGAGATGAGTGGCGCGAGCAGTTTATAGAGGGCAAACAGGAAGTCATCAAAACTGACAGAACCGGCTACCAGATGAAGGTTAAAGAGTTCGTTGGTGTACCGGAGTTCAAAGCAGAAACGGTCATACCCACGATGCTTAATTTGCTGAATGACAGGCACAAATATCTCTCTGAGCGCGTGTATGGCTTGTTTAAGGCGCTGAGTCCTGCGCACAAGACGAATAAGACAAACGGTTTCAGCGAGCGGCTGATAATCGCTGACTGCATTTCTGATTTCTGGCGGGACAGCGTTAGCGTGAACTATCGCAAAGAGGACTACATCGACGATCTGCGTGTCTTGCTTCATTTCTTCGCGCACAAAGAATTTATTACCATCAACCGCACTGCTGAGGTGCTATCAGCTGCGTATCGGGCAAACGACTGCCAGACCGGTGACTGGATGAACGTCGATGGAAATCTGATGCGCGTGAAGATGTTCAAGAACGGCAACGTTCACTTTGAAATACATCCTGACGTGGCCTGGAAGTTGAATGAGGTGCTGGCTTACAGTATGCCTGCTGCAATCCCCGCGCCATGCCGCACTGCGCCAAAAACACGGGCACCAAAGCAGTTCGGGTTAATCCAGAAGACGATCTCCGTGCCGGTTCGCACTGCGCTTCGTGACGGGCGATTGAGCAAAGACAAAGGCGTATGGTACTTCTCTGATTCAGCTCTCCAGAAGTCGCAGGTGGAAGAGCTTGAGCGCACACTGAGCTTCATTGGCGGCGTGCAGGAGAAAAAGCACTGGCAGTTCCCGTATGACATCGGCCATACGCTAAATACGATTGTGGCTACCGGTTTAATACCGGATACAAAATCACACCAGTTCTACCCTACCCCACGCTTGATTGCTGAGTACGTTGCCAGAGCCACTGAATTGAAGCCTGGTGACAAGCTGCTGGAGCCTCAAGCCGGACGTGGGGATCTTCTGGCCTATATTAACGCCGATCTGGAAGATGTTACCTGCATAGAAATCGCACCTCTCTTCGCTGATATCCTGCGTGGAAAAGGGTATACGAACACGATTTGCTGCGACTTCATAAAGTGGTCTGAGGACAACGCAGGTTATCAGTTCGACAAAATCGTTATGAACCCGCCGTACTCGCTTGGTCGTCATAGAGAGCACACGATGGCTGCGCTGGGGCATCTGAAAGTCGGCGGGCGTCTTGTAGCAGTATTGCCGGGCACTGCGCCAATACTGGACTGGATGACGATGGATAATTACGTTTATGCCAGAGGGAAGTCGTTTACCAACGAGTTTGAAGACACAGGGATCACAGTCAGCGTATACGTTTTCAAACGCGTTAAATGATAGGTAAATACTTACTTAATTTGTGTAAGAATGTAGTAACTAAACGATAAGAGAAAAACACATGAACGACCTCCAGTTAGAGCATTTTAACGTCACAGGCCATTCTGATTTTCCTTTCAAGTTTACATTGAAAGGTTATGCAGAGGATGCGGTAGGCCAGATCATTATTGATAAAGGCATCGTTAAGTTTGAGGGGAATTTTGATGAATCCGCGAAAACATTCATAGACTTCGTTGCCAAACGTTGGAGCGAGCAATGGAAAGACCTGGAAAAGCGCGCTAGTGAGTTTGATCGGTTCATGGATGCAATGGATACAGCAAAAGAGGCTATTGCTGCCGGGACTCCGTTAGATCTGGAGTCACTTTTCAACGGCGAAGTGGCCTCTGCGATGTTCGCCACCATGTTCGCGGGTGAGTTCGTCCGCAGCGGTGCCAAAAACTACCTTGAGCTGGATTACAACGTCCCTGCAATTGGCGATTTCGTCGTTACCATCCAACGCAAAGAAGGTAAGACGCCAGGTGAACGCGTCGCAGAGCTTGAGGCCGTTGTGGATCAGCGTAACGGAGAGTGTGACCGTTTGGTCAACGAGCTTCATGCACTTCGGGAAGAAAGAATATGCGCGGGTAGCAATACACGTAATGCAGCGGATATCTACTTCCAGTTAGTTGAGGAATGCCAGATTCCACCAGGTGGCTCTCTTGTCGATTACGTCAGACATTTAATGGCGGAAGTTAACTCCAGCCATAAAGATGGTGAGGTGCGCTGATGTTTGGCATTGACGCACAGCGTATAGCCGCTTTTGCAAAAAGCCCTCTTGATAATCCCTTGTCTCGTAGTGAGCAAATGGAGCTGGCAAGGCTTTTTCTTCACATTCAAAAACAGGCAGACGTTTTCAATAACATGCCTGATCAACCTATTCTGGATGGTCACATCCAGATGGTCATTAACAGTCATGAGAAAGGCTGGGCTGCAATCGTACCCTGCACAATTACATACAAGTTGGCGAAAGAGGTTCAAGAGTTTCGAAAAGCCAGTGTCGAATCGGAGTCTACCAAAGCCGCAATAAACACTCTTATTCGCATGGGGTTCACATGGAACGGTGGAGCCTACTGGCAAGCACCTCACCCCATTTTATCCGGCAATTAGACGCTACAAATTCTTCTGCATGAATAAATAAAGGCCATAAGTTGTGGCCTTAAATAAATTGTTTTCTACCTTTTCTTATTTGTGAAAATAACCACAACTAGAAAACAACGGAGTTAAGAATGTCTAGTATTTCCGAAGCACATATGTTCGCCGCTGGCGCTCATGGTGGCGTTGGTCAGAAAAGAAAATATACCGGCGAAGACTACATCAACCACCCGGTTGCTGTCCGAGAGATTGTTGCATTGCATGACGGAACCGTGGAGATGCAAATCGCGGCGCTTCTGCATGATGTGGTCGAAGACACCAATGTAACCATAGAGATGGTTCGTGATCACTTCGGTGAGCGCGTAGCTGAAATGGTTCAGGCTCTGACCAACATCGCAAGGCCAGAAGACGGCAATCGAATACAGCGTTTCATCATCAATGTCCGGGAGCTGGAGCAAAATCTCGACATGCAGACGCGCATGATCAAGCTGGCTGACCTGCTCGACAATACCTCTTCTATCGTGAGTCGCGATCCTGAGTTTTCAGCTATCTACCTTGCAGAGAAAGAGCTGATGCTGGACGTACTTTTTAACGGGAAGGAGATTGGTGCCAACGCTGATGTTGTCGAGTACATGGAGAGGATAGGTATAGAACACCCGTTGTTATTAAGCGCAATGGCGAAAGTCACTGAAGGTATTGCGCTTCTGAAACCGGTACACATCAAACGTTATGAAAAACACAAATCGCTGATCTGGAGCGCGTGGGAGGCTGCATGAAGATCGAAAAAATAGATGTTCTTTCCTTTGTGCTGACGGATCTGGAACGCCTCGATCCGGTTCGAGTGATGATTGAAAACTACGAACCTGGTAAGGGAAGAATCACCATCACCTGCTACGGAAAAGCGTGGACTGCGGCTTGGTTTGCTATGGGCGGTGATGATGTGCAGACGTTCATTAAGCGGGTCAGCAACGAGTATCTAATCGGCTATTTCGACCCTCAACTGCGAAGCACGGTCGACGATGACAACGATGCAAATCTGCTTTTCGTGAAGTCAGAAATCATAAAGTTACGAAGAGAGAGAGAAATAGACGCCGTACTGGCTCGCGAAATGTGGGACGAGGCGGAAAACGCCGATGACGTAAAAGAAAGCTGCTGCTGTTTCGGCGTCGGTAACAAACTACTGAATCTCTTTGGTGATGATCCGTGGTATGCCGACTGGCCAACGGTACCAAACCCGAAATACCAGTATCTGGAACGCATTGTGAACGCGGTACGTGAAGGGCTGAAAGAGTTAGACAAGTTAGAGGCATCGTAATGAGAGAGAAAATCAAGAACCCGGTCGTCGTATTGTATAAGCGGGAAACCAGCGATTCTTATGCGGTATCTATCACTGATGGAAGCCAGAACATGCACGATGGTCTGCTAATGGCCTCCGTATCTCCTGATGATTCGGACTACCCTTTCGCCACTTTCGCTATGGTTGGTTACTACATGGCTGCCGAAATTGAGAAGTTGCGGGCGCAGAGAGACGCATTAGCGGCGGAGAATGCAGCCCTGAAAGAATCTGAGCGAGCATTCGATGCGATGTGTGCCGAGGAACACGGAGATAATTGGGTTAGCGAATTAACGGAGACTCCAGCCACCGATGCTTTTCTGGCTGAAGTACGTGCGCAGGGCGTGGAGATGTTTGCTGAGTGTGCATACACACTTGAACATCATGATCACGCAGTAGCCTTCGCCGCTGATCTTCGCAAAGGAAATAAACAGTGAGCGAGATTTACTACCTGACGTTACGTGAACGTTATTCACCAAAACCAGCGCCTAAATGCTCTGTTTGTGGCGAGGAAATGTCAATACAGCGCATATCTGGAGCACATGTTGTTTATGCCTGTTCCGGTGAGGGTGATGACGGATATTTTAAGATAGGGCGTACTTTTGCAGACGAACATTATGAAAAATCACGCGTAACAGTAGTTGATGATAGTGATCCCGATGTGATTGCACTGCTGGACGAAATGGATAAAAGACAGCAACACATCCGACGTCTTGAGCAGGAGAACGTAGAGATGGCCCTAACGCTTGAGAAACTGCGTGTTGAGCTGGAGACCGTTAAACAGCGGGAAAAGGATCTGTTTATGGAAAATGTTCGACTTAAGTCAGGTATAGCAGGTCTGATACACCTCGGTATTCGATATGCGGATGTCGAAGTCATGAAAATTGCTGGAGATGCCCAGCTTTCTACTCCATGCACTGACAGCATCATAAACAGCATTGCAGCAGGCATTTTAACCAAAGAGGGGTCAGCACGATGAGAACACTAGAAGTTCGCGCTGAAGACGTAATCCCTGGTGATGTGCTCATAACATCTAAAGGTCAACAATGTGCGGTTAAATCTTTTTGGATGGAAGATGACAAAGTGACTCTGTTCGGTACGGATGGTTCCGAAACTGATTATGACTACGACGAATTGCTTGTTGTTGAGAGAGCTGCCTAATGACCACCTTAACCAAAGAACAGTTAATCTCCCATGCACGCGAAAGCGTTAGTTATCTGGAAGACTTGAAAGGACGTGTTAGTAAAGAAGGTGCGGACTGCAAAGTTGTTATTGAGATGGTTGAACGAGATCTAAAACTGGCACGAATTGCACTGGCCTCGCTGGAAGCAAAACCAATAGGTGCATTCCACATTGCAGAACAGCAAGTTGACGGCACAAGTGACTACATCAAGGATGGGGAGTGGCCTATTGATAATGGAGTTATTGAGGTCTACGCAGCCCCTCCAGCGCCGATTGTGCCTGATGAAATAGATGTAAAGGATGTACCAAGAGCGGTGACAAATTTCAAGACGCACAGAGATTGTTACGCAGATGGATGGAACGCCTGCCGTGCCGCTATGCTTCAGGGAAAAGGAGAGTGATATGACTACTATAACCGATAAGAAACAGTATCCAGGCGAGCAATATCTTAATGAGCTGATCACCAACATAGAGTTTGCTGCAAGGGCACCAGTTGAAGTCGTGAGAGCGATGGCAGCAGAGCTACAGAAGCGGCGCGAAGCTGATAGTGCAGAACCTGTAAGCCAAACTTGCAAGTTGCCTCCCAGATCATCCAACGAAGTTAACGACGCGGCATGGAAATTACACAACATGTTGACAGAACATGGCCCTCTAAACGGGCGTCAGTTCAATAATCTGAAAGGTTGCTTCTATGAGGCATTTAAGGTCGCAATGCGCAACTATCCGGTTACTCCTGATGGTTGGATAAGCTGTAGTGAGCAGATGCCTGTAATCGGCGAGCTAAATTGGAGAACTAGTTTTCCTTTGCTGGTTACGTGTGAGATCGGCGTTATACCTGCTTATTACGGCTTTGTGAGCGTTAATGGTGATAGGCATTATGGCTTTATGGAGAGTCTTAAATACGGAGACGATAACGGCAATCATCCTCAAACTAATGAATATGGTCTGATTAGCAATGTCACACACTGGATGCCACTACCAGAACCGCCGCAGGAGTCGAACAGTGAATAAAGCAGAGTTATTTCAGAAAATATCGGCTCTCGCGGCTGAATGCCACGCTATGGCATCTGAGCTTGATGTTGGCGATGAACGAACCGAGATGTTCGAAATATACAGTGTGCTGCGCAATCTCTGTCGGCGTGGCTACGCCACTCAAGTAGGACGAATGACTAACCCACTACTCTCAACCTGTGATGAGGATGATGAATGACGCATAAATCAGCAGCCGGAGAGCTTCAGAAGGAAGTCGAAAATACTACCGTTCTATTGGACGATATTTTAAACATTCTCGCGCTTCTTGAGGCTGGCGATTGGTCAGAACATTGCACTAAAACGGAGTTAGGCGGTCGGCTTGAAAGAGAGATTACACGACTTATTGGTGATGCTCAGGAAGCTACAGTCACTAGTTATGAGTTAATCGCTGAAGCCTGGCGTTTGATGGATGGACAAGATCCTAAAACCAGCGATTGGCATAGCAAGGCTTCGAAGTATTTAAATTCCAATAGGGTAGAAAAAGTTGATGATGTGAAACCGAAGCCAGTAGACCACGGTTTCCGCGATAACTGCGAATGCTCTAGTTGCCAGACCACGGCCCGTATTTGTTCCGAATTGACAGATAAGTCCAGCCTAATCTACGAAGTTAATGTAGGCGGTAATACATGGGTCGAATGCACAAGAGCTGCATACGTAAGAGCAAAAGACAAGGGTGAATTAACCAGAGTTGTTGCCAATCACTCAAATAATGAGCTTAAAGATCACCAGATTCGAGAACTGGTGAACGAGTTGAGGGATATTGCGGTTACGTATCACGGAACGCAGCAATTGCGGGAGAAGATTGCAAGAGCCGTGAACAACTCGCTCAAAGGGGGCGAATCTCAACCGAAACGTATACGAATTACGCATATAGGTGAAAACGGCACAGAAATCCCCCAATTCTCTGTTGGGGACATCTTTGATGTGCATGGAGAAGAGTTTGGCGAGCCTCACATCACTATGCCTAGTGGCCATGTTTATTGGCTAAGAGCTATGGAGAAATATGGTGATAAATGGGAAGTGTTATGAGGGATGCGAAGTTATGACTAAATTTGGAAAGCTGGAAGCTCATTTGCTAACTCGTAACTACCGCCATGATGTGCATCCATATAGACAGTGGATCGATGAAAGCGAAGGAGTTGTTACATTCCCTCTATACAGGTTTGATGGGATGTTGGCCGGGTATCAGACATACAGACCAGGCGCTCCTAAGCAGCATAGCAATCCGAAGATGGCCCGGTATTTCACACGTGCGCACGGCAGACAGCTACTATGGGGAACCTATCTTCCTTTAAAAGATGGACCGATATGGATAACTGAGTCGATTTTTAAAAGTGCAGCAGTGCACAACGCGGGCGGAAATTCGTGGGCGCTGTTAGGTTCGACTTTCTCAGCAGGATTACGTCGTCAACTGGCAATGCTGCCGTATGACTTTCGCGTAATAGGTGACAATGATGCGGCAGGTGAATCACTTGTGAAGTCTTTCGGAAAAGGTTTTGTGGCCCCGGATCTTGACGAGCTACAACCAAATGAAGTGTCTCATTTGATTTTTAGCCATAGCCAATAAGCATCCCTTCTCCATTAAGGCCACTAGCTGTGGCCTTAAACAATTTGTTTTCTACCTTTTCTTGTTCGAGAAAATAACGTTCCTTTGTCTGGTGCTATGTACCGATCAGTTGCACTGAGTGAGCTTCTTTCATGTATACTGTATAAATGAACAGTATTGAGGGCAAAACGCTATGGGCTTCCCTTCTCCTGCGGCGGATTATGCTGAGAGCCGTATTTCTCTTGATCAGCAGATAATTAGACATCCTTCAGCGACCTACTTCATGAGAGCGGCTGACAGCCATCATCGTGAGGGAATATTGCAGGGCGCATTGCTGGTGGTCGATTCCTCACTTACCCCGGTTGATGGTTCTCTGCTTGTATGCGCTCTGGATGGGGAATATCGCGTAAAAAGATACCGGAAGTATCCACGTCAGCATCTGGAGGATTTAAGAACTGGTAAGAAGGAAGCATTGCCAAAGGATGACGATGGATGCACGGGCAGCAATGCCGTGTTTGGTGTGATCACTCACATTATCAACGACGCAAGAAGTGGCGAGTTTGATGATTGTCCTGTGATGTAGGAGAACTGTTTAGGTGGTGCAATGCACCACCTTTTTATCACACTGCGCGGAATGCGATTTCGCCAGGTATTACTTCACCTTGCCAATACATTTGGGCAGCAACGCGATCTGCGAGGTCACGATAAATAGCCGTAAATTCACTATCTGGACGACTAATAACGGTTGGTGTTCCGTTATCCAGATCTTCACGAAGAGAGATATGAAGTGGCATTTGGCCTAACAACTGCGTGTTGTATTTCTCGGCCAGTTTCTGTGCGCCACCGGTGCCAAAAATTGGCTCGTGATGACCGCAGTTACTGCAAATATGCACACTCATGTTTTCAACGATACCCAGTACTGGCACTTCGACTTTTTCGAACATCACAATGCCTTTCTTCGCATCGATCAGCGCGATGTCTTGCGGCGTAGTTACCACAACCGCACCAGTTACAGGAATGTTCTGCGCCAGCGTCAACTGAATATCACCAGTGCCCGGCGGCATATCGAGAACGAGATAGTCCAGATCAGGCCACAGTGTTTCCTGCAACATCTGCATCAGCGCCTTGCTGGCCATCGGTCCACGCCACACCATTGCATTGTCGTCGGTGACCAGATAGCCAATTGAATTGGTTGCCAGGCCATGAGACATGATAGGTGCCATGTGAGTACCGTCCGGTGAGGTTGGACGTTGGTTTTCCGCGCCCAGCATGGTTGGTATTGATGGCCCGTAGATATCGGCATCCAAAATACCAACTTTCGCACCTTCAGCAGCCAACGCCAGTGCCAAGTTTACTGCTGTGGACGATTTGCCTACACCGCCCTTGCCTGAGCTTACGGCGATAATATTCTTAACACCATTAATGCCTGGTTGGTTTTTGACGCGCTTAAGCGTGGCAATGTTGTACGACAGCTTCCAGTCAATAGCCTTTGCGCCAGTGATACGGAGCAGATCACCACTACATTGCTCTTTCAGGTCTTCAAAAGGCTTATTCCACACGAAAGGCATGATTAGTTCGACATGCAGTGTGTCATCCATCAACGCAACATGGTGTAACGCTTTAAGCGTAGTCAGGTTGTGTTTCAGGGTTGGGTGCTGAAAATTAGCCAGCGTACCGGCTACCATTGCTCTCAGGGCATCCGGCGATTTGGACTCGCTCATCCCGTCTCCTTTATTTTAATTTGCGCAATTGTCGCCTTGTAGTGTACTCCAGCTACGACATTTAATCATTTATGAGAAATGCTGTTATCACATGGCAGACATAAGGCCATTTTGTTACTATCAAGCCCCTTTTCACTACAAAGAAGTAATGCCTACTATGACCCAAGTCGCGAAGAAAATTCTGGTGACGTGCGCGCTGCCGTACGCTAACGGCTCAATCCACCTCGGCCATATGCTGGAGCACATCCAGGCTGATGTCTGGGTCCGTTACCAGCGAATGCGCGGCCACGAGGTCAACTTCATCTGCGCCGACGATGCCCACGGCACGCCGATCATGCTTAAAGCTCAGCAGCTTGGTATCACTCCGGAGCAGATGATTGGCGAAATGAGTCAGGAACATCAGACTGATTTCGCAGGCTTTAACATCAGCTATGACAACTATCACTCGACGCACAGCGAAGAGAATCGCCAGTTGTCAGAACTTATCTACTCTCGTCTGAAAGAAAACGGTTTTATTAAAAACCGCACCATCTCTCAGCTGTACGATCCGGAAAAAGGCATGTTCCTGCCGGACCGTTTTGTAAAAGGCACCTGCCCGAAATGTAAATCCCCGGATCAATACGGCGATAACTGCGAAGTCTGCGGCGCGACCTACAGCCCGACTGAACTGATCGAGCCGAAATCGGTGGTTTCTGGTGCTACCCCGGTAATGCGTGATTCTGAACACTTCTTCTTTGATCTGCCCTCTTTCAGCGAAATGTTGCAGGCATGGACCCGCAGCGGTGCGTTGCAGGAGCAGGTGGCAAACAAAATGCAGGAGTGGTTTGAATCTGGTCTGCAACAGTGGGATATCTCCCGCGACGCACCTTACTTCGGTTTTGAAATTCCGAACGCGCCGGGTAAATATTTCTACGTCTGGCTGGACGCACCGATTGGCTACATGGGTTCCTTCAAGAATCTGTGCGACAAGCGCGGCGATACCACCAGCTTCGATGAATACTGGAAGAAAGACTCCACCGCCGAGCTGTACCACTTCATCGGTAAAGATATCGTTTACTTCCACAGTCTGTTCTGGCCTGCCATGCTGGAAGGCAGCAACTTCCGCAAGCCGACCAACCTGTTTGTTCACGGCTATGTGACGGTGAACGGCGCGAAAATGTCCAAGTCTCGCGGCACCTTTATTAAAGCCAGCACCTGGCTGAATCATTTTGACGCTGACAGCCTGCGTTACTACTACACTGCGAAACTCTCTTCGCGCATTGATGATATCGATCTCAACCTGGAGGATTTCGTTCAGCGAGTGAATGCCGATATTGTTAACAAAGTGGTTAACCTGGCCTCCCGTAATGCAGGCTTTATCAACAAGCGTTTTGACGGCGTGCTGGCAAGCGAACTGGCTGACCCGCAACTGTACAAAACCTTTACTGATGCCGCTGAAGTGATTGGCGAAGCATGGGAAAGCCGCGAATTTGGTAAAGCTATCCGTGAAATCATGGCATTGGCTGACCTGGCTAACCGCTATGTCGATGAACAGGCTCCGTGGGTGGTGGCGAAGCAGGAAGGTCGCGATGCAGATCTGCAGGCGATTTGCTCTATGGGCATTAACCTGTTCCGCGTGCTGATGACGTATCTGAAACCGGTACTGCCGAAACTGACTGAACGTGCAGAAGCATTCCTGAATACAGAACTGACCTGGGATGGTATCCAGCAACCGCTGCTGGGCCATAAAGTGAATCCGTTCAAGGCACTGTATAACCGTATCGATATGAAACAGGTGGAAGCACTGGTGGAAGCATCCAAAGAAGAAGTGAAAGCTACTGCCGCGCCAGTTACTGGCCCACTGGCTGACGACCCGATTCAGGAAACCATCACCTTTGACGACTTCGCCAAAGTTGACCTGCGTGTGGCGCTGATTGAAAACGCGGAGTTTGTTGAAGGTTCTGACAAACTGTTGCGCCTGACACTGGATCTCGGTGGTGAAAAGCGTAATGTCTTCTCAGGCATCCGTTCTGCTTATCCAGACCCACAGGCACTGATTGGTCGTCACACAATTATGGTGGCTAACCTGGCTCCGCGTAAAATGCGCTTCGGTATCTCCGAAGGCATGGTGATGGCTGCTGGCCCCGGCGGGAAAGATATCTTCCTGTTAAGCCCGGATGCTGGTGCTAAACCAGGCCACCAAGTTAAGTAACTAAACAACCATTCTTCACAATGCCCAGCGTATTGCTGGGCATTTTCATATAGACGCAATCCCTTCTGATTTACTCAGCCCCTAAAACAATTTGTTTTCTGCGTTCTATTATCAGTTAGAGTAACAGTATTAACAAAATAATGGAGCAAATTATGTCGATTGTTGATAAAGCTCATATGTTTGCCGTTGGAGTGTATGGTGGTGTAGGTAAGAAGCGTAGATATACGGGGGAAGACTACGTTACACACCCAGTTTCTGTGCGTGAGATTGTTGCTTGGCACGGAGGCACTGTCGAAATGCAGGCTGCTGCATTATTACATGGTGTTATTGAAGATACCCATATCACTATCGAAATGGTACGCGAGTATTTCGGGAATCGTGTAGCTGAGATGGTACTGGCGCTGGCAAACGTTGCCAAACCAGACGACGGCGATAGTCTTGCGAGATTCATTATTAATGTTCGCGAATTGCAAAAGACGTTGGATATGCAGACGCGAATGATTAAATTGGCCGACCTGTTGGACAATCTTACTGCTATTAAGCTGTGTGCACCTGGTTCCTCACCTATCTATTTTGCTGAAACAGAGCTTATGCTGGAAATGGTCTTTAACGGCAGGGCAATTGGCCCCGATGCTGGTGTTGTAGAATATTTAGAGAGTAAAGGCATTGAGCACGAATTATTAGTAAACGTACGAGCGGTAGTGAATAAAGGCATATCTGACTTGAAGCCAGAGTACCGAACGCAATATGAATCCTATAAGGAGATGATTTGGCACAAATGGCGTCAATCAGAATATCAACATAGCGCGAACGTAACCTCCCATCCTGCAGCCGGATGCCGGTGCTAAACCTGGCCACCAGGTTAAGTAATTAAACAACCTCTCTTCGCAATGCCCGGCAACACGCCGGGCATTTTCATATAGACACAATCCCTTCTGATTTACACAGTACCTAAAACAATTTGTTTTCTGCCTTTTGTTGTTAGAGATAATAAGCCACATAAGAAAACAACTTGTTTTGGAGTGGTTGAAATGTTGAACATTACCCAAGCCTACCAGGTGGCATTGATCAGTTCATCTCATACATCAGAGGAAGATGCTCGCCGATTCATGATCGCAAGCAATGAGCTGGATTGGGTTTCACAAATTGATGGCGGTTGTATTGTCCACGCCGGGTTACAGGATGATGTCTGGAAAGACGACTTGCGTCGATATGGTATATCCGAAGGCGCGATTGCTAACATTCAGAAAGTACTTGATGTAGGCTTTGACTCTGTACATTTTGATTGTGGTGCGCCGGTCGTTGAAGGGCTTGAGTGCTGGAACTGGTAAATCTGCAAACATATTCAAACCGTTGATAATGGCGGTCACAATTTGATTCTTTTCTATAAGAATCCGTTGATCGCCACTACTCCCCTTCCATGCCTGCAATCACATCCTTAAATATCAATAGGTTACAGTTGTTTATACCAATAAGAAAACAACTAAATAACAGATCAACGAAACATCAACGCTTTCTCCCGATTTGGTCTAAAAAATTGACGTTTTCACACATCACTTCTTATACCCGTAATCCTACGCAGCAGACAGCTCCACAGCGTCCAATTTTCACCACAGACGACTCAACACACTACCAACAAAAACACACGCTCAAAATCGCTCCCGTTGCGTTACACAACCATATAAACAACTTATTTTCAGGCATAACAAAACAACTAAATAACACACATGCCATTCCCAAAAACAACCAACCTCTTTATGGCAGGCTACCGAAAAGACCCACCTCTTCTTCCCAGGCTACCGGATAACCAACCTAACTTTCACAGGCAATCCGAAAACATTCACACGCGCGATACCCACGACACGCCATTCCCCAAACAGCGAAGAAACACCAGAATCACTGAAACCCCAACGAAGCCTGTAACCGCAAGGTTTCTCTCAATCCCAAAAGACACGAAACATAACAATCACGGGAAACGCCATTACCCAATACACGAATAACTACAAAAGCCTTTCACACACTCCAGACAAACAACTCAAACACAATAACGAAAGGAATCGCCCACCTGCCATTACTCCATATACGGAGAAGAACAATCACCAAAACGACGAGAACACCCCATAGAAGAACCACCGCAAAACGAACGAAACCACATACACCGACAGAGAAAACAACACACCCAATTCACCAACAGAAATAGTCGCCGTATAGAACATTCTGGAAGGAGTGAGCATTAACGCCTATAGAGAGGTTGAGACAGATAAAACACGAAGAAAACACAACATGTATAGCGAAGAAGCCAGGTATGTATAAGTGGAGAGGGAAGGAGGGGTGTCGCCTCCTTTTTCGTATTTATTCAACTCCTGATTTTATCCCCCGTAACACCCCTACGGTCAGCCTTCGGCCCAAACAGGGAAAAGGCTGCATACCGCTACAGAAACGGCTGGGTTGCCTTCGGGGAACGGCTGGAGGTTTTCAGGGAAACGGTCGAGTTATCTTTGTTGATTTCGGGAAAAGGCGCGATGCCGGTTCAGGAACGGTGGCGTACCGGTATAGCGAGAGGGAGAGTTGCGGCTACCCACCTGTAATGTGCGGGAGGAAGAGAGGTGCTCACGTGCAGGCGGACTTACTTACCGCTGGATTCCCTCTGAATGCCCAGCTACAGCGTAATTGTGCCAGATAGCCAGCGGGTCACAATCGATTTCAGTAGGTTTTCGGGGAGATGATTATTCTGCCCACCAGCCACCTTCGGCCACTAAATCAGAATAATGTAAAAAACGTACTCGGTACTGAACCTGAAAACTCACTGCCAAAACCACATTCACCGGAATAAAATCCTTTTTCGCCTTTGCGTTATTACGATAATAACACCAATAAGAAAACATGTTGTTTAAGGATTGCTTTATGTTTGCACATATCGACATCAACCAAATCAAGAAATTAACTCAAAAAGAGTTTGATCAGTTTTATGAGTTAGAAGGTTGGTCTTCCACTCTGATCAATTCGCGGTGGGTGCTTGAGCTGATGACTCGTGATGACGCACCTGCTTTGATGATTTGCGACATGGGTGAAGATGCTGACTTTATGGATATGAGCGAATTTTGTGTGGACACATACAACCGCAGCCAGAAGTACTACTTCACATGCGATAGCGAGAATGACGTTATTTCTAAGGTCTATCTTCACCTTGTCCAGCATTGGGACGTTCAGGAGTTTCTTGAAGTATTCGAGTAAACCCAACCAAAGCCAGCAATGCTGGCTTAATTTCATCTGTAGCCGCAGGGAAGAGCCTGCATATCGCTCATGCGCCTGATCAATATGCTTTGTAGCCGTTTTCTTACTGGTATTATTTACGCCATTGAGAAAACAAGTTGTTTACGGAGTTGTGATGAAAAAATCATTGGTTCTTGGTCTGGACAAAGACCAGAAGAGAAAAGAGAAGCCTGCACTGGTTGCTCAATTAACTTTGCTGGACATCGTTGCCAATGGAACCTCTATTCGTCTGTTCCGTGAAACAGCGGTGTCTTTCGATAAAAACACCTTTACTCGTTATGTAATGAATGTTCGTCGCCAGCGTGGAAAAGGCTGGGTGGCATTTCAAAGAATGTGGCCGGAACATCAGCTCGAACTGGCTTTGATGGAAGTTAACCGCGTGGCCCAGCAAGAAATTCAGAGAGCATCAGTGATGGCAATAGCCTGATAATGTGCAAGTGGTAATTAGTCGACAGTACGACAGCCCCGCCATCCTTACGGGGTTTTTTGTATTGTAAGTACATACCTACGACTATAAAATAGAAAAATAACCAAGACACTACGGAGAGTGAAATGACCGTTAAACGCGAAAAACTGACAGTTGATGTTTACTATGCCTCTGAAACCGCCGAAGGTAAGAATGTGGCAAAAATCACCGTTGTTACGTACAACACCGAAACTGGTGCCGAAGTACAGGCCAGTACGATCGTGCGTAAAGGTGATGCCTCCGGCGGCGAGTACGCGACTCAATACCAGTCCATTCTCGATGCAACTGACCCGCTGCTGCTGAAAATCGAGAACTACTTCCGCCAGGTTGATGAAGAGGTGTTTGAAACCATGATGAGTATGGTTAATTCCGTATTCACCTCCAGCCTGAACACCAGCACCACCTGGATTGGCCAGTATGGTCTGCGCATTACCTCCGGCATTCCTGCTGACACCTTAATCCCTGAAAGCGTATTCGCTTAATCCTCTTTGAATGGCGCGTAAACCGCGCCATTTTTTTATGCCCGATAACAATTTGTTTTCTGCCTTATCTACACTGCGATAATTACAACAACAAGAAAACAACATGTTTACGCAGTGAGGATATGCTCATGACTGATTTCACCATTACCACCAAAGCACAAAATGTATTCCTCGAATCATGGCTGGACTTGCCGGAAACAGAACAGCAAGAAATGGATCATGTGGATTATGACGAGCAGGTAAGCACGCGATTCTTCCACTTTGAGGGATGCGTTTACGACATTGCCGACTTCATGCGAGATGACCGCTTCCCTGAATGGCACGCAAGCTATCCACTAAACGCCTTTGCCATGCTGATGATCCGTGTGGATGATTCAGGGGATACCATCGACATCGGTCTGCTCCACTGAATAATAAGGTCACCAATGCTGGTGGCCTTAAATGACCATCCTGTTCCCCGCAGGCTAAAAACACCAACCTCTTACCTCCAGGCAACCGACAAACCCACCTGTTCCCGTCCGGCTACCGCAACTTTCCACTTTGACGCCTTATTCGTACAACGATAATTAACACCAACAAGAAAACAATTTGTTATTTACAATAAGGAATTAATCATGAATTTTATCGCTACTGTAAACGCACCCGCACATGGCAATATCGCTGTAACGTTCTCTGACATTGAAAAACGAGTACTTGGTGCATGGCGCGACAATGAGACGGTAGAACTGTCAGCACAAGAAAAATGCATTATTGCACGCGACATCATTGGCAATCGTCGTTACTCGCGGGTATTTGAGAAAGCGTATGTGGTAAATTCTGGATTCGGAACGTTTGTTTTCCCGGTACGCTCCGGGCGATTCTGCCAGTCCAAGCTGATTGAGTTCGCTACGCAGATTTCTGTCTGGATTAAAACTCAATCGTCGTTCAAATTTTCCGACGATGAAGCAGTATCGCAGGGGATGCGGATCGCCAACAATGCGATTAAATGCAAAAACATTACATATACCGCTGGCGTTGACACATGGAAACTGTTTTGCGCTAACTTTATGCTGAATGTATACGCAAGCAACCGCATCCACATCCTTGATGGCGTGTAACTGAGAAGAGGGCCAGAAACGGCCCTTTCTCTATAGCCACCAGCTGCCGCAGGGAAATTTTCAGAAACGGCGAGGAACGTATTCATGAGCCGACGGGAAACGGCCAGGATTTTTTCGGGAAACGGCTGCATTCGCCTTTATGTAGAAAAAACATCGGGAAGCTGGTGGAATCCAACCAGCGGTTGTCGGACAGGTGAGCGGGGAAAATTATGATGACTTTCGTCGCCTGAGACATCCAGATTTCTTTCGTAGCATAATCACATACGTGATTAAGTGGTGTGATTATGTGAAAAATCACGCACACATAATACGCGAGCGGATACGGAACAAAACAAAATGCCGATCCGCGCCGACAAATAAACGCGGATCATAAAGCAAGACTAAAAGCCAATGATTAACCATACTCTATAGCACAATATAACGCGTTTTAAGCGCGTTAATGTGTTAAGTAATGGGTATGTACTGGTAAGGATATAAAAGCGCGTCTATGGCGTTATTTTGGCGCTTATTTTTATGTTGTTGGAGTGAGTCAAAGACAATAAAAAACGCGCTAATGATGGCGCGTTATGGTGGGAGTATTGGAAACGAAAAAAGCGCCCATAGTGGGCGCTCGATTTTATTTATGTAAACTGATTTCAAATCCCATTTCTACAAACACTTTTAACATTGAAAAAATATCAGCGTCGTTCACGTCTGCTTTTTTTCGCTCCTGGTCGCTCAATAAGTCAATTTTGCGCGTCGTTTCATCTATAAGCTCGACCGCGCGCCCAGCGTAACCAGCGATCCCAGCGATGCGATTAACATAATATTCATTGTGGACGTTAACGCCAGCGATAAGAACAAACATGATTAAGTTCCTTAAAAAATTATATAGAATTTTGAAGTTTTCCGATTAATGCGCTTAAACGTAAGTATTCACGTTTGCGCTTGCAATCTCGCTTGCTGTTAAGCAAATCAGAAAACGTAAAATTTAATTGGTCGCGTTGCGCGATCAAATCATCGATTAATTCCAGTTTATAAGCGCGATACTTTGCGCGATATTCTGCGCGGATCTTGTCATAGCTGACCATTTTTTAAAGCTCCTTTAAAGCGCCCATAGTGGGCGCTTGATTCCATTAATTACGCTTTGAAAGCATCAGCTAAATAATTGTAGAAATCATTTTTAATGAAGCGATATTGCTGAGTACCAGCTTTTGCGCTCCCAGCTCCTTTGACTTTCTCAACAAGTCCGAGACGTTCGCAAAGATTGATCAACTGGTTGGCTTGAGTATAGCCAGCGTCCAATTTAATTTCGCACGCTTTTTTAGCTTCATTCATTAAATCGAAAACAGCGCCATTAGTGAACGTGTCGATCTCGTCGTTAATCATATCGATTAAAGCGAATACACGAGATCCTGACATATCAGCGACGGAATAAACGCATTTACCAGCTTTAATGGATTTAACCAGATAAACCAGTTTTTCCAGTGAATAACTATTAGTCATTGCATCACGGAAAAATACTTCTGGCGCTTGTTTGCTTGCTTTAATCGCATAGTAGAAAACAGAGCATAATTTTTCGTCTTCTACTGCGTTTACGACGTTGTTGATGAAGTAAGCAAGTTTAGTGGTCGCAGCTTGCATATTTGCTTTGTCTGCTTTAGTGTGCGTACCATTTTTATAATGTTCGTTATATGTTTGAGTTGCCAGATCTGCTTTTTCGCGCAGTTCATCGGATACAATGGAAGCAGCTTCAATGATGGATTTTTTAGAAATGATAATGTTAGCCATGATAATTTTTCCTTATGTAAATTTAAAATTTATTGTCGTTAGCGTCTTCGCTTTCGACGAGTTCAATTATCGATACGCGAAAAAAGATTGCAAGTGTTTTTTTAAAATTTTTTGCAGGGATGAAAGTCCTAGAAATAAAAGCGAGATCGTCGAAGGTGTTCCCTAAATAAATAATCGATTCCGGCTTTCGACCTTATATATATTTAGATTATTTGATTTATAGATATAAAGAAGTGATGTGAAAAATAATAACCGGACTTAGCCGGTTATTAACCTTATAGATTTATTGGACAGACTCTACAGCCTTACGATTGGTGTCAAATAGCGCATCAACGAACTGTGCCGATGACTCGCTAGATTCGCAATCCAACATTGCTCGTTCTTCATTTGCCACTTTCTTACACAGTTCCACATTCTCACCTATCGCTTTTCCTGCTTTTACGGCTGCCGAAAATTGATACATGCAAACTGATACATTCTGAGACGTTGAGCACACGTCATTCATCAGCGACTGAATGACAGGCTTATAGTCCATTGCATTTGCCGCAACTGAGCAAAGTAAAAATAATGGTGGTAACAATATCGATTTCATAACTCAAAAAGGAAAAATTCGCTCAACCCAATCGAACAAAACAACTATTTTTCTACCGTTCTCGACACGTAGTGTAACCTGACAAGCATCTGCGCCTGCTGACACTCCCTCAATTTCACGGCCATCCGCCATGTACACCCTTATAGATTTGTTTGCTTTGTAGGCTTGGTTGCAAATTGCAAAAAAATCGCGGCGTGATGGCCGATTATCGACATAATCAGGGTGAACTGTTAGTCGACCTTTGAAATCGTGAGCGATACTGTCAACCACACCTGATTCAATTGTACTAATGCGTTCAAGTGGGAGCCTTATACGATTTTCTTTGTCAAAAGGGGCTGGGCAAAGGTCAACTTTGTTACGAGATGGCATGAGGCCATAAACGTACATGCAAAATGCCTGGCCATCTTCTAGAGTGGCCCTTACAGGAATTTGTTCTCTGCGCCAGAACATCAGTAGTTTTTCAACGTTAGTGTAATCTCGAGGCCAGACTTCTGCTGGCACACCGTAGGTGATGTCTTTCGTCGTCATATCATTATAAAGTGGTTGGCAATATATCCATTGTACCATCCCAGGTAGTGAAAACCCGATATGTTTTCGCGTCGCCTTGCTTTAGTTTTATTTCTCGCTCCATCCTAGAGGGGTTAAATGCGCAGAGACCTGAACTTTCAATTGATGTCCCAACGATCCAATCTCCTTCATTAAGATAGAAAGTTGCTTTTTCACCAGGTTCCAATTTTGCTGCCGTTTCTCCATTGATGAATATGGAAGCGTTACATCCAGAACCAACCAGCCCTTTGTCTCTAACTATTGTTAGACTAGACTCATGTGGTGTTTGATATTTAAATATTCTGCTTTGAGGTGCATTCTTTGCCTTTGAAACAGATATAGATGAAGATGAACACCCAATTAGTGATGTGGCTAGTGTTAAAATAATTAGGTTTGTTACTTTCATATTTGTCTGGCTATGATTAATGGATGGTTACACGTTAACTTGGGTTCTGTTGTAAATATCTATTAAGAGGTCGTCCCTCTTTATATCTCCGCAGATTTTGTTGAAATTTAATTCGCCTGATATTATTCCCTCATTGTATTTTTCGATGAAATCTTTCAATGCGAGATGATTCTTAAAGAGAAACGAAAATCCATAGGGCGAAGTGCTATCGTTTATCTGTTTTTGAGCATTTGGGTAATCGTATAAGTTTGAATGCAACTCTAATTTACCTGGAGCTACGCCGACACAGGATTTCATAATGGAGAACAGTTTTGATATATCATAGGGATAAAAGATAATACCGCAATTTGTCTTGGTGCCTTCAATATCCTTTACGTATATATAGTGCTCATAACGATCTTTGCGCGAAGCCTTTAGTTTATATTTGATGAGTTTGTGCTCTCCTTTTTGAGAAGATGTTAGGTACGCCTGCTTTTCTAAACAAGACTGCTTTGATTTACAATAGATATGAACACATTCCTTTATTCGCCTTGCACTTAAGTAATTACTATCAATGTCAAGTACACCCATTCAAACCTCCGGCTCTAAACATTGATAAGCCTACAAATATCATTCAGCCAATCAAGAACTTTTTTCAGCCGGAGACTTATGCGGTTAAAAATGTGACAAATGTCACATGAGAATGCCCTGTTGGACACTATCGTAGTCTATTAATCATTCAATGTTTGTCTTGATTAAATTCATTCTCTAGGCCACATCAATTGATGTGCTCCTTTTACAAGTAAGCACATCTTGGAATTGGCGGATGGAGGGAATGCGAAATGTTATGGCAGTTTGCTTAGAATTTGTTCTAGGTCTTCCTTTGTCATATTAGAGTTTTCATAGATGCGCATGATTTTCTCACGAGCCTTAGCAGAGACTCCAACGGCAGAGGAAACTTTATCAAACTCAGCCATCGTCATCGCCTCCAGGATGGTATTGATAACTTCAGCCTTAGACATTTTGATGTTTTTTTCTTTTAGTTTCATTTGAAACTTTCCAAGTTTGTCATTGGCCTTATCAGACAATGCCACCTGACAATAAGTTGTTTTCTTTTCGCTCATAACTAATCTCGTTTCAGAACTCCAAAATCGAATGCGCCATCAATAGGCAATACACCTTCTGCAAAGCCAGGTGTAGTGTCGATGATGTGTTTTCGCTCATAAGAGTGAGACAACAGGTATTTGTTGCTAATGTCAATGAAATCAGTGATAAAACATACGTTTGCCTGATTCTTCTTGGCTCGTAAGCCACGACCGACACGCTGCCTCATTTCAACTTCTGCTTTCCCACCACCAGCAAGAATGACCGCACCAACGCTTGGCACATCAACACCGACATCCAGAATAGTCGAGCCTATTAAAACATCTATTTCTCCAGACGCTAAACTGTTCAGCTTTGCTTGCCTTGTCGCCTGGTTAGATTCCCCATAGATGAAGTCAACTCTAAGGCCGGACTCTTTCATCATTTCCATCAGGATTTGCCCGTGGCGTTTAAGACGAACCAGAGTCATACAATTGAGAGAATGTTGCTTATAGAGCAATGCTTCGCGAACAATGGCCTCGTTACGTCCCAAATTATACACGATCCCCAACTGATAAGCCTTTTGGTAGGCGGTGCTCATACCAACTCTAAAATTGAGGTGTTTGTTGGCAAGTTCGGCCTTGATTCTGGCCTCGTCTGGCTTGTAGGCAACTTTATGATAAAGGAAGTACGGCTTTGCCAGAATGCCTCGATCAATCAGGTACTTTTCTGTGACTTTAATTTCAATTCGCCCGGCCACCGCCATCAGGCGCATGTTGGCTTCCGTCGAATCCTTCATGAACGGCGTGGCTGTAAGCGCCAGACGATAGTCTGCGTTCACACATAATCTGGCGATGTCATAGAAATTTGAGCCTGAAGACTCATGCGCCTCTTCCAGAATAAGAAGAGAGACACTTGAAAGGAAGCGTTTCACCAACTCCCGACGTTTGAGGTGGTAGCTTTTCTTATCTGGTGTTGCATCGCGTGGTGGTTCTTCGAGGAAACTTGCAAGAGTTTGAACTGTAGCGACGTTGATATGTCGTGATACCTGGAACTCACCCGAGCCAATGACTCCAACCTTTTGGTCTTTTAACCACGGTTCGCCATTTTCGGCGCGGTAGTCGATGGATCTCTGGAAGTTTTCGGCCATTTGAAACATCAGAACAGAGCGGGTTGTTAAAAATAATGTCATTCGACCGATACGTGCAGCTGCTTTGCAGGCAACATTAGATTTCCCGCCACCAGTAGCGATCTGCGCAATCATCATTCCCTCTCGAACCAGTGTTTCCACAGTCTGATCCTGATACGCATAATCAGGATTGTATGGGAATGGGTTAACCGCCGGATTTGGCTTTCCAAGAGCCGGGACTTTGTCTTTGCGGATATGAACACATTTGATGCCCGCCTTGTTCAAGTTCGCCACTACAGGCTTGGCAAAGCCAGCAGGGAACGAGTTTTTACTCCAGTTGAACATCGTGCTTGTGCCCTTCCAGTCGCCAGTCTCGACTTCGTAGCTCAACATTTGCTGCACCAGTTGCTTTACCTTGTCATCTGCGCCAGAAATAAGCGCATTTACTGCGTTAGATACAATCCGAACAGTCATAAACCTCTTTCCTTAGTGCCTTTTGTATGTTATTTGGCTATTATAATAAGTAAGTGATTACTTAGTGGATTGTAGCAATAAAATGGATGTAAAAATCACGATTTTGCAGGTTGATGTTGCCAACCTTCGCCCGAATACCTGGAACACCAATTCGGTTGGTGCGCAGAATTTTGAAAAACTGAAAGGTTCTATCGAAAAATTGGGCTTTTTTAAGCCAATTTTGGCTCGTGAACTTGAAGATGGATTTTTTGAAATCCTCGGCGGCGAACATCGCTGGCGTGCTGCTATTGAGCAAGGAATTTCAACGGTTCCGGTGCTTTCTGTGGGCAAAATTAGCGATGTCGTAGCTAAACAGATGTCACTGGTGGACAACGAGCGATACGGTGAAGACGACCAAATCGCATTGCAACGCTTCATTGAAGAAATTCAGTCAGAACTTGACTATCAACTGTCTGAAATCGCCCCGTATGACGACGAAATCTCGATGGTTTTAGCAAAAGAGGCGGCAATCGACCTTGAAGCACTGGAGGCGTTGTCTCGTGGTAGTGATGAGCCTGTCGATACCGACAAACGAGAGAAAACCGAACGTGTGGGTGCGGAACATCAGACCATGCGCTTCAAAGTAACTTTCGATGCGTCAGATCGTGTTGCAGAAACCATAAAAAACATCATCAAAGAGCAGGCTATTAACACCGGTAATGAAATGGAGAACGCTGGTGAGGCTCTGGTGTGGCTGGTCGACTACTACAAGGAGCGTATGTAATGACCAAAAAGTTTGAAATCGTATATCGCGACCCGGCAGATCTTATTCCCTATGAGATGAATGCCAAAAAGCATGATGAACAGCAGATCCGAGATCTGGCCGCAGCCATTAAAAAGCGCGGATTTGACCAGCCAATTACGGTCGATAAGAACGACGTAACTCCAGTCA
>OBKG01000299.1_pt1 | contig 25055 bp, 21 predicted proteins | sample 1519741 | NCBI WGS metagenome assembly OBKG01 (sample SAMN00265072, study PRJEB22529) | human gut metagenome
AAGAGGCCAGAAAGATGCCTGCCAACTTTTTTTTTCCCCCCCCCCCCCCACTTTTTCTGATCATTATCAATAAAGCCCAGCACCCTTAAACCTTTGTTCCTGCAAAAACGTAATAGTCTCTTTCCCCTGGTTCCCGCACCCATAATTACAATTTTTTTATCTTTCAGATTCCACATGGTACTTCCTCCAAATATCAGTTCTATTAATTACTTATTCCCTTCAGGCGTTGAGTTTAAGGATCGACTCAGCCGCATCCCATGCATAGGAATCAGCCAGTCTCCCTAGAATACCTCCATAAATAATACCAGAAACGCTTCCGTAGTTTTTCAGACTATCTTGCATATCCTCCATAATCAACACAGGAATACCTCCTTTTACTTCTCTCTTATCCGTCCCTTTCTCTGCCTTCTGCCTTCTGAAAATGTATCCTTCTGCTCCTAATGCATCTGTATCCTTCGTCTGTTCATCCGCGATTGCCATTATCATCATATTCTGGTAATTGCGGTGATTGATGAGCCAGCTTACAGTTTCCCTTTGTTCTTCCGGATTACCATCCCACACAACGACAGCGGCAGCTCCAGATTGTTCAGCTTTCCTCAGAAACAGTTGCCGGTCGCCTCCTCTAAAGGGAATAATCAGTGGTTTTTCACTATTTATGCCAATATCCCACACAGCTGAGAAAACATCTGACTCACTCAGCAAAGAAGAACTTATTCCTTTTTGAAGCGCGACTCCTTCCACATCCAGCCATAATGCGTCAAACTGGCATTTCACTCCCTCCTTCCCCGTTATCCGCACCTGCTCCGCTATCTGGGCTGTCCGCGCACTGTAGACCCCTATGATCCGTGAAAACTGCTTCACAGCAAGCAGCCGCTTAAGATATGCTCGCCTCTGTTCAGGAGTTACCCCGTCCTGCTTGGCTTCCTGATGCAGTGCTGTTGAAGACACCCCCTTCGTATACTCAGGTTCCACAACCTCTCCTCCCCATTCAGCCATCACCTTTATCGCCCTGGCTCTGACCTCTGCCAATGGACCCTCTCGCCAATCCGTTCCATGTACCATATAGTCCGGCTTGTATTCACGAAGATTTGGCTCATAATCACGAGTCTCCTGCCTAACAACAATATCTACGCCCTTCATATTTTCAATAATGGCCTTCCTCTGCGCATAATTCATAATAGGCACCCGTTTATAGGAAGCGATTGCTTCGTCTGTAAAAAGGCCTACCATAACCTGTCCAAGCTCAGAAGCAACCTTAATGATGTTTAAATGTCCAGGGTGCACCGTATCGACTGCCATTGGAACATATACTAATTTTTTCTCTCTCACTCTTTATCCTCCTCCAGATATTTCATAAAACTACACTTGTTTTCCTCTGGAGAAATCGTGGGCCGTCCCAGATTCGCTCTGGAGCCCATAGCAGTCAGAACTTCAATAAAAGCAAGCTCCCTTTTCCCTCTTACTATCTCCAAAACAGCTTCCAGTCCTTCCTTTGAGTCAATGCGGTGTGCACAGCTATAACCCAAACTTTTCGCCGTCTCACACAGGTTAACCCTGCCCATTACTGTGGGAAGTCCTCCAACTGATTCATGAGCGCTGTTGTTAAACACAATGTGAACAAGATTCTTCACATTGGAAGTACCAATCACAGCCAATGCTCCCATGTGCATCAAAAGAGCGCCATCTCCGTCCAGACACCATATCCTCCGTTTGGGCTTTGCCAATGCAATACCAAGAGCCACAGAAGAGCTATGTCCCATAGAACCAACTGTCAAAAAGTCCTTCTCATGCCTTTCTCCCCTCTGTTCCCGCACTTCAAAGACTTCCCTGGATATTTTTCCTGTAGAAGCCACTATGATATCATCCCCGGTCCATTTCAAAATAGCATGAATGGCTTTTTCCCTCTCCAATTGAAAATCATTTTTATATACCTGCTTCTCACTATTTACAATAGACTTTGTGGTAAAAACCAACGCTGCCTGCTTCCCTTTGTCCAGCAACAGTCCCACCTGCTCAAGAATCTCTCCCAATTCCTCCTGATCAGTGGTTTCCCTAACTGTAAAAGCGGCAATCCCCATATCATTCAAAAGCTGATGGGTTATCATTCCCTGAAAGGAGTGCTGCGGCTCATCTTTACTTCCAGGCTCTCCTCTCCATCCCACCAAAAACAAGCAGGGAATCCCGTAAACCCGTTCATTCAGCAAAGAAATAACCGGATTGGCAATATTTCCAATCCCACTGTTCTGTAAATATACAACCGGCGTCTTCCCTGTTGCCAAATAATACCCCGCTGCCAGTCCTACGCAATTGCCTTCATTTGCTGCAATCACATGACTGGCCGAAATTCCTTTTTTCTTCATCAAGTAATCACAGATGGGCCTAAGCAGCGAATCCGGTACCCCTGTGAAAAATTCTCCATTCAGCTGGTTAAATAATGCTCCTGCTTCCATCTATGCCCATCCTTTGATAATCTCAACACAAGCTTCCACTGTCAAGGCTCCGTCATTACATATAATAATATCCGGATGCTTCGGCTCCTCAATATCCATATCCATTCCAACCACATTTTTTATCTGCCCGGCCTTTACATTGCTGTAAAGAGACTTCTGATTCCGGGCCTGAAGCACTTCTATGGGAACCTCCAGATAAACCTCGCAATAACTGAGAATATTCTCCCGATTCCAGTCCCTTACCTGATCAAACATGGAAATCGTACCAATAATTACTGTAATCCCCTGCTTTGCCAGCATTGCAGATAATCTTGCATATCGCATTGCTGCTTCAAGCCGTTCTGAGTATGTATACCCTAAATCTCCGGCCACCGTTTTCCTCAGTTCATCTCCATCCAGCAAAACAATTCCCTCTTTTTCACGAATTAGCTCCTTATATAAAAGGGAAGCGATGGTTGTCTTTCCTGCGCCGGACAGTCCTGTAATCCAATATACGGTTCCCTGGCGCGGGGTTCTCTTTTCCTGTTTCTCCATGTCTAAATCGATTCTCCTTTCACAGGAATAAAATTAATAATCTCTTTAATTGACATGCAGTATTTTTCTGCCTCCTCCCCTGAGCATCCATCCCTTAAAATCGCCTCTGCCGTCTTTTGCATAGCAGGAAATGCACTTCTAAGAAGGTGATTCGCATGAATAATAACATTGATTCCGCAGGCAGCCAGTTCCTCTTCCTTGATCTGGTGATAGGTCGTTGGAACCACAACAATCGGAACATCTGGATAACTGCTCTTAAAGCTCTCACAAAATTCAAAAACTTCATCCGGCTTTTTTTGTCGAGAATGAATCATAATTCCGTCTGCTCCCGCATGCACGTATTTACCGGCACGCATAAGCGCATCCTCCATTCCTTGATCCAGAATCAGGCTTTCTATTCTGGCAAAGATCATAAACTCTGAGGTTTTCAGGGCCTGCTTCGCCAGATGAATCTTCTCTGCAAAGCTATCCGGTTCAGCCTGAGTTTGCCTCACTTCCGTGCCAAAAAGGGAATTTTTCTTAAGCCCGGTCTTATCCTCAATAATAACCGCCGATACGCCAAGGCGCTCTAATGTCTGCACATTGTAGACGAAGTGCTCTGTCAGTCCTCCGGTATCTCCATCCACAATAATTGGTTTTGTGGTGACTTCCATAATTTCATTAATTCTGTCAATCTTGGAGGACCAGTCCACCAGTTCTATATCCGGTTTTCCACGGGAAGCCGAATCACAGAGGCTGGAAATCCACATAGCGTCAAACTCCCGTTCTTCACCATTATCCATATGAACCTTTGCATTCTCCACCACCAAACCAGTTAATCCGTTATGTGCCTCCAGCACCCGGATCGACTTTTTCAGATTCAGCAGCCGTCTCAGCATGCCTCGCCGGATTTCAGGGATTGCATAACGCCTGAACACGTCCCCTTCCAATGCGTTGATATTTTCATCCTTCGTATATGGAAACTCAACCAATTCTCCTCCCAGCTGATCCAAAAGCTCTATAACCTCAGAACGCAGCTTCGCCTTACTCCCTGTTTTCCACTCATCTCCATGAACAATAATATCTGGATGATACTGTTCTATGATCGGTCTGTAACTCAGAGTATCCTTCTTTATCACATGACTGACAAACTCCAACGCTTCTATCATCTGCCAGCGTTTTTCAAATGGAACCAAGGACGGACGCCTATATTGTGAAATGACCTTATCTGTCAGAATCCCAACTGTCAATTCTCCCATAGCTGCTGCTTTCTGCATAATCTGTATATGTCCGTAATGCAGAATATCCGTACTCACGCTCATATAAACCTGTTTCATTTTAAGTACCCCGCTTTTATCAGCCTGTCCCGTACCTGCTTATCCGAAAACAACTCCAGATTTATAGTTGCCGCTTCCGGGGTCAAGGGACTGGCAGGAAGCTTCTTATGATGGAGACAACCATCGCAAAGGGTTTGAGATACATTATCATCCATAAATCCCTGACGGATTTTCTTCATTTTTTCCCCATACCAGCCATCCTTCAAGGATTCCCTATTCAAATCAGCTACAACCAGCATATTTTCGTAATCCGCATTGCAGACCGAAAGATACCCCTCATGTGTAACGTAAATGGAATCAAAAGGAAGATTGCAGCGCCTGTAAGTTTCATTATCGTAGGTGCAACGGAGAAGTTCATCGATTTCCGGCATGTTACCGCCCTGGTTATAGACATCCTTAAATACAATCTCATCTGCAAGCCCCTTAAACACCTGAAAATAATCCTCCTTCAGCCGCTCCGTATATCTGGTCAGTATCCCGGTAATAAAAATCTTAAACTTGCGCCCACTCTCCTTCCTATATTCATTCATATACTGAAGATGCTCTACTACAATATCAAAATCATCCTTTCCATGAATGAACTGATACATCTCACGGTTAGGAGCATTGATGGAAAACTTAATGCTGTCCACTCCGTTATCAATAACTGCCCTTAATTTCTCAGGCGTGGCCAAGGAGCCGTTGGACGTAAGGTAAACATACTCATATCCGATTTTCTTTGCCTTCTTCACATATTTCGACAAATTATTGACGATAAAGGGCTCTCCCGTAGCATAAAAGCCAACTTCCCTTGTTCCCAGGTCATAGGCCTGCTGCAGCACTTGATAGAGCAGATCCTCTTTTATAAATCCTACCGGACGTTTCATTTTCTGGTGGGTGCAGAATATACAGGCATGGTTGCATGCATTGGACAATTCTATAAGAAAATTTGTGTAGGGGAAGGGGGGCTCAAGACTGTAGAGCTCCCTCCGATTGGCTTTTTTTAATCTTACGCGTTCTTCTAAGTTCATCTCTTATTCTCCTCTTTATGTTTCTTCATATTGCATTAATGCGCTCTGCCCCATACATTTTTCTTCTTTGATATATTTGTAATATTATACTTCTTACCTAACCAGTTTTGTTTTTCTTGGGATTTGGACTGCTGGGGGAACAAAATGATTATTAATCGTTGAATATCCATTGCACTTAGAACACATTTCCACATAGCCCAATTCTGAGTAACCAAGGCCGAATTCCATCAGTTCTTTACATTTTTCTTTTTGAAATAAAAATGTCTTTCCTTCATCTTCCCTCTCTATTTCTGTAGTACAGCTTCTCAGGTCGTAGTAATCCGTATCCCAGCCACTCTTCGCTCCTGCCATCACCGCAAACCCAGCCCAATTGCATTGCCATAGTTTTCCATCGCTATAGTAACTCCAAGGGATTCCGCAGGCATCAAAGTGTTCGATTCTTTCCTTCTCTGTTACAAGCATATCTTTCTCTCGGAATACGTCTAAATTCAACCACTCATGGTTCTCAAACAGAACATATTCAACTTGAAATTCTTCCAGCTTCTCAATAAATTTTTTATAATTCGTTTCTATTCCTGGAAGGGCACTCCTATAATCGCTGATATGTAGAGTAAATCCATATTCCTTAAAAAGTAAAAAAGTCTCATCATCTGGCACTAAAACAGCCGAAGTTGTAACAGAAAGGACTACTATCTGTTTTCTGTACTTTTCTCCTATATATCGAAATAGTTCCTTATACTGAGAATAAAAGAATATTTCCCCTCCCACAACGCTCAAAATTCCCAAACAATCAATAACAGCAAATAACCTGTCTAAATCTTTTTTGACTGCCTCAATTTTATCCTCTGATGGTTTTTCCACATATGGAATAAAGTTCAAACAATGCTGACAATTTAAAGGACATTTCCTTGTTGGAATCAGACAAATTCCTCTGTGGTATACCTTATTAAATTTATATGCTGCATATATTGGAAGGTACACATCAATAAAATCCTGAAAATCAAAAAAATCTTCTCCTTCAATAAAACCGTTAACTACTAGTTTTTTTACTACATTGGTCTTGTTAATATTAGATACAGCAATCACAATTATTAGTTCTTCTCTGTCAATTTTTTTAATCTCCTCTAGAGAATAAACCCTATATCCCAAATATCCACATTTTTGCTTATTCTCATCTACGTCGATAAAGCCTCCCCTTATAGATTTTTTTTCATCCATCCTACCCATGCAATTTAAAAATTCAAGTCTTTTTAATACATACTTTCCATTATCTCCCGCACCATAAATATATATATTCTTTTTATTTTTAATTTTTTTCCCAATTTCATCAAATTGCCGCCCTTTGCTTGTCCATTTCATATACATGCTCCTCAAACTTCATATTTTATAAATTTCAATTTCTATATTACCTTAGTTACACATTCAAAACCCCTAAATATGCTTTTTTCCTAATGCTTCATATAGCAAATGGGAATATTTGAATTTGGGGTTTTTATTTATGTCTATTAAGCACTCTCCGGCATGCTTTCTTAAAATCTTTATACGTTTCTGATACCTTTTATCTTTAATACAATTTGTACATTCATCTGGAAAAATATGATATACTTCTTCCCCTGTTCCCAATTTTACATATCTGTCCATTAAAGTAAGAATTCCATTATAGGATATCCCTAACTCTAAGCATTCAATTTCATTGTATTTCTCAATTACCCTCTTATTATAAAAATCTACTCCATTTAACCATATCTCATCCGAAAATAATTCAGCTTCATTTCTCTCATTTTGTTCTAAAAGATAAACTAGTAGTTTTAAAAAGTCGGTTAGGCAGAATAGCCTACAATATTGCCTGCAAGGAACCCCTCTGCCAGTTACAATCATCGCTACATGCAAGGCATCTTTTGTATACTGACGAGTTTCTTTTCTCAAAACATCACCATGATCACTCATGAAAATTTTTATGCTATTATCTCCCAAAATATCCATAAAGAACTTCCATTCTTGATCGATATAATTAACATTTTTTTTCAAGCGCTCTCTGTGCAACTTTTCTCCTTCAGGCGTATACCTAGTCGGAATATCCGATTCAACTATACATGTATATTCATCTAAAGCAGGAGAAACAATTGGAACATGAGTTTCCATACCTGTATGGAGAAGAAAAAATACCGGTTTCTCACTTAATAGAAGTTCTCTCAATGCTTCCCACCATATTTCTGTTGCTGTAGCTTGTTGGAGCATGTTTTTTGAATATTGAATATCATATCTATCCAAAGGAATATGCTGTTTTCCTATACACATAATTTTTCTACAATCGTATCCCTTGCTTTTCATGAACTCAATCGTCTTATGTTCCTTAGGCCAGTTATTTTTATTATTATAGATATCATATTCTTCCTTCTGATCTAAAATTCTGGCATATACACTGCGAGTAACCCATGAAGGAGTATATGCCTGTTCAAAAAATATCCCTTTATTTGCCTCTTTGCTTAAATATTGCATTTCCTTTACATACTCAAAAGGCAAGGCATCCTGCCAGAACCATAAAATATCTTTTTGATTTCTGTCATTGCACTTTCTTTTTATTGTAACTAACAGTTGCTCCAGTTCCTCCAAAAGTTTCTCTTTTTCTTTCTTTTTTTTATAACTATATTTTATATATTCTTTTACATATTTTTGGGCAGAATATATATCCCTTATATCTAAATAGTGTCCAATTAGCTGGTCTAAAAACCTCTCTTTTTCTTTCGTATTCCTGCATTGCTTATATTGATATTGACACTTGATAATAGCTTTATAAGGTTCTCCAATATATTTATAATATTCCTTTGACAAATAATATCCTTTTTGCATTAGCTTATCATATATATCTACAATTTCTATGCCCGGATCATTTCCTAATTCCTGTTTACACTCACTTCTGAATTCAAAGGAACTGATGATAACTGTATTAATATTTCTCCCTTTATATGAACGGAAAATAGGTATATGGAATCTTTGTATCTCTTCTTCTATTCTTTCTGGATTATTATCTATGATACAATCAATTTTAAGAACATCTATAAAATCTTCCATCAGCCTACTTGTATGTATTCCTGCACACTTTATAGCAATCTTATGATTTCCTTCACAGACATCATGCAAGATGGTTCTAATTTCTCTATACATTTCTCTTCTAAAGTCTTCTTCCATCCTACTATAACCATATCTCAACAAAATCTTCTGAAATTCTGTTTCAATATCCAACATCACTTTTATCACCTCTCAAGCTGTACTGCTACTGGTATTGTATTCTGGTTGACATTTGAAACTCCGTTGCAATAATGACACATCTTCAAATTTGAATTCTTATTATATCCCAAATGATATTCTGTAATAATTTTTTTAATATTGTCCTCTTCTGTGGTTAAATCTAATCCCTCTTCTGAATCATCCAACCCATACAATGCCCGATTCGCCGTTAAGGCATGTGCACAATAGAATAATTTTCCGTCTTGAAAAGCTCTGCATTGTCCTCCGCATGCATCAAACAGTTTTTCAGCATTATCATGATATTTTCTCTCTGTCCAACCTAGATCTACCCATTCTTTCATCTTTATGTCCACTACCTTAATATCGTTACTACTCAATACCTCTATCAATCTATCATGCCGCTCCTTCCAGCCCTTCACCGTATCATAATTACTAATCATAACTGGCAAATTATATTTCTTAACAGTATCAATAATGCTTTGCCTCGGTATGAGCATCCCATTAACTAATACAGTACAATTTCCAATCTGATCTGAATAATTTTCCATCACATAACTTATAAATTCCTCAGTATCCTCATAAAGAAGTATGTCTCCACAAACCATTCCAAATTCTTTAATGTAATCAATCTTTGAGAAGAGAATATCTATATCCCTTTTGACATTGTCAATCGCTGTATTTTCTTTATTGTTCATATATGGGAAGGCTCCCACGCAGTGTTTACATTTTAAAGAACATTTAAAGACTCCCATAACGGAACAATCCTGTATAATACACTTATTTAATCCATATGTTGCATAAATATAAATATAATAGTTCATAAAGCTATGGATATCGAAAACATTTTCCCCATATCTTAGCCCTTGTAATTCCAATCCTTTTAGCACAATTCCCGCATTCTCCCTTCCCAACGCCAGGATTATGATACATTTCTTTTTTTTCATCTCCTCTTCCAAATCCTTATGATAAATCACCTTCACTCCTTCACATGTTCCCTTACTTTTTTTAAAATCATCTAAATAAACAAAAGGAGCCTTTATTCCCTTTAACAGCTTCCCTAATTTCATTCCATACTCGCCAGCTCCATAAATGATTATCTCTTCTACATCATGGAATCGTTTACCTATTTCATCAAACTGATGGCCTCTATTGGTCCACTTCATATTGATTTCCTCCTTTTTTGTTTTACATATACAGATTATCTAAGATATACTTCCAAATCCTATCTCCAGCAAGCATATATCCATTTTTACACGCTGAATTTTTACTTTGTTTGACCCTTTGTAAATATTTCTTAAGGCTACAGATACTTTCACTTAAAGTACTACCTGAAATTTTTTTTAATAACTGTTGGCTTTCAATATAAATTTTTTCAAAATAAACCTCATTAGTTTCAATATCAATTTTTATAATTCCATTTGCATGGTAAGGAAATAAATATATATATTTTCCAAACATCCTTATATTTTCGCTAAATAACTGCTGTTCATTTCCATCAAACCTTAGTTCAAAAATATTACTAAAATCCAATATTTTTATATTTTTCGTCGTAGGATCTATCCGCACTACATTACACTCTCTTTTAAAAAACACCCATATACTATTCCCAAAAAAATATATATCTGAAAACAGCATTGTCTTTTGGAGTTGCTCCCATCTCTCAATAGCTATGGTACAAATTATTTTATTTTCGTTAGGATCCCATTTATATATCTTGTTTCCGTACAATCCAGCACCCCAAAAATATTTTCCATCAAACGCAATCCCCCTTAAAGGTTCCTTCAAGTTTTCAATTTCAATATATTGAATCTCATTGCTGTCAAAGCATATTCTTTGCAAAAAAGCACCTATGAAGCTTATACGCCACACACTGTGCCCCAGCACAGTATTACCATAAAACAATGATTTTTCCCCTAAGTTTTTTATATTCGGAAATTGTTCCCGATAGTGAGTACTAATATACTCTACCTGCTCTGTCTCAAGATCTATAGACGCAAAATAGTCCGAATAGTAAATTGGCAATAAATATAATTTTCCACCAAAGATTACAGGATCAAAAGCTTTACCTTCATTTCTAATACTAATCAGTTTTCTATTACCATCGGAAATATCATATTTAATCACATTAAGCGCTGCACTTGGAACAAAATAGATAATATTTCTATCTTCTATAGATTGCAAATACAAAAATTTCTCACATCCCAGCGCCGTATCATCTCCTCGTTCCACCCTTACCGTCTTTGTTATTTCATCATATACAAAAATACTATTGTATTCCCAACTGTACATATATATCTTTTTATCAATAACCTCTGCACACAAGCATCTGGCATATCGTTCTTCCAGCATAAAATCCGGATTGTAATTTTCAATATAATACATAGGTTTACCGGTTGCTTCGTATAACTGACTGACAGAACTTTGCAGTTCACCAATGTACGCATCTGAAATAGCAATGGTACGATCTAGCTCCCCTGTGTCATCGTATACTCCTATTCCGCTGTTTTTAAAATCCTGGATCAAGTTTAAATAATCATTTAGTAATTCAGGCGCTGTAGCCTGAATCGTTGCAATACTGAGAGGATGGGGCCGCCAGAGTAAAGCCATATCTTTATGTTCCTTAAACACAGAAATGACATACCGGATCTTTTTAAGAAACAGATCCCCTCTGTTCATTATATCCATTAAACTTGTATTATAAAAAAACACTTTCTTATTCTTTAGTGCAGACCATTCATCTGGTATGGGCTGTTTTTTCTTTGAGAAACTAACTACCATATCAAGCTTAGGCGACCCCAACGCAACTACTTTTTCAGAAGCAATCCCACTCTCAATGTACTGTTCCCGAATCGTTTCATTCTGCGCAAAAATTCTCCAGGCATTTCTCACTCCCGGTAGCTGCATAAAATGATCGAGCGTTTTTTCCTTAGAAATATAATATGGTATATATACTAATCTTGAAGTATATTTAATTAATTGAGAGCTATAAAATGCTTCTGGAATGCGGGTGACGCGATTGTATTGATCATATGGATTATGTATAAATATTATATCCGGCTGCTCTCTTTGAAAATCATAGTTTCTGTAATCTGTAATCTTAGCATACTCCGAAATTTCTTGTCCTTCATAATGTTCTGATAGAATCTGTCCCTCCGGTCCTAACGTATAATAAGGAATCGGAACTACTTTTACATCAAATCTTAAATCTTCTTTTGCAGAAAGATAGATACTGTGAAATGTATCCCACATAGAAGCAATGTATGGGAGAAAAACAGCTTTCATACTATCGCTTGGTATAACCTTTTCTATACCGCTTCTGATTTTCTCTACCTGCATTTCAAGCTTATCTACAAGCGCTCCCCATTCTGTTCCTTCACATATGTACAGCTGGTAAACCAGCTCACAGTAATTTTCTAAATATTCAATTACCTTTCCTGGCTGAGACTCATTTTTTTCTATTATATCCCCTATCTGTGCGGCCGTTTCCTGACAGGTTAAGAACAGCTCAACAGCAGAGGCTTTATCTGTAAGCTTTTTAAAATAATTATTTGCCTCTTCCATAGAGGAAATAATACTCAATATCTTTTCTTTTAATATAATCTTCATAGATTCTCTTCTCTTTTCTTTGCGATAAATCGCTTACCTTTGTATTTCTTAGTCCAGGCATCCTCCAAAATCCATCCATCAAACATCTCTTTCGTGTAAAGAAGATGCTTTTTATCATGAGATTCTAAGGGAAGTTCTCCAATCAGTATGCCTGATCGAGTTACTCTTACTATTTCCCTTAAAACCTGCTCTGCATATTCTAACGATTCAAAATACAAAAACACCCCCCAGCAGAAAGTTTTGTCAAACCACTTATCCTTAAAGGGTATATCATTCGCTTCTCCATACAACACACTATTTCCAAAAAATTCAATATGTTTTTTAAGGAGTGAGCGGGAAAAATCAATTCCTATGTACTCACACTCCAGATATTGTGCGAGAGCACCTGCACCGCATCCTATTTCTAAAACCCTGTCATCAGGCTTTATATCCAGCTCTTTTCTTATTTTATAAGCAGTTGTTTTAATATCTGCCTTAGATTTTTCCCAACCATCATATATATACAGATCGTCTATTCCGCCCTCCATCTCTCCCTTTTGTGTCCATATTTCTCTCCATGTGCCCGAATATTCCATCTCAAATATCTCCTTGAATAAGCTGTAAAACCCTTTCCTTTATTGGGCATACCCTCCATAGTATCTCTGCCGCTTCCCCATAATCCATAACCCGAGTAAGGCCCTGGGACAGAAGTTCTTTTCTTACTTGTTCTGGCTCATCAAACGTTATAATAATAGTAGCATCAATATCTGTAAGTTCAGCTTTGCTAATACATTTTACTCCCCAAATCTCACTGCCAGTATTTGAAGGGTTAGTATCGCAGAACGCTGAGGCCTCAATACCATAGGCCCATAGTTCCTTCAAAAGCCGTCTCCCGTTTTTTCCAGCTCCATATAACACAAGCTGCCTTCCATCCCCACATAATTCGTCAGAAAGCTGCTTCCTTCCCTTTATCGCAGATATTGGCGCTTCTGATTCAATGAATCTTTGCAGCACATATAATTTATGGTTTTCCCAGCCAACCTCATGATAATATTTCATTAGTGCATAGAAACACATATACTCAGAAGAAAATTCTTTTTTGATTTCATCTATAGTGATTCTCTGCAAAATTTTCCACGCCAAATTCTGGCAATTTTTCAGGAATTCTTTATCTGACTGCGTTCCCTGAATTTCATGTATCCTATAATCTACCAGCGGTTTATCAACATAAACCGTGTCATTCATGCCAAATGTTCTGAACCACATATCATAATCCTGAGAGGTTCGCAGTGTTTCATCAAAGGTTCCAACTAATTCAAAATACCTCTTATGGAGCAAAACTGTTACCGTATTTAAAATACCAAAAAATAGAGGATACCTTCTCTTTGTCCAGCAAGACCTAGGATACCACAGCGGAATTTGAAATTGGAGCTTCTTATGGCTGGATTCTACAAATCTATTCCATCCACTCCAAGCGATGCTCATCCTATTGCCGCTCTTTTGTATTGCTTCCATTTGAATTTTAATTTTATCTGGATGGAGCAAATCATCATGAGGCAGATACTGAAAATAATCTCCTGTCATATTAGCAATACCCATATTCAACGCCGAAGAAACTCCGCCATTTTCTTTGGAAAAATATCGTATTTTATTTCCGTAGGACAAAGCAATTTTCTCAGTATTGTCCACAGATCCATCATTCACCACTATTATTTCTGTATTTTCATAGCTCTGTGCCAGTGCGCTGTCAATAGCCTCCCTCATATAATTCGCCCCATTATATACTGGAATTACAATTGATACCTTGGCTTTCATAGCCTGTCCTCCTAAAATAGTAATTTAAACGGCAAAAATCCTTCCGCATATTTTACTCCATTGGAATAGCCCCACAATTTATTTCTGCCAATATTATTTTCGAATAAAGTATCATTCTCTGCTCCAAATCTCTGATGCTCAATTCCGTATTGTTTTAACGCAGATCGTTTCATTTCAATATAATCTGTAATATCAAAAAATACAGTTGGATAAAAAGGCTTTTCGCACACATATAGATTACTTTGATAAATTAAAATGTTATCGCAATGCCTTGCAGCAGTTTTAGATATTTTTCCTGCTTCACAATGATCCTGATTCGTATCAAATTCACTGTGGACAAAGACAGTATCAATTCTTTTCTCAAGAATTACCTGCTCCACTCTCTGCATAATCTCTGTACTGTATTTTAACTGGCATACCCGCTCCTGTTGGAAGTTGCTTATCTCCTTTATCCCTAGTGCCGCACAGGCTCTAGCGCTGTCACGGATACTGTCCTCTCTTCTGGTTACTCTGTTATATACACTTTCTTTCACTTCATTATCCGTTAGAGTAAGCTTATACACTTCCTTTCCCGCCGCCGCAAGCTTGGCCGCTGTCCCTCCTGCTCCTAGCTCAGCATCATCATAATGTGCCCCTATTATTAGTATCCTTTTCATTCACTTTCCTCTCATTTTTTATATGCTTCTTTTTGTATTTTTTCATACAGCTTAAGGTGTCTGCTTACATAGGTGGTATATGAGTACGTTCTTTCAACAAACCTCTTCCCCTGTTCTTTTTTAATAATCAGTTTATTTCGATCCGTTATTAATTGCCGAATTGCTTCTCCAATTTGACGTGAAGATTTATATTCTACAGCTATTCCGTACTCGGGTGCATGCGTTATTTTTTCTAAAGCAGTTGACTTAAAACATATAACTGCTGTTTCACAGGCCATAGCCTCAATTGCCATCATTCCAAAGGATTCTGCAAGAGACGGCATCACAAAAACATCTAAACAGCGATAAAAATCGATCATATCCTCTTCCTTAAACCACACAGGGCCAGTGTAAGAATATTGTCTTCTTATTCGCTCAGGCAGAATCTGATTACCCACGGCAAATAAATGAATGGGAAGAGAATCTGACAGATTTTCAAGTGCTTCCAGAAGATAACGGCAGCCTTTAATTTCTCCCTCCTGCATTCGAAAGCCTATAACAAAACTTTCCATTGAAATTCCAAAGCGTCTCCTGCATTCTTTCTGGCTGAACGTTTCAAAATATTTCTCTTTAACTCCGAACGGAATCTGAAATATACGATTCCAGTGTGAAGTCAAAGGACTTTCTTCTATATACTTTCTCATAAAATCCGAGGCTACCACAATATAAGGATTAATCCGGGAAAAAATTTTTTGTTTCAGTTTCCACATTTGACTGGTATTATCTACACTCATCTTTCGTCCTGGCAATTCTAATTTTTCGCAATTACAGCAACCAGTTCTCCATTTTCTGCATTCGAGAGGATGAATGCAATTTCCTGTAACAGCCCACGGATCATGAATTGTCCAGACTACATTATCTCTATCCATAATTTCCGGCAAATCAAGGAGAGAAATTACGTCATTATGCAGAATATGCAGATGAACCACATCTGCTTTACGGAAAGCCTCCTCCCTCAAAAGCTGTCTTCCATAGGGAGCTAACAGCTGACTTATGGAATTCTTTTGTTCCAAATACAGCAACTCTTGATGAATGATAGGATCCGAACAGAATACCCGCACACTTTCTGTTGTACTGTCTTTATTCAGAACATATTGCAGTGCGTTTACACCCTCTATCTCATTTAATGACAAATGCAAATCATATCCATTAAAAATTCTCCCGTCCAAATCTGTAAAATTAACTTCCAAAACATTCATTGTTTGTTTCTTTCCTCTTTTGAGCCCTCATTTTTGCATCAATTAAAACTCGTTCTATTTCAGAGTTAAAGCCTTCTTTTGATTCACCTTTTTTCAACTTTACATTGTGGCAGGTCACCTGGTAGAGTTTTTCACGAAATATATTTATTTTGTTAATTGTTTCATCTGAGCATTGAATCTTCCTATATCTGACTTTCAGCTCTTTTTCTAACATCTGGCAGGAATAAACATAAATGAACCCCTCTTCTCTTAGCATTCGCATAATCTTTTCAGGATACTTTATACATACAATAATTATAGTTTTTTCTCTATTTTTCTTTCTAAATTCCTCATAAGGAATACAATAAACGTCATCTAACACAAAACCTGTTTTTTTTTCATCTGCATCCCCAAAGCAACTCACATTTATTCCGTAATCCCTCAATCTAAAATATGTTCTTATTCCATATTCCCCTAAGCAATAAATACAAAGCTCCATTCCTTCTGTCAGCAATTTCTTCATTTTATTCCCTATCACCCGCATGCTAATCCGACAATCTTTTTAAACATATATAATGGGCATCTCTTCAAATACGAATCCAAGCCGGCCCTTAATTCTCCTTTAAGACAACTTCTGCCTCAGGAGGAAAATCCATCCCAGCCTCATCAATGACTTTCTTCGTTATAAATTCCAACGTTTCATATCTGGACAGCTCCCTCACGATTTCATCTGCAACTAACGCTGCTACAATAATTAATATTTGATGTTTATTAAATATAAGCTTCTTCAATGGAATACAAAAACTGCCATCTATACACGCTCCCCACATTTGGGAATTTCCATCTATGAACCCCTCCACTAAAAATCCCCGCAATTCCAGATCCCTTTTTAGCCGCCTTCCATAATTTCCGCATCCATATATATATATCCGCTTACCTTTCTCCAGGTACGATTCCATACATCTTCTCGCTTGGGTACTTCTTTGCTCTGCGCAACCTTTTTTAGCATATCCCTTCTCTTTGAAACTTTTCAGTTTTTTCCTGCACTGCTCCAAGCTTCTCACCAAATGAGTCTGAGGCAAAATATTCAAATACATACGGTAATAATAATTGTAAACACTGCCATATGCCATTTCTCTCTCTTTATCACTAATATCATTGAGAAACATCATAAACATCTCGTCTGCATCTTTCAGTACGCTTTTGATCGTACGACTTCCCTGCCCCTTATGATATCTAATCCCATATAAAGGCTCGTCCAAATAGCAGCTTTTTTCTCTTTTAAGAACTCGAAATAAAAACTCAAAATCCTGTGTGGTTCTTAATTCTTCATTAAAAACACCATAACGGTTAAATATCTCCTTGCTAAATAGAACCCCTCCAAATTGGATCAGTCCATTTAGCACCGGAAACACTCCCTGTTCCAATCTATTTTTACTAAAATGGTCTGAAAGTCTTACTAATGACCTCCTCCCTCCGTTTCCAAATAAGTGATAGGAACAAAATACCAAAGCAGCTCCCGTTCTTTCCAGTTCTGCAAATTCCTTTTCTACCTTTTCAGGATACAAAACATCATCATGGGACAGCCATGAAAAATAACTTCCTTTCATTTCCTTTATCCCATAGTTCAATGCTTGTGCTACTCCTCCGTTAGCTTTTGAAAAATATCGTATTCTGTCTCCGTAGGAAAAAGCGATTTCTTCTGTACGGCCGTTATCACAGGAACCGTCATTTATCACAATCACTTCACAATTCCTATACGTCTGTGCCAGCGCACTGTCAATTGCCTCTTTCAAATAATCGGAACCGTTATAAACAGGTATAATAATGGATATCAAAGGTTTTCCCATTGTTCTCCCACCTCTATAAAATTGGTATTAATTTCACAAGTTCCATTGCAGCATCTGCACAATTCCAAATACCCTTTACTATTAAAGCCCAAATCAAATTCTACAATTTTCCTTCTCTCATCAAGGCTTTCTCCAATACTGCCCAAAGCCAATCGATTATCCTCATCCACCTGTTTCTGCAATGCCTTTTCTGCAAATCCGGCATTGATACAATACCAGATTTCTCCCTTTACATATCCGCGGCATTTTGTACTGCAATAATCAAAAAAAGCGCTTAGACTGCTTTCGTCCAATCCTTTATCCTCTGACTCAAAACCAAAATCAACCCACTGAGCCGTTGATAGGAAATGAAAAATAATTCCATATCTTGTTAATGTTTCTTTTAGCTCATCCACCCTATGTTTGATCCCTGGTACAGCCCTGGTGTAATCACTGATTTCTACAGTTACATCATATTCTGCCATGACGTCTAACAATTCTTTGTTAGGAAGCAGAGTGCCATTTGTAATTATCTTCAGGCTGCCAATCCGTTTTCTATAGCGTTGTCCTATATACGCAAGAATTTTGTACAACTGACAATTAAGCAACGGTTCCCCGCCCGTAACAGTAAAGTCACCAATAAAATCTATTTTCTGAAAAGCCAAGTCAACATCTTGCTTCAATTCTTCCAGAGAATAGGAAGCTATATCACGAAAATACGGAAGCATAATAGAGCATTTCTTACACTTAAGAGTACATTGTTCCGTAATTATTAAAGACAATGAATGAACAAAAATTTTATTATAGTAATAACTTACTATAGCTGGAAATTCATTCCTCATAAACTCTTCGTATAAAATGCAATGTACCTGGGCTCCTCTTTCCCTCATAAAACGGTCAATATCTCTTTTTACAGCTAAGCCAGCTTCATCCGTCAAGCCAATCAAAATCTGACAGGATTCCAGATTTTCCTGTTTCAAAACTGTATCCAGAGAAAATATTTCTATACCATCCAGACAGGAGCCCTGCTTGCTATTATCTCTGTCTATCATTCCCACGATCTTCCAATCAGTCAAATGCAGAATACTCCTGACCACTCTTTTCCCAACTATTCCCGCACCATAGACGTACAGCCTATGCGCTCTGTATTTTTGTACAGCCTCTTTGGCTCTTCCCTCTAACTCATGTCCGGGATTTTTCCATTTCATATCTTCCCTTCTCCTGTTCTTGGTTTTCTCCTGCTCTGGGTATCAAACCTCCACCTCCATCAACCCCAGCCTCGACACATGCAAATGCGCCTTTCGCTCCTCTACAGGCGGAAGCTCCATATAATTTCCATAATGCATTCTCAAATACACATCATATTCCTTAAATCCCGAAAAGCTTCTTCCTTCAAATTCCATTTCAATCATTTCATCAAAGCACCTCCTGGGAAGACCATACCTGCAGCTTTTGGGATACTGTAACGTATAATGGCTGATTAGCTCCTTTCTTTTCCTGTTACAGCAGACAGCCAGCAAATCCCTAAGCCAAAAAGACGCATTCCTGGGAATTTTGTTCAGTAAGCTGTACCACCTGCGCAAAAGCCAGGATGAGGAATTTGCTTCCCCTAAGGGCGCATACAGCATTTTTCGTATACAGAAGCACAGAAAGTGATGAACTCTCCTTAACAAGTAGGAATCCGGTACCTGATCTGCTACAAAAATGTCAATGAAAACTCCTGTTTTCTGCTTCAGCATTTCCTGCCCTAATCTTACATGCTCCGTTCCTTTTCTCCTTAGCTTCGCGTATCCCCAGCGATAATTTGGATCGCTTCTGTAATCCTGCAGAAAGAAACGTGATTCATCCAAATCCTTTTTGCATGCCTTTCTGAATTTGCTGTATTCCCTCCTAAGCATAATTACATCCACATCATCGTCCCACGGAATAAACCCCTTATGCCTTACAGCTCCCAGAAGAGTCCCTCCATCCAGAGAGTAGGATATATTATTTTTTTTGCAGATTCGATCCAGCTCAATCAGCATCTCCAATTCAATTTTCTGAAGCATTTTTAAATCCTTACCCGATGGAAGGTACTCTCTTGCCTCAATCATTCTATCGTCTCCGTTCCCCCTGCTTGGCCGGCTGTACCTTGTTGGGGTTTAGGTCTACATAGCCGCTGCAGTTTTTACAAAATTCAACATAGCCTCTTTCATTGTAGCCCATTCTGAACTCCATCAGCTCCCTGGCCTGCTGCGGCCTGTAGCTTCGCAAATCATAGCTGTCTGCCGGATTTTCCTTGCTAAGTCCCGCTACGATCGCATAACTGGAATAATTGCAGCTATATAGCTTTCCCCCTCTTAGCTCCTGCCAGGGCACATGGCAGCCGTCAAATTTCTTTCCCAGCCGTTCCTCACTCCAACTTTCATGATGGGTCGTTAAGGGCGCCAGATCGATCCATTCATCCACTTTATTAATCTCATAGCTTACTCCCAATTTTTCCAGAGTCAGAATAAGCCTGTCAAAGGTATCTTTGCTGTCAGGAACGGCTTCCCGGTAATCATCCACTGTTAAAACCACATTGTGCTTTTTCAGAGTTTGTAAAAGCTTCTCCTTCGGAAGCACCGTTCCATTCGTTACTGTTTTCAGCACATGTATTTTCTGCCTGTACCGGCTGCCAATATATTCTACCAGCTCTATCATCCTGGGATAAAGCATAGGCTCTCCTCCGCTGATATGAAACAGCATGATATCATCCACTGCTTTAAAAAACAGATCTACATCCTCCTTAATCTGCTCCCAGGGCCTCTCATCAAATTTTTTCATATAAGGCGTAAAATTAAGACATGCCTCACAATTCAGATTGCAGCGAGTGCTTGGCAAAAAAGACACAGAGGGGAAATATACCTTCTGAAGCGCATAAGCGTAGTAAATGGAGATATAGCTTTCCATTGTAAACATATTTTCATTATATATAAAGCCGGCCTGCATAAGCTGGAAGATAACCTCTTTTCTCGTATTAGGAGAAATACATAAAACAATACATTTATCCCTGTCCTTTGGATTTACTTCGCCTGGAGCATACACAGGCAGACTGCAGTATACTCCTTTCTGCTTGCTTTGGTCATTATCCAGAAAGCCACAGATTCCCACTGTCTTGTTAAGAGTCCTCCATACCAGTTCCCCATATTCCCCAGCTCCAAACAGATATACCCTCTTCCTGCTCTCTATCTGCTTCCAGCTCTTATCAAATTCATGTCCTCTGTTACTCCACTTCATATCCAGTCTCCATTCCTGAGATTTATGCATACCTTAAGCATTTAACACGTTGTCAGATAGCCACTCCTGCATACGGCTCATGGCAGGCAGAACATGCAGCATCTCCGCCTCCAGACTTTGCTTGGTTATAAAATATGGGAAGCCACAATGAATAATCTGACTTAGAGCAGGCGTCAGAGTTCTTTGGGCAATTACCACAAGAAGCTCATCCTTCTTATGGCAGGCCTCCTCCATACTTACGCAGGGAAGTCCGTCAATGCTCTTTCCCCATTTCTCCTGGCTATTATCAATAAACACGTCCGGATTTACCAACCGGCTCTCCAGCTCAAACTTAATACGCTTTCCATATTGTCCTGCCCCAAATATCGCGATTTTTCTTCTTTTCCCTCCGGAATACATCTCCAGACGCCGGTGAAATCCTTCTATCGAGGCTTCCTCCTCCCCTTTTGAAAAAGCAGGAGCCCTCTCAAGAAGCCTTTTTACCTGCCAGGCCTCCTGTTTCCGGCCATAGCTTTTCAAAAACCCTTCCATTCTGCACAAAAAAGTGGGAGCATTTACAAATACCTCCCCCATTTCAAGGAAATCCAGCTCCTCAATGAGTCTCCAGTAAATCCGACCTGTTTCTTCATGATAACAGCTGATGGTATTTGATCCTGCCTCTGGATGCTCTCTGACCGAATGAAGAATTTGAGGGATAAACAGTGAACGCTGCTTTCGGAACAGCCTGAACCACATTTCTACATCCTGTACCGTCCGAATCGCTTCATCAAACCTCCCCACCCGTTCAAAATGGCTTCTGTGAATGAGAGCGCTGCAGGCATGGCTCTGGAGCCAAAGCACTGAAAAAAAGGAGCGGCATATTTGTTCTTCCTTATAGAGCTTATGAAAATCCGTCGGCGTTCTGGTACCTGTTGGCATATGATAAAATTCGTATTCTCCCTGTACCAGCCTGGTTCTGTCCCCAGAGGACAATACGGCCTTTACCTGCAGCTCAATTTTTTCCGGCCTGTAGATATCATCATGAGACAACCATGCAAAGTACTCCCCTCGCATTTGGTCAATCCCCATGTTCAGAGCAGAAGCCACTCCGCCGTTTTCCTTTTCGAAATAACGTATTCTGTCACCATAGGAAGCGGCAATCCTTGCAGTAGCGCCTTGATCATCGGAGCCATCATTCACCACCAGCACTTCGCAGTTTGTATAGGTCTGCCCCAAAGCGCTTTCCACTGCCTCTGACAGATAATTACCTCCGTTATACACCGGTATAATAATTGAAACCAAAGGCTTCTCCTTGCCTGTTATTCTGGTTTTAGCTATCACACTTAAGAAACTCCTTCCAGAATTGTTCCATCACCTTTCTGCTGCCAGTGGTAACTCTGATCCAATCCTTTAAAATTCCTGTACTATAATATTTAATGAGAATATGCCTTTCTCTGAGCCGGGCCGCAGTATCTTCAGGCGCCCTCTTGGTTTTCACAAGCACATAATTGCCTCCCTTGGCATACGCCTCATATCCGGTCTGCTCCAACCGTTCCAGAAGATAATTCCGTCCTTTCGCCTCTTCCTCAATCAGCCTTTTCGTAATATCAGGCCTTCTCAAAAGCTCCTCTGCAAACAGAATTCCTACTGAGTTCACATTGTAGGTAGACTGGGCATTATCCAGACATCGAATCAGTTCTGCGCTTCCCAACGCATAGCCTACTCTCAGACCCGCCATGGAATAAAGCTTTGAAAAAGTTCTAAGCACTATAAGATGTGCATGTTCTTTCAGCATTCCCACTGCGCTTGAAACTCCAAAGGGATAGTAAGCCTCATCTATCACCGTCAGCGTATCTGTTTTCCGGCAAAGCTCCAAAAGCTCCTGAAGCTCAGCCGGAGTATAGGCCTCGCCAATTGGGCTGTTCGGATTAAAAAGCGCCAGCAGGCTGATATCCTTAGTAATCCTGCCCTTTAGCTTTTCAAAGGGCAGAGAAAAAGACGCATCGTATGGTATCCGTTCCAATGCAACCCCAAATATTTCACTATAGATTCGGTACATCTCAAAACTGGGAGCGACCATCAGAGCCCGGCTCCCCGGCTTTGTAAATACCTCAAATATATACCGGATGGCCTCATCGGAACCGCATGTGAGAGAAATATTCTCCCTTCTGACCCCTTCTTGTTTCGCAAGCATCTCTATAAGCCGGGCTTTATTTGGATAGCTGGCTAGCAGCTGTCCGTCTATCCGTTCCCGAACCTCCTTAACAAATTCTTCCGGAAGTCCCTCTGGATTTTCATTCATGTCTAAACGCAAAAATGGGCTTCTGTCCTCACTGCATTTAACTCTTACAACCTGATTAATTCGTTCATTTATGTACATAATTAATCCCTTAAGCCTCTGACCCCTTTGACAGATACTCAAGAATCCTTTCGTAATCATCAAAATAGTCGATTTCCGACCAGAATAGCTTCTTCACATCAATCGTATGGATCGGAAATTCATCCTGCTCAGCAAAGGAGTACAGCACATTTTCCCACCACAGCATATACTGCTCCTGATTAATCAGTTCCTCCAAACGTTTAGCGAAGCGTTTCAGAAAGGGCTGTCTGACCTTTGCCAGACCTACATATTCGCAGCTTCTCTCATCAATCGGAAGATCCTTTCCATACTTTTTAATAATACCGCTTTCTGCCGTGGCAAAAAAATAATCCCCTGTCTTTCTTCGGGTAACGTCTATGGACATAACCGCCTCTCTCGGATCCTCCAGCACATCATTTAAAATCTCATCTGATACATAAACATCAGCGTTCATAATCAGAACATCATCCTCCAGCTCTTTTCTCGCAAACCACAGGCTGGCAATGCTATTTGTCACAGCATAAAAGGGATTATTGTAAAATATAACCGGCAGTCCCTCCAGAGCCTTAGTAATCTTATCCCTGTGGTAGCCTACTACAATCACAGGTTTTATCCCCAGCGACAAAAGCTTCTCCACAGTAATTCGTATCAGCGGTACTCCGTTAATCGGAAGAGTCGATTTTGGTATATCCTGAATCATTCTTGAAATACGGTTCCCCTTGCCTGCAGCCATTAGAATCGCTTTCCTGCATTCCATCTTTCTCCGCTCCTCCCCTGGCATTTAATATAATATGATATATAAACTTATAGCCGTTTCATAAAACCCCATAGCAAATCATGGCTTGTCTTCCTAAGCCATAATGTCTGTAATATATTTTATAATCAGGATTCAGCTTTTTGATATATGCAGGTATCTCCCAGAGAAGGGAACCGCTGGCATAGGTCGATATCTTAGGTCCATTGCTCAGGATTAAGCCCTCCGCTCCCTTAAGCACGCTTAAATCCAATCCGTTGGAGGAAACCTTTAACAAGGTAACATCCGAAGCCTCAGGCATATTGTCCAGCCTTCTTACTTCTATCTCCCCAGTTCCATACTCCCCAATACGACAGCTCTCAGACATTCCTGATTGAAACCACTGCCTTCCCTCCTCCTCACCTGCCGCCAACTGCTTTACTATAATTCGATCCAGCTGATTACTGGTCACATACCGGCATAATGCTGAAAAATTTTCCTTATCCGGCTCAAGCGCTAAAATACCTTTATATTCTCTGTCTGAAATGTTTAAAAAAGAATCAATCGTATCTCCGGTAAAGGCTCCTACGTCAACAAAATATTCCTTTTGTGTCGGCCTTAAAACAGAAGCATCCATCAGCTTCTCACGGCTGTTTCCATTGACAGCTTCCAGATATCTGTCATCCAGTGTCCTTATATAATTAAGGAATCCGATCAATGTCGCTTTGGATCGTTCATCTGCCAGAAGCCAAAATGTCTCCTCCAATTCAGCGAAACAGGCCTCATAAGGAGTCCAGATATCCCCCTCTTCATAGAGTGTTGTAGCATTCAGACAGCTTACCTTCCCTTTGTAGCCAAAGCTCCGAATCTGATCAACTACCTGATCCGCCACATACACCGCCACCACCAGATGAGCCGGACCGTCCTTCAGGCTGAAAAATTCCTCTGGCCCGATTATATTATCCTTCCCCCATAGAGAGGGATTATTATCAACCACATATGCAGGCCGGAGCTTACCATTCGTCCGCCTCTCTAAAAAACGACGGGTATGGTTCCCCGTATTGC
>OBKG01000305.1_pt1 | contig 24750 bp, 22 predicted proteins | sample 1519741 | NCBI WGS metagenome assembly OBKG01 (sample SAMN00265072, study PRJEB22529) | human gut metagenome
GATGCTGCAAAGGGTAAGATTTTTACTGTAATCGGACGCGAGATTGCCGTAGCTGTTAAGGAAGGGGGGGCTGACCCGGCCAATAACAGCAAGCTTCGTGATGTCATTGCCAAGGCAAAGGCTAACAATATGCCCAATGATACCATTGACCGCGGAATTAAGAAGGCAGCAGGGGACGCGGCTGCGGTCAACTACGAATCCCTTACATATGAGGGGTATGGTCCCAGTGGTGTAGCCATTATTGTAGATACTCTTACAGATAATAAAAACCGTACGGCAGCCAATGTAAGAAGCGCCTTCACCAAGGGAAACGGCAATGTAGGAACACCGGGAAGCGTGTCCTACATGTTTGACAAGAAAGGTCAGATTCTCATTGATCGGGAAGCGTGCGGTCTGGAACCGGATGAACTGATGATGCTGTCTCTGGATGCAGGGGCGGAGGATTTTTCCGAGGAGGAGGACAGCTACGAGGTTATCACTTCTCCTGAGACGTTTAGTGCGGTGAGAGAGGCTCTGGAGGCGCAGAATATTCCCATGCTGGAGGCGTCTGTGACGATGATTCCTCAGACCTGGGTTAAGCTTACGGATGAGGAGGAAATCAAAAGGCTGACAAAGACGCTGGATTTGCTGGACGAGGATGATGATGTTCAGGCAGTATACCATAATTGGGATGAGTAAAGGGGCCTTTAAAAGGCGCGGTGACAGACAGAAAAGGGTTGCCTGTCACCGCGCTTTTTTACTTTGACCTATAAAATTAGTTGGACACGACCATAGTCCGAAGTCCCTCGGTAGAAGTGGGAGCGTTGAAGATATAGAGAGTGTATGAAGTGTTTGCGCTCATATTTGCGGAGGCGGTAGCCACAGCGCGGCCAGGGAAGGAGCCGGTGCGGGAGATAAAGATCTGATACCAGCCTGGATAAAAGCTGGTATAAGGGGTTACCTCACGGTAGCGCACATTGGTGAAGGCAGTGTAAGAGTTGTTCTGATTACCAATGGATACGTCAAAGGGGCCTAGATTCTCAGACAGGTTGCAGGCACGAAGACAGCTGGTGCCGGAAGGTGCGCTGCAGGAAATATCAGAGATTTCCATAATGTCCAGGCCGCTTGCTGTGTTGATGATTGCAACGGTCATGGCAGAGCCGGCTCTGACCTGAATGCTCTTTTGGATATAAATATAGCCGTTGGCTCCAGATACGGTAATGGTCTGACTGCCGGAGTCAGACTGTACATAGCTGGTTATATCGCCGTTGCCAAGTTGGCTTGCTACCAGCCAGTTTCCAAGATATACATAAAATGGCTGATAACCGGTGGACGTGTTCAGGAACCGAACCCTGCCGAATCTGTTGCTAGTACAGTTAAAGCATGGGAAGGTGATTCCTGGTATAACTGTTATTGCTCCGCCGGTTCCTCCAGGAAATACAGGGCGGAAAATGGGAGGGAAGTTGTTGCCGCTGAATACAGGACCGCCTTCTCCTGGATTGGGGAGGGGAATCACTGGAATATTGGCTTCGTTGTCATTTGCGGGGCCGCTTTCCACAGGACCGCCCTCTCCTGGATTGGGAAGGGGAATTACCGGAATGCCGGCTTCGTTGGACTCGGCAGCGCTTACTATGGAATCTGGGTATTCGTTGGTTCTGTCTGTATGATAGGACTGATTGTTCATAAAAGCCTCGTTGATAATTCGATTCAGTATAAGATATTCATAAAAGCGGGAAAAGGTACCCAGCTTCCGGAAAAAAGGGGGCAGCATTTTTTTCTGACGTTTGCATATAATAAAAGGAACCAGTGTATCAGGAGCGTGGAGTGTATGTCATGGGACCCAAGGAAAACAGCTGTGTCTGCACTAGGGCTGCCCAGGGACGTGATTCTGGGAGACGTGCTGGTAAGCTTTGTAGGCAAAACCCAGGTAAATGTGGAAAATTACAGGAGCATCCTTCTATATACAGATACCCTGGTAAAGCTCCAGGCCAGAAATTACAAGGTTCTTATTCACGGAAGCCGTCTGAGAATCGACTACTATACGCCTGAAGAAATGAAAATAACCGGGCAGATTGGCTCTCTGGAATTTCAGTGCTAGATCAGCCTGGGCGCCTGTAAGGAGGGGACGGCTTGATTATAGGGCTGTTACATAACTGGAAAGGATATGTAAGGCTCCGTCTTCACGGATATTCACCGGAGCGATTCTTAAATCTTTGCAATGCCAGGGGGCTGGAGGTTTGGGGAATTCTCTGCAGCCGGGACGGGGATTATGAATTTTATATGACGGTGGAGGGCTACCGGCGGGTAAAGCCTCTGGTGCGCAAGGCCCAGGTAAGGCTTCATATCATTGGCCGCTATGGCCTGCCCTTTTTTATTTATAAGAACAGGAAACGCTGGTATTTTGCAGCTGGCATCGGAGCTTTTTTTATTCTTCTCTATGTTATGAGCCTGTTTATCTGGGATATCCGGTTCGAGGGGAATTACCACTATACCTGCGATACCCTTCTGCGGTATCTGGACACGCAGGATATAGATTATGGAATGTTGAAGTCCAGGATTAACTGTGAGGATTTGGAGGCGTCCTTTCGTACCAGTTTTCCAGAGATCACCTGGGTGTCAGCAAGAGTATCGGGTACCCGGCTGCTGATACATATTAAGGAAAATGAGGTTCTCTCATCCATTCCTGAAAAGGACGAGAAACCTTGCGATATTGTGGCAGCCCAGGCAGGAACCATCACACATATGATAGTCCGTTCTGGAATTCCGCAGGTAGCGGTGGGAGATGAGGTGGAGGAGGGGCAGGTACTGGTAAGCGGCCGGGTTCCTATTGTCAATGACAGCGAGGAGGAGGTAAATGCCTATCAGGTACAGGCAGACGCGGATATCTATGCCAGAACTGCCAGAGAGTATGAAAAGACATTTCCTCTTCTTCACAGAGAGCGGGTAGAAACAGGCCGAAAGCGCAGAGGCTTCTATGTGAAAGCCGGATCATGGTCCTTTACCTGCCTGATGCCTGTAAAGGGGGAAGGAGAATGGGACTATGCTATGGAGGAGAAGCAGCTTAAACTATTTTCCAACTTTTATCTTCCCGTGTATTTTGGTAACATTCATGGCAGGGAGATGGCGTCCTATGAAAGAAACTATACAAAAGATGAGCTATTGCATTTGTCCAAATCCATAAATTACCAGTTTGTCGAAAATTTAAAGGAAAAAGGGGTACACATTCTTGAAAATAATGATAGAATAGAAACAAGTGTATCCGAGTGCCGGATATTGGGAAGTTTAATTACAGAAGAATCCATTGTCAAGACCCGGCCGTTAGAGGAACCAACGACAGAATTAGAGGAGACGAAGACAGCCCAATGAGTGTGATTGAAACCTTGATTGATATTCCTGTTGACCATGAAAGAAATGTATGCGGACAATTTGACGCTTACTTAAAGAAAATAGAACGCACCCTCCATGTTACTATGATTGCAAGGAACGGGGAGATTAAGCTGATTGGGCCTGAACAGACCATACGTCAAGCTAAGAGCGTATTCCAGAACCTGATTGAGCTTTCCAGACGGGGGAATACCATTACGGAGCAGAACGTAGATTATGCGCTGTCCCTGTCCTTTACAGAAAATGACGGACAGATTCTGGAGATGGATAAGGATATTATCTGCCGTACTGCCGCTGGAAGGCCTGTTAAGCCAAAGACACTGGGACAAAAGAGCTATGTGGATGCTATTCGCGGCAAAATGATTGTTTTCGGAATAGGGCCCGCAGGCACAGGAAAGACCTACCTTGCCATGGCCATGGCTATCCAGGCTTTTAAGAACGGAGAGGTGGGCAGGCTTATACTGACCCGTCCTGCCATTGAAGCGGGAGAGAAACTGGGCTTTCTGCCAGGAGATCTCCAGAGCAAGATCGATCCCTATCTGCGGCCGCTCTACGATGCACTGTATCAAATTATGGGGGCGGAGAGCTTCCTTCATAATTCAGAGAAGGGACTGATTGAGGTGGCGCCTCTGGCTTATATGAGAGGCCGGACCCTGGACAATGCTTATATTATTCTGGATGAGGCGCAAAATACCACCCCTGCCCAGATGAAGATGTTTCTCACAAGAATCGGCTTTGGCTCCAAGGTTATTATCACGGGTGACAGGACTCAGAAGGATTTGCCATCAGGAGCAGCGTCGGGGCTGGACACGGCGTTAAAGGTGTTAAAGCATATTGAGGATATCGGGTTTTGCTATCTTACCACCTCGGATGTTGTGCGCCATCCACTGGTGCAGAAAATTGTACAGGCCTATGATGCCTATGAGCAGAAAAATACCCCTTCCTCTGTTCCGGGCAGAGGACACAGAAGAAAAGGGCGGTCTTAAATAAGGCTGCAGGAAAGGAAACGCCTATGACGATAGCCATTGAATACGAAGCGGAAAAAAAGCTGGAGCTTCCTTTTGAAACTATTATCCGGGAGATTGTCCTGGCTGCTTTGGACTATGAGGAATGTCCTTATGAAGCGGAGATTAACGTAATACTGACGGATAACGAAGCCATCCGGGTGATGAATAAAGAGTATCGGGGACTGGACGCTCCTACAGATGTGCTCTCATTTCCGCTGGTGGACTATAACGTACCCTCGGACTTTAACCATGTGGAGGACGCTGTGGAGGATTACTTCAATCCTGAGACAGGCGAGCTGATGCTGGGAGATATTGTTATTTCTGTGGACAAGGTGGAGGGACAGGCAGAGAGCTACGGCCATTCCCAGACCAGAGAACTGGCCTTTCTGGTGGCTCACAGTATGCTCCACCTGTTGGGGTACGACCACATGGAGGAGGGGGAGCGGGCTGAGATGGAGCGGCGCCAGGACGCTATTTTAGAAAGCAGGGGGTATGTAAGATGAGAGACGGACTTACGCTTGCGGCAGCTCTGATAGCGGCAGCCGGCCTGCTGACCGGCTGTGTGAAGGAGGCGTCCATGGACGCAGCCGGGTCTTCCGCGACAGCTGTTTCTGCGGCTGCTGCAGAAGCTAAGCCTGAAATTTTCATTTATTCCGACGAGAACCCCGATCCTGAGGGGGGCAAACCGGAATACTATCTTCCAGGTGAGCGGACGGAAGAAACGGGTATGATAAGAAGCTATCTGACAGGGCAGATGATAGATGTCCTTCAGGGCAACCGGCGTCCTCTGGCAGTAATGATGAGCAACGACAAGGAAGCCAGGCCCCAGTATGGCATCAACCGGGCCGGAGTGGTCTATGAGGCGCCTGTGGAGGGCGGTATGAACCGGTATATGGCTCTCATAGAAGATTACGATAATCTGGAACGGATCGGTTCTGTGCGCAGCTGCCGCACCTACTACACCTATTTTGCCAGGGAGTTTGATGCCATCTACGCTCATTATGGACAAAGCACCTTTGCAAAGCCTTTTTTGAAAAATGTGGATAATATCAATGGACTTGACGGCATCGGAACCACGGCTTACTACAGAAGCGGCGATAAAAAGGCGCCACATAATGCCTATACCAGCGGAGCCAGGATACACAAGGCGATTGAAATGCTGGGATACTCTCAGGAGTATGCCCCCTCCTACCAGGGCCATTATTTGTTTGCGAGAGATGGACGGGAGGCAGTGCTGGATCAACGGCCAGGAGTGATGGACGCTCTTACTCTGAAGCCAGGCTACGATATGAATCAGGCCTATTTTATGTATAATGAGAGCGATGGCTTGTATCACCGCTATCAGTATGGCGGAGTCCATGAAGGAGACGAGGGCCCTGTTACCGCCAAGAATGTAGTATTCCAGTATTGCCAGTCAGGCTACTACGCGACTACAGATTATATAAGCTTTAATGTACATACCACGGAATGTGGCTTTTTTATGACAAACGGCAGGGCTATCCCTATTAGCTGGGAGAAGGATGGGGAGTTCGGTGTGACTCATTATTATGATATGGATCACAATGAGGTGGTTTTCAACCAGGGGCAGACCTGGATTTGTATTATATCCACAAAAGACTTTGCCAAGTCAGAAATAATTGGAAAAGACGGAGCACAATAAAGAGATATGAAGCCTACTGCGAGAACCTCCAGAATGAAAAAGCAAAAGGCTGCCAATTTTGTTATTCAGGGCAGTATTCTGGCCATGGCAGGTATTCTGGTGCGCATCATCGGCATGCTGTACCGAATGCCTCTGAATGATATTATAGGAAAACAGGGAAACGGATATTATACCTCCGCATTTAACGTATATAATATCCTTCTGATCCTGTCCTCCTACAGTATGCCGGTGGCTGTGTCAAAGATGATATCCACCCGTATGGCAAAAGGACAATACAGGAATTGCAGCCGCATCTTAAAAGCGGCTCTTATTTATGCCACGATAGTGGGAGTGGCTGCTGCTCTCGTGCTGTGGTTCGGCGCTGATTTGTTTGCGGAGCTGATCAAGACGCCCCTCAGCCGGTTCGCCCTTAAGACTCTGGCTCCCACGGTCTGGATTATGGCCTATCTTGGGGTGCTTAGGGGGTATTTCCAGGGGACGGGCTCCATGGTGCCTACTGCAATATCTCAGATACTGGAACAGATTGTCAATGCAGTCGTAAGCGTGGCGGCGGCGGGGCTGCTGTTTAATGCAGGGGCTTCCATGGGAGAACATAGGGATTATTCCTATGCCCTGGGTGCAGCTGGCGGAACCATTGGCACAGGAGCGGGAGCTCTTACGGCTCTTGTGTTTTTTCTCTGTCTGACAGTCAGCAGGAGACGAGAGAGAAGGCGGCTTGCTCTGAGGGACAAGACTAGAAGAAGAGAAAGCTACCGGCGTCTGATGTATATTCTTACGATTACTGTACTGCCTATTGTGATCAGCAGCGGTATCTACAACTGCTCTAATGTGGTAGATAACTATCTCTTCGGTCAGGGAATGGCCGGCCTGGGATACAAGGAGGAGGAGATAGCAACCTTCTGGGGAGCCCTGGGACAGTATCAGCTTCTGTTTAATATTCCGGTGGCTGTGTCCAATGCCCTTTCCTCATCTTTGATTCCTGCCTTGTCCCGATCCGTATCCAGCCGGAACCGTAAGGAGAAGCTGGAGCGTATCGGAACCGCAATACGTTTTTCACTTTTGGTAGCCATCCCTGCGGCAGTGGGTATTACGGTGCTGGCCGAGCCGGTTTGCAATCTTTTGTTTATCAGTGAGGACAACAGCATGCTGATACGGTTGTCGATGGCTGGCTCTTTGGCAGTGGTATTTTATTCACTGTCTACAGTTACCAATGCGATTTTGCAGGGGCTTAATCATATGGAGCTGCCTATCCGCCACGCCGTGGCAGCTCTGATGATCCATGTAGCAGCGCTGGAGATATTTCTTCTGGTGTTTAAGCTGGGTATTTACAGCGTGGTCTTTGCCAATATTGCTTTTGCCTTTGTAATGTGCGTGATGAATGGACGGGCTATTACACGTCATACCAGATACAGGCAGGAGATTAAGAAAACCTTTATTTTGCCAGGGATATGTTCCCTGGTGATGGGCGGAGCCTCCTACGGAGTGTACCGGCTGATTGACAGGGCCTTGCCGCAACACCTGATGAGAGGAAGGCTGGGGATGGCTGTTGTGGTGCTTCCGCCGGTGGCTGCGGCAATGGTAGTATATGCGCTGCTGCTGGTGAAGCTTCATGCCCTGGAAGAGGAGGAGCTTAAGAGAATGCCAGGAGGAAGAAGGCTTGTCAGGCTATTTAAAAGGGTTCGTTTATTATGAGTGGGAGAGGTATTTGAAAAAGGAGATGCTGGGTAATACTGGAAAAGCTTACTGGTTTAGAAAATAAAAAAGTGTGATTAAATCAGCGCAGAAAGCAGATACTAACCTTAGAGTGACTTATACCCCATAAGGAGGTTAGTGAATATGAAAAAGGTTTTGTACTGCTTGCTGCTGTTTGCAGTCACATCTATTATATGTCTCATTGTAGGTTATGGAATTACCAGGTATAGCTTAAGACAGGAGCAGGCAGTTCCCAATACGGTTATCGAGACGGAGACAGTCGACGATATGGGCGATAAGGCTGCTGCGAATCAGGAGAATATAAAGCCGATTCTGGAAAGCAGCGCTCCGGCTGAGGAGTATTATCTTGTAGCTGAGTCTGGTTTCCTTCTGGTGTTCTGCAGCGACAGAAGCACCATCTGCCTGTACACCCACATACCGATTACCGATTTCCCGGAGAAGGAGCGTGCCAGGCTGTTGGAGGGAATTTGGTTTCCTTCCATGATGGAGGTATACCATTATCTGGAATCGTTTACCAGTTAACAAATCAGTTAGCGGTCCTGAACTTGATGGTACGATAATGCCGCACTTTGAAGCGAGGGAATTATTTGCTATTATAAAAAGCGTAAGTGTAAGACGCCGGCGGGTGTTCCACATTTGCGCTTCTTTCTTTTACAAGAAGGGAGTAATTGATCGGGCGTGGCGTTGTGCTGTCCTACAAAGGAGCATACCGAAAAAGGAAATAGTTGAAATGTTGCTGGAAAACAGATAGAATGAGTGATAGATTTATATGAAGATGAAGGAGCCCGATATTGATTATGAGTGGACATATAGTCATTATAGGAGGAGGGGCCTCAGGGCTGGCGGCTGCCATCGCGGGAGCCAGACTGGGAGCCAGGGTAACGCTGGTGGAGCATATGGAGCGGGTGGGAAAGAAACTCCTTTCCACAGGAAATGGAAGATGCAATCTGACGAATCTGCACATGGAAGCCTCCTGCTATCGGTGTGATGAGCAGGATTTTCCAATGAAGGTCATAGAAGGCTTTGGAGTGGAGGAAACCCTTAAGTTTTTTAAGGGACTTGGAATCGAGCCAAAGAGCAGAAACGGTTATATTTATCCGAATTCCGATCAGGCAGCGGCTGTGTTGGACGTGCTTATATGGGAGGCCTGTCATCTGGGTGTGAAGATACTGACCTCGTGTAAGGTGGGTAAGATAGAATGCCTAAATGTAAAAAACAAGATAAAAGTGGATGGAAATGTGGATAAAAAACAAAATAATTGTGATAAAGTGGGAAAAGAATTTTGTATTTACAAACTGCACACAACCCAGGGCGTTCTCTTTGGGGATGCCCTGATTCTGGCAACCGGCTCTAAGGCCGCTCCTTTAACCGGTTCCGATGGAAGCGGATATGAGTTGGCCCACCAGCTTGGGCACCGTATTATAAAGCCTCTTCCCGCTTTGGTGCAGCTTCGATGCCAGGGAAACCGATACAGACAGCTGGCAGGAATCCGGACAGAGGCAAGAGTCATTTTACATGAAAACAGTCTGTCAGGATGCGTTCTGGCGGAGGACAAGGGAGAGCTGCAGTTGACAGACTACGGCTTGTCCGGGATTCCTGTGTTTCAAATCAGCCGTTTTGCGGCAAAAGCCCTGGATCAGAAGAAACGGGCAGTGGTGCGCATTGATTTCCTGCCCTCATGGCAGGAGGAGGAAAGCTTTGGACTTTTGAAGAAGCGATCCAGAGACCTTAAGGATAAGACAGTGGAGGAAATGTTCACGGGGCTTCTTAATAAAAAGCTGGCGTCTGTCCTCATCCAGCTGGCAGGCATCAACCCTTCCAGACAGTCAGGAGCGCTGACGGGAAAGGAGCTTGGACATCTGCTTGCCCAGTTGAAATCCTATGAGGCCATTGTCATGAGCGTCAATCCCTTTACCAATGCCCAGGCCTGCTGCGGAGGGGTGGATACCAGAGAGATTCATCCGTCAACAATGGAATCGCGGCTTAAGAAAGGGCTTTATCTGACTGGGGAGCTTCTGGATGTGGATGGAATTTGCGGAGGCTATAACCTTCAGTTCGCCTGGTCCAGCGGAATTTTAGCCGGAAGGGCGGCAGCCGGCATTTTAAGGGGAGGTCAGGGGCATAAAGGCATAGTCAGGTCATTGTCCCAAAAACAATCGTTTACAAAGGAGTAGCTATGATTCGTATTAATCAGTTAAAAATGCCCCTGGGGCACAGCAGGCAGGAGCTGCTTGAAAAAGCGGCCAGGCTTCTGGGTATACCGGGGAGTGAGATAGAGAGACTGAACCTTGTAAAGCAATCCATTGACGCCAGAAAGAAACCAGATATTATGTACAGTTATATTGTAGATGTAGCTGTGAAGAATGCTGGAGTCAAGAAGGAGGAGGGAATAGTAAAGAAGCTTAAAAAACGGGATGTGGTGGTTCAGAGGGATCAGGTATACCGCCTCCCTGCTTCCGGCTCTCATTCTTTGACGCATCCGCCGGTTATCATCGGATCGGGGCCTGCCGGTTTATTCTGCGGCCTGACGCTTGCAAGAAGGGGATACCGGCCTGTGATTTTGGAACAGGGGGAGGATGTAGATACCAGAACTGCAAGGGTGGCAGCCTTTTGGGAGACCGGGGCGCTCCATCCATTCTCTAATGTCCAGTTTGGCGAAGGAGGAGCAGGAACCTTCTCTGACGGAAAGCTGAATACTCTGGTAAAGGACAGCTTCGGGCGAAATCGTGAGGTGCTGCGAATTCTGGTGGAATTTGGAGCGGATCCTTCTATTCTCTATGTGAATAAGCCACATGTGGGAACAGATGTGCTAAGCGCGATCGTTAAAAATATCCGTTGTGAGATTGAGAAGCTGGGAGGCGAGCTTCGGTTTTTAACGAAGGCCACGGATTTTATCCTGGAGGGAGGACGTCTTAGAGCCGTAATGACTGAGCCGGAAGGGCAGATTGAAGCTCAGGCTGTAGTGCTTGCTCCTGGCCACAGTGCCAGAGATACCTTTGAAATGCTCCGCTTAAGGGGCGTTCCTATGGAGGCTAAGGCATTTGCCCTTGGGCTTCGCGTACAGCATCCCCAGAAGCTGATTAACAAGAGCCAGTATGGAATGGAGGAATGCAGAGAGCTGGAGCCGGCCAGCTATAAGCTTACGAAGCAGACCAGGGGAGGCAGAGGGGTCTACTCCTTTTGTATGTGTCCTGGCGGCTATGTAGTTAACGCATCCTCAGAGCCGGGCCGTCTTGCGGTGAATGGAATGAGCTATCACAATAGGGCAGGAGAAAACGCTAACAGCGCCCTCATCGTTACGGTGACGCCGGAGGATTTTCCACAAATGGAGCCGGGGCTGGAAGCGCTGGCAGGCGTCCGGCTTCAGCAGGCTCTAGAAGAAAAAGCCTATGCCTTGGGCAATGGAAGAATCCCTGTTCAGCTTTACAGTGATTTTAAGGAAAACCGGGTTTCAGGAGGCTTTGGCCAGGTAAAGCCTGCTTTTAAGGGACAATATGCTTTCGCCAATTTACGGCAGCTGCTTCCCACAGCTATTTCACAGGCTCTTTTGGAAGCTATGGAACACTTCGGGCATATAATAGAGGGCTTTGACCGTCCTGATGCTGTATTTGCAGGAGTTGAAAGCAGAACCTCCTCTCCTTTGCGTATCCTAAGAGACGAGCATATGGAGAGCCCGATCCGGGGGATCTTCCCATGTGGGGAGGGGGCTGGGTACGCGGGAGGGATCACCTCGGCGGCCATGGACGGCCTGAAAACCGCGGAAGAAATTATCAGGAGATTTGCTCCATTTTAGAATTAATTAATGCAATAGAAATTGACGGAGCCTTTAAATTGGTGTAAGATAAACAGGAATCGCTTTTAAAAACAAGAAAAAGGAGTATACAATGGAATACCAGGCACGCCATAAGCTGAAGGATAAAAGGCGGATTGTGATAAAAATCGGTTCCTCCTCCCTGACCCATTCTGAGACAGGTGAGATGAATCTGATGAAGATAGAAAGGCTGGTACGGGTGATCAGCGATTTGAGAGGACAGGGAAAGGACGTGATTCTGGTGTCCTCTGGGGCGATTGCGGCTGGCCGCCAGGCTTTGGGGTATCACAAGAGGCCAGGAACCCTGGCTGAAAAACAGGCCTTTGCGGCAGTGGGTCAGGCCCGGCTTATGATGGTATATCAGAAGCTGTTTGCGGAGTATAACCAGACGGCAGCCCAGGTTCTTCTTACCAAGGACACAATGGTTAACGACAGCTCCAGATACAATGCGCAGAACACCTTTGACGAGCTTTTGAATCTTGGAACGATTCCTGTGGTAAATGAAAATGATACTGTGTCGACCTCGGAGATCCCCTATGTGGACAGCTTTGGCGATAATGATCGTCTTTCTGCCATTGTGGCGGCTCTGATTGGGGCGGATCTTTTGATTCTGCTGTCCGATATCGACGGCCTTTACACCGATGATCCCAGAAGCAACCCCAAGGCAGAATTTATAAGCCTTGTGCCGGAAATCACCTCTGAGCTCTTTCATATGGGGAAGGATACGTCGGGCAGCGACGTAGGAACAGGAGGAATGTCCGCAAAGCTGGCGGCAGCCAGGATCGCCACTGACAGCGGAGCTGATATGGTGATTGCCAACGGAGACCAGGTGGAGGTAATTCTGGATATTATGGGGGGAGATGAAAAGGGAACTTTGTTTTTAGCCCATTCTAACCTGGATTTTGATTTGATGCATTATCTGAGCAACGAATATTAAAGGAAAAGGTGAAAAGAGGAGGGGAATTCATGGACATAGCAAGCATCGGCCGAATTAACGAGCTTTACCATAAATCCCAGTCAACCGGCTTAAGCGAAGAGGAGAAGGAGGAGCAGGCAAGGCTCCGTCAGGAGTACATTGCAGCCATCCGAAGAAGTCTGAGAGCAAATCTGAACCATATATCCATCCAGGAAAAGGATGGATCTGTTACAGATTTGGGGAAAACGTTCGGCGGTATCAAGGAAGAATGAAAGTAGAAGGCTTTTTGGTATATTCCTGGGAGGATTAGGAAACAGAAGGGAGATAAGCATGACATTAGATGAAATAGGCCGTCGGGCGAAAGCAGTTTCGAGAGTACTGAATACTCTGGGTTCCAGAGAGAAGAATATAGGATTGGAGGAGGCCGCCAGAGCCCTTTTGGACGGTGAGGAGGAAATTCTCACAGCGAACCGGGCTGACTGTGAGAGGGCAGAGGCCCAGGGGATGAGCCAGGGGCTTTTGGATCGTCTGAGGCTGACTCCTGCCAGGGTTCAGGCTATGGCGGACGGCCTTTTGCAGGTGGCCTCATTAGACGATCCGGTAGGGGAGGTATTGTCTATGAAGCTGCGGCCCAACGGCCTTCAGATTGGGCAGAAGCGGGTGCCATTAGGTGTTATTGGCATGATATATGAGGCACGCCCCAATGTGACCGCGGATGCTTTCGGCCTGTGCTTTAAGTCGGGAAACGCGGTGATTTTAAAGGGAGGAAGCGACGCTGTCAATTCCAACAAAGCCATTGTGGAATGTCTGCGTTCCGGCCTTGCCTGCGCAGGCCTGCCGGAGGATTCCCTTCAGCTTATGGAGGATACCAGCCGGGATGCTGCCAGGGAGCTGATGCGCCTGAACAGGTATATCGATGTTCTGATTCCCAGAGGAGGAGCCGGGCTTATTAAGACGGTGGTAGAGAACAGCAGGGTTCCTGTGATCGAGACGGGAACAGGCAACTGCCATATTTATGTGGATGAGACGGCTGAGTTTCATATGGCTCTGGACATTATTTTCAATGCCAAAACCCAGAGGATCGGCGTGTGCAATGCCTGCGAGTCACTGCTGGTTCACAGAAAAATCGCAAAGGAATTTTTGCCTGTGTTAAAGAAGCGGCTGGATGAAAAAGGCGTGGAAGTCCGGGGAGACGAGGATGCCTGCGCGATTATACCTGAATTTACACCTGCCACAAAGGAGGATTGGGGAATGGAATACCTAGATTATATTCTGTCCTTAAAATTGGTGGATTCGGTGGAGGAGGCGATTAGCCACATTAATACTTATAATACAGGACATTCTGAAAGTATTATAACCTCCGATTATTTTAATGCCCAGAAGTTCTTAAACGAGGTGGATGCAGCGGCCGTCTATGTCAATGCTTCCACACGGTTTACAGACGGCGAGGAATTTGGCTTTGGCGCGGAGATAGGCATCAGTACCCAGAAGCTTCATGCCAGAGGCCCTATGGGCTTAAAGGAGCTGACTACTACAAAATACATTATTTATGGTGATGGTCAGATCCGCTAGAACCTGTGGATAGTGGAATGGAGGCTTTCAATGTTCCGAAAAGCCGAGGCAGGAGTAGCCTGCCCCTGGCGTTTGTTTGAGAAAGCGCTTAGAAACGTTAGAAAAGAGGGATTCATATGCCTGTAGAGGGAAAACAGAAAAAACGCAGCCGGAAGCAGCCGGAGGAGGAGCCCTTTAGCTGGAAGAGGGAGATTATCAGCTGGATTCAGATTATTGTAGCTGCGGTCGCCATTGCTCTGGTGCTTAATAATTTTGTCATAGCCAACAGCCGGGTTCCTACTGGCTCTATGGAGAAAACAATTATGGCCAAGAGCCGTGTCATCGGCTCAAGATTGTCCTATATCAGAAGCGATCCGAAACGAGGGGACGTGGTTATTTTCCATTTCCCGGATGATCCTACAGGAAAGATGTACTATGTGAAGCGTGTGATCGGCCTGCCGGGGGAGACGGTGAACATTGTAGATGGAAAGGTGTACATCGACGGTTCTGACACACCTTTGGATGAGCCGTATCTGGCGGAGCCCATGGAGGGCTCCTACGGTCCGTATACGGTGCCGGAGGGGTGCTATTTCATGCTGGGAGACAACCGGAACAATTCTCAGGACGCCAGATTCTGGCAGAATAAATACGTTGCTAAGGATAAGATCATTGCGAAGGTGCTTTTTAGCTATTATCCGAAGCTTGGAAAGATAAGGTAGAGAAAGAGAGAGGTCAGGATGAAGCTGATTATATCCCCTGCCAAGAAGATGAATGTAAGGGAAGACGAGCTGGATTGGGCGGATCTTCCCTGCTTTCTTAAAAAGGCAGAAGAGCTGAAAGAGTACATACAGGGGCTTAGCCGGGAAAAGGCCCGGCAACTTTGGGGATGCAATGAAAAAATTGCGGATCTCAATTACAGACGCTTTCAGGGGATGAATCTCACCGGTCGTCTCACCCCGGCTCTTCTGTCCTATGAGGGAATCCAGTACCAGTATATGGCTCCGGGTGTTTTTGAGCAAAGCCAATGGGACTATGTCCAGGAGCATCTGTGTATACTGTCAGGCTTTTACGGGCTTTTGCGCCCTATGGACGGAATTGTTCCTTATCGTCTGGAAATGCAGGCAAAGGTGGAGCTGCCCTCAGGCGTAAAGGGACTTTATCATTACTGGGGCAGGGAAATTTATGAGGAACTGACCAGGGAGGATAAGGTCATTGTGAATTTGGCCTCTAAGGAATATAGCAGAGCGGTAGAGCCCTACCTTACTTCGGAGATAACTTGGATTACCTGCGTGTTTGGTACGATGGAAACAGATAAGGGGGGAGAGGAAAGGGTGAAGATAAAGGCCACAGAGGCCAAGATGGCCCGTGGAGAGATGGTGAGGTTTTTGTCAGAGAGCCGGGCGGAGGAGACAAGGATAATCAAGGAGTTTAACCGCCTTGGATATCGGTATAGTGAAGAACGATCCAGCAATAACAAATACGTATTTCTGAAGTAAAGGGATATAGCCTGCAGCTGTTTAATGGGGTAGGGTATGTCCTTTTTTCTGCCAGCAATTCCCACTTGAAATAGAACGTATGTTCTTGTATATTGTAGGCAGGAGGTGAAAAGAGTGTCAGCTTTAAACATACCTATACAGCTTGTCAGCGCGTGCAGTACCTTGGGACAGATTACGCCCCTGTGGTTCCGGTATGAGAACGAGGAACACCAGATTGTCACAGTGAAAATCCAACAGGTAGTATCTTCAAAGGAGGAAAAGCACTGCGGCATGGATTATATCAGCTATGTGTGCTGGGCCCAAACGGAGCAGCAAAGGCGGCTGATAGAATTGAGATACCGGCTGTCTACCCACAAGTGGTCTTTTTTTCAGGCATTATCCTAGAGTGGTTTCATTTCTTGCGTTGGGAGGGAGCAATCATGTCAAACCAGATCTGGTATCATGTAGATGTAAATTCTGCGTTTCTGAGCTGGACTGCCGCCTGTGAAGTTCTTATAAACGGAAGTGATCGGGATCTGCGCCGGATTGCGGCCGTCATTGGAGGCAGCGAGAAAGAGCGCCACGGCATTGTGCTGGCCAAGTCTGATCAGGCCAAGGCCTTTGGAATTAGGACAGGTGAGTCATTGGTGGAGGCAAGGAGCAGATGTCCCGGTCTGATCGTCGTTCCTCCGGATTATGAATTATATGTAAACTGCTCCAGAGCTCTGATCCGTCTTTTGGAAGCTTACTGTCCCCATGTGCACCAGTATAGTATAGACGAAGCCTTTTGTTCTATGGAAGGGACTGAAACTCTGTGGGGAAGTCCGGTAGTGTTTGCCCGGCAGCTTAAGGAGGAAATCTACAAGACCTTGGGCTTTACCGTAAATATCGGAGTATCGGATCAGAAGCTTCTGGCAAAAATGGCCTCAGAGTTTAAGAAACCGGACAGGGTTCACACCCTGTTTCAGAAGGAAATTCGAGAGAAGCTGTGGCCGCTGCCTGTACATCAGCTTTTTTGGGTAGGCCGGGCCACAGCCGCCCGGCTGAAAAATCTGGGAATCCGTACCATTGGAGAACTGGCTAACACAGATCTGGAGATCCTGAAAGCTCATTTAAAAAAGCAGGGAGAATATATATGGCACTATGCGAATGGCCGGGATCTATCTCCCTTTTTACAGGAGCTTTCGGAGAATAAAGGCTACGGCAATTCCATGACAATTCCCTTTGATGTAAGAGATATGTCTATAGCCAGGCAGGCACTTCTCTCTCTTACGGAAACGGCCGGCGCCAGACTCCGAGCGGATGGCAGGAAAGCCTCCTGCATAAGTGTTTCCATCACAGACAGCGGGTTTTGCCGCTGCTCCAGGCAGAAAACCCTCTACCAGGCAACGGATGTCACTGCGGAGCTATACCAGCAGGCCTGCGGTGTATTGGAAGCGCTGTGGGACGGCTCTCCGATACGCCAGATGGGTGTTCATACCAGCTGCCCAGTCAGCTATGCCCCTTACCAGTATCACCTGTTCCCCGCAGATAAGGAGGAAGCGTATGGGAGGCTGGACGCGGCTGCAGACGCGATTCGGAACAAATACGGAGAGGATGCCCTGATGCGGGCTGTATTTTTAAAAAATCCTCTTCCTCATATGGCCGGAGGAATCGACAAGGCGAAGCGTACCGGCGTGACTAAGGCTTTGGGCCATCCTTAACGCTCCGATTGAAACCAATTTCCTTTTCAATCAAATCCATTTGTGATATAATACATGAGGTAAATTTGAAAAACTATAGTTTTAAGGGAGATCTACGTGAATCAGTTACTTATATCATATGAGGAAGCACAAAAAAAAGCGCCGAAGGAGGAACCGGACAGGCAGCTCTTTTTTATGGAGCGGTGCCGCGAACTGCTGGAGGAATTAAAGAAAGCCTACGGCCGGGAGGTTATGACCTTCCATATTGAGACCTTCGGCTGCCAGATGAATGCAAGGGACTCTGAAAAGCTGATGGGCATACTGGAGCAGATGGGGTACAGGGAGGAAAGCTCCGAGGATGCCGACTTTGTTCTTTATAATACCTGTACGGTACGGGAAAATGCCAACCTTCGGGTATATGGCCGTCTGGGTCAGCTGGGGGCGTATAAGAGGAAGCGCCCGGAGATGATGATTGCGCTCTGCGGCTGCATGATGCAGGAGAAGGAGGTGGTGGAGAAGATTAAAAAGAGCTACCGTCAGGTAGATCTGATCTTCGGAACCCATAACATATTCAAGCTGGCTGAGCTGGTTTATACCTGTCTGGAGGAGCGCAGGAAGGAGGCGAAAGCCAGAGCGGCGCAAAAAGGCTTTAAGGGCCACATGGTGGTGGATGTATGGGAGGATACCAGCCAGATTGTGGAGGATTTGCCTGTGGAGCGCAAGTACCCCTTTAAATCCGGCGTTAATATAATGTTTGGCTGCAACAACTTTTGCAGCTACTGCATCGTACCCTATGTACGGGGGAGGGAGCGTTCCAGAAAGCCGGAGGAGATTCTTAAGGAGGTAAGAAAGCTGGCTGCGGACGGAGTGGTAGAGATTATGCTGCTGGGTCAGAATGTGAACTCCTACGGAAAGAACCTGGATACGCCTATGACCTTCGCAAGGCTGCTTGAGGAGGTGGAGCAAATAGATGGCATTGAGCGGATTCGTTTTATGACCTCCCATCCCAAGGATTTATCACAGGATCTGATCAATGTAATTGCAAGGTCAAAGAAAATCTGCCGCCATCTCCACCTTCCCCTGCAGTCGGGAAGCACGAGAGTTTTAAAGGCGATGAACCGGCACTATACAAAGGAGCAGTTTCTGGAGCTTGCAGCCAGAATCAAGGAGGCAGTGCCGGAAATTTCCCTTACTACAGACCTCATCGTAGGCTTTCCCGGTGAGACAGAGGAGGACTTTGAAGAAACCATGGATGTGGTGCGTAAGGTAGGCTTTGACAGTGCCTTTACCTTTATCTACTCCAAGCGCACCGGAACGCCGGCGGCCGCTATGGAGAATCAGATCCCGGAGGAGACGGTAAAGAGCCGCTTTGACCGTCTGTTAAAGGAGGTTCAGGACATAGCGGCGCAGCTTAGCGGACGGGATGCCGGCACGATTCAGGAGGTGCTGGTAGAGGAGGTTAACGGACACTCTCAGACGCTTATGACAGGCCGTTTATCCAATAATGCCATCGTACATTTTCCCGGGGATTCTTCCATGATTGGAAAGCTGATTAAGGTTTATCTGGAGGAGAGCAGGGGCTTTTACTATATGGGGAAAATTGCGGAGCAGGCAGAATAGTCTCTGCTTCGGCATACAAGAGAAGAGAGGTTAATATTTTGGCAAAGACACAGCAGCTGTCTCCTATGATGCAGCAATATATGGAAACCAAAAAGGAATACCCGGATTGTATTTTGTTTTACCGCCTGGGAGATTTCTATGAAATGTTCTTTGAGGATGCTCTGACTGCTTCCAAGGCCCTGGACATCACTCTTACAGGGAGGGACTGCGGGCTTGAGGAAAGAGCGCCTATGTGCGGAGTGCCCTATCATGCGGTGGATTCCTACCTGTATAAGCTGGTGCAGCAGGGGTACAAGGTAGCGATTGCAGAGCAGATGGAGGAGCCAGGCCAGGCCAAGGGGCTTGTAAAACGGGAGGTCATACGGGTAGTGACGCCCGGAACCATTACCAGCTCCCAGGCCCTTGATGAGACAAAGAATAATTATCTCATGGGCATTGTTTATTTGGATGGAGTCTACGGAATTGCTGCCTCAGATATAAGCACCGGTGATTTTGTGGTTACGGAGGTAGACTCAGATCGAGAGCTTTTTGACGAGATCAATAAGTTCTCTCCTTCGGAGATTATATGCAATCATGCATTCTACATGTCCGGTGTGGATGCGGAGGAGCTGAAAAACCGTTATCATGCGGTTGTGTCTGCTTTGGACCCCCGCTTTTTCGGGGATGAGTCCTGCCGGAAGGCGCTCAGAGAGCATTTTCATGTGGGAGCCTTAAGCGGACTGGGATTAGAGGATTATGGAACGGGTATCATAGCAGCAGGTGCGGTGATGCAGTATATTTACGAAACTCAGAAAAGCACACTGGAACATATTACTACAATTACGCCTTATTCCACAGGCCAGTATATGGTTATTGACACCTCCACCCGGAGGAATCTGGAGCTGGTAGAGACTATGCGGGAGAAACAGAAGCGGGGAACCTTGTTGTGGGTTCTGGATAAGACAAAGACCGCTATGGGGGCGAGGCTTTTAAGAACCTATATTGAGCAGCCCTTGATTTATAAGGAGGAGATTATCAGACGGCAGGCAGCAGTGGAAGAGCTGAATATGAACTATATTTCCAGAGAGGAAATCTGCGAATATTTAAACCCTATTTACGATCTGGAACGCCTTATGGGGCGTATTAGCTATAAAACTGCCAATCCCAGGGATCTCATCGCATTTAAAAATTCCCTGGAAATGCTTCCCCATATAAAGGGGATTCTGGGAGAGTTTAGCAGTGCGCTTTTAAAGGAGCTTGAGGCAGAGATGGATCCCCTGGAGGATATGTGCCGGCTGATTGACGAAGCCATACTGGAGGAACCGCCAATTACAATCCGGGAGGGCGGCATGATTAAGGATGGCTATAATGAGGAGGCGGATCGCCTGCGCCATGCCAAGACAGAGGGTAAGACCTGGCTTGGAGAGCTGGAGTCCAGAGAAAGGGAGAAAACGGGAATTAAGACATTAAAGGTGAAATTCAATAAGGTGTTCGGCTACTATTTCGAGGTAACTAATTCCTTTAAGAATCAGGTTCCAGCTTACTTTATCCGCAAGCAGACGCTGACCAACGCGGAGCGGTATACCACGGATGAGCTTAAGGATTTGGAGGATATTATCATGGGCGCCGAGGATCGTCTGGTGTCTCTTGAGTATGAGCTGTTCTGTCAGGTGCGGGACAGCATCGCCTCCCAGGTGCTGCGAATCCAGAGGACAGCCAAGGCTGTGGCTGGCGGGGGTGTGTTCTGTTCCCTGTCCGGGGTTGCCACCCGCCGCAATTATGTAAAGCCCCAGATCAATGAAAAGGGCGTCATACAGATTAAGAACGGCCGCCATCCTGTGGTGGAGCAGATGATGCGGGACGACCTGTTTGTAGCCAATGATACATTTCTGGACAATGGAAAAAACCGCCTTTCTGTTATCACAGGGCCCAATATGGCTGGGAAATCCACCTATATGCGCCAGGTAGCGCTGATTGTGCTTATGGCCCAGCTGGGCAGCTTTGTGCCGGCCCAGGAGGCGGATATTGGTATCTGTGACCGAATCTTCACCCGGGTGGGGGCCTCTGACGATCTGGCCAGCGGCCAGAGCACCTTTATGGTGGAGATGACGGAGGTGGCCAATATTTTGAGAAATGCCACTAAAAACAGCCTTCTGGTGCTGGATGAAATCGGAAGGGGAACAAGTACCTTTGACGGCCTGTCCATTGCCTGGTCTGTGATTGAGTATATAAGCAGCCCCAGGCTTCTGGGAGCGAAAACGCTCTTTGCTACCCATTATCATGAGCTGACAGAACTGGAGGGCTCCATTGCAGGGGTGAAAAATTATTGTATCGCAGTGAAGGAGCAGGGGGATGATATTGTATTTCTGCGAAAGATCGTACGGGGCGGGGCAGACAAAAGCTACGGTATCCAGGTAGCCAAGCTGGCAGGGGTGCCGGATACGGTCATTGCCAGGGCCAAGGAGATTGCTCAGGAACTGAGCAATGCGGATATTACGGCCAGAGCCAGGGAGATTGCGGAGATCAGCTCCTCTGTTACCCCGCATAAGGCAGTGCCTAAGCCCGACGAGGTGGATATGCAGCAGCTTACCTTTTTTGATACGGTGAAGGATGATGATATTATCCGGGAGCTGGATGAGCTGGAGCTGTCTACCATGACGCCGCTTGACGCTATGAATACCCTGTACCGCCTTCAGACAAGGCTTAAGAACCGGTGGAAGGAGAATCAATAATTCATGAATTTTTATATATTGACCTTGTTTGCCGATATGGTTCTGGGAGGTCTTAGAACCAGCATAACAGGAAGGGCCATAGAGAAGGGGATCATCTCAGTCAATGCCATTGATATTCGGAATTATTCCACAGATAAGCACAGGCATGTGGATGATGCCCCTTACGGCGGAGGTGCAGGCATGGTGATAGAGCCGGGGCCTGTGTGCGCTGCCTACGAGGATTTGTGCGGGAAGCTGAAAAAAAAGCCCAGGGTTATTTACATGACGCCTCAGGGTAAAGTGTTTAATCAGTCTATTGCTGAGGAGCTTGCCAGGGAAGATGAGTTGGTATTTCTCTGCGGCCATTATGAGGGCATTGATGAGCGGGCCTTAGAGATGATTGTAACGGATTACCTCTCAGTGGGAGATTATATCCTGACAGGAGGGGAGCTTCCGGCTATGATGATGATTGACTGTATTTCCCGGCTGGTTCCCGGAGTTTTGAACAACCATGAGTCGGCCCAGGAGGAGTCCTTTCATGACAATCTTTTGGAATATCCTCAGTATACAAGGCCGGAAGTGTTCAGAGGACGCTCGGTGCCTGAGGTGCTTTTAAGCGGGCATCACAAGAAAATAGAGGAATGGCGCAGGCAGCAGTCGATAAAGAGGACGCTGGAGCGCAGGCCGGATCTGCTGGAGGATGCAAGGCTTACCTTAAAGGAGGCAACATATCTGGAAGCGCTTCTGGAGGGCGTTGGAGACTTAAAGGAGCTGGAGGAAGCGGTGGAGCTGTATGTCCGGGAGCTGGATGCAGGAGCGGCAGAGCCCAAGCTTAAGCGGAAGGCCATGTCTATGATTAAGAAACTTTTGTCAACCAAGGAATGTACCATAAAGGAAATAAAAAGCTTTTACAAGATTTGCAGGCTTCGGACCAATATTCTGAAGGAATAGTAGCCTGAGCATTAAAAATACCATATTAAGAGGCTATATCGTTGACAGACCATGGATTATATAGTAAAATTTCATGAAACTATGCAGATAAAGCAGAGTGAATTATAAGTAAGAAACAGGAGTGATATGTTTGGATCTATCTGGTGACACGATCACCATACGCTTAATTGTTATTCTGATTTTATTGGGGTTATCCGCCTTCTTTTCATCCTCGGAGACAGCTTTGACAACAGTGAATAAAATCCGCATACGGAATCTGGCGGAATCCGGTAATAAATCGGCCCAATGGGTGCTGAAGCTTTCTGCTAACCAAGGGAAAATGCTCAGCGCCATCCTGATTGGCAACAATGTAGTCAATCTGTCTGCCTCCTCCATGCTGACCGTCCTGGCTACAGAGGTGTTCGGTAGCAGGGCTGCCGGAGCGGCAACTGGTATCCTGACGCTTCTGATACTGATATTCGGAGAGATAACGCCAAAAACGGTAGCTACTCTGGAAGCAGAGAAGAATGCCCTTCGTTTTGCCCGGGTGATTTATATGATCATGGTAGCGCTGACTCCGGTTATTTATTTGGTAAACCGCATGTCCTCAGGAGTCCTGTGGCTCTTGAAGGTGGATCCTGGAAAAGCAGGGGACGATATGACTGAGGACGAGCTGCGGACCATTGTACAGGTGGGCCATGAAAAGGGCGTCATAGAATCAGAAGAAAAGCAGATGATTAACAATGTGTTCGATTTGGGCGATTCTGTGGCTAAGGATATTATGATTCCCAGGATCGATATGGTTTTTATCAATATAGAGGCAGGCTTTGAGGAGCTGTTAGAGGTGTTTCGCAGGGAACGGTATACTCGTCTGCCTGTCTATGAGCACACAACGGATAATGTAGTGGGAATTATAAATATTAAAGATATGCTTTTGATTGAGGACAGACAGCGCTTTTCCATCCGGGCTCACCTGCGCCGGCCGCTCTACACCTTTGAGTCTAAAAAATTGTCGGAGCTGATGGTGGAGATGCGCAAAACCTCTAACAATATCGTAATCGTCCTGGACGAGTACGGGGCAACTGCAGGCCTTATTACCCTGGAGGATATTTTGGAGGAAATTGTGGGCGATATAAGGGATGAGTACGACGAGGATGAGGAGGACGAGCTCATTCAGGTTCAGGAGGGAGAGTATCTGGCGGAAGGTTCCATGAAGCTGGATGACTTAAATGACAGCTTGGGCCTAAGGCTTATCTCGGAGGATTACGATTCTGTGGGAGGATTGGTAATTGAAAGACTGGATCATCTTCCTTCCCAGGGGGAAGAGGTGGAGTGCGGCGGAATCCGGCTGGTGGTGGAGCATGTGGAGAAGAACCGGATCGATAAGATACGGATTTATCTGCCGGTAGCCGGGAATGGGGAGAATTCCTGATAAATCGCTTGCATTTCAGGACAAATTGTGATAAAATCAGACGTTGTGAAAAGAAATAGATGGTCCTCTGTTACTAAGATGCAGCGAACCTGAGGGACTGCAAAGAGTATTAAGAACATCCAATAGATGAAGGAGGTTCACACGATGAACGAAATAATCAAGAACATTGAAGCCGCACAGCTGAAGGAAACGGTTCCAAGCTTTAGGGTTGGCGATACCGTTAAGGTATACAACAAGATTAAAGAGGGAAACCGCGAGAGAATCCAGATTTTTGAGGGAACGGTTATTAAAAGACAGAATGGCGGAGCAAGAGAGACCTTTACTGTGAGAAAGAATTCCAATGGCATCGGCGTTGAGAAGACCTGGCCATTACACTCGCCAAGTGTTGATAATGTGGAAGTGATCCGCAGAGGTAAAGTAAGACGTGCAAAGCTGAACTATTTAAGAGACAGAGTAGGCAAGGCGGCAAAGGTAAAAGAATTAGTTAAATAAACGGATGGTAAAGTAAGAATAGAGTTTGCGAACGCAAACTCTATTTTGCACTATGGAAGCCTGGGGGCAAATGGAATTGCCTGCGCAGGGCCTTTGGTTTTAGAAAGGCGGAAGGGATTCATGGAATTTTATGTGAACGAGGACACAGCATGGCTGCGCCGGAGTGTGCGGTGGGCGGTTCATATTGTTGTAGTGATAGCCTGCGCCTGGTTTTTGGTGTATGGCTTCTGCACTCAGGTGCCGGTGACTGGCAATTCTATGCAGCCGGTGCTGGATGCGGATGATGTGGTGCTGGTGAACCGTCTGGCTTATGATTTGGGAAAGCCGGAACGGTTTGATATCGTAGTCTTTGAGCGGGAGGATCAGAAGAAAAATGTAAAACGGATTATTGGGCTGCCGGGAGAGACG
>OBKG01000306.1_pt1 | contig 24715 bp, 28 predicted proteins | sample 1519741 | NCBI WGS metagenome assembly OBKG01 (sample SAMN00265072, study PRJEB22529) | human gut metagenome
GAGTCAGTCCGTCACCGATGCCAATGGTCAGATTTCCGTTCAGCGAAATCAGCCCGATCCCTGTGATACAGATCAGTGCGGCCAGGAAATTTTGTTTTGTAGGCTTTTTCTTCTGCCATATCCATGTGACGAAAGGTACTGCCACACAGTAAATAGCTGTTAAAAATGCATTCTTTCCGGGCGTCGTGTGATACAGTCCTTCTGTCTGGAACCAGTAAGCCCAAAACCAGAATCCTCCCAGCACAAATCCTGTCTTAAAGTAACTTTTATCTATCTTTCCGAGTTTCTTATGAAAAAAGATACACAAAAGCAATGCCCCCGCTAAAAATCTTATCCCCAGCAGAAAATTTTCCGGAACATTGGCAATGGTATTTTTCATAATAAAAAAGGAACTGCCCCATATCAGTGCAGAACCGAACAACGCTGCCTTGCCGAGAATCGTTTTATTTTTATGATTCATACAACCCCCTCATCCTTCTGTACTGTTTTTCCGTTAAGTATAATGATACCATTTATCAGCGTATTGCCGCAACTGCTTTTCATTCGAACTTTTGTTCTTTTCCTCCTTGCTTTTCGTATGACGCTGTGCTAGAATAAAAGAACAAACATTCGATATCGTGAGGTGAATTATGGAAACTTTCAGCCCTTCCCTGTCATTGCAGGAGAAGTTAACAATTCTTGCAGATGCAGCCAAGTACGACGTAGCCTGCACGTCCAGCGGAGCCGACCGCAGAGGTGAAAAGGGAAAACTGGGCAACGGAGTGGCCGCAGGCATCTGCCACAGCTTTGCATCCGACGGCCGCTGTGTCTCCCTTTTAAAGATACTTCAGAGTAATGAATGTATCTACGACTGCAAGTACTGCTTAAACCGCTCATCCAACGACCGGGTGCGCACCACGTTTACCCCTGAGGAAGTCTGCCGCTTAGTCATAGAGTTTTACCGCCGCAACTACATCGAAGGGCTGTTTTTAAGCTCCGGTGTGGTAAAGAGCCCTTCCTATACGATGGAGCTCATGTGCCGGACACTGTCTATGTTAAGAAACCAGTATCATTTCAACGGCTACATCCATGTGAAAGCCATCCCCGGTGCGCCGGAAGAACTGCTGGAAACCCTCGGGTATCTCGCGGACCGCGTCAGCATTAATCTGGAACTGCCCACGCCGGAAGGATTAAAAGATCTGGCTCCTCACAAGACACAGAAAACGATCTTAAAGCCCATGGAGCAGATCCGCTCCGGCATCGCAGACCATCGTCTGTCCATCGGCAAGGACCCTATGATGGAACGCTTTGGCGGCAACCGCAATTTAAAGCACACGATCTTCGACGATGTCCGGTCCGGCCGCATCGAGGAGCACAGACAGCTGGCATCGAACTCTTTCCTGCCGCCCGGTGGGGACAAGCCCGCACCGTTTGTCCCCGCCGGGCAGAGCACTCAGATGATTGTCGGAGCCACCGCAGAGAATGACCTTCAGCTCCTTTCCGTTACCCAGCAGCTGTACCAGAAGTTTGATCTGAAACGTGTCTTCTTCTCAGCCTATGTCCCGCTCAATGAAGATTCCCGCCTTCCCTCCCTGGATACGGCGCCTCCGCTTCTCAGGGAACACCGGCTGTATCAGGCCGACTGGCTGTTAAGGTTTTACGGCTTTCACGCAGAGGAACTGCTGAGTACTGACAGGCCCAACTTCAATATCATGCTGGACCCCAAGTGCGACTGGGCACTGCGGCATCTGGAGCTTTTCCCTGTGGAGATCAACCGTGCAGGCTACGCGGAACTTTTAAGGGTTCCCGGCATCGGGACCAAATCCGCCTACCGTATTGTCAAGAGCCGCAGACAGCGCTCCCTGACATTTGAAAATCTAAAAAAGATCGGTGTCGTCCTGAAACGGGCAAAATACTTTATCACCTGTAACGGAAAGATGATGTTTCATATCCCAATCGAGGAGAACTTCATCACCCGCCAGCTGATCGGAGAGGATTACAAAAAGTCCTGGGAGATCGACCATCCCCAGACATATGAACAGCTGTCCCTGTTTGACGATCAGAATTTTTCATCGAGCCCCTCAGCCGAGGACACCTGTAAGTCTCTGAGCGGCCAGATATAAGTCCAGAGGCCTCTTCAGAGCCGGCTGATTTTAATGGAGAAAAATATATGATAATTTTTACCTGCAAAGATACTTTTGAAGATATGATGTCCTGTATATACACTGCCTGGGCATCCCGCTTAGGCCACAAAAATATCCGCCTCAAAACCGAACCCATAGGGAATCTCGAACTGTTCTGTGATTACCGTCATGTAGATCACGATCCCAATCAGACCGCCAGTGTCATCCGTTCCATACAAAAAAAGATTTCTTTTCGCGCTTACCAGATGGTATACCGCGCTGCCATGTCTTTTCAGGAAGAAAAACTGGATATAATCTACCGGTTCCTGATCTATGGTTTTCACTATGGGCCTTCCGTTGTAAATATGCTGCAGGAGCCTGCTGTAATGAATCTGTTTGAACTGGACCGGAAAGTCCTAAATGAAGCCCATCTGTTCCGGGAATTTCTGCGTTTTTCCGAAATAGACCATGTTCTTATCTCCCATATTGAACCCAAGTGTGATGTCCTGACCATCCTGGCTCCCCAGTTTACGGACCGCATGCCCTCCGAAAACTGGATGATTATCGACGATAACCGATGGACTGCCGTCGTCCATCCCTGTGATCAGGACTACTATATGACCACCCTCTCAGAGGATGAGTTAAACCGACTGAAGACCTCTGAAATTTCGGATATTTACACAGACCTCTGGAAAGTATTTTTCGAGACTATCGGCGTAGAAGCCAGAAAAAATCCCCGCTGTCAGAGAACCATGATGCCACTCTGGTACCGCAAACACATGACAGAGTTCCTGTAATCTATTTTATTTCTTGACTCTCACGCGGCGTGATAGGCTATTCTATATTTACCAGGAGGAGACCAGGATGAAAACAGTAAGAGAAGTAAGCAGATTAACCGGTGTCAGTGTACGCACTTTCGACTATTATGACGAGATCGGACTTTTATGTCCCGACCGTGTCACAGAGGCTGGCTACGGGCTGTACGTCACCCGGGCACTGGAACGCCTTCAGAATATTTTACTGTTCCGGGAACTTGAATTCTCTTTAAAAGACATCAGAGAGATCCTGGACCGTTCGGATTTTGACCGACAAAAAGCATTAGATCAGCAGATATAGCTTTTGAGGATCAAAAAGGACCGGCTGGAACATCTGATCGACTTCGCTCTTGTAATTCAAATGTTAGGAGTGAAATCATTGAATTATCAGACATTGAACGAAGAAACGCTGGAAAGCTATAAATCCGAGGCCAGAAAAAGCTGGGGCGGTACCGATGCTTTCTACGAAGATGAACAAAAGACACAGGATTATACAGAGGAGGACCGGAAGGTCATGAATACAAAGTTTATGGCAAACTTTGCGGAATTCGGCCGTCTCATAAACAAAGATCCGACCTCCGAACCTGTGATGACAGAATGAAAAAGTCTATAGACCGTGCCGGCGGAGAAGGAACCGCCAAATTTGTTTCCAAAGCAATCCTCATCTACTGCCAGACGCATTCATAAGCTTAAGAAAGGAGAAAAACCATTGTGGTTCCTCTCCTTCCTGCTATACTTTAGTGATGGAATAAACGGATTTTCGTAAAACACATCACCATATTATATTTATTGCATGTTGCAATGACATGGTCGTCTCTGATAGAGCCACCCGGCTCAGCCACATAAGAAACGCCGCTTTTGTGTGCCCGTTCGATATTATCGCCAAACGGGAAAAATGCATCTGATCCAAGTGCCACACCCGTCATCTGATCCAGCCATTCACGCTTTTCTTCTCTTGTGAACACTTCCGGTTTTACTTTAAAAATAGTTTCCCATGCTCCGTCGGCCAGAACATCCATATAGTCGTCCCCGATATACAGGTCAATGGCATTGTCACGGTCCGCACGGCGGATGCCGTCCACGAACTCAAGTCCCATGACTTTCGGAGCCTGGCGCAGATACCAGTTGTCGGCTTTCTGTCCTGCCAGACGGGTACAGTGAATTCTGGACTGCTGTCCCGCACCGATGCCGATCGCCTGTCCGTCCTTTGCGTAGCATACTGAATTAGACTGGGTATACTTTAATGTAATCATTGCAATCGCCAGATCGATTTTGGCAGAATCAGGCAGTTCCTTATTCTCCGTCACGATATCGTTAAAGAAATCCTTATCAATGTTCAGTTCATTTCTGCCCTGTTCAAAGGTAACACCAAACACTTCTTTGCGCTCTACCGGAGCCGGCACATAATCCGGATCGATCTCGATCACATTGTAGTTTCCCTTTTTCTTTTCTTTTAAAATTTCAAGTGCGTCTGCGTCGTATCCCGGAGCAATCACTCCGTCAGACACCTCTCTTTTTATAATCTTGGCCGTTGCCGCATCACACACATCGGAAAGTGAAATGAAATCTCCAAAAGAAGACATGCGGTCGGCACCTCTCGCCCTGGCATACGCATTGGCAAGAGGAGTAAATTCCATATCCATGTCATCTACCCAGTAAATCTTCTTTTCCACATCGGTCATCGGAAGACCTACCGCCGCGCCAGCGGGAGAAACGTGTTTAAAGGAAGCTGCCGCCGGAAGACCGGTCGCCTTTTTCAGTTCCTTCACCAGCTGCCAGCCGTTTAATGCATCAAGGAAATTAATATATCCCGGTTTACCGCTTAACACTTTGATCGGCAGTTCACCGTCTTCCATGTAAATTCTTGACGGCTTCTGGTTTGGATTGCATCCGTATTTTAACTCTAATTCCTTCATGGTCTCCTCCTATTGATTCTTGTTCACGATCCTTGTTTCATATTCTCCTGTTTTGATATCGATATAACGCACAAACAGAGATACTTTGTTGTCCTCATTCAGACTTTCCCATACACGGTTTGTAAACGCATCAATATCATCGTCTAAAACGATTAATTTAGGCTCTCCCTCAAAACTTGGAAGCGGATCTCCGTCCTGCATATAGGTGTGGATAAAATGTCCCTCTCCGCTTACCGGATTCTCATAGGCAAATGTATAGCGGTTGCATGCATCCGGATTGCCGTTATTACTCTTTAAAATAGACATTGCATAGTTGTAGGTTCCGTTTTCCACATGCATAATGCCTGAAATACGCGGAGTATAATTCGGTGCATCCGGCTCAAACTCTCTCGTCCTCAATGCCTGTTCAAATGTCTGCTGTTTATCCATGAGTTCGTAGATTGTATCCGTCTGGTCTCCGTTGGTCACTATCGTCTTATTTCCAAGTACCTTAACCGGAGCATAGATGATAAGGCTCGGGTCACTCAGTTTTGATGGATCAAAAGCCTGTGTCCGGATGCCTTTTCCATCCTCGATAAACACACGGTTTCTGCTGTTCCCGCTTCTTCCCATGATAAAATATGCAGTCACTGCATAGGCCCCGTTTGGTGATTTTCCGATCACAATTCCTCTTCCAGGATATGAATTCCCTTTTAACTCGTTTTCTAATGACAACATCTTCATTGCCTTGCATCCTCCTTTTGTATCTGTGTGCAGCTTTGCGGAGAGGTTTTTATTCCATACGAAAGGTTCGCAGACCTTTTCAATGTAATAAAAGAGGCCGCCTGGGCATACTGAATAAAAGTTGCCCAGGCGGCCGGCATTTCTGCTGCCGTGCTCCCCGTGGTTTCTCCACTATCCGCCAGTCGCACAGCTTTCAAAATAAATATACACTATGATCTGTCATTTTTCAAGTCAAAATACTCAGTCCTGACAGCTAAAACATCTGAATCATCAGTTCTGCAGCCGCAGTATTGGTGACTGCCGGTACCTTGTGCACATCACAGACACGAAGCAGTGCAGACACGTCAGGCTCATGAGGCTGTGCGGTCAGTGGGTCCCGGAAAAAAACGACCAGTCCGATCTTTCCCTCTGCAATCCTGCCTCCCAGCTGCTGGTCTCCGCCGTACGGTCCTGAAAGATATTTCTTCACCGGAAGTCCTGTGGCTTCCTCTACCCGTTTTCCGGTTGTGCCGGTTGCGACCAAGTCATATTTTGCTAATGTCTCTTTATACTTCTTTGCAAATTCCACCATCTCGTCTTTTTTCTTGTCATGTGCGATCAATGCAATTATCATATCTTTATCCTCCTGATGTTTAATGACTGTAAGGCTAATCTACACTAAAGCAGCCATTTTTACAAGAGGAATATCTTTAGATCACCGTAATTTTGCAGGAAGCCTTTTTTCCGTTTCCTGTTCTTCCGGAGATAACCGCTGTCCCTACCCTTTTGGCCGTCACTTTGCCTGACGAACTGACGGATGCCACAGACGAACTGGAACTGGACCACTTAACTGCCGGATATGAGTTCTCAGGTTCTATGTAACTTTTCAGTATACAGGACGAACCTTTCTTCAGCGACAGAGACTTTTTGCTCAGTTTAATACTCTTTGCCGGAATACTGCTGATCAGGAAGTTTATATCCACATTTCCGTTAATGCCATTTACCGTACCTTTATTCGTACACTGCCACATAACATAGCTTCCGGAATAAGTACATAAACTATTATATTGTGCAATCCATCTGGGATACTTTTGAAATATCTTGTCTGTCAATTTCTTTTCAAACCAACTTTTATTTGCATATATCCCTACATTGCTATAACCGCTCGCCTTCAATCTTCCGGTGAAAGTCTCTGTAATCTGTGCCAATTTGGAATTTGAAAGCTTTGATAAAGAATCCTGGCCTTTTCTACTGTATTTGCATAGGAATAAAGGTAAACTCCATAGGGGATACCCAGACGCTCACATTCTGATACATTCCGCAGCCATTGATTATCGTCTTGGTCTGTTTGATTCATTCCGTAGCCACACCGGATAATAGCAAAATCAATACCTGATGCTTTCACCCTCTCCCAGTCAATCGTCCCCTGATATTGACTGACATCTATCCCCTTCTTCACTGCTCCCGGAATCGGATTTCCCAGATCATTGACAAACATGCCGTTGACTTTATTCCAGGCATTTGAATATGTTTTTGAAGATCTGCTGAAAGACTGTCCGGAATATATCGGTATACCGTTTTTATAACGCCAGCTGTTCTCTTCTCCTTGTTCCTTCTTCTGCTTAGTTTCTGACTGATTACCATTTACGAATACCTGCAGTGTGGCCGACATCAAACTGACAGCCATAAACACCGCAAAAACTTTTCTTCATCATTTGCCCCTTTCAATAATCCTACATTTGTAGGATTATCATATCACAAGTTGTCTCAGTTGACTATATATTTTCATTCTCCTGTGATAAATTAAGAAAAACAAACGACAAAGGATGGGGTTTATATGAATCGTTTAAAAGGAAACAAAAGAGGCTTTACTTTAGTTGAATTAATCGTCATGCTGGTTATTCTGGCGATCCTGATCGCGTTGTTAGTGCCGACTCTGACCGGGTACATAGACAGAGCTAATATTCTAAGGGTCCCGGATGGAGCCATGAACAAGGCACCACCATAGATACAGTATTTATATATAAGTCCAGACAGCCTTATAATTATCTATCAGTATAAACCAAAAAACTACACCTATCAAAGACTCGATAATACCGTCACTTTCGAATAAATGCTTAAAAAAAGATCCCATAGGGCAATGTCATTAAGTTAATTTTATAATGATTAAAAAAATGAAGATATTTGTAGTTATAATCTACGGATATCTTCATTATAATCTGACATAATATATTCCTCCTTGCAATCAAGATATTTCTTAATTACAAGGGCCGCTTTCGCTACATCTTTATAGAATAAGCAGTGAAAGCGGCCACACATTCGAATCATTATGTCAACCATTTTTTACAAAACAAAAAGACTCCTATACCATTTCTGATATAGGAATCTTAATACATCATCTTAACTTAATGACATTGCCTGCTCAGGATCTTTTTTATTGCTTCATATTCCTATCTTTTTACTGATTTTATTGGACTGTAACTGCTGTAATACTTCGTTTTTCCAACTGTTTTATATGAACGTATTTTAAAATAGTAACGTCTGCCTCTCTTCAGCCCTTTTTTAGTAAAACTGAATGTTTTAGCCGATGTGGTTTTAATCCTCTTGTAACCGGAAGATTTCTTTTTTGACATATAAATCTGATATTTTGTAGTCCCGCTGACCTTAGACCAGGTAATCTTAATACTTTTCTTTCCGGATTTTTTTAGCTTTATAATCTTGTTTGTCTTGGGCCGGACAGTAACTTTGCAGACTGCTTTTTTCCCGTTGGATGTCTTCGCTGTGATCGTTGCTTTCCCCACGCCCTTTGCAGTAATTTTTCCCGCGGAAGAGACAGCTGCCACTTTTTTATTGGAACTGGTCCATGTCACAGTTTTATTGGAAGCATTGGATGGCGCGATTGATTTCTTCAATGTATAGGAAGAACCGTTTATGAGCTTCAGGCTTGTCTTATTCAGCTTCACCGAGGAGACAGCCGCCGTTTGCAGTGCATTGACGTTCCATGAGCCTATTTTAAAATTCAGATCTGCATTTGTACCGATTCCACTGACCTTTCCTGAATCTGTACTCTGCCACATATGATAATTTCCAGTATAATCACAGCGGTAATTATACTGTGCAACCCATCTTGGATATTTATCAAATACACTGCTTGTCAGCCGTGAAGTAAACCAGTATTTATTTGCATAAACACCGACATTCTTATAACCTGCACTGCCCAGTGTCTTTATAAAAGTATCGGCAATTTCTCCAAGTTTCTGATTTGACAATCCTCCCTGAAATTTCTCATCTTCCATATCATAATAAATCGGATAGGAAAGCTTCTTACCCTTGACCAGACGTATCACATGTTCTGCTTCGCTTTTTGCTTTCGTCGTATTAGTTGCATACGAATATATGTAAACTCCATAAGGCATCCCAATTCTCTCACATTCAGATGAATTATATGCCCATGTGGGATCGTCCTGGCTCTTTAAATTTTCACCATATCCAACTCTTATAATCGCATAGTCAATTCCGTCTGCTTTGACTTTATTCCAGTCAATTTTGCCGTTCCATTTGCTCACATCAATTCCCTTTGCAGTGGCATTTGGAATTGGATCTCCCAAAGAATTCAAAAACACTCCGTTTACATTTTTCCATGCATTTGAAACTGCTCTGGCTCCTCTGGCTGATATGGATGGACCTATTGGCTCCTGCTGTTTTACCGGTTTTCCATCTTTGAACCGCCAACTGTTGGCCGGATCATTTTCTTCCGCACTTTTTTCTTCTGCAAAAACAGAGGCACAGCTGACGGAAAAAATTCCAGCAGCCAATACGATTACTGAAACAAATACTGCAAGTTTATTCTTTATCCCCTTTACTCTCACTTGTCTTCTCCTTTTCACTTTATCAGTAGTATAACATTATTCCCCTCATTTTCAAAGCCCGATTACAAAGGAAATTTTTCCATCTGTATTCGTGTAACACAAGGTCGTAGAACTTTCCTATGAAATGAAAAAACCGCATCAGGATTTTTCCCATGCGGCTTTCTCTCTTACACTGATCAGACACATCCCATCCGGGACATCTCTCTCTTTAATCTTTTAATAATCTTCTTTTCCAATCTGGATATGTAAGACTGGGAGATTCCCATTAAATCGGCAACCTCTTTCTGTGTTTTCTCCTCCCCGTCCTTCTGGTTAATGCCGAATCTCAGCTCAATGATATTTCTCTCCCGGTCAGAGAGGATTTTCATGGCATTCAGCAAAAGCTTCCTGTCCACCTCATGCTCCAGGTCCCTGTAAATAATATCCTCGTCTGTTCCGAGGATATCCGAAAGCAGAAGTTCATTTCCATCCCAATCCACGTTCAGTGGTTCATCGATGGACACTTCCATCTTCGTCTTATTATTTCTTCTCAAATACATCAGGATTTCATTCTCAATGCATCTGGAAGCGTATGTAGCAAGCTTGATCTTTTTGGCCGGATTGAATGTGTTGATGGCTTTGATCAGTCCGATCGTTCCAATAGAGATCAAATCTTCAACACCGATCCCTGTATTGTCAAATTTCTTTGCTATATATACTACCAGACGGAGATTTCTCTCAATTAACTTTGCCCTTGCTTCCGGTTCCTCCGCTGTCCCGAGCTTATGTATCATCTTCTCCTCTTCCTTTGCTTCCAGAGGAGCCGGCAGAATTTCTGCACCCCCTATATAGTGGATTTCTTTTCCTTTCGCTAAAAATGTCCTCTTTTGGCATGTCACATTAAGTTTCAGCACTGTACAACCTCCCATTACCTTATCTGACCAGATCCGGATGAAGCAATAACTGATAGTGGCCGTCCCGGGAAAGCGGGCTCTCTGACAGTCCTATCAATCCTCTTTCTGCCATCCATGTCTGGCTGCTATTCTTGATCCTGATATTAGCTACAAGAATCCCCATCATCAGGCCGTCTTCCCTGCCAACCGTCCTGTACGGGATCATTCTTATATCTTTTAGCTTATGTTTTTCTATTAAAATGGTTAATGACTCATCTAAATATGGATCCAGTGCCTGTTCCTCCATGACGGAGACCGGGATCTTCTCTATCGGTTCGTATAAAAAATTCCCCGTATCCAAATAAGCAGTGACTCTGACCGTCTTGCCGAGGAGTTCAAATGATACCTGGTATAAAGAATCTTTCTGGCTCCTGATATTTTCCCAGACCGCACAGTACAAAAAAGCCAAGAGGAGAAACGCCGCAAAACAGCCGAAAATCCAGATATGGATGGATAAACGGTATTTAACGAAGCTCCACAGTCCGCCCAGCAAGGCCGAGAGTGCAAATAAATATCCGGAACATATCAGACTTTTCCTTAGAGAGAGCGGAAATGCAAGCCAAGAGGTCGCTCCGATGCTTGCCGCGAGAAATCCAAGCTGGACTGCCTGATTTCCTTCCGCCGCCCATGCCGTCAGACACCCGAGTCCGCTTCCGGCCGCTGATGCCAGCAGGATACGCCAGACAGAACTCTGTGATTTCAGCGAACTTCTTAAAATAAGCAGCAGCCCCAGAAGGACCAGCCACTGTTCCAAAAACATCATCAAAAAAAACATAAGCTTATTATAAAGAAAGAGGCGCACGTACTTTGTCAAAAAAGAGAAGTGACAGCTACGTTAATTCTACAAAAAAACCCGTATCCTGCCTTACGGCAAGATACGGGCTTGTCCCACGTATATTTTATTTTCTTCTGCTCTTTAATAAAAACTCCGGAATCACGATTTTTGAATCATGGTCCTCTACACTGGCAGTCTCCTGTTCTTTGCTCCCATATGTAGATTCTGATGTTTCGGCCGGCTCACTTTTCGGCTGGCTGCTGTAAATGGGCTGTCCAGAAAAAACGGGAGGAGGTGTGATGCTTTTCTTCTTAAATCCTGCTCCTCTGGCTCCTGCCTCAGACTGGATTCCCGTGGCAACGATGGTTGCGCTGATCTGGTCACCCATATCAGAGTTGACAGTACCGAAGATAACGTTGACTTCTTGTCCCGCAGTATCCTTCAAGTACTCTACTGCCTGCTGTGCCTCCAGCATACCCACATCTCCTGAGAAGTTGACGATGATATCGGTAGCTCCGGAAACCGTAGTCTCCAGGAGCGGGCTTTCCATGGCTGCCTTAATTGCTTCCAGTTCTTCATCCGCAACACCCATACCGATGTGTGCGATACCCTTGTCGCGCATAACCGTCTGGATATCTGCAAAGTCAACATTAATGAGTCCGGGATTGTAGATCATATCGGTAATTCCCTGAACACCCTGCTGAAGCACTTCATCAGCTTTTTTAAGGGCGTCCGGAATGGTTGTTTTCTTCTCGCAGATCTGAAGCAGCTTGTCGTTCGGGATTACGATCATCGTGTCTACCTGATCCTGAAGACGCGCCACTCCCGCGACAGCATTGTTCATTCTGGGCTTTCCTTCAAAGGTAAAGGGCTTTGTGACAACACCGACGGTCAGAATCCCAAGAGACTTTGAAATCTCGGCAATCACGGGCGCTGCTCCAGTACCTGTTCCGCCGCCCATACCGCAGGTGACAAAGACCATATCGGCACCCTGTACCAGCTGAGTGATCTCATCTCGATTTTCTTCCACCGCGGCCTCTCCGATCTCTGGTTTTGCACCGGCACCGAGACCTTTGGTCAGCTTTTCTCCTATCTGGATCTTCGTAGAGCACTTGCATAAAGACAGGGCCTGCCTGTCCGTGTTGATTCCTACAAGTTCCACTCCCTGTATATTTTCGTCAACCATGCGGTTAACTGCATTGTTGCCGGCTCCCCCGACTCCAATGACTAAAATTCTGGCTTGTGTGCTTTCTACATTCGGCATAATCTCGACCACGATGCTCCTCCTTCAATCTCTATCTCAAATTTTCTTATACTCATCCATACTATTTTTCATGTTATCTTCTTACATGATACAGTTTTTCTGTTAAACTTTCAACTACTTTTTCTTCTTGAAAATCGCAATTGGATTGTCCTTTGTAAAATATTTCATCGAGATGGTTCCCTTCCTTCCTTTCATCTTCGGAAGGATTCCCGTAAGCTCTGTAAGTTTCAAGTCCAGCTCCTGGCTGTTCCACAGATTAATCGTTAAATCTCCGCTGATCAGGAGGGCTTGCCCCTCTGCATTGAAATGGATCTGGCTTACCGGAAGTTCATACTTGTCGATGGCCATGGTAATTTTTAGTATCTGCTCAAATACGCTGGCCTTCTTCTCCGGTATTTTTTCACCGAGTGCAATTTTTTTATAATTCAGCCCTGTGACCAACGGCACATCATCATAGTGCTTCTCATAAATTTCCAGCGCATATCCTTCCTTGTCGAAATAAACATATTTCCCGTTATAATTCAGACACCCGGCCCTTTTTTTTTCATTGACCTGCACCGTCACCCGATCAGTTCCCTTAAGAGTTATCGTTACAGAGTCTACGAACGGAAGCGTCTTTACAGGTGCAATCTTATTTCTCAGAAACAGAATCAGCCCGTTGCCCGTGTATGTATTTTTCTTCAGTGCGGCCTCTATCTCACCCTCTGTGTAATGGCTGTTCCCTTTTATGACAATCTTTTTCGTCTGGAATACTGCAAATAAAATAATACAGAGAATAAGCAGCAGGCCGACAATGCAGCCGATAATTTTTTTCTTATTCCCAGGGCCCTTCTGCTGCTTTTTGGCCTGACTGATTGTAATTATCTTTTCATTTTTATCCATAATCAGTTCCTCTACATGCGTATTTTCCTGGATACCGATAAGACCAGCCCCATCTCCGCCATAACCACCAGGATCGAAGTTCCGCCGTAACTGATAAACGGCAGAGGGATACCGGTCGGAGGGATCGTATTTGTTACAACTGCAATGTTGATAAATACCTGCACTCCGATATGAATCATAAACCCGACCACGATCAGGGACCCGAACAGATCATCCGAATTCATGGCGATCAGAAGCATTCTCCATATTAAAAGCATAAACAGAAGGATCAGGCAGACAGCTCCGAATAAGCCCAGCTCCTCACAGATGATCGAAAAGATCATATCATTGTGGGATTCCGGTATGAAGCCCATCTTCTGCATACTCTGGCCCAGGCCCTTCCCAAACAGGCCTCCGGAACCTATGGCGTACAGTGCCTGCATCGTCTGAAGTCCTTTTGGGTGTGTCTCTGGATTTTTCCATATCGCCACACGTTCATTCCGGTAACTGTTGGAAAACGTCAGGTAAAGCACTAAACCGGCGACACCCGAAAGGGCAATCCCCAGAAGTTCTTTGGTTTTCGGACTTACCACAAAAATCATAACCCCTACCATTGCTGTCAGAACGATAGCCGTACTGAGGTTCTGATAGGCAACCAGGCCGATAATCGGCAGACATCGTATGATGACTTTCACAGCAGCAGCCATGGTACGCATCCGATGGGCATTCTGTGATAATATGTATGCCAGATAGATCACAAGGAAAATTTTTGCGACTTCGGAAGGCTGGAACTGGAATCCTCCGATGGAAATCCAGCGCACAGCTCCTTTTTTAGCGGCACCGATAAATAGTACGATGATCAAAAGTGCTACGCTGAGGCCGTAGCAGCCATAGGCAATGACCTTTGCGTTGAGAATCCTGTAGTCAAACCATGTGAGTGCTGCCATAAAGACCGCTCCTACTCCAACTGCAAAACACTGCCTGATCAGCCAGTGATATGGATTCCCGAAGTTCAGCGTACTCTTATATGAACTTGTACTAAAGATCATAATCAGGCCGAATCCAACGAGAAACATCACGATAAAAAGCATCGGATAATCGAGATAACGTCGCTTTGGCATGTATTTTTCACTGACTCTGCTTTCTTTCAAATCTTAGCGCTCCTTTAATTTTTTTACATACTCCTTAAAGCGGTCGCCCCGTACCTCATAGTTCGGGAACATACCCCAGCTTGCACAGGCCGGAGATAAAAGGACTGCGTCACCGGAAACTGCATGCTGTGATGCATACTCCACTGCTTCTTCCAGAGTATCTACATATACGATTTGGGAAAAACCGTGGGCTTCGGCTGTTTTACCGATCTTCTCTGCCGTCGCGCCCAAAAGGATGAGTTCCTTCACTTTGCCGTCAAAGGCCTCGATCCAGTCATCATATTCTGCTTTTTTATCATACCCTCCCCCGATCAGGAACGTCGGACGGTTCATGGCCTTGATCCCTTTGATGGCGGCATCGGTGTTAGTTCCCTTAGAATCATTGTAGTATGCAACATCTTTAATGGTATCTACATATTCTATGCGGTGTTCCACTCCTTTAAAACCAGAAACTCCCTGTCTGATCTGCTCTGACGGAACTCCCATATAGTGGGATACGGCAATCGCCGCTAAAATATTTTCATAATTATGCCCGCCCAGAAGGTTAATATCGGCTTCTGTACATATGGTCTGCACTGTTTTGTTTTCTGCAAGCATGAAAGATCCGTCTTTAAAATAGACTCCTTCTTCCAGTTCATGGTCCAGGCTGAAAAATACGACCCTGGCTTTTGCCCTCTCTGCCATATTTCTGGTCACTGCGTCTTCATAGTTCAGCACCATCACCTGATCCCCGGTCTGATTCTTTCCAATGGATTCCTTTGTCTTTGCATAGACTTCCACTGTACCATGTCGGTCCAGATGGTCCGGTGTAATGTTTAAAACGGCCGAAACCTGGGGGCGGAAGTCCTGTATCGTTTCCAGCTGAAAACTGCTGATCTCGGCCACAATAACGCTTTCGTCTTTTGTATCCAAAGCAACGCTCGTATACGGTGTTCCAATATTCCCAACCACATACACGTCGCTGTAAAAACACTTCATGATTTCTCCCACCAGCGCTGTGGTCGTTGTTTTTCCATTCGTGCCTGTGATAGCCGCAATCTGTCCCCTGGAAACATGAAATGCAAGTTCAATCTCACTCCAGACAGGCTTGCCGGACTCCATAAACTGCCTTGATACCGGGGCGTTGACAGAGATTCCGGGACTAAGTACTAAAAGATCAAATTCTTTTTCCTCTTCCGGTCCGAGTTTTCCGAGAATCAGCGGAATCTGTTTCTTTCCTTCCAGTTTGTCATAGACATCCTGTGCCTTCAAGTGTTCATTTCCGTCATAAAGACTGACAGATGCCCCGGAACGGATCAGGAGGTTGGCAGAACCTATTCCGCTCTTCCCCGCTCCCGCAACTAAAACCTTCTTATCTTTTAATGTCATTTACTGCTCCTTATCTAAATGGCGATCAGGCCGATCAGACATAAGATTGCTGTGACGATGGCAAATATGGCAACAACTTTTGTCTCCGGCCAGCCGGACAGCTCAAAATGGTGATGGATCGGCGCCATCTTAAAAACTCTTTTTCCTGTTTTCTTAAAATAAACTACCTGGATCATAACCGATAATACCTCGATCATGTAGATGAAGGCCACAAGCGGCACGAACAGAGGAAGCCTCAGCATAACCGCTGTGGCAGCCACGAATCCGCCCAGCGCAAGGGAACCTGTGTCTCCCATGAATACCCTCGCAGGGTAAACATTGAACACTAGGAATCCAAGCAAAGCCCCCACGGTGGCACAAGTGATCGGCCACAATCCCGGATCATTTCCGGAGATACCCGCTCCGATGGCTACAACCGTAAAAAAGGTAGCGATCAAAACAGTGACACTGGATGCAAGACCGTCCAGTCCGTCCGTAAAGTTGGCCCCGTTGACGGTTCCCAGCAGGATGATAAAGATAGCGGGAACAAACAGTGCTCCTAACTCCAAATATTTTCCGTGCGAAAAAGGGATCAGCATGGAGGTTCCGATATCTGTATGATTGATCAGATAGTATGCAAACACTCCGGTCACAATGATCTGTCCCAGCATCTTCTGCCAGGCCCTGAGTCCAAGGTTTCTCTTCATCACGACTTTGATATAATCATCGATAAAACCGATGAAACCGAATCCGAGGGTGACAAAGAGAACCGGTATAATGTTCGGATAATCTTTCACATAAAACAGAGAAGCCACAATGATTCCAAGCAGGATAATCAGGCCTCCCATCGTCGGGGTCCCTGACTTCTTCAGGTGGGACTCGGGTCCCTCTCCCCGGATGAACTGGCCGAACTTCAGCTTCTGTAAATATTTAATCATCATCGGGCTCAGCACCACGCTGACGAAGAATGCAATTAAAATTGGTTTTACGATACTATAATTCATGCTTTCACCTCATTTGTTTTTCTTATCTTTTCAGTATATCTTTATTTCTTTGTTTTATCAACCGTATAATCCTTGGAAATTCCAAGATAAGGAAGTGCAACTTTAAATACCTCCCGGACCACCGGCGCTGCGATGGCTCCTCCGTAATAAGTTCCCTTCGGCTCGTCGATCATGACCAAAGCCATCACGGTTGGATGTTCTGCCTTTGAAAAGCCTAAAAATGAGGAAATATATTTCCCTGTTCCGCGGGGCAGCTTTTCACTGGTCGCAGTCTTTCCTCCTATGGAATATCCTTCGATCTTGCAGTTCCTTCCGGAACCGTCTGAAACCACTGCCTCTAAAAGTTCTCTCATCGTCTCGGATGTTTCTTTCTTAATCACATGTTTCTTTTTAGCAAATTCAAAAGTCTTGACTGTCTTTCCCGATGAATCCACTGCCTTCATGCCGAAATGCGGCGTTACAAGAGTGCCCCCGTTGACTGCGGCGCTGGCAGCCCTCATCAGCTGAAGCGGAGTGATCTGGAAGGACTGCCCGAAAGACATCGTCGCAAGTTCCACGGCCCCCACATTTTTCTTGTTGTGCATAATAGAGTTTGCCTCACCCGGAATATCAATACCGGTCTTTTCAAACAGCCCCATCTGGCGGAATATCGTATACATGCCGTCTACTCCGACCCTGGCTCCGACTTCCATGAAAACCGGGTTGCATGAATTCATAACGCCCTCCTTAAAAGTCTCGGCTCCGTGGCCCGTTGTTTTATGGCAGCGGATCTTCCTGTCTTCTACGATCCTGAATCCCGGACAGCTGAAGTGGTCCGTCACTTTTACCTTGCCAAGCTCCAGACCGGCGGTTGCAGTCACAATCTTGAAAACAGATCCCGGTTCATATGTATCATTGATACATGTGTTCCTCCACATTTGGTTCAGCAGCTCCTGCCTCTTCTTTCCTGTGGTATTCTCTTTTTTCCCTTTCAGTTTAAACGGTTCGTTTAAATTGTATTCAGGAGTGTTGACCATGGCATAGATCTCTCCGTTTTGAGGATTCATGATAATCATGGAAACCCTTTTTGCTCCCTTTTCTTTTCTTACCTTTTCACAGGCCTGCCACACATAGTTCTGCAGGTTCACATCCAGTGTGGTATACAGGTCATTGCCGGCCACCGGCTCATCCCTCTCCTCGTAGGCGCCGTCAATCTCTCTTCCTCCGCCGTCCGTCAGTGTCAGGATTCTTCCGGGCTTGCCCTGTAAGTAAGAGTCATATGTCACCTCAAGCCCTACGATCCCCTGATTGTCTCCTCCCGTAAATCCCAGGACTTTTGAAGCCAGATCATTATAGGGATAGGTCCGTTTATAATCCTCATCCACTTTAACGCCGGCAAGTTCATATTTTCTGATGCGGTCAGCTGCGTCTTTTTCAACATTACTCTTAATCTTTTCCCTAACTGAATTTTTATAAACCTTTTTTTTGATTTCTGCCTCATCTATCTTAAGTTCCTTTGAAAGGACCGATACGACTTTATTTTTCTGTTTTGTCTGGGAGTGAATCACAGAGATAGAGTAAACCGCTTTGTTGGATGCGATCTTCACTCCGTTTCTGTCATAAATATTCCCCCTGGGGGCCTTGATCTCCCGCTCTCTCTGGTGCAGGTCTTTGGCCAGTGCCAGATACTTATCGGCCTGCCCGATCATCAGATAGCCAAGCCTTCCGGCCATAAAAATCAGGCAGAATGCAAAGATGCCGCCCATGAGAAGCATCCTTCGTTTATAACTTGTTTTCATAAAAAACTCCGGAATCCATACTGATAAAAATATATGAATCCAGTGTAACAAGTATGAGTTTTTGACCACTGTTTCCGTCAGGTATTATTTTTTCGTTTTCGGCACATTCATGTCCTTCAGTGATTCTTTCAATACATCTCTCGCCATTTCAACAGCCAGTCCGGTGTTGAGCTGTGAGTCTTTCTGGATTTCATCTATGACCACATATACAACAACTTTAGGGTTTTCTACGGGAGCAAATCCACAGAAGGAGACAATGTAAGTCCCTGCACTTCTCGGAATTTTTTGTGCGGTCCCTGTCTTTCCTCCGACACTGTAACCTTTGATCTGCGCTTTTTTACCGGTTCCCTTTTCTACTGTCTCTTCCATATAAGTGCGCAGCTTCTTGGATGTATCAGCTGAGATCGTCTGTTTGACCAGTTCGGATTCCTTGTTGCTCACTACATTTCCTTTGTCATCCCTGGTCTGCTTCACTACATGAGGCTTGTAGTAGCTGCCTCCGTTGACCAGAGAACTGAAAGAGGATGCCATCTGTATCATAGAACAGTTAAAGGACTGTCCTATGGAACTGGTAGCCAGATCAACATTCGTCATCCGGTCCGCGCCGTGCAGAAGTCCTGCCGTCTCAGCCTCTCCCGGAAGGTCGATCCCCGTCTTTACTCCAAAGTTAAAATCCTTTTGATATTTTGCAAACACATTCTTTCCTTCTTTAAAGGCAATATCCATCAACGCCACATTGCATGAATGTGCAATGCTGTCTGAAAGGCTCAGGTTTCCGTGCCCATCTCTGTGAGAACAGTGAATCTTGTATTTTCCAACCTGTTTATATCCGCTGCAGTAATAGTGTTCATTTCCCTTGAGAATCCCGTCCTCCAGTCCTCCCGCCACCGTAAACGGTTTATAGGTAGAGCCCGGTTCGAAACTGTTGGAGACGATTGGATTCTTCCATAGTTCATTAAAAGCCTTTACCTTCTGTTTTTCTGACATGGAATCGATCTGGCTCTGAGAATATTTTGAGAGCAGACCTTTTTCATCTCTGGGATGTTCCAGATCATATTTGTTTGAGTTGGCCATTCCCAGGACTTCCCCATTGTTCGGGTCCATGACCAGAATAGAGCTTCCCTTGCTGCCGTATTTTTTTTCAAACTTTGCCAAACGGTCTTCCGCTATTTTCTGGATATTGATATCAATAGTAGACACAAGTGTTTTGCCGTTTTCCGGATCTACAATAGAGTCATCCTGTTCAAGTTCCTCATTCAGATAAGTGTATTTTCTTCCATCCACACCGGACAGTGTACTGTTATAATACTGCTCAATCCCCGTTGTTCCGATGCTTCCGTCGGATACGAACCCGAGAAGGTGGCTTGCCAGACTCTTATTGGGGTATCTCCTCACATATTTTTCAGAAAAAGTGATCCCCACAACCTTTTTTCCGTTTTTCGATTTCAGAAAATCTTTCAGATCTGCCACTTCGCTGTATTTCATGTCTTTTTTGTACACTGAGTAATAAGAGTCTTTGTTGTCTTTCATATAGGACAGCAGATCGTCCCGGTCAAGATCCATATATTTCGTCAGTGCATACAGTGCATTTTTCTGAGTCTGCTCTGTCCGCAGGATATTTTTCGGTTCCAGGACCAGACTGTATAACTTTTGGCTGGTAGCCAGCGTGTTTCCGTTTCTGTCGAGGATATCTCCTCTTTTGTACGGAAGCGTCTGGCTCTGGTAATTCTGCTGTGCCAGAACCTTTTTTTCATATGTCTTATTTTTTGCCACACTGAAATAAACCAGCCGGCCCATAAGGCAAATAAAAAGAATTGCTATGAGAGCCGATACAGACAGAGCTCTGACTCTCATAGCATTGTTTATTCTTTTGATCTTCTTATATTTCTTTTTTCTCAATAAAACCGCTCCTTACTTTGAATCGGGTACTTTATTGTACTGTCTCACATAGTCAACATTCTTACTTTCATATGCAATCACCTTCCTCTGCGCAGGTTTCTTCATTCCATATTTCTTCATGGCCGTTTCCTGGATCGCAGAAAGATTGATACTCTGTTCGATCTCCAGGTTCAGATCCTCATTTTCGACCAGCAGTGTGCTAAGCTCCGATTTCTTGGAAGAGACCACAGACCGCTGTCGCTCCAGTTTTGACTGCTCCGATAAATAGAAGAAGCTTACCAGTGCGATCACAAGCATTCCTGCTGCCAGCGCTTTGATAAACGCAAAATCAAATTCCAGAGCTTTTGTTTGGTTTGCCTTTGTCTGAGGTGTTGTCTTTCTTTTCGTGCGTACTGCCGGTTTCCTTTTCGGCTGCCTGGATGGTTCATACTCGGGTTTTGCCGGTGCCGCTTCCATTTTCCGCGCAGTATTTCCGTAAATAAATTCATATCGCTCTTGTCTCGTCTTATTCACTTCGCTGTTCTCCCCCTCACTATTTTCTCTCAAACACTCTTAATTTTGAACTTTTTGCTCTTTTGTTCCTCATAAGTTCTTCTTCGGTCGGTAAAATTGGCTTTCTTGTAATAACCTTACCCTTCGATTCATTTCCACAGGTACAAATCGGAAAATTCGGTGGACAGGTACACGGATTTTCATTTTTTCTGAATGCCCGTTTCACAATTCTGTCTTCCAAAGAATGAAAAGTAATGATACACAGTCTTCCTTCGGGGTTTAACAGCTCGATCATCTGGTCAAGGCTTGTCTTTAAGACTTCCAGCTCCCGGTTACATTCAATCCGGATGGCCTGAAATGTCCTCTTTGCAGGATGTCCTCCCACAGCCCTCACCTTCATCGGTATTGCATGTTTGATCACCTCAATAAGCTGTCCTGTTGTCTCAATCGGTGCTTTCTCTCTCTCTGCTGCAATATGTTTGGCAATATTTTTAGCAAACTTGTCCTCTCCATAATCGCGGATAATATGAAACAACTCCTGTTCACTGTATCCATTGACTATGTCTCTTGCAGAAAAAGTCTGCCTCTGATCCATCCTCATATCCAGCGGTACGTCCTCGCGGTATGTGAATCCCCTGTCCTTCTCATCCAGCTGAAAAGAGGAAACGCCAAGATCCAGAAGAATTCCGTCCACACGGGATATCCCCAGATCCTTCAGCACTTTCGGCATATTCACATAGTTATCTCTTACAATCGTAACTTTATCCTGAAACGGAGCAAGCCGCTTGGTGCTTGCCCTGATCGCATCCTCGTCCTGGTCAATGCCAATATATCGTCCCTTTTCAGAGAGCCTGTTAAGAACATGAAAGGCATGTCCGCCTCCTCCAAGAGTCCCATCCACGTAGATACCGTCCGGTTTTATCTTTAGTTCCCTTATTGTTTCATCCAACAACACAGATGCATGTTCAAAATCCATTTGTCTTTCCTTCCATTCAGATATTCAAACCTAGTTCCTGCATGCTCTGGGCAATATCGTCCATATCGTCATAAGCATTATTTTCAAGCCATTGTTCTTTGCTCCATACCTCAATACGGTCCAGCATGCCCGTAAGAACTACTTCCTTATCCATCTGTGCAAATTCACGCAGTGTGCCCGGCACCAGGATTCTGCCCTGCTTGTCCAATTCACAAGTGGATGCTCCGGCCAAAAAGAATCTCGAAAACTTCCGTGCATTCTTATCGATCAGCGGCAGGCTTCTTAATTTTTCCTCAAAAGCCTCCCACTCTTTCATAGGGAACACGAATAGGCATCCATCCAATCCCTTTGTAAGAACAAACTCATTGCCCAGTGCTTCTCTGAACTTTGAGGGGATTATCAGTCTGCCTTTAGCATCGATTGTGTGATTGTATTCGCCCATGAACATGGTAATCACCTGCCGTTTCCCAAACCGGGTGCGCTCCACCTGATGATCAGTTGTGACACTTTGTGGTCTTTTCTACCCACTATCCACCACTTCTCACCACTACTGTCTCCATTCTAATGGATTGTCCACAAAAAATCAAGAAATAAAAAAACTGTCCACAGAATTTTTTCTGTGAACAGTTTCTTTTCCACACTTTTATTGTTTCCGTTTTCTCCACTTACAGAGAAGGACGAGCAGTGCCCCAACAGCCAAAAGTACCGCAACTACCTGGGATACGGCGATTTGTGTCCCTGGAATCAGAAGCTGGTCTGTCCGAAGACCCTCGATCCAGAATCGTCCAATCCCATATCCCATGGCATAAATTACCAGCATCTGGCCGTCAAATTTTTTGTGCCTGGACATGATGACAATGATGATCAGCAGTGCCAGATTCCACAGTCCTTCATATAAGAACGTAGGGTGTACCTGAATATAGGTGTTCATATGGCTTCCGCTTCCCACAAACACAGCCTGGTCATACAGCCCGGCATCCACAATCTCCGAAAGTCTTCCGTGTTTTACGAAATAGTCTGTGGGGATCTGCATAGCCAAAGGCCCATTGGTAAAGCCGCCGAACGCTTCCCTGTTGAAAAAGTTCCCCCACCGGCCCAGGATCTGGCCGATCAGCAGCCCCGGCACCGCAATATCCGCCAGTTTGAAAAATTCTATTTTCTTCACTCTGCAGAAGATTACCATCACAATGACCGAAGCGATAATCCCTCCATAAATGGCAAGGCCTCCGCTCCTGGTATTCAGTATCTCCGTCAGATGATCTTTGTAGTAATCCCAGGAAAAAATAACATAGTAAAGTCTTGCCCCAATGATAGCAGGAATCATCACCGCGATGATGAAATCAAAGACCAGCTCCGGATTAACTCCGTTTTTCTTAGCCATCCTGGCCGCCGCCAGCATCCCCAGCAGAAAACCCAGTGCAATGACCATACCGTAATATTTAATCTCAAATCCTCCGATACTGATGCCCTCTCCCACATGTTTGAACACAATACCCAAAAATGGAAACCGGATTTCATTTTCCATATTCGCATTACTCCTTTCCGTCGTTTCATCTTATCCCATTTTTCTTTTCTTTTCAAGGTTCTTATGGTAGACTTGTTGTATCAATGTCCTTGGATCACAGGACTATATTTACGCAAAGACATTAAGAAAGGAATCAATACACAATGAAATTAGGAATCGTAGGACTGCCAAATGTAGGTAAGAGTACTTTGTTTAATTCTCTCACGAAAGCGGGTGCCGAGTCTGCCAACTATCCGTTCTGCACCATCGACCCGAACGTAGGGATCGTTACCGTGCCGGATAAAAGGCTGGACGTGCTGTCCGAGATGTATCACTCAAAAAAAGTCATTCCCGCAGTTATCGAGTTTGTAGACATCGCAGGTCTCGTCAAGGGAGCTTCCAGAGGTGAGGGCCTCGGCAACCAGTTTCTGGCCAATATCCGTGAGGTCGATGCCATTGTCCATGTAGTCCGTTGCTTTGAAGATGAAAACATCGTCCATGTAGACGGTTCAGTCAGCCCGCTTCGGGATATCGAAACCATCAATTTTGAGCTGATTTTTTCCGACATCGAAGTTCTTGACAGAAGAATTGCCAAGTCAAAAAAAGGTTCCCGAAATGACAAGTCCCTCGCCCAGGAAGTAGAACTTCTGGAGCGGGTAAAAGCCCATCTTGAAGACGGAAAACTGGCCAAGACATTCGTGACCGATGATGAAGAAGAACAGGAAATCCTGAATTCCTGCAATCTCTTAACGATCAAGCCTGTGATTTTTGCCGCCAATGTCTGTGAGGATGATCTCATGGATGATGCCGCATCCAACGAGTTTGTAAATGAAGTGAGAACTTATGCAAAAGATGTAGATGCCGGTGTTTTCGTAATCTGTGCCCAGATTGAACAGGAAATCGCAGAACTGGACGACGAAGAACGAAAAGAATTTTTAGAGGATCTGGGCCTTAAAGAGTCAGGCCTTGATAAACTGATCTCTGCCAGCTATTCACTGCTTGGCCTGATCAGTTATCTGACATCCGGGGAAGACGAGACGAGGGCCTGGACGATTACAAAAGGAACAAAAGCACCCCAGGCGGCCGGAAAGATCCATACTGATTTCGAGCGGGGCTTCATCCGCGCCGAGGTGGTTTCCTATGATGATCTGGTTGAAAATGGAAGCATCGCAGCAGCCAGAGAAAAAGGACTGGTGAGACAGGAAGGGAAAGAATACGTCGTACAGGACGGAGACGTGATTGTGTTTAAGTTTAATGTGTGACATTTTGACCTGTTTTCCGGCTTGCTGTCTCAGAGATGTAAGATTTTCTAACTTTCAGCAAAGTCT
>OBKG01000310.1_pt1 | contig 24419 bp, 10 predicted proteins | sample 1519741 | NCBI WGS metagenome assembly OBKG01 (sample SAMN00265072, study PRJEB22529) | human gut metagenome
GTACGCCGCCGCCCGCCATCGAGCAGAGTTTTACACCTAATTGGGGATAAAACAGTTGATGGCGGGCGGTGGCATCGTACTGATTGGAATAAACCTGATTCCACAGCTTGCAACTCTGTTTGGATAAATAAATGGGTGGAATAACCGAAAAAATAACAGAGTTCATAAAGGATCTGCTAACAGGCTGGATCACATCAAACCTGGATACCATGTTCACCGATGTAAATACCAAAGTAGAAACGATTGCTACAGAGGTTGGGAAAACACCCCAAAATTGGAACAGTGGCATTTTTTCCATGATAAAAAATCTGTCGGATAATGTCATTGTCCCCATTGCGGGGATGATTATTACATTTGTACTGTGTTATGAGCTGATTTCCATGATTATGGAAAAAAACAATATGCACGATACGGATACGTTTATGTTTTTCAAATACATTTTTAAGATGTGGGTAGCGGTATATCTGGTTACTCATACTTTTGATATTGCGATGGCAATTTTTGATGTAGCGAATCATGTGGTATCCAATGCTGGCGGTATGATAACCGGTTCCGCATCTATTGATGTTACAGAAGCATTGAAAACGCTTCTTGAAACGCAGATTGAAGATATGGGAATCGGAGAATTACTGGGGCTTGGTCTGGAAACGATGCTGGTCAGTTTATGTCTAAAAATCATATCAGTCCTGATTACCGTCATTTTATATGGACGAATGATAGAAATATATCTTTATGTCTCTGTGGCACCTATTCCGTTTTCAACATTTACGAACAGGGAATGGGGAAGTATTGGAAATAATTACGTGAAGGCATTATTAGCGTTGGGATTCCAGGGATTTTTTATGATGGTATGTGTTGCGATTTATGCAGTTCTGGTAAATGCTATTACAGTTGCGGATAATCTTCATACAGCTATCTGGTCAGTTGCAGCATATACAGTTATTTTATGTTTCAGCCTGTTTAAGACCAGTTCCCTGGCAAAATCAATCTTCAATGCACATTAGGAGGAAACAAGAATATGGCATATGTTCCAGTGCCGAAAGATTTTTCAAAAATAAAGACAAAATTAGCACTGAATTTAACTAAAAGACAAATTATATGTTTTTCTCTGGCAGGAATTTGTGGTGTTCCGGTCTATTTGCTGACAAAAGCAGGACTGGGAACAGATGTGGCAGCAACGCTTATGATCATAGTGATGCTGCCATTTTTCTTTTTTGCAATGTATGAAAAGGATGGATTTCCAGCAGAGAAAATATTGCTTCACATTATCCGGCAGAAATTTTTAAGACCTGGAATCAGGGTCTATCGTTCCCAAAACTTATATGACCGGATTATAGAGTACGATAAATTAGAGAAAGAGGGTGCATGGCTTGAGAAAAAGGCAAAAGAAGCCAGGGAAGCGAGAAATCCGTTCCATTTCCTTAAAAAAGCAGACCGAAAAAAATAAGAAACAGAAAACCGGACTTACGAAAGAAGAAAAAAAGCGTCTGAAAGAACTTCGGATGATAAAAGCGGAGAATCAGAAGAAGAGGAAGCCTTTTACAGCGCAGGATACGATTCCATATAAGGAAATATATAAGGATGGTATCTGCAGGACAGATGATAACTATTATTCAAAGATGGTGCAGTTCTACGATATAAATTACCAGTTAGCGCAGAATGATGATAAAGCGGCTATTTTTGAGAACTATTGTGAGTTCCTGAATTCATTTGACAGCTCTGTTGAGGTACAAATTACATTTCTTAATCAACAGGTGAATTTTGATGAGTATGCAAAAAATATTGATATTCCAGAGCAGGATGACTGTTTCAATGATATTCGGAAAGAATATTCGGATATGTTGAAAATGCAGCTTTCCAAAGGAAATAATGGGCTTGTAAAAACAAAATATATTACATTTTCCATTAAGGCGGATAATCTGCGAAATGCAAAATCCAGGCTGGAGAGAATTGAAGCCAGTGTATTGAATAATTTTAAGGTGATGGGAGCCATGGCAGAGCCTTTAAATGGGGTAGAACGTCTGAAAATTCTGCATGATGTGATGAATATGGACACAAAAGAATCTTTCCATTTCCATTATGGGATGGTTGCAAAAACAGGTCTGCAGACAAAAGACTTTATTGCACCTACCGGATTTGATTTTCGCAATGACAGCTATTTTCGGATGGGACAGACTTTTGGATGCGTGTCATATTTACAGATTACATCACCAGAACTTACGGATAAACTGCTGGCAGATCTGCTGGATCTGGAAGAGAATCTTATCATCAATATGCACCTGCGTCCAATTGATCCCAAGGCAGCTATTAAAAGCCTGAAAAGTACGCTGTCAAATATTCAGAAAATGAAAATTGAAGAACAGAAGAAAGCGGTCAGAAGTGGATATGATATGGATATTATTCCAACGGACATTTCTACATACGGAGAGGATGTGGAGGGATTGCTCAATGAAATCCAGTCCAGGAATGAGAAACTTTTTGAACTTACTTTTTTGCTGTTGAATACAGCGGACAATAAGAGAAAACTGGACAATATTGTGTATCAGACTGCAGGAATCGCCCAGAAATATAATTGCAATATACGGAGACTTCAATATCAGCAGGAACAGGGACTTGTGGCATCACTACCACTGGGAATGAACCAGACTGGAATACAGAGAATTATGACTACGACTTCTACAGCAATCTTTGTTCCGTTTACCACACAGGAACTTTTCCAAGGCGGTGAAGCTCTTTACTATGGCTTAAATGCACTGTCAAACAATCTCATTATGGTGGATCGGAAACGATTGAAAACACCTAACGGCCTGATTTTGGGTACTCCTGGTTCCGGTAAGAGTTTTGCAACGAAAAGAGAAATTCTCAATGTTTTCCTGATTACAGACGATGACATTATTATCTGTGACCCGGAGGGAGAATATTTTCCGCTGGTAAATGCCTTAAATGGTGAAGTTATTAAAATCAGTGCAAAAAGTAATGATTACATCAATCCTATGGAAGTGAACCTGGATGTTATTTATCATCCGGAGAAATACAGGATTAATGGCGATGTGGAGGATATTGATACCATTATTGCTGATAAAGCAGAGTTTATCACATCTTTCTGCGAGGTCATTATGAAGAAACCTCAAAATGCAGAATTAAATGGTGATGAGGTTTCCATGATTGACCTGTGTGTAAAAGACATTTATAAAAAATATCTTTACAATGATCCAAAACCGGAAAATATGCCGACTTTGCAGGATTTCTATGAACGTCTGAACTTTTATGCACCAGATAAACCAGCAGCACAGAACATTGCCAACAGTCTGCAGTTGTATGTAACAGGATCGCAGAATGTATTTAACCATCGAAGTAATGTCGATACGCAGAACAGAGTGGTATGCTTTGATATTCGGGAACTTGGAACCACACTACGAAAAGCAGGGATGTTGATTGTCCAGCATATGGTTTGGACAAGAGTATCACAGAACCGCAGTCGCAGGAAATCAACCCGTTATTATGTGGATGAATTTCACCTTTTGCTGAACCAGCCACAGACTGCTAATTATTCTATTGAAATGTGGAAGAGATTTCGTAAGTGGGGTGGAATCATTACAGGAATCAGTCAGAATGTAACAGATTTTCTTGGCTCTCTGGCAGTAGAAAGTATTGTGGGAAACAGTGATTTTATCCTGATGTTAAATCAGCACAGCGGGGATCAGAAGATCCTTGCGGAGAAATTGAATATTTCCAAGCATCAGATTTCTTTTGTAAATAACAGTAATGCAGGAGAAGGGCTGCTTTTTTACGGAAATGTAATCATACCTTTTGCAGACAGATATCCGCAGGATACCAGAACCTATGCTTTGATGAGTACTAAACCGGATGAGATTCAGACTTAACGGACAAAAAAGCAGAGGTGAGGTACATTGGGAAAACAAAAATATACGGCGAAAGAGAAGAAAGTCAGCCGTATGACCAGAAATGGTCTGGTTGAGGAAAATCTTGCAACAAAGGAGACCAGAAAAGTTACAAACAGCGATCAGGAGTTGCCTTATAAACAGAAGGATGTAGAACAGGCATTTATTACTTCTGAAAAGAAGAAAAACTCTCATAAAAAAGCTGAAAAGAAACAATTTTCCGAAAAAGTTCAGGAGGGAAATCCTGCCAAAAAAGAAGAGGCTGCAAACAGTCCTCCGGGAAAACGAAAAACACAGGGACGGTACAGATATCGGGACAAGCCTGCTGGTGTATCTGTGGATTCAGCGGTAGAAATACGTGAGCGCAAAGAAAAACACAGGAGCCAGTATCAGCGACAGAAAAAGAAACAGCAGAGACTGCAGTTTGGAAAACTGGAGACAGATGGAAGTCTGAAGAAAGAAAAGAAAACTTCGGCTGAAACAGATGGAGGACATTTTCAGGCAGAGAAGAATGATGTTTCTACAAACCGAAAAAAAGGAAAGCAGAAATATAGCCGAAAAACAATAAAAACTTATCAGGAAGTGGATAAGGTTGCAAGAAAACAGGAAGCTGAGAGGCAGAACAAAATTCCGAAAGATTCTGTTTATACCAAGAAAACAAATGAGGAACAGAAAGCAAAGGTAAAGTACCATTTATATTTCGACAAAAAAACAGGGAAAACGGATGGTAAAAAGAAAACCTTGTCTTCTGTTCCAAAGAAAGCATTAAAAAATGCAGTATATCAGAAAGCAGGCGAAGACGAAGAGGAAAACAGTGCTGTAGATGCAGCACATAAGCTGGTGCGTTCAGGTGAGTGGATATTACAGGAACATAGCAGTAGAAATATCCGGAAGAACCGCAGTCAGATACATAAAGAAAACCGTTTAGAGCAAAGAGCCTGGAAGAGTGCATCCAGGTATCAATATCAGAAATATCTGGAAGAACATCCAGAGATGCAGAAAAAGCTGATCAGAAAATTAATACAGAAGCAGAGGATTAAGCGAGAGTATCAGATGGCATACCGGGCTGGGAAGATTGCAAAAGAAACAAAAGACACCTCAATCCGGTCAGTAAATCTTGCTACTAAAATTGCAAGAAAGGCACAGGAAGTATTTGTAAGAAATGTAACTACTCTGATCTCAATGGGGTTGTTATTGATTTTGCTTCTTTCCGTAATGACAGGATTTGCTTCCTGTTCGGCTATGTTTTCTAATGGAATTTCTACGGTAATCGCTTCCAGTTACATTGCGGATCCGGACGAAATTGAAAAAGCAGAGTTGTATTATACGCAGTTGGAAGCCAGTCTTCAACAGAAAATAAACCAGATGGAAGTCCGGTATCCAGGAAAAGATGAATACAGATATAACATTGGTGAAATCGGCCATGATCCCCATACATTGATCAGTTATCTGACTGCCAGGTATGGGGATTTTAAGTTTGATGAGATAAAAGGAGAACTGGAAACAATTTTTTCTTTACAGTACGGAATCACCGTAGAGGAAAAAAGTGAAACCCGGCAGGAAACATCTACAATACAGGTAGGGCAGTCATTGGGAAATGTTGTGACCAGTGGATACTGTAACTGTCCTATCTGCTGTGGCGTGTGGAGTGGAGGACCAACTGCTTCAGGGGCAATGCCACAGGCTAATCATACGCTTGCGGTTGATGCTGCAAACCCATTTCTTCCAATGGGGACGAAAGTAGTGATGAATGGGATTGAGTACACCGTAGAAGATACTGGAAACTTTGCCCAGTATGGTGTCCAGTTTGATGTTTATTATGATAATCACGCAGTAGCTGAGGCACATGGTCATCAGACCTGGGAATGTTTTCTGGCAGAGGGCAATCAGAACTCTGTGGAAGTTACCCGTACAGTAACTGCAGATGTACTGAATGTTTCTGTTCAGGCAAAACCGCTTAGAAGTGTTATTCTGTCCAGAATGGAAGAGGATGAGCAGGAAATTTATGAAGAGGTCTATTCCAACAGAGGAAATTTACAGACATATAAAACTCCGGTTGAGTTAAACTGGTATGCCTATATCAGTACCTATTATGGGTATTCTGTAAACAATGGAACCGGGCAGACACAACTTCACAGAGGTGTGACGGTTAATGTACGACAGGGAACAGAAGTGAAGTCAGCGATGAATGGTTTTGTTGTAGATGTAGGATATAGCGGAACTTTTGGAAATTATGTAGTTACGCAGGATAAAAAAGGTGTGCAGATTAAATACGCTTATCTGCAGAGCATTTCGGTAGCAAATGGTCAGGAAGTAACAACAGATACTGTAATTGGTACAACGGGAAGTACAGGAAGTGCAACCGGAAGCCAGTTATATTTGGAACTGGTCAAAGATGGGGAATATTATAATCCTGTTTTTTATATCAGTACCGGAGATAGCGGGCTGTATGGTGGAGGCGGCAGTTATGATGATGAGACTGTGCGGAGATTATTTGCGGAAGCAGACAAATATCTTGGTATGCCGTATGTATGGGGCGGTTCCAGCCCGGAGACTTCTTTTGACTGTTCTGGTTTTGTAAGCTATGTGTTTACCAATTCGGGTGTCTGCAATATGGGAAGACTTACTGCACAGGGAATTTATGACATTTGTATGCCTGTATCACCAGAAGAAGCAAGGCCAGGAGATATTATCTTTTTCACTGGGACGTATGATGCGGGAGAGCCGGTTACCCACGTAGGAATTTATGCCGGAGATGGACAGATGATCCATTGTGGAAATCCAATTCAGTATACGTCCATTAATTCTGCATACTGGCAGTCTCATTTTTATGCTTTTGGCAGGCCATAAGGAGGGGCGTATTTGAACATTGAACGAATAAAAGAAGAACTTGCAAGAACCTACGTTAAGATTGAAAAGCTACAGAAAAAAGCAAGGGATCTGGAAGAACAGAAGAAACAGGCAGAGGATATGGAGTATCTAAAAATTATCCGAAGCAATGGAGTTTCCGCAGAGGAACTTCAGTTGATGATTGATATCAGCAAGGAGGAACAAAAAAAGATATTGGAAACCAGAGAAAAGGAGCAGACAGAAAATGAAGAAATTTCATAAAAGAGCAGCTGTATTTTTAACCGCAGCTACGTTAGCAGGACTTCCGGCAGGAGCTTTCTTTTATAGTTCGCCCGGAAGTCTGACTGTATGGGCAGATAATGTAGAAGTGGAATCATCAGAAGAAAGCAGCCCGGAAGATGTTGATTTTTCAGATGGATCAGAAGTTGAAATTCATGCAGATCCAGTGGAACAGGCACAGGAAGATGCAGGAAATGATGTGACGGAAACACCAGAAGTAGGGATTATCTTTACAGAACCCGAAGGCTGGCAGACAGATACGGCAACCGTAAAAATTCAAGTGGAAGATACAAAGAATACAGGTGCTTTTTCTATTGCAAAAGTAGAAGCAAGACTTTCAGAAAATGGAGGATGGTCAGACATAACCGGAAATATGGAAGTATCCATCTCTTCTAATTGTAGTGTTTATGTGAGAGTTACCGATCAGAATGGAAATACTTATGAGCAGAATCGTTACATAGAGTGTTTTGATAAAACCAAACCAACTATTATTGCGGCTGCGAAGAATGGGATACTGATCGTGCAGGGAGTTGATGCGGAATCGGGAATTGCTGCTTTGTATGTCAATGGAAATGAATTCACAGAACTGACGAATAATACGTTAAATGTCCGTTTGCAAAAAGCGGATACTTCCTATGAATACTTTACCCTGCAGGCAAAAGACAAAGCAGGAAATATGTCAGAGATCTATAAAGTAGGAAACCCTTATTATGAAAATCCAGATGCAGTAAAAGAGAATACAGAGGTTTCCGGAACGGAGCAGAATGCAGCTTCTTTGCCAGCCGATGGAACTGCAAGTAAGCCCACCAGTGCTACGGCAACCGTAACGGAACATCAGACAACGAACGAGACTGCTACTGCACCAACAGAACCAGAAAACACAGGAAATGAAACGGATACAGAAGCAGATACCGGACGGGTGCAGGGAGAAAGTTCTGCTTCCGGCATGACAACAGGAACAGTTCAGGACAAAGGGGGAAAGGAATTTTATACGATCAAGACAAAAAGTGATAAGGTTTTTTATCTGATTGTAGATAAGGATAAAACGGATGAAAATGTTTATCTTCTTACAGAGGTAGGCGAAAATGATCTTTTGAACTTTACGGATACCAACATGGTCACACTTCCACAGAACCAGGCTATTGCAGAATCCGCACTGCCACTTGAAACAGAGAAGATCACAGAGACACCGGAACCAGAAGTTACGATCATACCGGAAGAAAAGGAAGAACCTGAGAAGAAAAGCAATAATTCCGGCACGATTTTATTAATGCTGCTGGTTCTGGCAGGAGTTTGTGGTGCTTACTATTATTGGAAATTTATGAAAGGAAGAAATACTTCTTTTGATTATGAAGAGGACGAGGACGACGATGAGGAGGAAGAAGATACAATTCGTGAGGATGATGAAGAATTAGAAGAATATGAAATGGAAGGTGAAGTAGAAGACGAAGAATCAGAGGAATAACTTTGTTTCACTTAATTACAGCGACAGGTGCAGAAAGGAGATAGAAAATTGCAGCTTGTAATTGCGGAAAAACCCAGCGTAGCCAGAAACATTGCGAAGGTGCTTCATGCCACAAACGTAAAAGATGGCTATCTGGAAGGAAAAGAGTATCTGGTTTCCTGGTGTATTGGGCATTTGATTGAACTGGCCAGTGCAGATCAGTACCGGTATGACTGGAAAGCATGGAAATATGAAACACTTCCCATGATCCCGGAGAATTGGAAATATCAGATTAAAGAAAGTACCAAAGGGCAGTTTCGGGTTTTAAAGGAACTGCTTCACAGAGCAGATGTCACAGAAATTATATGTGCAACAGATGCAGGAAGAGAAGGGGAGTTGATTTTCCGTCTGGTATATAACCAGGCAGAATGTAAACTTCCCTTTAAAAGACTGTGGATTTCTTCCATGGAGGAAAAAGCAATTCTGGAAGGATTTCAGCAGATGAAAGATGGACATGAATATGATAATCTTTATTATTCTGCGGTGGCGAGAAGTGAAGCAGACTGGCTGGTGGGAATTAATGCCACCAGACTGTTTACGGTGCTGTATCACCATCGGTTGATTGTAGGTCGGGTGCAGACACCTACACTTGCAATGCTGGTGGAACGGGAAAAGAGCATCGAGAACTTCCAGAAAGAGAAGTATTATCTGGTTCATCTTCTGATGGATGGATTGGATGCTGTAAGTAACCGGATAAAAGAGAAAAGTGCTGCCGTTCAGATGATGGAGGATATGAAGGATGAAACTGCACAGATTCTTTCAGTAAAGAAAGAGAAGAAAAAGGTACAGCCGCCGAAATTATATGATCTGACCACATTACAGAGGGAAGCAAATCGTCTTCTTGGATTTACGGCACAGCAAACCTTGGACTATACCCAAAGCCTTTATGAGAAGAAACTGGTGACGTATCCAAGGACGGATAGCCAATATCTTACAGATGATATGGAAGAAAATGCGTTTTTGGTTATTGATGCGGTAAATAGAGTATTTCCAGAAATATCAATGAAGGGTTCGGAACCAGAGATAAAAAGACTTTTAAACAGCAAAAAGGTATCAGATCATCATGCAATTATACCAACGGTAGAAATTGCAAACACGGATTTAAAAGCACTTCCGGGTGGAGAAAAAGAAATTCTTATGCTGATTGCATCAAAGTTATTATGTGCATCGGAACAGGAATACATATATGAGAGTATTAAGACTGAAATTTCCTGTCATGGAGAACTGTTTACTGCATCTGGAAAGAATGTTCTCCAATATGGATGGAAAGAAGTGGAAGAACGGTTCTTTAAATCATATGGGAAAAATGCAGAAAAGCCAGAAGAGGAGGAAAGTGATTTTCCAGATATAAAAATAGGACAGGTATTTGAATGTGTTGTTGTAAAATTTAGTGAACATTTTACAGCACCGCCGAAACATTATACGGAGGATACGCTCCTTAGTGCCATGGAACACGCTGGAAGTTCGGATACGATAGAAGACGCAGAGAGAAAAGGGCTTGGAACTCCGGCTACCAGGGCAGCGATTATTGAAAAACTGATTGAGAAAGGCTTTATTGAGCGTAAAAAGAAGCAGATATTACCTACAGCAGATGGAAGAAATCTGATCAGGATTCTTCCGGAAATGATCAAATCACCAAAACTTACAGCAGAATGGGAAAATGATCTGACACTGATTTCCAGAGGCCAGAAAAATGTAGAAGAATTTCTCTTCGAAATTGAAAAAATGGTTACCAAATTGGTAAGTGATAATGGACAGCCAGTGGAAGAATACCAGAAACTATTTTCAGATGGTCGGAAAGAAATTGGAAAATGCCCAAGATGTGGCAATAAGGTTTATGTGGGAAAGAGAAATTATTATTGTTCAGGAAGTGATTGCAGTTTTACTTTATGGAAAAATAACCGATTTTTTGAGAGTCAGGGAAAAATACTTGATGAAGCAACTGTCAGGAAGCTGCTGAGTGAGAAGCAGGTGCATTTCAAAGATCTGGTATCAGAGAAAACAAAAAGGAAGTATGAAGCAACTATAAAGATGGAGGTTTCAGAAACCGGAAATCCAAAGTTTCAGTTGATTTTCCCGGAACGGAAGAAAGGAAAAAAGAATGAAGAATAAAAAAAATATGAGAAGATTTTTGTCGGGATTCTTGGCAATGCTTACAGTGTTATCTACAATTCTATCTCCAATACTGTCCTATGCGGCAGATGTAGTGCCAGAAGAGCCACCGTTATACGAAAAGGTAAAAAATGAACTTGATGCAGATGAGGTGGTAAAAGCAAAAGATCTGGAACTGGAAACAGGCAGTATTTTTGAAGTGGAGAAAGATTTTACCGGACTGGAAATACCAGATGAAAAAAAGGTGAAGATCACTTTCCATGAGGCAAAAAATGAGGAAAAGCAGGACTTTACAACAGATTACGAAGATACATACAAAGCTGTTTATTATGTAGAGCCAGTAAGTGGCCACCCAATTTATCAGATCAATCGTAAGCTGATTGTAAAGGAAGCGGTGGTGCAGGTTGCTGAATCTGAGAATCAGGAATCTGTAAGCAACCAGGAAGATGAGAATGAAGCAGAAGGCGAGGAACCAGCTATAGGCACTGCAGAGAGTGAAGAACCTGTGCAGGATGAGGTAAATGTAGAAATTCCGTCAGAGGATAAAATCTATGAAGAAGTAACTCCGACAGAAATTCCGGTTGAGGAAGAGCCAATAGATACACCAATCCCGGAAAATCCGTCTGAGGAAGTTTCAACAGAAGAACCTGCCATAGATGATAATCCGGATACAGACAGCACATTTGAAGAAATTACAGATACAGATCCGGAAGAAATGCCAGAGGCGACAGACGACTCTTTTACAGATGGAACAGAGAAAACAGAAGATGCAGATGGAAATTATCAGGTAAATATTGTTCGTGGAGAGGAATTTCATATTGAGCTGAACCATGAAGATGGACAGTATCAGCCAGGAGAAACCGTTGTATTTTCCGGAGATATGCCGCAAGGCAGCTTAATTGCAGTAGGAACAACAAAAGTACAGGCAAACCAGACAGAGAATACAGAAGATTTATTGTATTCAGAGGTGACTTATCACGAAGAATCGGATAAATTCAGTTTTGAAATGCCAGCAGATGACATTGACCTAAGTGTTTCCATGGATCAGGCAGAAAATGGTATCATGTTACTTGCAACCGATACTCCATGGGATGATGCAACAAATATTGAAGCAAATAAATATTACTATTATTCAGATGGCCAGCTTCATCCGTTTGATACAGTTATGGGACAGGGTGGAAATGACAGCTACAAATATGTTCGTTACAAAGCAGGCGGAAAGACTTATACAGTAAATGCGTATTGTATGCAGCACTCCATGCAGTCACCTCCAAGTGGGACAACATATAAAAATATGGTTGAACTGGATGAGGGCGGAGATGATAAGTATCTGCGGAAAGCTTTGTTCTATGGATATGGCGGTCCTGGATGGGGACATACATTCAACGGATATAATGTAAAATCCATCATGGAAAAATATGGATGCAGTTCTGAGACAAGAGCCATGCAGCATTATCTGGTTGATTATTTATATGATGGCGAATCCGGATTTGGAGGTGCGCTTTCTACAACCGCTAAAAATATGCTGAAAGAGATTAAAGCAGCTCTTGCTAAAATGCCTGATCCGACAGCAATGAAACTTCTTCCAGGACTTTCCGTTAATGCAACGGGAAAGGAAACAGAAAGTTTTACCTGGAAGGCAAATGAAGCATTTACCATTACCATTCATCTGGAAAATGGTGTGAGCCTTGTCAACGAAACTACAGGAAAGACGGCATCTGGAAATGTCACTGTAAAAGGTGGAGAGAAATTTCATCTTGTAGCTACAACAGCCAATATGGGCAGTCTGAAAGGAAAGTATGCGATCACTTCCAATTTTCCCCTGGATTTCCATGCAATGCTTTTAAAACTGGAGAGTTCACAGGATATTGGATTTGGCTACTATACGGATTCCGCTGATCTGCAGATTACAGTTGACTGGCCGGAAGAAGCAGTTATCGAAATTACAAAGAAAGATGGAGATACTGGGAAAAATCTGGCCGGAGCCGTGTATGGAGTATATAGTGATAACGCCTGCACAAAGCTGATTGTTAAGATGCCGCCAACAGACAGCAATGGTTCTTCACGAGTAACTCTTACCAAGACACAGGATACTGTTTACTTAAAAGAGATTACAGCACCGGAAGGTTATGTTGTCCAGGCTTCTTCGTATGGAGTGAAATTAGTAGTTGGCAGTACAACCAAACAGACTGTAACGGACAAAGAGCAGAAAGGAAATCTGACCGTTTATAAAGAGGGAGAAGTTTTTGTAGGAGCTGTATCTGATGAAAATGGAACTTCATTCCAGTATGAGAAACGCCGTCAGAAAGGAGCCGTTTATAACGTATATGCTGCCGAGGATATTGTAACAGCAGGTGGAAAAACAGTTTACAAAAAAGGCGCAGAAGTAGCGAAAAATCTGATCACAGGTGAGAACGGTTCTGTAACGGTAAAGAATCTTCCGCTTGGAAGCTATAATGTAACAGAAGCACAGGCCCCGGAAAATTTTTATAATGCAAAAGAAACAAAAAAAGTAACCATTTCTTATGCAGGGCAGACTGCAGAAGCGGCTTTCTCAGAGACTACCTTTACAAATGACCGTCAGAAAGCAGTGGTGCAGGTGATAAAGAAAGACAAAGATACTGAAAATACACTATCCGGAGGGCATTTTGCTCTGTTTGCAGCGCAGGATATGAAAACTGTGGATGGAAAAGTAGCGGTAAAAAAAGATGCTCTGATTGAGACTGCAATTACTGGTACTGATGGAAAAGCAGCATTTAAAGCAGATCTTCCAGTGGGATTTTCTTATTATGTAAAAGAAGTCCAGGCTCCGGCTGGTTATGTCAGAAATGAGAAAGATACTTATTCTTTCCAGTTCAGTTATACCAATGATGAACAGGCAAAAATTTCTTTCAGTCATACTTTTGTGAATGACAGGGTCAGTGCTGCAATCTCTTTGAATAAAAAAGATGCCGAGACAAAAGAAAATAAGGCACAGGGAGATGCTTCCCTGGAAAATGCGGTGTATGGACTTTATGCAAGAAACGACATTACCCATCCAGATGGAAAGACAGGCGTTATTTATAAAGCCGGAAGCCAGATTGGTACGCTAACTACCGATAAAGAAGGAAAAGCAAGGATAGAGAATCTTTATCTTGGAGAGTATTACATCAAGGAAATTACCCCATCCGTAGGATATCTGGCAGACGAGCATGAATATGATCTTGTATGCAGTGATGAAGGTGATCTGACAGCGGTTGTAGAAAAAGAGTGTACCTCACTGGAAACGGTGAAGAAACAGCCGTTTGAACTTATTAAAGCTGCCAATAATGGAGACACAGATGCTGCATTACTATCCGGAGCTGGATTTAGTGCATATCTGGTATCTTCTTTGGTGGTAAAAGAGGATGGAAATTATGATTTTTCTTCTGCAGAGCCAGTTGTGATCGGTGAAAATGGAGCAACGGAAATTTTTACAAATGAGAAAGGCTATGTAAAATCCATTGCAATTCCATATGGAACATATCTGGTGAGAGAAACTACAACACCCCATAATTACAAACCTGTAGATGATTTTATTGTCCGGATTACAGAGAATAAACCAACAGAGCCGCAGACATGGAGAGTTCTTTTGGATAAAGAATTTTCTGCAAAACTGAAAATTATCAAACAGGATGATGAGACTAAAAAATCTGTTCTAATTCCGGGAACAGAGTTTAAAATTTATGATATGGATCATGAAAAATATGTAGAGCAGGTAACTACATACCCGACAACCGTTACACATATCTCTTATTTCACAGATACAGATGGATATCTGATCCTGCCGCAGAATTTAAAAATCGGTCATTATAGAATCGAAGAGGTAACAGCACCGGACGGTTATACCATTAACAAAAATTATGTCGAAATACAGGTGGACACCAATACCCTGTATCAGACTGATCCGGTATCAGGTGATGCAATCATTGAAGTTGTATATGAGAATCATCCGGTGAAAGGAAAACTCACTGTACAGAAAAAAGGAGAGGTTCTTTCGACCTATAAGAATGATTTTAAGTATGAAGTTCAGAATCTTTCAGGTGCAGTATATGAAGTGTATGCTGCAGAGGATATTTATACAGCTGATTTCCAGAAAGATGACACAGGAAAAAGAATCCTGGAATATGCAAAGGGTGCAAAAGTTGCAGAACTGACAACGGATGAATCCGGAAAAGCAGATCTTGATAATCTGCCTCTAGGAGAATACAAAGTGGTAGAAAAGACTGCACCAGAGGGATTTGTATTAAATAAAGAAGAACAGAAAATTTCTTTCGTCTATGCAGACCAGGATACACCAGTGATCTCACAGAGTGCAGAGTTTATAAATGACCGCCAGAAAGTAGAAGTGTCAGTTGTGAAAAAAGATGCTGAAAATGAGAAAGGGATTTCTGGAGCAGAGTTTGGTCTTTACGCAAAAGAGGATATAAAAGCAGGGGATAAGGTACTGGTAAAAGCAGACGAACTGCTTACAAAAGCGGTAACAGGTGAAGATGGAAAAGCTGTTTTTGAGCAGGATCTGCCATTTGGAACTTATTATATAAAAGAACTGGCAGCACCAGATGGTTTTGTATCTTCTGATGAGCAGATTGAGGTGACTGCGAAATATCAGGGACAGGAAGTAAAAACAGTAAAACTGGAAACCGTTTTTAATAATGAGCCGACAACAACTGAATTTACGAAATCAGATATTACAACAGGTGTGGAACTTGACGGAGCAACACTGACGATTTTGGATTCAGACGGAAAAGAAGTAGAAAAATGGACTTCTGTAAAAGGAAAAGCTCATGTAATAAAGAGACTCCATGTGGGAAAAATCTACACACTTCGGGAAGAGTTTGCACCATATGGTTATCTGCAGGCAGAGGAAGTGAAATTTACAGTTTCTGATACTGCAGATGTTCAAAAAGTAGAAATGAAGGATGCTGTTCCGGTTGGACGAATCATCATCAATAAAAAAGGTGAATTTGTCAAAGAAGTTACCTGGAAAGATATGCTGGCAGGCGGCATGGACGCAGCATTTGGTTATGTTACAGGTTCTTTGAAAGATGTTACTTTTGAAATTTATGCAGCGGAGGATATCAAGGCTGCAGATGGGGAAAGCAGTGATTATTATAAAAAGGACGAACTGGTAGCAACAATTACGACAGATGCTCTTGGATATGCGAGATCAGAAGATCTTCCTTTAGGCAAATATTATGTAAAGGAAAAAGAGACGGCGGATGGATATGTTCTGGATGGAGAAATCAGAGAGGTTGATCTGACTTATCGTGATCAGAATACTCCGGTTGTGACTTATGATGAGGACTGGCAGAATAACCGCCAGAAAGCAAAAGTAACTGTAGTTAAGAAAGAAAAAAATACAGACCGTGTTCTGGAAGGCGGAGTATTTGCACTTTATACAAAGAATGATATTTTAAATGCAGAAGGCGAAGTAATCCTGAAAGCAGATACCATGATCGAGCAGAAAGCTACGGATCAGGATGGAAGGATTGTATTTACGGCAGATCTTCCAATCAATGGCAACTACTATGTAAAAGAAGTGCAGGCTCCTGCTGGATTTGTGACAACAGAAGAAATCAAGGAATTTGATTTTGCTTATGCGGGAGAAGAGATTGCAGAAGTATCCTTTGAGTTCACTTATGAAGATGAGCCAACTACTTTTGAAATCACAAAATCAGATATTACAACCGGGGAAGAATTACCAGGTGCAAAACTGAAAGTATCCGATTCAGAGGGAAACGTTGTGGATGAGTGGACATCCGGAAGCACACCACACATCATTAAGGAACTGGAAGTTGGAAAGAAATATACATTAACAGAGACAATTCCTGCTGATGGCTATGCAACTGCAGAATCCATTACGTTTGTAGTAGAAAATACTGCAGATATACAGAAAGTAGAAATGCAGGACGATACAACAAAAATTTTGATCAGTAAGGTGGATATGACAGATGGAAGCAGCGAGGTCAAAGGTGCGAAGCTGTATATCCTTAATGAAAACCAGGAAGTTATGGAAAGCTGGACGTCTGGTGATCAGCCCCATTATGTGGAGAAACTTCCAATCGGTACTTATACATTATTGGAGGAAACAGCACCGAAGGGTTACATTGTGGCAAATAAAGTGACATTTGAGATTAAGGACACCGGAGATATTCAGGGAGCCAAAATGGAAGATGAACAGGCAATGGGCAAGGTGATCTTAAATAAAACAGATAAAGATACCAAGAAGCCAATGAAAGGTGTAGAATTTGCCCTTTGTGACAGTAAAGGTAAAGTTCTGGAAACTCTGGTAACAGACAGTGCCGGCCATGCAGAATCAAAGAATTATCCGATTGCGACTTTTAAGAATGGGCAGTATAAAAAAGCAATCACATATATCCTGAAAGAAACAAAAACACTGGATGGCTATCAGCTTGATGAAACCGAGCATAAGATTCAGTTTGAATATGTCAATGACCGTACTCCTGTGATTGAATATACTCTGGATCTGACAAATAAGAAAGCTCCGGAAAAAGACACTCCGGAAACATCAGAAAACCAGGGAGTCAGCACTCCTGGTTCCCATGGTTCTGATGCGACTTCTGTATCCAATTCACCAAAAACAGGAGATAATACAAATATTGCTATTTTTGTGCTGGCACTTGCAGTATCAGCAGGATGTCTGGGAACTGTAGTGACAGTTAAGAGAAAACGCAAATGATAATATAAATAGTGTTCTGGGGCTGTGGTTACTGCACAGCCCCATTTTGAAAAGGAGAAGAAATTGAAATTAGGAGCAAGAATAAGAAAAATCCGTATGTTTCGCAACATAACTCAAAAGGAATTGGGACGCAGATTAGGATATGGGGAAAGTAGTGCGGATGTGAGAATCGCCCAATATGAAAGTGGACAGCGTACACCGAAGCAGGAAACGCTTATCCGGATAGCAGAAATATTGGAAGTTGATGTCCGAAATTTTTTAAGTCCTGGAATTGCGACAATGGACGAATTAATGGAAACTTTATTCTGGATGGATGAAGAAAATAGAGGGCTTTTTCATCTGTTCCTGCTAAATGATTCAGAAAGTGAAATAGTTGGAATCACAATGAGGGATAAAAAAACAATGTCTTATCTGCAGGAATGGATGGGGAAAAAGCAGAAATTGGGCGATGGAAGAATCACAGAAGAGGAATATCTGGAATGGAAACTGCATTGGCCAGAGAATAAGAGAAAAACAGAATATAAAACCGTATGAAGTAAAAAGGAATTGCTTTGCGGAGAGTTACCTGTTAGAATATTACTGGAGTAACCGTGTACAGGGTTGGTAAAAACCTCCTGGATTTTCAGATTCCGTTAAGGGATACAGAAGAAGGGAGGTGGAGCGAATGGATACATACGAAGTCTTGAGCTTATTGTTCTTAGGCGGTACGTTTCTGATTGCTTTGCTTGCCTATTTGGATAATAGGGACAACAAGCGAAAAAAATAGCCTACCCTGTCTGCCAACAGGATAGGCAGCTCTCTTTGAGAGCAAAATAAATTAAAACCTAATCCAGGAGCATCCACCTTGTGGGCGGTTACTCTTTTCAATTAGAATATAGCATTTTCTCTCCGAAAAGTAAAGTACATTTTATGCAGCCAATTCTAAAAAAGAGTGGGCTGTTTTTTTATTGATAGGAGGGAAGTTTAATGTCTAAACTACAGGACATCCGAAACTTGGTGCAGGAACATGCCGTATCAGTGAGCAGTTCGCCAGGGGATTGGATGGATTATATGGACACAGCATCAAGGTTATATCGTTATTCTTTTTCAGACCAGCTTCTGATCCATGCACAGCGTCCAGACGCAACAGCCTGTGCATCACTGGAACTATGGAATGAAAAGATGTTACGTTGGGTAAATCGTGGTGCAAGAGGAATTGCCTTGTTTGATGAAACCTGGCAGAATACCAAACTTCGTTATGTGTTTGATATTTCGGATACCCACATGGTAGCCGGAGGCAGAAGCCCATATCTTTGGAAGATGCAGGAACACCAGAGAGAAGAGATTCTCACCCATCTGGCAGAAGTCTATGCTCTGGAAGAAAAGGATGCGGCAACTTTGCAGGACGCATTGATGGCGGTCGCAAGGGAAATGGTCAATGACAATCTGGAGGAATACCTGGATGGATTGGAATATGCTGTAGAAGGTACTTATCTGGAAGATCTGGATGAGGTGACGATCCGCAGTGATTTTCGTCAGCTGGCAACAGACAGTGTTTACTATCTGCTTTCCAGGCGATGCGGGCTTGACCCGATGGAACTTCTGGAAGAAGAGGACTTCATGCATATCACAGATTATAACCGTCTGTCAGTTCTCACCTTCCTTGGAAATGCGGCAAGCCAGCTCAGTGAGAGTATTCTGATTGATATTGGAAAGACCGTACATAAAATTTCTCTGGAAGAAGCGAGAAAAGAGGTTGAAAAATCCAATGAAAGGAATTATAATAACTTTACCACGTTAATGCGCGAAATTAAAAATCAGGATGCAGAAACGAAAAAAGAAGAAAATATTGAAAATGAAGGAGGAAACGATTATGGAACTGCCATATCATCGCAAGGGAGATTACCTGTTTCCGAATCTGACCGTCGAAGAGGAAGAAGTGACGATCGGGAAATATGGGATGCTGCGGAGGACATTTCTGAAAGAACACAAGAACAGCCTTTATCAGAGCCTGTTCCTGACCGGGAAGCTGAACAGCCATCTGGAACAGATCGAGAAAGCAGCACAGGAGAGAATGGACAGCCAGATGGAGAAATTACTGGAGAAGAATCCGGCACCGGACAAGGAAGCAGATCCGATGGCATGGACAGCACACATGAACGCACTGATGGCAACAGCGGAAGAGAGCATCTTGACGGAATTGGTATACAGTTAGTCGAAGATACAAGAGAAGATGGATTGAGTAAAGCAGAGGAAGAGATCGCCTCTGCTTTATCTTTGCCCGAATATCCCACCGCAAATGAACAAAGACGGCAGATCGAGGAAAGGGCAGCTGCCCTTTATGCCGGAGAAATTCCGATTCCAGAGCAAGTTGTTGATGAGATCTTACGGACAGGAGGAAACCGGAAAGCCAGCCAGCTCCGGATCATCTATAATTTCATGAGTGAACAGACACCGGAGGAATATACGGAGTTTGTGAAGCGTGAATACCGTAAAGGTGGAAAAGGTTTTCAGATTGATGGAAATGAATATTCAGTCTGGTTTGATGAAACCGGGATGCAGATCGCAGTAGGGCATACGGTTACAGACCATATCTTAGATAAGGCATTTTTATCATGGGAAGATGTCAGCGGACGTATCCATCAGCTTTTAGACCAGGGTGAATATGCACCGCAGTCTGTATTGGATGCGGCAAGAAGTAATGCAGTAAAAGAACACGCCCAGGCTCTTGCCTATATGAAAGGGGATATGGCAGAAGGAGTAGCGGAGATTGTTTTTGACGAAGAGGACTTACCACATCTTCGCAGTATCTATCCGGAGATCACGGATTATCTGGAAGAAAAGCTGGAAGATCCCCAGTGGCTTTCGGAACTAAATGAAAGACTGGATGCACTGGCAGAAGCCTATGAGGAAAATCATTCCATTATGCGTTTCCATCATTATAATCCTGTAAATATCTCAAAGCAGTTTCAGAAGTTTGCGGATGAGGTGATTCCTTATCAGGCTAGGGACGGCTTTGCCTGGAAAGAACATCCGATGTTCATTACACAGGATGAGATTGATGCTTATCTTGCAGGAGGTGGAGCGTATTCGCAGGGCAGGCTCAGGACGTATTCTTTTTATCTGCTGCATGAGGATGAAAGAGTGAGGACAGGTTTTATCAAGGAACAGTATGGGATCGGTGGAAGCAGTCATGCACTGTCCGGTGCCGATGATTCACATGCAAACTATGATGGAAAAGGATTATTTCTTGCAAGAGGTGCTTATGGAAATCCATATACGTCAATTTTATTATCCTGGAATAAAGTTGCAAATAGAGTAGCTTATCTGATAAAGAATGACCAGTTCCTGCAGGCAGAAGATTATGCTCGTATGCCGGAATATGAACGGGAGCAGATGGCAAATAAGGTACTCCGCTTTTATGACCGTCTTCCGGAAGAGATAGACAGACCATTTACGGATGACTTCTTCTGGGAAAAACCAGGAAAAGAAATGATGGCAGTTTTAGAGAATCCAGAGCAGACAGAAGAACTGTTACAGAAGATGGATGCAGCATTGGCAGCTCTTCCATTGGATTTTGAAGCGTATGGGACAAACTACCAGCAGAAAATAGAACTTCTTTCAGAACTTCACCAGTATGCAGAAGGAACCTATACGATATTCCCGACACCGGAAGCAGAACCGTCTTTTGCGGAACCATCCGGACACCAGATGACCATGTTTGATTTCTTGGATACGAAGGCAGTGACAGAACCGACCGTAGTAGATATGTCAGATGTAGAGGAAATAGAAGAGGAAGAGGTTACTGCCAAAGAAGATATTCCGGAAAGTCAGGAACAGGAAAAAGCTGTGTTAGAACTACACAACTTCCGTATCCAGGATAATGACCTTGGTGCAGGCGGTCCGAAGGCAAAGTATAAGGCAAATATGGAAGCCATCCATTTGTTACAGACTTTGGAGAAAGAAGAACGTTTGGCAACACCCGAAGAGCAGGAAATCTTATCCCGTTATGTTGGCTGGGGTGGTATCCCACAGGCATTTGAGGAGAGTAACAGCAGCTGGGCGAATGAGTATCTGGAATTAAAGAATACTTTATCGCCGGAAGAATATAGTGCAGCAAGGGCATCGACCTTAAATGCTTTTTATACGTCCCCGACCGTGATCCGAAGTATGTATGAAGTACTGGAAAATATGGGACTGAAACAGGGAAATATTCTGGAGCCGTCCTGTGGTGTCGGTAACTTTATGGGACTGATCCCGGAGAGTATGGGCAAAGCCAATATGTACGGTGTGGAACTCGACCCGGTTTCGGGAAGAATCGCAAAACAGCTTTACCAGAAAAACAAGATTGCAGTACAGGGATTTGAGGAAACCAGTTATCCGGACAGCTTTTTTGACTGTGTGATAGGCAATGTTCCATTTGGGGCGTATCAGGTCAGTGACCGCAGATATGACCGGTATCATTTTATGATCCATGATTATTTTATTGCAAAATCCCTTGATCTGGTCCGTCCGGGCGGTGTAGTTGCAGTGGTAACTTCCAGTGGAACGATGGATAAGCAGAACCCGGCAGTGAGACAGTATATCGCAAACCGGGCAGAACTGCTTGGAGCCATCCGATTACCGAATAATGCGTTCCAGAGAAATGCCAATACCAGCGTTGTTTCTGATATTCTGTTTTTCCAGAAAAGGGACAGGGCATCCATTGAGGAACCGGAATGGTTAAATTTAAAGGAAATACCGGAAGGCTATTCGGTCAATGCTTATTTTGCAGAGCATCCGGAAATGGTGCTTGGTGATTTTACTACAGAAAGTACCCAGTACGGAAAGCAGGAAGTGACCGTAAAACCAAAAGAAGGCATTACCTTAGAAGAACAGTTAAAAGAAGCTATTAGGAATATCCATGGCACGATTACGAAACTGGAACTTTCGGATACAGAGCTGGAGGAGGATGTTGTCTCTATCCCGGCAGACCCGGATGTAAAGAATTTCAGTTTTACTGTGGTAGATGATGAAGTTTATTACCGGGAAAACTCTGTGATGAACCGCATGGAGCTTCCGGCAATGACAGCGGAACGTGTCAAAGGGATGGTGAAGATTCGTGATATTACGAATGAACTGATCCAGTGTCAGATGGAAGAGGGAAGCGATGAACAGATCACAAAGCTGCAGGGAAAACTCAATGAAGAATACGATACCTTTACAGCAAAATATGGTCTTATCAGCAGCAATGCCAATAAGCGGGCATTTAGTCAGGACAGCAGCTATTGTCTTTTGACTTCTCTGGAATTTCTGGATGATAAGGGAGAACTGAAACGGAAAGCGGATATTTTTACCAAAAGGACGATCCGCCGGGCAGAAACGGTGACTTCTGTGGATACTGCCAGTGAAGCCCTTGCTGTTTCCATTGGTGAGAGGGCAGGTGTTGAACTTTACTATATGGCACAGCTTTCCGGGAAAACAGAAGCAGAGCTTACCGAAGAACTGGCAGGGGTGATCTTTAAGAATCCAATCGGTGAAAAATGGGAGCCGTCGGACGAATATCTTTCTGGAAATGTGAGGGAGAAACTTCAGATTGCCAAACAGTTTGCAGAAGATCACCCGGAATATCAGGTGAACGTGCAGTATTTGGAGCAGGTACAGCCAAAAGATCTGGATGCATCAGAGATTGAGGCAAGACTTGGGGCAACCTGGATTTCTGAGGATTACATTACACGGTTCATGGCAGAAACATTCCATACACCAAGATATTATGTAGGGAGCAAGGTCAAAGTCCAGTATGCCGAAGTGACCGGACAATGGAATGTTATGGGAAAGAATGTGGACAGTTACGGAAATGCTCTTGTTACTTCCACATATGGAACACAGAGAGCCAATGCCTACCGTCTTTTGGAAGATGCTTTAAACCTTAGGGATACCAAGATTTATGACACGGTACAGGATGCCGATGGAGAACACCGGGAATTAAACCGGAAGGAAACGATGCTGGCACAGCAGAAGCAGGAACTGATCAAAGAGGAATTTAAGGAGTGGATATTTAAAGACCTGCACCGACGGGAAGATCTCTGTAAGATCTATAATGAACGATTTAACAGCATCCGTCCACGGGAATATGATGGAAGCCATATTCAGTTTGTTGGCATGAATCCGGATATCACCCTGATGCCGCATCAGAAAAACGCAGTGGCTCATGTGCTGTATGGAAATAATACGTTACTGGCTCATTGCGTAGGAGCTGGAAAGACGTTCCAGATGATCGCAGCCGGTATGGAATCAAAACGGCTGGGACTCTCACAGAAGAATCTTTATGTTGTGCCAAACCATCTGACCGAGCAGTGGGGCAGTGATTTCTTACGACTTTATCCTGGGGCAAATATCTTGGTGGCAACGAAGAAAGACTTTGAGCCGGCGAACCGAAAACGTTTCTGTTCCCGTATTGCGACAGGGGATTATGATGCCGTGATCATCGGACATACGCAGTTTGAGAAAATCCCTCTTTCCAAAGAACGGCAGATTGCCATGCTGGAAGATCAGATTGCAGATATTACGTTTTCCATTGAAGAAGCAGCACATCAGGCAGGGCAGAATTATACCATCAAGCAGTTGGAAAAAACAAAAAAGAGTCTGCAGACGAGGATGAAGAAACTTAATGACCAGACCAGAAAGGATGATGTAGTAACTTTTGAGCAGTTAGGCGTAGACCGGCTGTTTGTGGATGAAAGCCATAGTTTTAAGAATCTTTTTTTGTATACAAAAATGCGGAATGTGGCGGGAATCTCACAGACGGATGCACAGAAAAGTTCGGATATGTTTATGAAATGCCGGTACATGGATGAACTGACCGGCGGCAGAGGAATCACCTTTGCGACAGGTACCCCCGTGTCAAATAGTATGACGGAGCTTTACACTATCATGCGTTATCTCCAGTATGACACACTCATGCGTATGGGTATGGGACACTTTGATTCCTGGGCGGCAACGTTCGGGGAGACAGTAACCGCAATCGAATTATCACCGGAGGGCTATACTTTAATAGGACGATAAAATTAACTGTCCTAAATTGAAAAATACA
>OBKG01000312.1_pt1 | contig 24344 bp, 19 predicted proteins | sample 1519741 | NCBI WGS metagenome assembly OBKG01 (sample SAMN00265072, study PRJEB22529) | human gut metagenome
GCCGGACTTGAACCGGCACGGTATTGCTACCGAGGGATTTTAAGTCCCTTGTGTCTGCCTATTCCACCACACCCGCACTTAAATGCGTATCACAGCTGAAAACAAGGGCCTTTACGCGCTCTGCACTGATGCCCTTAAGCTGAAGCCGGTACGCAAATGGGCGAAGGTGGATTCGAACCACCGAAGCTATTAGCAGCAGATTTACAGTCTGTCCCCTTTGGCCACTCGGGAATTCGCCCATATATCTTGTTAGCAAGTAGTGACTATAATACCACACAGATAGTGAAAAATCAAGAGGTTTAGGAATTTTTATGCACTGAATTTTTTTGGAGAGGAAACCAAAAAGGAGCAGCCTGTTGCCGGTTATTCAGAAGGAAGGAGGCGCCATCCAGATAAAAGAAGGTAAGCGCGCTTTCCTGTCTTCTCCAGTATTTTTTCGGTTTCCTGTCCTCTCTTGTATTTTCCATGGACGAATGGCTGTGGATATGTTATAATTCATAAGATAGGCATATTTTGTCTAGATATGATTGGAGGAGGACTATGAAAGATAAGGGAAAGGTGCGGGGCACGTTTAAGGCGTACCTGCAATGGCCGCTGTTTTTGTCGGTCCTTTTGATTATATTGACTGCTGTCGTAGGGGCTGTATCGGTGAAGGCCGGTATCATAGTGTCCGCGTTTACGCTTGTTTATATTGGAATAGCTATGTGGCTTTACTGTTCAAGGCGGAGAGGGATTTTGGCAGGACTGATAGAATTTTCCACTGCCTATGACCAGAGCCGGCAGAGCCTGATGGAAGAGATGCTGATGCCCTATGCGGTAGCGGACGGATCCGGGTATCTGCTTTGGATGAACCGGGAGTTTGCCGCAGTTCTGGAGGGCGATAAGTCCTCGGGGAAAAATATTACATCTATGTTTCCTGAGATTACAAAGGAAATGCTGGCAACCGGCGGCGAGCTTATCAGCATACACAGCGCCTTCGGGGATCGTAAATACAGAGTGGATTTAAAGCAGGTAGAGGTGGGACGGCTGAACGCAGCGGTTCAGGACAACGGGCTGGAGGGGCAGGGCTCCTTTGTAACGGCCATCTATCTGCTGGATGAGACACAGACCCTTAAGTATGTGCAGCAGATTACCGATCAAAAGCTGGTGGCAGGCCTCATTTACCTGGATAACTACGACGAGGCATTAGAAAGTGTGGAGGAGGTGCGCCGCTCACTGCTTACTGCGCTTATTGACCGTAAGATAAGTAAATATATTGCCGGTATCAACGGTATTGTAAAGAAGATTGAGAAGGATAAGTATTTCTTTGTTATTAAACAGCAGTATATGGCCCGGATTCAGGAGGAGCGCTTTTCGATTCTGGAGGATGTAAAGACGGTTAATATTGGAAATGATATGGCTGTTACCCTAAGCATTGGCATCGGTATGAACGGGGAGAGCTACTGCCAGAATTACGATTATGCCAGAACCTCCATCGACATGGCCCTGGGACGGGGAGGCGACCAGGCAGTGGTGAAGGATGGGGAAAAGATTCTATACTACGGCGGTAAGGCCCAGCAGATGGAAAAGACTACCCGCGTCAAGGCCCGCGTCAAGGCTCACGCATTGCGTGAACTGATGGAAAATAAGGACCGGCTGCTGATTATGGGGCACCGGCTGGCGGATATTGATTCCTTTGGTGCTGCGGTGGGAATTTACCGCATTGCGGTTTCTATGAATAAGAAGGCTAATATCGTGGTCAACGAGGTAACCTCCTCGGTACGTCCTATGATGGAGCGGTTTATAGGGAATGGGGAGTATCCGGAGGATATGTTCCTGAAAGGAGAACAGGCTGCAGAGCTGGCAGATCCAGGCGCTATGCTGGTGGTAGTGGATGTGAACCGCCCCAGCATTACCGACGAGCCAAGACTTCTTCAGATGGTTAAGACAGTGGTGGTGCTGGATCATCACAGGACCAGCAGTGAAATTATCAAGCACGCGGTTCTTTCCTATGTGGAGCCCTATGCTTCCTCTACCTGCGAAATGGTGGCGGAGGTGCTTCAATACATTGCCGACGGCATCAAGGTAAGGCCTGCTGAGGCAGATGCTATGTACGCAGGTATAGTGATAGATACTCAGAATTTTACCAATCAGACAGGTGTTCGTACCTTTGAGGCAGCTGCATTTTTAAGAAGAAGCGGTGCGGATATTACCAGAGTGCGGAAGCTGTTCCGGGAAAATATGAGGGATTATCAGGCAAAGGCTGAGGCAGTAAGGGCAGCGGAGGTTTACAAGGACGCCTTTGCTATCAGCCAATGTCCGGCTGAAGGGCTGGAAAGTCCCACGATTATCGGAGCACAGGCTGCCAACGAGCTTTTGGAAATTCGCGGGATTAAGGCCTCGGTGGTGCTGACAGAGTACAATGGAACCGTTTATTTTAGCGCCCGCTCCATTGATGAGGTCAATGTGCAGGTGATGATGGAGAAGCTGGGGGGTGGAGGCCACCGAACCATAGCAGGCGCTCAGATAGAAGGCGTTTCCATCGAAGAGGCGAAAGCGCGGTTAAAGGAGGTTATCGGGCAGATGCTGGAGGAGGGAGAGGTCTCCTAGAGAAATACTGTGCAAGGCAGTGAGGAAAGGAGCCTCGCCCAAAGGTGTCCCCTGGATAGAAAGCAATTAAGAAAGGAAGTTGAAAATGAATATTGTATTATTAGAGGATGTAAAGGCTTTAGGAAAAAAGGGAGAGGTTGTTAAGGTTAATGACGGCTACGCCAGGAATTTTATTTTACCCAAAAAGCTGGGGGTGGAGGCTACCCCCAAGAACCTGAACGACTTAAAGCTCCAGAAAGCAAATGAAGCTAAGGTTGCGGCTGAACAGCTGGCGGCAGCCAAAGAGCTGGGCAAACAGCTTGAGGAGGCTTCCGTTACCCTATCTATTAAAGCTGGAGAGGGAGGAAGAGCCTTTGGTTCTGTGTCCAGCAAGGAGATTGGAAAGGCTATCGGCGATCAGCTGGGCCTTGAGATTGATAAGAAGAAAATTGTGCTGAATGATCCCATTAAGTCGATCGGAAGCTTTGAGGTTCCCATTAAGCTTCACAAGGATGTAACCGCAAGGCTGGCAGTCAAGGTAGTGGAAGCGTAATATAAGGAGTGTTAGAATATGGAAGAAACCCTGATGAAACGGGTGCTTCCTCACAGCCTGGAGGCGGAGCAGTCGGTTATCGGCTCTATGCTGATGGACAGAGAGGCTGTAATCGCCGCGTCGGAGATTATAACGGGCAGCGATTTTTACCAGAAGCAGTATGGCATTATTTTTGACGCCATGGTGGAGCTGTTCAATGAGGGCAAGCCTGTGGATCTGGTAACCCTTCAAAACCGCCTCAAGGAGAAGGATGTTCCTCCTGAGGTAAGCAGCTTGGACTATGTCCGGGATATTATTACCATGGTGCCTACCTCGGCGAATGTAAAGTCCTATGCTAACATTGTAAGTGAGAAAGCAGTCTTAAGAAGGCTTATTAAGATAACAGAGGAAATTGCCAATACCTGCTATACAGGAAAGGAACCTCTTGAGAGTATTCTGGCAGATACGGAAAAATCTATTTTTAACCTTCTTCAAAACCGAAGCGGCCAGGAGTTTATGCCTATCAAGCAGGTAGCCATCAATGTTTTGGAGAAGATTGAGGACGCTTATAAGAACCAGGGAACAGTTACGGGGATTCCCTCTGGCTTTATTGATCTGGATTATAAGCTGTCAGGCTTTCAGCCTTCTGATTTTATACTGATTGCCGCCCGTCCTTCTATGGGAAAGACTGCTTTTGTGCTGAATGTGGTAGACCACATATCGGTGAGAAGGGGCCTGCCCTGTATGGTGTTCAGTCTGGAGATGTCCAAGGAGCAGTTGGTCAATCGCATGCTTTCTATGGAATCAAACGTGGATTCCCAGAAGCTGCGTACCGGTACTTTGACGGATTCGGATTGGGACGCGGTGGTAGAGGGAATCGGCGTTATCGGCAATTCCAAGCTGATTATTGATGATACGCCGGGCATTTCCATTTCGGAGCTTCGCTCCAAATGCAGAAAGATGAAGCTGGAATACGGGCTAAGTATTGTGATGATCGACTATTTGCAGCTAATGAGCGGAAGCAGGAAGGGAGGCGGGGAAAACCGCCAGCAGGAGATTTCAGAGATTTCCCGATCCTTAAAGGCGCTGGCTCGTGAGCTGAATGCTCCGGTGATTGCCCTGTCCCAGCTGTCCCGCGCCTGTGAAACACGAACGGATCACAGGCCAATGCTGTCGGATCTTCGGGAGTCCGGAGCCATTGAGCAGGATGCGGACGTGGTTATGTTTCTGTACCGCGATGATTATTATAACAAGGATACGGAGCACCCTAACGAGGCTGAGGTGATAATTGCCAAACAGCGTAACGGTCCGATTGGAACAGTTACCTTAATCTGGAAGCCGGAATATACTAAGTTTGTGAATGCGGCCCGGCCTCAGGCTGGGGGAGTTCAGGAATAAGCCTTTTCTATTCGAACCCTTTTGGTCTGGAGTTCCTCTGCTTTGCTTCATTCTACCATATCCTCCGGCTATGGTACTCCTCCGGGAGATGCACATGGTTCGGATCGGCGTTCTGCCACGCTTTCGCGTATCACTGAACCAGCGCTGTATCATATCTGGCGATATTTTTCCATAGACGGAGGAAAAACTGCGAGATCCATAAAAGATATTGGTTGCCAGCCGAGGCGCTTATTTCTCTTAGAAAATTTCTTAGGAACAGGTATAATGTCCATTCTCAACGCATAGATATAATAATAAGGCAGGACATGCCCGGAGTGTCTGTGGATGAAAGGCACACCCAAGATGTGAAGGAGAGAATGGCTATGGATGAAGTACATTATCTGATATCGGATGCGTCCAAAAAGGTTGATGTGGAGGCCCATGTATTGAGGTACTGGGAGGAGGAGCTGGAGCTTGATATTCCCCGCAACGAAATGGGGCATCGCTATTATACGGATTTACATATCCGGCTGTTTCGGCAGGTAAAGAACTTAAAAGAAAAGGGGTATCAGCTGAAGGCAATCAAGCATGCCTTAAACCAGGTGCTAAAGAAAAAGGAAAAAGGGCAGGTTCAGCTGACTGACGAGATTCTGGAGCGGGATATGGACAAGGCATTGAGAGAGCTTAAGACAGAGGAGGTTGGAACAGGACTGGCAGCTGTAAAGAACGAGGGATTTTCTGTAGCTGCCACAGAGGAAAAGATGGAGCAGTTTCAGCAGATTATGAACCTGATCATCGGACGGGCCTTAGAGGTTAATAATGAAAAGCTAAGCCAGGATATTAGTTATCTGGTGAATGATAAGATGGGAAAGGAACTGGAGTTTCTTCTCCAGGCATCCGATCAAAAGGAAGAAGAGCGCTTCCGCCGTCTGGATGAAACCTTAAGAACGTATCAGAAGGGGGGACAGGCAGAGGCCGCGGCTGCTAAGGTTCCATTTTTTAAGAGAAAAAGATTTGGACGCAGTGGAAAGAAGATGCAGAATCGTAAATAACGAGTGGGCAGACTTGGAGCAAATTATTAGAAAATGGAGGAATCAAGCAGGAAAAATATAGTAGGGGCAGTCCTAAAAATGTAATTCACAGACAGCCTGTAAATAAACATTCTTAAATAAGCTCGCCTTATGGCGGGCTGATTTGTTATAGAAAAGTATGAAAGGAATTCTAGCATTTTTTATCAGGGCTTTCCTGGCATTCCGGTAAATCCAACCCATGAACAAACCGCTGAAAAGGTTTCGAAATAAGAAGTTGTTTTCGCAATACTCTCTTGGCATGAAACAGCGGCTTGCAATCGCCCTTGCTGTTATGTACGCCCCGGAACTTTTGATTTTGGATGAACCAATTAACGGTCTGCCCCCAATCGTGATTGCAAAGGTGCGGAACTTCATTCGAGAACTCTGCGATGCCAGAGGGAAAACCATTTTGATTTCCAGTCACATTTCTTCCGATCGCTTTCTGTTGGCTGACGACATTGGCATCATTGACCATGGTTAGAGCATCTTTGCAGGTGCTACTATATAATACGAGGGAAAATACTTGCATTTCACCGTTTCTGATGCTCAGGCAGCCGCCCGCATCCTCAACACACGGTTCGGTATTCGCAATTTTGAAATTCAGATGATCAATGAACTGCCATACCAGGTGCTGGAGTAGACACCGGAACGGTGATTCAGCAATTCGTACAGAGCAGTTTGATCGTGTCGGATGCCCATCTATGGGAAGACACCTTGGAGGACTACTTCAAACGGATTGCTGGAGGTGAGGCCACCGCTTTATAAATAAAAAATATTTTTTTTATACAGCTTTCAATTTTCTTAAAACCTTAATTTACATATCGCCATTCCTTAGGAAATATGTTAGAATAAATTTGATTATTGCGAGCAAGGAGTCAAGGCTTTGTCCGCATGTCTAATTGGCAACTGCCCCAAGGGTCAAATGCCCCACAGCTTGCTGCGGAGTATTTGACTTAGTTTTTTGACGGTGAACGAAGGAAAAGGTTAGGAAGGATACATTGCATCATGAGATGGAATAGAAGATACAGGAAATATATTGTCTATACAAAGGCGGCGGGCTTGTTGGCTTTGACGGCTATGTTGTCAGGATGTCAGGCAGAGCAGGCGGTTCCCGTAGAGGGACCGGGAATCTCTACTGCCTCGGAGGCGCTGGTTGTGCAGGTTCCGGAAACCATTGCGCCTTTGGGCCTGGAGGGACAGGTTCTCCCTAATCTTACAGATGTGGATCTGGGAGATGTAGAGCCAGTGCCGGAATATTTGCGTATTGGAGAGCGTCATGAGATTGTAAAGAAACTGCAGCAGCGCTTGATGGATTTGGGCTTTATGGATAATGATGAGCCTACGGACTATTATGGAGAGATGACCCGGATGGCAGTAAAGCATTTCCAAAGACAGAACGAGCTGCCTATGGATGGTATAGTGGGAAATACCACATGGGATGCTATTATGTCTCCGGACGCAAAATACTACGCGGTGTCCAAGGGAACTCAGGGTGACGATATTCAGCGGATTCAGCAGCGGCTATATGAGTTGGGCTATCTGGCTTCAGCAGATTTGGTTACAGGCAACTTTGGGGACTCCACCGAGACTGCGGTGCTAAAGCTTCAGGAGGTCAACGGACTGGAGCAGGACGGCAAGGTTGGACAGAAAACCATTAACCTTATATACAGTGATGAGATCAAAGCTAATTTCCTGTCTTATGGAGAAAAGAGTGATGTGGTGCTGGCTTGTCAGGAGCGTCTAAAGGAGCTGGGATATCTGACGACCACTCCCGATGGAGCCTATGGCGATGACACGGCAGTAGCTGTAAAGCAGTTCCAGGCTCGCAACGACCTGATTGTGGATGGTTATCTGGGACCATCCACCAGGGTGGCGCTGAATAGTTCCGAGGCAAGAGCCAACGGTCTGATGCTGGGGGAACGGGGGGATTCTGTTACAAGGGTTCAGGAGCTTTTGAAGAAGTATGGCTATTTGTCATCTTCTAATGTGACAGGATATTACGGCGAAGCTACAGAGCGGGCAGTGAAAAATTTCCAGAATCGCAATGGACTTAGCTCAGATGGGCTTGTAGGACTTCAAACGATGGCAAAGCTTACAGGGGATAATGTAAGACGGCCTGCGCCGGGCAGCAGCAACACAGGCGGCGGCTCCAATAACCGCGGCGGTTCCGGCACAAGAGGCGGCTCCTCACAGCCCGCACAGAAGCCTGCGCCGTCAGTGAACGCACCTGCAGGCAGCGGTGTATCTGCCCTCATATCTGTGGCCTCCTCGAAGGTGGGAGCGCCATATGTATGGGGCTCCAAGGGCCCCAATTCATTTGACTGCTCCGGCTTTGTATACTGGTGCCTGAATCAGGTGGGGGTAAACCAAAGCTATCTGACTTCCGCCGGTTGGAGAAATGTAGGAAGGTATACGAAGATTACCAACTTCAATGATATACAGGCAGGTGATATTGTAGTAGTAAGAGGCCATGTGGGGATAGCCGCTGGAGGCGGCACCATCATTGATGCCTCCTCTAGTAATGGACGTGTGGTGCACAGAAGCTTGAGCCAATGGTGGGCCAACAACTTTATTTGTGCGTGGAGAATTTTCTAAAGATAAGATGGACAGTGAGATAGTAAGAAGGAGGGTGCAGGTATGCAGACGATACTGGTGTGTGATGATGACAAGCAGATTGTAGAGGCCATTGATATTTACCTTACAGGAGAGGGCTTCCAGGTGATAAAGGCTTATGACGGATATGAGGCGTTGGAGTATCTGGAGGATCATGAGGCGGATTTGCTGATTGTGGATGTAATGATGCCAGGGCTGGATGGAATCCGAACCACCCTTAAGGTGAGAGAGAGCAGCAGTATTCCTATTATTATTCTTTCTGCCAAGTCTGAGGACGCAGATAAAATCCTGGGCCTTAATATTGGAGCAGACGACTATATAACAAAGCCCTTTAACCCTCTGGAGCTGGTTGCCAGGGTAAAGTCTCAGCTTCGCCGTTACACACAGCTTGGGAACTTAAACCAGCAGGCAGAGGGGCAGGTATACAAGTGCGGTGGTCTCCAGATTAATGATGATAATAAGGAGGTTTCTGTAGATGGGGAATTTATCAAGCTAACTCCCATTGAGTATAATATCCTCCTGCTCCTGGTGAAGAATGCAGGAAAGGTTTTTTCTATAGATGAAATTTATGAGCAAATTTGGAATGAAGAGGCTATTGGAGCAGATAATACCGTGGCAGTTCATATCCGCCATATTCGGGAGAAAATTGAGATTAATCCCAGAGAGCCGAAATATCTGAAGGTGGTGTGGGGCGTAGGCTATAAGATTGAAAAGCAGTAGGTGATTGTATGACAGAGGACAGAAACCGCTTCAGGCTCAGAAAGCAGGTGCTGACATTGCTGCATGTGATGTTTGTGCTCATAGCAGTGGCGGGAATCAGCGCTATGTACTTAAATGCCAATTATGGGAAGGGGATCAAATGGATTTATAATGAGGCGTATGAAGATTCAGACTCCTTCTGTTCCCAGCTTCAGAATGATATCAGCAAGCTGTTTACCTATGTAGGCTACCGGGATATGTTTGAGACGAACGGAAAGCTGGATATGCATAAGCCTATCGTGGTCTATACCGATGGTCCTGGCGCACGGAAGCAAACCTATACACTGGATCAGATCGTTCGCTATGCCAAAACCAGAGGGTATTATCTGGATGACAATTTTATGCTTACAGGCTCTCCTATATCCATGGAGGAAGATGATGACTCCGATAAGGAGCTTACCATTGATTACCAGGCCTATAATCCAGAATTTATCAACGGAGATGGTATACCCGTTCGTATGACAAAGGAAGATTTGGCTCTGGATATATTGGAGCATCTGGGGGAATATTATTCAATTTATTATAATTATGTGGAGAAGCAGACCAATCTTCAGTTCCGAATTGTCTATACAACCGATCAGGGAACTGAAAAGATCTATACGAATGTGCCGGATAAGACCAAGGAAGAAATTATGCAGTCCGGAAAATATCTTTATGTGCCTGGCAATAGTATCAAAATGGAGAGCAATCTGGCTGTGATTCCAGTAGATGTAGCTTCCTACCTGGAGATTTGGAACCCCGGTGATAACGATCGGTATTATCTTGCAGTGGCAGTGGATACCTCCTACCCCAATACAGATTCCTATTCCATGGAGGCGGCTGAGTACAGAGAGGCCAGAAGTAATTTTATAACAGGTATGGCGGGGGCAGCGGCAGGAAGCGCCGGGGCGTTGCTTACTCTGGTATTTCTGGTAATTTTGTCAGGTCATGTGCAGGAGGGAAGCACGGATATACGGCTCTTTCCTTTGGATGAAATTTACATAGAGGTATTCCTGCCTTTGTGGGTGGCAGCGACAGCAGTGGCTCTTTATGTGGGCAGGTATGTGGGAAACCGGCTTATGAGCCTGTTCTTTGAGGAAAGTCAGTGGCTTTACTGGAGTAAGATGATAAATAGGCTGATTCTTTATGCCAGTATTGTATTTTGCAGCTTCAGCTTAATCCGGCGGTATAAAGCCAGAACGCTGTGGAAAACCAGTGTGGTCAGGCTGGCTCTGGAGGCTTCTAAGGATTATATAGGACATGCTTCCTATGCGGTGAGGACGGGATTGTGCTATCTGATGTTTGTGGGGATCAGTTCAGCCATGATTTGCGGTATCCTGCTTATGTATGTTTTCCGGGAAGAGAAGCTGAGTTATCGGATTCTGTTTTACATATGCATTGCGGTATTTGTGGGGCTTAATGGCTGGATATACCACCAGCTCTTTAGAAAAGCTGTGCAGAGGGACCGTCTGGATGAGGCCGTCAGTAATATAGCCAAGGGTGATACCAGCTATCAGATCAGCGTCGCGCTGCTCTCAGGAAAAGAGAAGGATATGGGGCGGCATATTAATAATATCAGTACAGGTCTGGAACGGGCGCTTCAGGAGAAGGTTAAGAGCGAGCGGCTTAAAGCAGATCTGATTACCAATGTATCCCATGATATCAAGACGCCTCTGACATCTATTATCAATTATGTGGATCTGCTTAAGAGGGAGAGAATCCAGGACCCAAAGATTGCGGCTTATCTGGAAGTACTGGATCAAAAGTCCCAGCGTCTTAAAACTCTGACAGAGGACTTAGTGGAGGCTTCCAAGGCCAGCTCCGGCAATATGAAGCTGGAGGTATCGGATATTGACCTTGTAGAGCTGGTTCAGCAGACCAATGGTGAGTTTGAGGAGAGATTCGCTATGAGGAAGCTGGAGCTGGTATGCAATGTCCCCGATGATATTCTGATCATCCGGGCAGACGGGCGCCGGCTGTGGAGGGTACTGGAAAATCTTTATACCAATGCGGTAAAATATGCCATGGAGCATAGCCGGGTTTATGCAGATGTAGTGGAGCAGGATGGGAAAGCAATTTTTATTATAAAGAATGTATCTGAAAATCCTCTGAATATAAGTCCTGATGAGATTACGGAGCGTTTCGTGAGAGGGGATGTGTCCAGAACTACAGAAGGTAGTGGTCTGGGACTTTCCATTGCGAAGAGCCTGATTCAGCTTCAAAAAGGAGTGTTTCAGATTATGATTGACGGAGATTTGTTTAAGGCTATGGTATCCTTCCCTATAGAGCGGGTTGAGCATAAGGTAGATAAGGTTCTGCCGGATCTGGAGTCACCAGGGATAACCCTGCCTTCGGGTAAGGAAAAGAACAGTGGGGAGACGAAGCAGGATTCAGTTCAGGACTGCTCATAGGAAGAATCGGAGAAAATAGAATGATAAAAATTTCACGAAGAAATTTCTGTTTTGCCTAATAATGTAACATATATACAAAATAGATTATGCAGTTTTGTGTATTATTTATAGTATAAAATAGACCGTCAGCTTTAGGTAACATTTTTGTTAAATTTTATGTTGCAGCATTCTTTTAGAGTGTGAAACTATGTGGCCTATAGCGTATTGGCTCCGGTTAATCAGAGGAGTCATGGATCGGGGAATAAACAGCATCAGATTTCCACGAAGAAACCAATTATTTTAAACCGGTTTAAGGCGGCTTTTATAAATATTCAATTCAGAAAAGGAAAAGGCAGGTAATTTAGCTTGCAAATATTGGGCTTGTCAGTAAGCATATGCTTTATTATGCTGGTCATGAGCAGTGCAGCATCAGCAGTGGCAGAAGGCGGCTAAGACGGCTGCGTCAGAAAATCCCCCGGATTCCGGGGGATTTTCCATAGGCTGCATACTATGTAAGCAGATGCTTATTGGTACTCAAATACATTAATCCAGCTTTCTAACAGCTCCTTCTCCTCAGGACGCTTATAAACCAGCTGGGCGGCTGCCACGATGGGAAGCCATCCCTGCACATAGCGTTTGTCTGTATTTGTCTTGTCACAGAACATTTCCATATACAGCTCGGCTCTCTTTTTATCCTTTAAGCTGAAGAGAAGGTAGGTTCTGGCGACATCAGCGCTTGCATTACCTTGGGAGGCATGTACCCAGTCAATGACATAAAGCTTGCCGTCATCGCCTGCAATAATGTTAGAAGGGTTGAAATCGCCGTGACATAGCTTGGTGTGTCTTGGCATACCGTCTAGTCTGCTTCTAAGCTCATAGCGCAGACTATCGTCTAATTGTTCTTCGTTCTTCAGGGCGCGGCTGGTCTTCTCTCTCAGCTTGTTAAGAAGAGGGCAGGCTTGGGAATGAATCTGAATGTGCAGATCAACCATCTGCTCCATGTATTCTTCCAGCCTGTCTGGGTTCTCGTCCATAAGCTGCTCCAGCGTTTTGCCTTCTACGTACTCCTTGATAAGGGACCACTTGCCATCCACCATGGATACTCCAAGAACCTTGGGAACATTCAGAGCCTGGATGGTCTCTACACGGGCATTGCACAGAGCCTCGTTAAATACCTCGGCCTTCGGAAAGCCCTCGCAGAACTCCTTGATGACAGTTTCTCCGTCACGATAAACGGACTTTTTTGCGGTACTGGAAATTAATTGTTTTGCCATAATTATACTCTCCTTCCACACATTATAAACCATGCTGCGGCGGTCTATCTGCCGTGCTGATTTTATTTTACTACAATGAGGGCAAAAAGTACAGAGCTTAATTGATAAATATTTAACGTACTTTCAGGCCCGCAACAGTTCACTATGGGATGTATGCTTGTCTGTTAAAAACGGAAAATTGCTGCGCCGTAGGCAGGAAGGGGATAGTCAAAGGCGTAGGGCTGTCCATCGCACTCTCCTTTGGAGGAGGTGTAGATGGGAGCCTCAGCCAGCTTGTAGGCCCCCCTGCGGTTGTCCAGCAAAAGGGTGTATCTGCCTCGTTTGGGAACGCCTACCCGGTAATCGGGCCGTTCAACAGGCGTGAAGCTGATAACAAAGAGAAGATTTTTCCTTCCTGTCTCATCGCGTCTTACAAAGCTGAAAATACTTCTGTCCCCATCATTGGCATTCATCCACTGGAAGCCGTTCCAGTCCGTATCCTGACGGTAAAGAGAAGGATATTTCTTATAAAGGTGAAGCAGATCTCTAACATAGCTTTGCAGCTCCTGGTGCTCCGGCTCCTTGGTGAGATACCAGTCTAAGGCAGCCTTCTCATCCCATTCATGGTATTGGCCGAAATCCTGCCCCATAAATAGCAGCTTTTTGCCGGGATGTCCAATCATAAAGGTGTAGCCAGACTTCAGGTTGGCGAACTTATCCTGGCCTAGTCCGGGCATCTTGTTAATCATGGAGCATTTCAGGTGAACCACCTCATCATGAGAAAGCGCTAGAATATAGTTCTCGCTGGTAAAGTAGGTAAGTCCAAAGGTCATCCGATTGTGGTTGTACTTGCGGAAGTAGGGATCCAGCTTCATGTACTCCAGAAAATCATGCATCCAGCCCATATTCCATTTGAAGGTAAAGCCCAGGCCGTCCTCCTCAGGCGGCATCGTTACCCTGGGCCAGGCTGTGGATTCCTCGGCAATGATCAGAACCCCGTGGTTGCGTCCCTGTACAACGCTGTTTAAGTGCTTGAAAAATTCAATGGCTTCCAGATTCTGGTTTCCGCCGTGCTTGTTGGGAACCCATTGTCCCTCCTGGCGGCCATAGTCCAGATAGAGCATGGATGCCACGGCATCTACCCGAAGGCCGTCGATGTGGTATTGCTCCACCCAGTAGAGAGCATTGCTGATTAAGAAATCCTTCACCTCATGCTTGCCGTAGTCGAAAACCTTGGTGCCCCAGTCCGGGTGCTCGCCTTTTCTGGGATCCTCATACTCAAAGCAGGGCCTGCCGTCAAAGTCGGCCAAACCATGTGCGTCCTTTGGAAAATGAGCGGGTACCCAGTCCAGAATCACACCGATACCGTGCTTGTGAAGGTAGTTTACAAAGTACATAAAGTCCTTGGGTGTGCCGTAGCGGGAGGTGGGAGCGAAATATCCCGTCACCTGATAGCCCCAGGAGCCGTCATAAGGATGCTCCGCAATGCCCATTAGCTCTACGTGGGTGTAACCCATCTCTTTTACGTAAGCCGCCAGCTCATGGGCGGCTTCTCCATATGTATAGAAGCCGTCTTTTTCCTCTCTGTCCTGTTTCCGCCAGGAACCCAGGTGAACCTCGTAAATGCTTATGGGCATTTTTCTCAGGTCGGCCTGCCTGCGGGCTGACAGCCAGGCCTGGTCTGTCCAGCTAAAGCCCCGGATGTCAGTTGTGACAGAGGCGGTTCCCGGACGGTATTCTGCTCTGAAGGCGAAGGGATCCGCTTTGTAAAGAATTTTGCCTGTCTCAGTCGTAATTGCGAATTTATAGAGCTCACCTGTTTTCATACCAGGGTTAAAGTATTCCCAGATTCCGGAGTCAGGCAGCTTGCTCATAGGATTGGCCTCTGGATTCCAGCCGTTAAAATCGCCTACCAGATGTACGGCTTTAGCGTGAGGAGCCCAGACACCAAAGTAGATCCCCTCCTTTCCCTGGTAGGTTTTGGGATGGGCTCCCAGCTTCTGGTAGATGTCATAGTGAGTGCCTGCGCCGAATAAGTAGCAGTCCAGGCCGGAGATAAAGCCAGTGGTCTGCGTTTTGCCTAACTCCTGGGAAATAGAGCCGGTCTGAGCGTCTGGTTTCCTGGTTTTGGATAATGGTTCCTCGTTGGTAGTTTTTCGTTTCTTTACAGCCATATCAGTTTTCCCCCTTTATTTCCAGGATGGTTCCCCAGTTGCCCTTAAGTTTCATGTGAATCTTCCCGTCTGTAATTGGGAGAATGGAAGCTTCCTCTGCCTCAGCCATAAGATTCACAGCCTGCCTGCCAAAAACCGGTACAGGGATGGAAAGATGGGCCTCCCTGTCATCATTGTTAACGGCTGTGATCATCAGCGGCCCTTCGCCCTGGCGGGCAAATGCATACTGCCGGTTCGTCAGCAGAAGCTCCTGATAACGGCCATTTTGATATGCCGGGTACTTAGCGTGGATATGTGCCAGCTTTTCAATCAGGCCGGTCAGAGGGCAGTGGAGCCTGGGTTCGTCAGTAACAGAAATGGCCGGGCGCAGGGCTTCGTCGCTGGTGCAGGTTCTCCGGCCTTCAATTCCCCATTCCCCGCCATAGTAGAGGGAGGGAATTCCAGGCAATGTAAAAAGACAGAGGTAAACGGGAAATAGATGCTCTTTATTAGTTAGCTTACTGGCAATCCGATCCTCGTCGTGATTGTCCACAAAGGTGTAAAGCTTCTGGTGGATAGCCTCCAGCCGCCGTACATTGTGGGCAATTTCAAAAAAGTTGTGGTCATTAAAGCCGGAATAGAGACTTTTGTGCAGTTCGTAGTTGGTAACTGAATGAAGCATTTCCCTGTTGACCCAACGGCTGTAGTCTCCATGGATAACCTCTCCCATCAGCCAGAAGTCCTGCTTAATGCCTTCTGTTACCCGGCGCATTTCCTTCATGAAGGTAAAGTCCAGGACATTGGCGCAATCCAAACGGATGCCGTCAATATGAAATTCTTCCGCCCAGAAGCGGATAACATCAAACAGGTATTCTTTTACCTCTGGGTTTGAAAGGTTTAAGCAGGGCAGTTCGAAATGCCCCTGCCAGGCATCATAGCCGAAGGGATCTCCCAGAGGGCTTTGCCAATCAAAGCTTACGCCCTTGTACCAGTCCTTGTAGGCTGAGCTCCCCTGCTTTTCCTGAAGATCCCTGAAAGCGAAGAATTCACGCCCGGTGTGGTTGAATACCCCGTCGACCACAACCTTGATGCCTTCTTTATGACACTCCTTAACAAAGTCTTTAAGGCTTTCGTTATCTCCCAGCCGCCGGTCTGTCCTTTTGTAATCTCTAGTGTCGTAGCCGTGGCTGGTAGATTCAAAGAGAGGTCCTATGTAAAGAGCATTGCAGCCCAGCTTCTTTATATGGGGAATCCATAGGCTCAGCTCTTTGAAACGATTGGTTATCTCTGCTGCATTGTTGTGCTTTGGGGCCCCGGTCATTCCAAGGGGATAGATATGATAGAAAATTCCCCGCTCATACCAAGCGCTCATATTGTTTTCCTCCCAATCTTTTATGTAGTATCGTATTTGCCAGGAGGGCTTATTCCTCCTGGCTTTTGAATTTCCGAAGCAGAAACTGATAGCGGAGCTGGGCCGCATTCAGCTCATAAATGTAGCAGTCAATGAGCGTTGGGTCCACAGCCTCCTCAAAGTGATTTCTGGCTGCATCTATGGCCCGTTGGCTCTTATGGATCTCCCGCCTTAGATGCAGTTGCTCCGGCTTGATCCGATATGCTCCGGCTGCTGTCAAAGCCTTAATGCCTCTGGCAGGAACCGCCTGTTTTTGAGCCTGCTGCATCTGAAGGCCAACGGCTCTGGCAGCGGCTGTCTCTTTCACTGCCTTTAAAAAATCAAACATAATTTCATCTCCCAGATATTGATAAAAATAGTATATCTGGAAAATGGGATCTTATTCGTTTAATATATAAATTCTTCAAGACGGTATCCCAGCTCCATCAGCTTTCGGTTGGATTCCCTTAGCGTCAGGTAATAGTAGTTGGCTGTGCCCTCCTGACGCACGCCCACAAGCCCGGCATCCTTTAAAATCTTTAAATGATGGGAGATGGCAGGCCTGGAAAGGCTGGTTCGCCTGGTTATCTCATTTACATTCAGCCCATGATGGTCAAATTCAATAGGCCCCGGCTGTTTGCTGCCGTCCAGAGCAGCTTCAGTCAGAGCCTCTATAATGGACAGACGCATTTCATCTCCCAGAGCAATAAACAGGGGCATGCAGATATGAAATTTCTTTTGTAATTCCTGGGCTGTGGTCATCTGTCAGTTCTCCATTCGTTTAAAAAAATAAACCAAATATATTTTACCATTGTAAGCAAGAAAGGTCAAGGAAATATGGTAATCGAGATTATTTTAAAAGCAGGGGGGAAATTATTTTGTTACATGCTATTGACATTTTGAAAATTATAAGGCATAATAAAGAAACATTCACAGAGTCTTATCATAAGGCTTAATAATATCAAGGGTAATAGTAAATGGCCTGATTCAGGCAGGATTTTCCATTGGAGAGATAAAAAAGTGATGAAGGGAGGTAGCAGCGTCGGGCTTTTCTGAATTTGTTTTAGTTACATGTCTGTCAGTTTGCGCTGTCAGCGATCTGAAGGAGCATCGTATACCGAACGGTGGTTTAGCTATAGGAGGTATGATGGCCTTGGGAGGCCTGATTTGGGAAGCCTGGGGCGGCAGCGGCTGGACGGCTGCCCTTTTGGCAGCCGTAGGATTTTGGATGAGGCTGATGCTTACAGGAGCGCTGGGATTCCCATTCTTTCTGCTGCGTATGACAGGAGCAGGAGATGTCAAGCTGATGGCAGTTATAGCTGCGGCCATGGGAGGAAGGAGAGGGGCCGTGGCAATCGGAGTGGGGTTATGTCTGGGGGCTGTTCTGGCCCTTGTAAGGATGCTGCGGTATGGCAGTACCTGTCAGAGATTTTTGTATTTATTCGCCTATATCAGGGATGTGTTTCAGAGCAAAAGGCCAGAGCCATATTATCTGCTTGAGAGAGATGGGACAGGGTGTGTGATTCCTTTGGGGGCCTGCCTGTGGATGGGAGCCTTAATTACAATTTTGTGGATGGGATAAATGGAGGCAGGGTGGCTTATCAGCTTAACATCTGGCAGGGGAAGAAGGCTGCAAGGTGGCAGCTAAGGATAAAAGAGGGAGCAAAGTAGGATGATTCGGGTAATGGCAGTTTTTGATGCAGATATTGATTTTGCAACCAGATTTGCGGATTATGTAAATGAAAAAGTGAAGGTGCCTTTCACGGCAATGGCATTTTCTGACAGGGAACGGCTTGTTGGCTATGGAACAGATCATGAAATAGAGATACTGCTGGTAGATGAGAAGGCCGGAGATTTAGCTGACAGCGTGAGAGCCAGGCAGGTGATTCAGCTGTGTGAGGGAGATGCGGCGGAGATGAAGGAGAACCGGCCTTCGATTTACAAATACCAGTCAGGAGATGGGATTATGAGAGAGGTGATGGCTTGCTATTGTGATCGAGCCATGGCGCCTGACCTGGCTCTTTTTGGGGGGAAAGCTGCAGTGCTGGGTATATTTTCTCCTGTAAACCGGTGTTTGAAAACCTCCTTTGCTCTTGCGTTGGGGCAGCTTCTGTCTAAGGGGGAGGCGGTGCTGTATCTGAGCCTGGAGGCTTATTCGGGGCTTTCTAAGCTGATGGGGAAAGAGCATGAGAGAGATTTATCAGACGTGCTCTACCTGTACCGCCAAGGGGAATATCACTGGATGAAGCTTAAGTCTATGATATACAGCTGGGAGAAGCTGGAGTATATTCCGCCGGTTCGGTATGGGGAGGATCTCAATCAGGTGACGTCCCAGGATATGGCTCTGCTGATAGAAAAAATTGCCAGAGAAAGCGGATACGATAAGGTGCTTTTAGATATGGGACATATGGGCAGAGAGGCCCTTCCTTTGCTGGAGATCTGTGATGTGATCTACATGCCGGTTAGGAATGATTGTGTGTCCAGGGCAAAGCTGGAGGAGTTTGAGGAGTACCTAAAGACAGCAGATGAGGGAGTGGTGATGGAGCGGATTCACAGGCTTAAGCTTCCTTACAACAGTGCCTTTGGAAAGCAGGGAAATTATCTGGAGCAGCTGTTATGGGGAGAGTTGGGGGATTATGTGCGGCAGATGCTGCAGGGGAGGCAGATGGAGATATGTGAAGCAGACCGGACTGGGGAGGAAGGCAAAGGGTATGGAAGGTGAGAAGAGAGAACGCAGAGAAAATGACCGGGCTTTGCTTCGGGGGCGGCTTATGGAGGAAATGCAGGATCGCTGCCATATGGAGGATGAGGAGCTGTTGGAGCGTATTGATGCTGTCATCAGAGAGCAGGGGAGAGAGAGCTTTCTGCCCCTTAAGGAGCGGATTTGGCTTAGGGGAAGCCTTTTTGACAGCTTCCGGAGGCTGGATATACTGCAGGAACTGATTGATGACAGGGAAGTTTCGGAAATTATGGTCAATGGAGCGGGAAATATATTTGTAGAGCGGCGGGGACAAGTAGAGCTGTGGGATCGTCATTTTGAGAGGCAGGAGCAGCTGGAAGATATTATTCAGCAGATAGTAAGCCGTGTAAACAGGGTGGTAAACGTGTCCTCCCCTATTGTGGACGCCAGGCTGGAGGATGGCTCCAGGGTTCATGTGGTGCTGCCTCCCATCGCTATCGATGGTCCGGCAGTTACCATACGAAAATTTCCGGAGCCTATTACCATGGAGAAGCTAATCCGGTTTGGAGCATTGACAGAGGAGGCGGCGATTTTTTTGGAAAAGCTGGTGGAGTCTGGATATAACATATTTATAAGCGGAGGCACTAACTCAGGTAAGACCACCTTTTTAAATGCTCTTTCCTCCTATATTCCGGTTCAGGAACGGGTGATTACCATTGAGGATTCAGCGGAGCTGCAAATTACCCAGATACCCAACCTGGTGCGTCTGGAAACCAGAAATGCCAATACAGAGGGTGAAGGTGAGATTACCATGAGTCAGTTGATAAGAGCGGCTCTCCGTATGAATCCCTCCAGAATTGTAGTGGGGGAGGTACGGGGCAGGGAAGCCCTGGACATGCTTCAGGCCATGAATACCGGGCATGCAGGATCTCTGTCTACAGGCCATGGAAACAGTCCCAGGGATATGATGAGCCGTCTGGAAACGATGGTTCTTATGGCTGCGAGGCTGCCTTTGGAGGCAATCAGGAATCAGATCGCATCAGCATTGGATATTAGTATTCATCTTGGCCGTCTTAGGGATGGCAGCCGGAGGGTGCTTTCAATCGAGGAAATCGGAGGGTGCAGGCATGGAGCGGTGGAGCTGGAACCACTATTTGAGTATGAGAGGAAAGAAGGAAAGCTCAAACAAACAGGAGAGCTTAAAGACAGGGAAAAGCTGGCGGCAGCAGGGTGTTGCTAGAAAAAAAGGAGGAATAAGGAAAGCCCTTGGCTGGAAGAACCCTTCTGAAGCCTTGGAAATTAAGGATTACAGAGACTACAGGCTTTCCATTAAGGAATGGGGACTGTACGGAGCCTTGGGCTTAGGGGCCTGCGGCCTGGCAGCCTATACCTTCTACCGCAGCGTTGCCATATTTATTGTACTGGCGCCTTTGGGAGCCTTATATCCTCTGTATAAGCGGGAGGCTCTTAAAAAAGAGCGTTTCCGGCAGCTTGGACTTCAATTCAAGGAAGGGATTCTGGTTCTGGCCTCCTTTCTCAGTGCTGGATATTCCTTGGAGAATGGACTGACCATGAGTGTTCAGGAGCTGGAGTTGCTTTATGGGAGCCAGTGTATGATTGTCAGGGAGTTCAGGCTTCTTTGCACAGGGGTCAGGATGAACCGGCCTGTGGAGCAGCTTTTAATGGAGTTGGGGGCACGGAGCGGGTTGGAGGATGTGGACAATTTTGCTCAGGTCTTTTCAGCAGCCAGAAGAAGTGGAGGAGAGCTAGTTGAAATTATTAATTATACAGTAGGAATTATAAGGGACAAGGTTCAGGTTCAGGAGGAGATACATACAATGACGTCCTCCAAGGTATTTGAACAGAAGTTGATGAATGGTATTCCTTTTGTGATTGTCCTGTATATTGATGTATCTTCTCCTGGATTTTTTCATGTGATGTACAGCACCTGGATGGGGAGGGCAGTTATGAGCCTCTGCCTGGTATTGTATGCAGGAGCGATTGTTCTGGCAGGAAGGATACTGGACATTGAGGTTTAGGAGAAAGGGGGAAGGCAGATGGCAAGGAAACAGTTCTCCCAATGGAGGAAGGAAAGGTCTCCTGTTCTCCCTGTAAAGCAGATTCTTTGTATTGTTCTGGGCCTTCTTCTGGGAGCTGGAGCAGAGGCCGCAGCCAGAATGGAGCAGCCTTTAAATGACGGTTATATCCTGGAACGAAAGGGGTATGGCCAGGGAGAGGTTGCCTATGAGCTTATTGTAAAAGGGCTGAAGGATGAGCCGGTGCTTCTGGGAGTTGAGCTGGGAGAGAGGGTGTATACCAGAAAGGAGGCTCACCAGATGTATGAAAGAATATTGGAAGAGCTCCCTTCCTATATATTGGGAGAAAATACATCCCTCCAGGAGGTAAGAAAGGACTTAAATCTAATTACCAGTCTCAGCGACTATGGTGTGCGTTTGCGGTGGGAATCAGAGGAGCCGGAAATTCTGGATTCCTTTGGCAAGGTCAATGGAGCCGGACTTGGGGAAGAAGGAAGGAAGCTCCATCTGGAGGTAAGGATGACAGACGGCAGATGGCCGGAGGACTATTTGATCGAGATAGTAGTAAAGCCGCCTCGCTTGGCTCAGGATGAAATGCGGACGGAAGAATTTCTGGAGCTTTTAAGGAGTGAGGATACCCGCCAGAATACGTCCGGGCATATGGAGCTGCCTCGGTTTTTTCAGGGAAGGGAGCTGTCTTACCAAAGCAGCCGGGAATCAGCCTTCTGGCCCATGGCAGCCCTGGGGATTGCCGGTGCTGTGCTTTTGAAGGCTAAGGAAAAGCAGGATGTGAAGCGGAGGGAAACCAAACGCAAGCAGCAGATGCTTATGGACTATTCAGAGGTATTGTCACGGTTGATTATATTTTTGGGAGCAGGTATGAGTATACGGACTGCCTGGGATAAGATTGCCCTGGAATACCGGCAGATGGTGGAGGCAGGTAGGCGCAGGAGCAGATTTGTATATGAGGAAATGTATGAGACCACCTGCCAGATGAAAAGCGGTGTGTCCGAGGGACAGGCCTTTTCGGAATTTGGAAGGCGCTGTGGTTTACAGCATTACATGAAGCTCTCCGGACTTTTGGAGCAGAACAGAAAGAACGGGAGCAGAAATTTAAGAGATACCTTGAAAATAGAGATGACTGAGGCGTTTGAACAGAGAAAGCACCAGGCCAGAAGGCTTGGCGAGGAGGCGGGAACTAAGCTTCTTTTGCCCCTGTTTATGATGCTGACTGTTGTTATGATCATGATTGCAGTCCCGGCCTTGATGGAGTTTCGGTAAGGATCGGAACCTGTTCATGGCTGTTGATACAGGAAAGGAGGTGGAGAAATGAAATTGAGAAAGGAGCTGAAAGCTTTTTTTGTGGAGGAGGATGGAGTCGGCGTTATTGAGCTGGTTTTAGTTCTGGTGGTTCTAATCGGTTTAGTGATCATCTTTAAGAAGCAGATTACAGTCTTGCTTGAAAATATTTTCAAGGAGATTAACAGCCAGTCGAAAGAGGTGTACTAATGGACAGGAGGGGGGAAATCACCGTATTCCTGGCGATGATTCTGGTTAGTGTGTGTGCGCTTCTCTGCGGTCTGGTTGAATCGGCCAGAACCGCAGGGGCCAGATGCAGTCAGAGAATGGCAGTCAATGCGTCCATGGATTCTCTCATGAGCCAGTACCACAGGAAGCTGTGGAGGGAGTACCGGATACTGGGACTAGAGTATGAAGAGGCGGAAGGCCTGGAGAGGGAGATGGAGGGGTTTCTCAAGGGATGCCTTAAGGGAAAGAACTGGTATCCCATGATAATAGAGGGAGCCCAGGTTAGGGATCTGGCAGCTCTCACAGAAGGAAACGGACGCTATATGGAGCAGGAGATACTGGAGTATATGAAATATGGACTTGCAGGGGTTGTATGGGATGCCTTGACAGAGAAAGAGGCTGAGAGCCTTTTAAAGTCCTGTAAGGAAGGAGATAGCGTCAGTCGTATATCTGAGCTGTATTCAGTTCATACAAAGGAAGCGGTACGTTTGGAGCATAAGCTGGAGGATATTAATGTGAGGCTTGAGGCTCAAACGGAAGAATGGGAAAGGGGGCGGGACTGTCTGGAGGAGCTGGACGGGGATAGGTTCATAGCCCATGCTAGGAATATCATAAAGGAACTTGAGAACCTGCCGAGGCTGGTAGATGCCTATGAGAAACAGGCAGATCAGTTAAGCGGAAATCTTAAGGAAAGCCGGAAAAGATTTGAGGAAGAGCAAAAGGAGCTGGGAGAGGGGATAAGGGCAGCCCTGGAGGATGAAATACGGCAGTATGAGTCATATGTATCTGCCGGAGGTGAGAGGCGAAAAGCAATCGCGGAGCTTAAAGTCCTGAGCTCTGCCCGTATTCAGTGGATTGAGGGGGTGATGCAGGATGCTGAAGCTGTAATAGAGTATGTTGATGGCTGGGAGCCTGAGGATGAGGATGATGAATTAGAGGAGGAGCTGTGGGAGCCGGTATCTTCCATGTGGAGCGAATATGGAATCCTTTCTCTGGGCGTTGAATTTGGTGTAAAGGATAAGGAGACAGAGGGTATTCTGAAAAAAATTAGGGATTTGGTGTCCAGAGGCCTGATGGAGCTGGTTCTTCCAGAGGGAACGGTTATTTCCGGGGAAAAAATAGAGCTTGAAGCAGCGCCCTCTAAAGGCAGGGGAGCTGGAAAAGAAACCGATCCCAAAGGAGGGGATCAGCCTGCTGGCAGCGGCTTTTCAGGCGGTGATGCCAGGGGAATGTTCAGATCGGGCAGCTCAGACAGCAGATGGATCAGCGGTGTACGCAGCCTTGTAGACCGCCTGCTGATTGGAGAATATGCCTTACGATTTTTTCGGACATTTGAGAAGGAAATGCCAGAGGATACCTTGTATGAGCTGGAATATATCCTGCAGGGAAAGGAGAGAGATAAGGATAATCTGGCCGGGGTTTTGACCCTTTTGACAGCAGTGCGTCAGGGGCTGAACCTGGTACATATTCTTTCCGATTCCGAAAAACGCCAGGAAGCCAGGATGCTGGCAATGGTAATTGTAGGCGCTTCAGGCTTTATGCCTCTGGTTCCGGTTGTATCCTTTTTTATTATGACAGTCTGGGCATTGGGAGAAGCGCTTTTGGATGTGAGAAATCTGCTCAATAAGGAAAAGGTTCCCCTTTTTAAAACCAGGGAAGAGTGGAACCTGGGTTTGGAAGGGCTTCTGGATATAGGAAGAAGCAACGTGCTGGGAGATAAGGAGCCGGCAGAAGCAGGAGGAAAGGGAAGGGGGACGGATTATAAGGGATACCTGAGAATGCTGATATTGGCAGGATATGCAACAGAGATGGTCTACCGCATGATGGATGTGATGCAGATGAACATTAGAAGAAGTCAGCCTGGATTTAGATTGGAACGATGTGCCTGCATGGTGGATATGGAGGTGAAGGTCAGTGGAAAACATGTCTTTTTGGCAGCGGGATTGTGGAAAAGCCAGGATGGAAGCGGTGGGCTGAGATATGATACGAATATGGATAATGTGAAGGGCTACAAGCT
>OBKG01000313.1_pt1 | contig 24328 bp, 25 predicted proteins | sample 1519741 | NCBI WGS metagenome assembly OBKG01 (sample SAMN00265072, study PRJEB22529) | human gut metagenome
GCTAGTATCCAGTTTTCATTTATTGTGGTGAGATTTTCTCATGATTGTCTGTCGGGAAATAGACAGTTCTAAGAGAGGGAGGGTGTGACTCATATAAACACAATTAACAAAATGAAATCAAAAATGTAGTGGGATTTGAGGAATCAAAACGACTTCCAGATGGATCGTTCTTGATTCCTTTTTCTTTACAAATCGGTTACGTTTGCAGTACTGAAACTAGTGTATAATTGTAATAGTAAAAATCACGCACAATAAAGAAATAATCGGACTTGTGTAAAATGAAAGGAACATTATTATGAAAGCAAGAATACTGGTGATAGAAGATGAAATGGCAATCAATGATCTGCTTTGTATGAATCTGGAAGCTGCCGGCTATGAAACAGTAGGTTATCTGGATGGAAATGATGCAAGTGAAGGCGTCGCACAGGACCATGAATTTCAGTGCGCACTTGTGGATATTATGCTTCCGGGAAAGGATGGTTATACCCTTTTACCGGAATTAAAAAAGTTTGGTATTCCGGTTATATTTCTTACGGCAAAGGCTGATGTTACAAGTAAAGTAAAAGGGTTAAAAGACGGAGCCGAGGATTACATAGTAAAACCTTTTGAAATGCTGGAGGTAATGGTGCGTTTGGAAAAAGTATTAGATCGTTATGGAACGGCACCGAAACAGATTCAGATAGACGATGTCATAATTGATACCGTAAGTCACATAGTTACGAAAAATGGAGAAGAAATATATTTAAAACCTATGGAATATAACTGCCTTATGGTGTTCGCAAAAAACCCAAATAAAGCACTTACCAGAAGCCAGATCTTGCAGGAACTGTGGAAGGAGGAATTCTGCGGAGAAACAAGAACTGTGGATGCACACGTTGGACGCATCAGAAAAAAACTAAGCTGGCAGGATAAAATCAAAACCATTCCCAGAATTGGTTATCGACTTGAGGTGGATTTATGAAGCTATTTACAAAAATTTTTTTACAGGTAATCTGCATGGTGCTTCTGCTGTCATCTGGAATTTTTTTCTATACAACTTACAGGTGGAAAAATCAGAGCATACAGAATATCAACAGTTATGAAAATAGCAGGTTTCAAACAAATATTTCTAAGTTTGAAAACATGCTAATGCGGATTAAAAGTAAAACACAGGACTCTGATGATAAAATCCGGGAAAAAATGATTATTTATACTTTTCGTCAGGTATTCCACGACAGTGCCGTTTTATATCAGGATGGAAAAGAACAATATAATGGGACAAAATATGAGTTTGATCTGCAAAATATCAGAAACCTAACAAAAAACAAACACGATGGATTCGAAAATGACAGCTATTGTGATAAACCACTGATCAGCAAAACAAATGGCAACGTATTTTTGCTCTTTTATTTTTCCAGCTACAGTTCTACAGACATGAACTATCAGATTGTCACCTACAAAGATATTACCAGTGTACAAAAACAGAGTCAGACACTGTTTTATCAGGCAGGAGGGTTTACCCTGTTTCTGGTTCTGTTTGTTGGCTTTTTCCTGTTTTTGACTTTGCGGAAAATTATGGAACCGCTCACAAGGCTAAAAGAAGCGGCTGTTTCTGTGGCGAATGGAAATTATGAGATAAAAGTGCCAGCAGAGGGAAAAACGGAACTGGCACAGGTTGGGAAAAGCTTTAATCTTATGACAGGTAAAGTAAGGGAGCAGATTGAAAAGCTTTCTTCCGTAAACCAGGCACAGAGACAGCTGCTTGGAAGTTTGGCCCATGAATTAAAGACCCCGATGACCGCAATCATAGGATATGCAGATACACTTCTAACGGTACGCCTATCTCCCAAGAGGCAGGAGATAGCGCTTGATTATATTAGAAATGAATGCCGAAGGCTTTCCAGACTTTCTGTGAAAATGCTGGAACTTACCGGATTATATGAAACAGGTGAAGCAGAATTTGTTCCAGTGGAAGTTCAGATGAATCAATTTCTGGAAGATGTAAAAAAACTTGTTACTTACAAGCTTCAGGAGAAAAAAATTTGTCTTGAAATACATTGTAATCCAGAGGAGCTTAGAAAAACTTTTGATCCGGACCTTATGATGAGTGCAGTGACAAATTTTATTGATAATGCAGTCAAGGCTTCCGATGAGAATTCAAAAATCGTACTGGAGGCAACCCAAAATCATTTATCCGTTCAGGATTATGGGAAGGGAATTCCAGAGGAGGATCTGAAAAGAGTAACAGAAGCTTTTTATATGGTCGATAAATCACGTTCCAGAGTAAAGGGAAGTGTTGGGCTTGGTCTTGCGCTATGCCAGAAAATTGCAGATATACATGGATTTCAGCTGGAAATTACAAGTCATCTGGGAAAAGGAACGATCATATCTGTTTTATGGTAAATAATTGGAATTTACAGAACAGTTACAACTTGCGGAAGATTTGGTGTAATGAAAGATGCTATACTTGTGGACATAAACAGGAGGGAGAATTTATCCAACATGAGAAAAAACATAAATAAAATTGTAGGATTAACACTTTGTATAGGAATGCTCACAGGATGTGCCCAGACCCCGGAATCTTCCCTTGTAAAACCAAAAGGGAGCAAGGTAGAAAATGCTTATACAGAAACTGAAGGCGTAGATATGGTGAACGAGGACTCTTCTGAAAATACAAAGGATAAGAACACAGCGGTAAGAACAACTATTCGAGACCTGCTCAATGCTCCGGAAACCTATAAAAGTCAGACTACAGATGACAGTGCAAAACTTGTAGTGAACACGGATGCCACTGTAGAAATACCGGATGTAGAAAAGATATCCGCAATTTCTGTCACGCCTGCAGAAGTTACACAGGATCTTCTTGACCGTATTACAGATGCCTTTTTCTCAGAGGCAAAGCTGTATACATCGGATAGCTATTATACCCAGACAAAGGATGAAATCAAAAAAACGTTGGATGAACTAAAAGAAGATGTAGCAAACGGAAATCTGGATCCCTATAATTGGGGTACGGATGAAGATGGTAACCTTTACTATAATATTTATGATGATATTGAATACTGGGAAGAGCAGTATCAATCAGCCCCGGAGACGAAGACCCTGGCAGAAGGAAGACCTGTTGCAGGCTCCCAGGAGACAGAAAATGGTACTGCGGAAAATGAATTCTCCGGTGTTGCACAGATGCCGGATGGATCAGAATATTTTTACATGACATCTTCCTACGGATCCGATACCTTATCTGTCAAAATCAGAAAATTGGCAAAATCTGGCGGGGAAAAGCTGCCTGTGGACACGACCTGGTCTGATTATACTTCTTCCAGTGAAGGGGAAAAACCTACTGAGGAGTCCATTGGGATTTCATTAGATGAAGCAAAAAAAATGGTACAGGAAAAAGTAGATAAAATGGGGATTACAGATCTGCAGTTTTCAGACTGGAGTTATGCATTGTGCAATAATCTTGAAAAGGATAATAGTTTAAGTAATCTTGGAAGCGGATATGCGATTTATTACACACGTACTATAAACGGTGTTCCGATTACTCGGACAATGGCAGATGGCGGTGCTTTGGAAGATATGGACAGCACTATGGAAACCTGGTCTTATGAAAGTCTTTATTTCTTTGTCGATAAAGATGGAATTGAAAGCATGTATTATTCAAACCCTTATACCATAGGAGAGACAAAAACAGAAAATTTAAACCTTCTTCCATTTTCTGAGATTATGAAAACATATGAAAAAATGATGGTAGTGACCAATGCAGATAATATGGAATATGAAAAATCAAGAGTTTATGATGTTGACCGGATTGTTCTGGGCTATGCAAGAATTTATGAACCATCCACAGATCCGCATACAGGTCTTCTGGTTCCCGTTTGGGATTTCTTTGGAAGCAGAAAAGTGGAAGGTGACTATGATGGGAATAGTTACTCGGACATCACAGACTATCCAAACTGGAGCTTCCTTACCATTAACGCCGTGGATGGCAGTATTATAGACAGGGATCTGGGCTACTGATATGAAGCAGGTACTTGGAATTGTACATTACAATTTCTTTGGCTATTTTCGAAATCCCAAAGTCATTTTTACCTTCCTTCTGGAATTTGTACTTAGCTTTCTTCTCACTGGAAGAATCATGGTTGTTATGGAAAACTATGATACACCGGTACAGGCTGTAGAGCCATTTCTTTGGACCTTTGGGGATGGAACAGCAGTACTGCTCAGTTCTCTTCTGTTGCTTCTGCTGTTCTCAGACCTGCCAAAGATGACACCAGTTACTCCATATCAGTTAATTCGAACAACAAAGAAAAAATGGCTTTTGGGACAGTTTATTTATATTATTTTTGTGACTGCTCTTTATACAGTATTGATGCTGCTATTTACATCTGTACTGTGTATGAAGGACAGTTATCCGGGCAACCTGTGGAGCGAGACTGCTGCCATGCTCGGATATTCTGAACTGGGGAAAAACTTGCAGGTCCCCTCTACAGTAAGAGTCATGGAGAGTATCTCTCCGTATGGCTGTATGCTGCAGGTTTTTCTCCTGTTATTCTGCTATTCCCTGACACTTGGTTTTGTGATCCTTGTTGGAAATCTTTATAAAGGAAAAACAAAAGGCATGGTGTTTGGACTACTTTATAGTGTATTTGGATTTTTACTGGAACCCAGTGTGGTAGCCGCAATTTTGCATAAGGAAAAATATGAAATGTATCAGGTGAATGTACTGATCTGCTGGATCAGTCCTTTGAACCAGGCTGTATATGGAAAACATAACCTTGGCTATGATCCATTACTTCCGACCATCTGGCAATCCTGTATGTTCTTCGCAGGTATTTTATTTGTTCTTATGGTTCTGGCACTTCGCAGGATGAAAAAATATCCCTTTGAATTTCTGGGAGAAAAAACATAATCAGAAAGGGAAATATCTATGCGGGTAGAAACAAAACGTATGCTTCTTGGCAGAAGTTTCCTGGCGGCATGGCTGATTGCCTGCTTTTCTATCGCAGCAGGTCAGACTTATCCAAGTTTGAAAAAAGCATTAACATGTGGAACTTTTATCAGCCTGCTGGATGGTTCATTGAAAAGTCAGATGGTATCTTTTGCCATCCCTGTAGCTGCGGTACTGCCGTGGAGTGATTCTTTTTTACAGGAGTATAAAAGTGGATTTTTAAAAGCTGCATTTCCCAGGACAAACCGCAGGCTATATGTGGAAGGAAAAGTCTTTTCTGTTATGACATCTGGATTTTTAGTCTGGATATTTGCTATAAGCACCATACTTCTTGTTAATTTTGTTATATTTTATCCTATGGAAATAAAAGGCAGCTTTCCAAAGGAACAGTTTCTGGAGCTGCTTATGAAAGCTCTTAGGATGGGACTGGTCGGAAGTATTCTAAGCACTTTTGGTGGAATCTGTGGTACCTTATGGAATTCAGCTTATATGGCATATGGGATTCCTTTTGTCAGCTATTATTTTGGAATTATACTTCATGAACGCTATTTCAAAGACCAGATCTGGTTTTACCCAGTGGAATGGATTCTGGCAGATGGAAACTGGGGAACGGATAAAGCGGGACTGTGGTTATTTCTGCTATTATTTTTATTGGTGTTAATGGGAATTTTTGGAGGTGTTTTAAATGGAAAAGTGGAAGAAATCTGAATTTCAAAATACCTGTGTGAAAATAGAACACGTAACCAAAAGGTTCGGGGAAGATCTGGTATTAAAAGAAGTAAATCTTACCTTAAAGGTGGGACAGGTTTACGGCGTTGTAGGAAATAATGGCTCTGGCAAAACGGTACTTATGAAATGTATCTGCGGATTCCTTCCTGTTACCACAGGCACCATCCGTGTACTCGGAAAAGAAATCGGTCGTGATGTAGATTTCCCAGAAAGCCTTGGTGTCATCATTGAGACGCCTGGCTTTCTTACCCAGTATACCGGTGTAAAGAACCTGGAAATACTGGCAGATATGAAAAGAATGATTTCAAAGGCAGATATCCGCCTGATCCTAAAAAAAGTAGGACTGGATCCTGATATGAAAAAGCCGGTTGGAAAGTACTCTCTTGGAATGCGGCAACGCCTTGGGATTGCACAGGCCATTATGGAAGATCCTCGCTTCCTGATTCTGGATGAACCATTTAACGGTCTGGATAAACACGGCGTGGCAGAGATCAGGGAACTTTTGCTTGATTTAAAGGCAGCTGGAAAAACCATTTTATTGGCAAGCCATAATGATGAGGATATCCGGATTTTATGTGATCACGTATATGAGATGGATGGCGGAGTTTTAAGAGAAAGGACAGCCTGAAAATGGGAAAAAAATTTGTGAAAACCACATTCGCAATATTAAGTTTCATGATGCTTCTGCCGACATCTGTTTTTGCAGAAGATGCAGGGAATATGGAAGCTGCTTTTGTGGGAGAGTCTGTTCTGGAAGCAGATCAGTCAGCTTCTTATAGTGATGCAGACAGTACATTGCCTTTTGAAGAGGAAAAAAACAATCCTACAGATGAGAAGATTCCGGAAACTGAGGAACAGACTCCTGAAAAAACGGATTCGGAAAATCAAAATTCTGACCTGGATGGATTTATATCAGGAGACGCTTCTGCTGAGGACGAAAAGAAGACAATCCATGTCATAATAGAAAATGGAAATACTGATACAGATAATGGAACACAGATTACAGATCCTGTTATAGATAGTGGGGATTATTCTGCTGGAGAGTATAGTGGAGGCGGTTCTTCTGCCAGCTCGTCTGGTGAGAAAATACTACATAAACCGCAGGTTCTTTTAGAGGATAACAATCTTTCCGGACAAAATCTAAAAGCAGGCTCTGTCACAGAAATGTCACTGACATTCCGGAATAAAAGCCGTAGCCAGAATGTATTTGGTCTAAAGATTTCTATTTCTGCGGATACAAAGGGAATTGAATTTGAGAGAAACTCTTTTTATGTTCAGAGACTGACTCCAGGAGAAGTAATTACCCTGAAGCAAAAGGTCACTATAGCAGAGGACTGTACTCCAGGTCAGGCAACCGTTTCTTTTTCTCTGGATTACGAAGATTCAAAAGCGACGGGAGCGACAGGTACAGAAACGCTGTCCTTTCAGATCACTCAGCCGGCGCGTGCAAAACTGGAAGCTTCTGATATTCCTTCCGTTTTATATACCATGGATACGGTAGAAATTCCGGTGAAAGCAATGAATCTTGGAAGGGATAAGATATATAATGCAAGTGTCCGGCTGGAAGCAGACGGATTGAACCCAAAAGAGTCCGCTTTTTTAGGAACATTAGAAGCTGGAACCGCAGTACAGGGAAGTCTCCGTGTGTATGTAAAAGGAAAATCAGAAGAAGATGACGGTTCTTTTCCTGGCAGGATTACCGGAAAACTGATTCTTACTTATGAGGATGCAGCCGGCAATTCCTATGAGGAAAGTACAGAGTTTGAGTCTGAGATTAAAGAAGCTAAAATCCAGTCTTTAAAAATAGAGGATGACCAGGAAGAAACAAACAGCTGGTGGTATTCCGTTATTGCAGTTATTGCAGTACTGCTTGTTTCTGTGATTCTACTTCTTTTGGGTAAGCTTCATAAAAAAAACATACTTCTGGAAGAAACCAGAAAGGTGGATGCCCATTGAAAAAGAATAGAATAGACAGTTTTACCTGTTTTGTAGGTTTTCTTCTGATATTGGCATTATTTTTCTCTATAAAGCTTTTTGCAGGAATACAGGATGGGAAAAAACAATACTTGGCACTGGTTTCCCTTGGAGACCTTACTTATGATGATGATTTTTTGAAAAAGGCAAAAAAAATAGAAGGGATAAAAGAGATATGGCCCGTTGTGGAAATTCCAGTAACCATCAAGATTGAAGATTATACGGAAACAGCCACCTTTTTAGGAATAGATCTGAATGCGTTTGGAGAAAATCCAGAGCAGAATGATTTAGGAAATACACCGGTGTTGTTGCTTGGAAGTAAAGCATTGCAAAACATGAAAGACTCAAATAATCATTCCATTTCAAAAAAACAACAGGAAAAATTCCTGCAAATGGGAGAAAATCTAACCATTTCTTATGCACTTGCTGGAAATACAAAAGAGCTTTCTGGCGCGGCAGATCATCTGGTATCCTTGACTGGGCACGAAGAAAATGAACAGCAAACTGTTTATCTTCCATGTAAAGTAACTGCCGTAACGGAAAATGAAGATATCTATATTCCTTTATCACAGGCGCAGGAGCTTTGCAGTGAGATGGGTGAGCCGCTTAAAATTACAAAAATTTATTTGAAAGTGAATGGAAAAATGAATCTGGAGAAGGCAAAAAAATTATTTGAATAAGGTATTCTTGCAAAATTAATTTGTATCAATCTCTGGTATTCATTTGACTAACTATTGTATTTTGTGCATGTTTTATGTAATTTTATCCATGTACTTATTTAAAAGAAAAGTATATACTTTATTCTTGTAAATAAAAGTATTTTATTCCCCTAAGGCTTGCTCCATTGTCTGCATGACAGGCAATGGAGGCCTTCTTCCAACGTATTAATCATAATAAATTGGTATCTTTGTAAATTGTACCATATAATGAAAAACTGTTAAATTGTGATCTTTTAGATACAATTTAGCAGTTTTTTTTATATGATGGAAATCCAATACAAAAAACCACTTTTTCATGCTATACTTCATTTATGAATTATAGCAAGATCAACACCAATAAAAAGGTCTGGGCTGTCTTGCTTAATTTGATATTGTAGGGAAGTCAAATGCAATGCGGTACTTCCGTATTTGCCACGCTGAAAACCTTTGAGCCCTCGCTCCGTCATATAATTAAACAATTCGCCTTGCTGTATTTTCTGCAAAGTTCGTTGTAGGTAATGCGATTTTTTTATTCAAAAACAATACCCACTCTCGTTTCTGTTTTAGGAAAGAATGTAATTTATAGTAAATGAGTAGAAATTGCGATTGTTTTTTGGTACAATATATTGATTAGTAGTGAAATAGCTGGCGGGATTTATGCGTAAGAGTGAAACTTTTATCCTGCCTTAGCCGAAGATATCCCAGACTTTGTTCGGGAAAAGGGTGTGAATATATGGTAAAAATTATTTCAGACAGTACCTGCGACCTTTCACAGGAATTATTGCGAAAATATGAGATTGACATTCTTCCGCTTCATATTCTTCTGGGTGATAAAGAATATGAAGATGGAAAAAACATTACTCCGGATCAGATCTATGCCTGGTCTGATGCAAGATACCCTTACTTATTTATACCGTGGCGGACGCTGCAATGCAGTAGCGGCTATGGCCGGAGGTGTTTTAAAACTGCATCCCAGGATTGTAGTGGAAGATGGTGCAATGAATGCATCTAAGAAATACCGTGGAAAAATTGCTTCTGTTGTCATGAACTATGTAAAAGATATGGAAAAAGATTTAAAAAAGCGAGACCTGAACGCGTATTTATAACACATCCTGGCTGTGAACAGGAAACTGTAGAAAAAGTGCGGGCTTATCTGAAAGAACTTGACATTTTTGATGAGATACTGGAAACCAGGGCTGGCGGTGTTGTATCAAGTCATTGCGGACCTGGTACGCTAAGTGTTTTGTATATTGCAAAATAAAGAATGCATTGCGATATCTGCCATATGCTTCATTACTATAAACCCGCAGTAACACGAATATATTTCGTATTTACAGAAGCACTGGAAGAAAATGGTATTCTGACTCAGAAATAATAAAAAACAGGACAGCAAAGGAGAACAAGCCTATGTCAACATTAACAATCATTATATCACTCATTATTTTAGCAGTTTACATTTTCTTACTGGTTGCAAAGCAAAATAATAAAAGTAATCCAAAAACAAATGGAATGCTGATGGTTGTACAGGGAGCTTTATGGACTGTGATCGCAGTAAGCAACTGGGCTGAGAATACGGTTGTAAACCGGAGTGGTTACATTATAGTAATTGTTTTATCGTTTATCTGTGGAATCCGGGAGCTTATTAAGCAGCAGTAAAAAATGAGAATGGCTAAAACTGTTCCTTTAGGTGAAGATGTTAAAAATGATTCATGATTTAATGTACATTGAACTTAAAACGGGATATTCAGATGATGGTCCGGCATGGATCGGACATGTGAAAACTTCAAAGAGTAAGAAAACAATCTATTTTAATAACCATGCTTTTCAAAAATATAATGGCAATTATTCCAATTATATAGATATTGAGAATGGCGACGAATATTGGATTTCCGGGTTGAAGAAGAAAGAGAGTAATCGTCATTGGGATGGGCATGGAAAAATCATGATCGACCGCAGAGCTGTTAAGGAATATCTTTCTCTGATTGGGGAAAAATCGCTACCGTTAAATTTATTTGAAGTGACTGATATTGAAGATAAATTCCCGATTGAAAGGGTAAATCGGATGTTGAACCCAAAGATTGATAATTTTCAATGTCCATAAAGCAGCTTTTGATGTTGAAAGTATCTTTGAATATCGTAGACATACAATGTCTGGTTGAAAATTCGTGGATTCTCATTTTATGTCGTGGTAATTTTGTTACATATTGGTAAACTGTAAGTGGAAGAGAGGTAAAGACATGGACACAAAAAAGATCGGAGCTTTTTTAAAGCAATGTCGTAAGGAAAAAAATCTGACACAAGAGCAGCTTGCTGAGAAATTCAGAGTGTCTGCAAGAACAGTTTCCAGATGGGAAACAGGAACAAATATGCCAGATCTTAGCATACTTGTTGAGCTTGCTGAATATTACGATGTTGAAATGAGAGAACTCCTGGATGGAGAAAGGAGCCAGGCTATGAATAAAGAGATGAGAGAAACTTTGGACAAAGTTGCAATGTATGAAGAATGGACAAAACGAAAAGCACTACAGGCTGGAAATCTTGCCTTTGCATCAATGTTTGTGATTGGTGTAATGGCAATTATTATTCAAATGTTATTGACAATAAATATTCGTTTTATTTTAGGAGAGACAGTAAGTGTTTTAGCCGGAGGAATCCTGTATGCAGCTATTATGATATACAATGGAATATGGGATAAATGTTTGCCCCAAAATACTACTGTATGGAGGGATTTTCTTACCAGCGTATTATGTTCAGGAATTTTTGCTTTCCTCTATGGCGTATGCTTGTTAAGAATGGGAGCTACAGAAACACAGATAACACGATTAGCTTTTGAATTTTGGATTGGTATTACTATTGTCGCATTTATTATTCTTAGAATTCTGACATTTATCAATCGGAAAAAGAAACAAAATCCAACAAATACTCAAAATATAAAAGAAATTTCACCATTATCTAAGATGGAATATATCAAGATTTACAATGCACAAAATATAATAGAAACGGAACAACTCATGGAAATGTTAAGACAAAATGGAATAATGGCTTTTTCACAGGAGGCAAGTGCGAATGTTGCGATGCATGGGGCACCTGGCTTTGGAATATATGGAATGGATATATTCGTAAAAACTGATGATGCAGAAAATGCAGTAGAGCTGATTAAGGAGATTCGAAATCAAGAAAAGCAGTAGAAAATTGGTATTCTTGATAAAAAAAATTGGATTCAGATGACAAAAGGAGAATGGCTAAAGCTGTTCTCTTTTTTCTATGCTATAATTCAAAAAAATATAAATTTTTTGAGACGCTCATCAAAAAAAGACGACTTTATAATTGAGAACATTTTTGAGGGGGGGAATATCATAGACGATAAAAAAAATCATAGAACTCTATTTTGAAAGAAACGAGCAGGCAATTAAGGAAACAGATATAAAATATGGAAAACTTTGTCATAAAATTGCCTATAATATCCTAAATAACCTCCAGGATTCGGAAGAGTGTGTGAATGACACATATTTAGGAGTGTGGAACAAAATTCCACCTACAAGGCCGGATAACTTTAAGGCTTATATTTCCAAAATTGTCAGAAGTATTTCCATAGATAAATTTAGAAAACAAAAAGCTAAAAAACGATCCGCGGATATGGTTATGGCATTGGATGAACTTGCAGATATACTGCCAGATGAAAGGTATGCTCCGGGCAGGAATGACGAAGAGATTGGAAAATCAATCAGTATTTTTCTTAATAAACAAAAAGAAGTGGTCCGGAGAGTGTTTCTTCTAAAATATTTTTATTTTGAATCTAACATAGCTATTGCAGAGAGATGTGGTTTTACTGAACGCAAAGTAACACATATGCTGGCTCACACCAGAGCCCAATTAAAAGAATATCTGATCAAGGAGGAAATCTATCTATGAACATACCCAAAATTGCAGATGCCATTGGTTATATTGATAATGAGCTTATCACTGCTACACTGGAAGCACCGCCAAAGAAAAGGCATAATCCTGTAATGAAATGGATGACGGCTGCGGCTTGTCTTACCCTATTTGTAATCGCAGGTATTTTGATTCCGCATCTTTTAAAGAATGACGCAACAGCTGAAAGCAAATATAAATATCATGTTTCTAAAACAGAACGAGCCATAGAATGGCCATGGAAATACAAGACTGCAGCTGAAAAGTATCCTGCTATTAAGTTTAATGGAAAACAGTTTACCGTAAAAAGCCAGAATCCAATCCACACAGATGCACTAGGGGATGAGATTGGCTCCTGTATAGCAGAAGGCCTTGATCCTGATACCGAAAAAAAATATACGGAAACATTTGAGGTGCGGAAGATTCATGGAATATCAGAAGAACTGATGATTGCTGCAGGGAATGAAGACGGATTTTATGTTTATGCAGCTGATGAAAGCACTGCTCCAGATACTTTAGGGAAGTTGCTGGAACTGTATGGTCTTTCTCAAAATATAGAGTTAAACTACGTGACAAAATGTGAAAATTATGAGGAAAAAGAGGAACTTTTGCTGGATAATGATGATGAGATCTGGCAGATCCTTGCGGGCCGCAGTGATGCAAAACTTGATAATACAAGTGATTTCTTTGAAAGAGAGAACCGTATTTATCTCGCTTTCACTGCAACCTCGGAAACGCTGGGTGTTTATAACCGGGTGATCTACATTTCTGAAGACGGCTATTTCGCAACCAATATTTTAGACTATGAATACAGCTATTTCATTGGAAAAGAAGCAGCAGGACAAATCAGCAGTTATGTACAAAAGCATTCCACGGAAACAAAATCCAGCAGCAGTGTGCCAACCATATCCGGAACTGTTACGGAAATTGGAGATGGATATATGATAGTTGATGATACAGTTTTATGCCGGAAACCAAAAGCCGGAAAAAAATATAAGATATATACAGATGATATAAGGGTAAGAAGATGGATTGAAAGCGGGGAAATCAAGACAGGAGATCTTGTAGCGGTTGAATATGAAGGGAAAATTTCCAGCAACTGCGAGGTAACGGGAGCATATTCCATATTACAGGAACGCTTGAAGAAGATGATATTCTAACTCAGGAATAATAAAAACAGGAAAAGGAAGGGTACTGGTTTGAATGCGAAACGAATTTATTGGATAAAGATTGCCCCTGTTGTTTTATTGGCAGGCGCTGCTTACTGGCTCCTGGGTTCTGATTTTTTTACATTTCTAACCTGGTGGGAGATGCTGTTTCTGTTAGGACTGGTATTTATGCCGGTAACATCTCGGATGTTTCAGGGATTTGATGATAATGGCTGGATGTTTTCCAAGGTACTGGCGGTTGCGGTTTGCGGATATGTTCAATGGTTGCTGGCTTGTCTGAAAATCACCCCATTTACAGGAATCACCTGTGTGATTCTCACCATTAGCTGCTGCCTGGGTAGTCTTTTATATGGAATCAAATGTAAGAACAGGCTCCCGGATTCACTTCCCTGGAAACAGGCAACCCTGGTCTACCGGGAAGAGATCCTGTTTTTCATTGTGTTCTTTTTCTGGACGTATCTGGCGGGCTTCCATCCGGCAGCCCATGGGACGGAAAAATATATGGATTTTGGTTTCATGCAGGCCATGATGAGAAGTACCACTTTACCAGCCCAGGATATGTGGTATGCCGGAAAGCCTTTTAATTATTATTATGGCGGACAGTATCTTGCCGTATTCCTTACCAAACTGACCGGAACAAATGTAGAGATCACTTATAATCTGATGAGGACTATGGTTGCAGCTTTTGCCTTTCTTCTTCCTTTTAGTCTGGTGCGTCAGATGCTGAAGGATAAATTAAGGACTGGGAGAAAATGGGCTTTATATTTTGGCGGCATCCTGGCAGGAATGGCAGTATCCATGAGCGGAAATCTCCACTATATTATTTATGGGATCCTCCTCCGGCTGCTGAAAATAAAAACAGATTACTGGTTTCCAAGCTCTACCCGCTATATCGGCTTTGATCCGGCTGTGACCGGGGATGAGACGATCCATGAGTTTCCATCCTATTCTTTTGTACTGGGAGATCTTCATGCCCATGTGATCAATGTCTTTCTGGTCCTGACGGTACTTGGGATCCTTTATTCCTGGATGAAGATAAACTCAGGAAAAAGCTGGAGTCAGAGAGAAATTGGACTTCTTGGGCTGCTTCTGGGAATGTTCCTTTTTTCCAATACATGGGATTTTATGATCTACTACGTTGTGATCTGCGGAACATTGCTCTTTGGAAATCTGAAACGTTATTCTGCTGGTTCTTTTATAAGCCAGGCACTGAAATGGAGTGTGGTACAATGGGTTGAACTGCTGGTAGCTGCATTTCTTGTATCCCTTCCATTTCATATGACTTTTGAAAATGTAATGGTCCAGGGAATTGGAATTGTAAAAATACATACTGCTTTTTACCAGTTCTGTGTATTATGGGCATTCCCGCTTTTGGTCTGCGTACCATTTGTTATCGGGATTCTAAGAAGTATAGGGATGTTTCCAGAGAAAAAATTTCGCAACTTTTTTAACGGTATAAACTATCCAGATCTGTATGGTCTGGTTCTTGTACTTTGTGCTATAGGGCTGATCTTTATTCCCGAGTTCGTTTATATACGGGATATTTATGAAAAAACAGCCCCAAGAGCTAACACCATGTTCAAACTGACTTATCAGGCATATATCATGTTTGGGATTATGATGGCATATATATTGGTTTCATTTACAGTAACTAGGATAAAAAGATGTAGTAGTGCTGACAGTACTATAATATGCAAAGGGCTGCTGAGGTGTCCAAGACGCCAGGCTCTGACAGGGATCATCGCGATCCTGGTTTTGATTTCAACCTGCGGATACCTGGGAAATGCGATTACGCATTGGTTTGAGGGATTCCCCAAAAGGAGTGCATACCAGACACTAAATGCAACAAATTATCTGGAAACTGCAATTCCAGATGACGCTGCTGCGATCCGCTGGCTGAATGACAACGTCACTGGCCAGCCTGTTGTTCTGGAAGCCAGCGGTGACAGTTACCAGGATTATGATGACCGTGTTTCGGCAATGACAGGACTGCCAACGGTTTTAGGCTGGTATGTGCATGAATGGTTATGGAGAAATAATCTGGAAGAAGAAAATCAGAGAAAAGAGGATGTACAGACTATATACACTTCAAGTGATGCGGAACAGGTAAAAACATTGATAGAAAAATACCACATTTCTTATTTATTCATTGGAAGCTGCGAGTATGAGAAATATGGAGAAATAAATAGTGAGTTTTTAGCTTCGTTTGGAAAAGTTGTTTTTGAGCATGGCAACACGATAATAATTGCGTATTAAACACAGTTAGGTATCACAGGCTAAAAGTTACAAAAGATATTGTCTTCTAAAAATGAACCCATTTCCATGACTTAAAAATTGATAAATATCCACAAGGACAGCCTGGAAAATCGACTGTCCTTTTTTTGAGGGGGCAACTTTTAATAATAAATGCAGTTTTTTGGGGCTTTTCAAGAAATCTTGACTGACAATTCTGGCATAGCAAAAATTAGATCTATTGATGAGTCGGGAACATTTTCCCAGCATTTCTGATGCTATTCTAATTCATTTGACACCTTTTCGCTAATAGTATGATAGATTTCCTTTGTCGCTGAATCATTTGCACCATTTACGACCAATATTTTTCCATCTATACTCATGGCTACATATGAATGACGAGGAGGTGATTTTTGAAAAAGTTTATGCCCATTATCTATGTTATAGCATTCGTTATTGGCATTATCTTCATCGTAACAGCAGATACAGGCTTGATTACAAGTTATTATCCTGCTTTGATTGCAGGCATAATCATTAGTTGCTTTGCGGGAGTGTTCCTTGCTATCTACTTATATGCTTAGCATAAGCAATCTAAGTGAGTTATGTCAATTCAAGTTTGTAGAATTCAAAAATTTAATATGAAATGTGAGATAGAGCGTATGGAAATAATCTATACGTTCTATTTTTTTTGCCTTTTTGAAAAAAGTGATTAAAAAACTATTGACATTTTATTACTGGAGGTGCGAAATGGACTATATGACATTGAAAGAGACCGCCGAAAAGTGGGGCGTGGCACCTCGTAGGGTAAATTATTATTGTGCTGGTGAGCGTGTCCCCGGCGCTGTGAAAATGGCCGGTGTTTGGCTGATACCAAGAGAAGCACAAAAACCACTCGATAAGAGATACAAAGGAAACAAGAAATAGTTTCTTGTGAGGTTTCTGTGACATTTGAATGCTACACTAAGAATGAAGGAGTGTGATACAATGCGAATTTTAGTAGTCGAGGATGACCGACTTTTGAATAATACCTTGTGCTATAACTTGGATGCTGCGGGCTATGTCGTGGACTCTGCATTGACAAAATCAGCAGCCAGTAATTTTCTAACTAAGCAGGACTATGACCTGATCGTGCTGGATGTAAACCTGCCAGATGGGAATGGCTTTGATTTCTGCGGTGAGGTAAAAGAGCGCCGGTCAGATACAGCGGTGATCTTCCTGACCGCAAATGATATGGAGAGTGATATGCTCAAAGGATATGAGCTGGGAGCTGAGGACTATGTGACCAAGCCTTTTCCCATGAGCGTCTTTCAAAAAAAGCTGTCCGTGGTATTGGGGCGGCTGGCGAAACAGAGTGGCGGAGATTGCTATGAGGATGGCGCACTATCCATCAATTTCTCAGAGATGACGGCTTCCCTGTCCGGTAAGCCGCTGGTGTTCACTCCGTTGGAATATCGGATGTTGAAAATCCTGACCAAAAATCCGCAGATTGTTTTGACTAGGCAGATGCTACTTGAAAAACTGTGGGATGCCGATGGAAACTTTGTGGATGAACACGCCCTGACCGCAGCCATCAGCCGGGTGAGAAACAAAATTGAAACGGAAGGCCGCCAGTACATTAAGACGGTGTACGGCATGGGCTATATGTGGATTGGAGGGACGCTGAAATGAATATACGAAAATTCTCCATCAACAAAGCCTGTATCCTTTTGGGAATACTCTTGCTGCTGGCAGTTGGTGTGGTTTCTGCCGCTATTTATCTGCTGACCGAGAATATAACCGCTGTCGGGTATGTGTTCTTGTTCAGTGTCTTTGTGTTGCTTTGCGTCATCTGCTTTGTGACCCTGATCCGTCGGAAACTGGTCATGTTCTCCGATTCCTTTTGTGGTCAAATGGATGATATGCTCTCCGGGGATATTATGCAGCCGAAGCAGACGATTGAGGAAGAAAGCCTATTTTATAAAATCAACTACCGACTGGGGCGGTTGTACGAAGTCATGCAGGAAAATAAAAACAACATCGCAAAGGAACGAGCTGACCTGCAAGAGCTGATCTCTGATATTTCCCATCAAGTCAAGACCCCGATTGCCAACTTGAAGATAATCAACAACACGCTGCTTGAAAACGAGGTTCCTCCGCAGAAGCAAAAGGAATTTCTGACAGCCCAGGCTAGTCAGCTTGATAAGCTGGACTTTCTCATGCAGGCCATGATTAAAACTTCCCGCTTGGAAACTGGAGTCATTTCGTTGGATCAAAAACAGCAGCCGGTTTATGATACCCTTGCCACAGCCCTGGGCTGGATTTTGTTCAATGCTGAAAAGAAACAAATAGATGTACAGGTGGAATGTCCAGAGCATCTGGATGCGCGACACGATAGAAAATGGACAAGCGAAGCTCTGTTCAACATTCTGGATAACGCAGTGAAGTACACCCCGGCAGGCGGACAGATCCGTGTGTCTGTGGAAGGCTGGGAAATGTATGTAAAGATCAACATTGCCGACACCGGCATCGGCATCTCGGAGCAGCATCATGGGACGATTTTCAAACGGTTTTACCGGGAAGATGCGGTACATGATGTGGAGGGGATTGGGATTGGTCTGTATCTGGCCCGTGAGATCGTGACCTTGCAGGAAGGCTATATCCGGGTGGCATCAGAGATTGGGCAAGGCTCAACCTTTTCTGTTTTCCTGCTCCGAAAGTAGTACCGACATTCCCTCAAAATTGAAATGTCACAGACTTATGACATTTGGAACCGAATTTCTTATAAATTCTTTGTAGCTCGTGACATTTCTGTGAGGTTCGGTCTTTATGATAAAACCATCACAAAGAAAGGATGGTGTTCTATATGAGCATATTGCAGACAACAGATTTAAAAAAATATTACGGCACTGAGCCGAACATCACAAAAGCATTGGATGGCGTAACCCTCTCCATTGAGGAGGGAGAGTTTGTTGCCATCGTTGGTACTTCCGGCAGTGGTAAGTCCACCTTGCTGAATATGATGGGCGGTTTGGATACACCGACTTCCGGTAGCATTCAAGTAAAAGGAAAAGAACTCTCTGAATTCAAGGATGAACAGCTTACCATCTTCCGCAGACGTAACATCGGCTTTATCTTCCAGAACTACAATCTGGTGCCGGTACTGAATGTCTACGAAAACATCGTGCTGCCTGTGGAACTGGACGGAAACAAGGTAGATAAGAAGTTTATGAAAGAAGTAGTGCAGATGCTGGGACTGGAGGATAAGCTAAACAATATGCCCAACAACCTCTCCGGCGGTCAGCAACAGCGTGTGGCAATTGCGCGTGCCCTTGTTTCCAAACCAGCCATTGTCTTGGCCGATGAACCGACCGGAAACCTCGACAGCAGGACAAGTAGTGATGTACTGGGACTTTTGAAAGTTACCAGCCAGAAATTCCATCAGACCATTGTGATGATTACTCATAACAATGAGATTGCCCAGCTTGTCGGCCGCATTATCCGTATTGAGGACGGCAGAATTTCCAAGTAAAGGAGGGCGAAAACATGACAGATATTTTATTTGGGAATAACAACAGACCTGTCCTGAAACTTCTGGCAAAGCGTTCTTTGAAAGCCCGGAGAAACACCATTGCTGTATTGGCAATTTTGCTTGCCACACTGCTTTTTACCAGCCTGTTTACAATTGCCATTAGCTTGCAGACTGCTATGCAGGAAAGTAATATGAGGACAACCGGCACTTCTGCCCATGCAGGTATCAAGCGTTTATCTTGGGAAGAATATGAACGGCTGTCATCGGATACAGGGGTGAAGGACAGCGGATACTCGATTATCATAGGAAATGCCGTGGGTGATAAGTTCAACAAGACACCCACGGAACTGCGATATAGTGATGAAACCTATGCAGAACTAACTTTTAACACCCCCGACACCGGATATCTGCCGGAACAGAAAAATGAGATTGCCACCAGCCGTATTGTTCTGGCAGCGATGGGATTACCTGATGAGGTTGGTACACAGATGGAACTGACCTTTATAACTGATACGGATACATTTAGCGATACCTTTACGCTTTGCGGCATTTGGGATGGGGATGCTGTGGCGTATCGTCAAACAATTCTATTATCCAAAGAATATACGGAACAGGTAGCTCCTGTCATCCACGGGGAAACGGACGGAACAACCCCACCTGTGGGAACCGGTTATATTGATGCTGTTATGATGATGCCTACGGCATGGAATATTGAAAAGCAAGCATTAGAGGTGACTTCCAAATACGGTTTAGATGAACGGGTAAGTATTAACGACGCTTACCAAACGGCAACGGTCAGTTTTTCTTCCATGCTGCCCCTTGTAGCTGGTATTGCGGTTATCTTTATCGCAGGGTATCTTCTAATCTACAATGTGTTTTATATTTCTATCGCACAGGATATTCGGTTTTATGGAATGTTGAAAACACTGGGAACCACTGCAAGACAAATAAGAAAAATCGTTTATAGAAAAGCAATTAAGCTATCTCTTATGGGTATACCTATTGGTCTATTGTTGGGATGGCCAATTGGTCGATTGCTGCTGCCTGCGATTGTAAATATGCTGACGGATGATATAAGGGTCGTTACTACGGTAAATCCGTTGATTTTTTTGGTGGCGATTGTTTTTTCTATGATTACTGTTTTGATTAGCTGCCAAAAACCTGCTGCGATGGCAGCCAAGGTTTCCCCGATAGAGGCGCTACACTATGTCGAGCAGGCAGGAGGAAAAAAGAAAGACCGTCGCAGTAAACGTATAAGCACAGTTATGATGGCAAAAAGCAATCTTGGCCGCAATAAGAAAAAAGTAACGATTGTTACCTTGTCCTTTGCACTCAGCATCGTTCTTTTGAACAGTGTCTATACCTATGTGACTTCCTTTGATTTCGATAAGTTTGTGGCTGATTTTAGTCTTACGGATTTTACAGTGTCCGATACAACGGTAATCAACAGCTATGCCCCGTATAACACGGCGAATGTGAGCCAGGATTTCATTCGTGAGGCTGAAAGGTTGAATGGTCTTGAAGATATAGGCAATGTGTACCTGTGGACTTCCAAACAGCCGCTTTCCAAACATGATCTTACAAAGTTGCAGGAACTTGCAGTTTCTTCCCGTGATATAGCAAATGAGCTGGGAAATTATAGGGTTCGACAGGAACATGGTGTCAATGTGTACGGGTTAGACGACTTTCCGGCAGAGTATGTGCGGGTTTTGGATGGAGAGCTGAACATGGAAAAATGGAGAGCTGGAACCGGCGTGTATGTAACACCGCTGCGGATGATGAGTGACGGTTCTCTCTGTTTGTATCAACCGGGAGACAAGATCTGTGTGCAGCAGCTTGATGGAACAAACAAAATATATGATGTATTGGCTGTGGTAGATATACCGAAAGCGTTAGAAACACCTTTACAAGTAGATATGGGACTGGATTATATTTTCCCGACAAATGAGCTGCTGGGAAATATGGTATCCGCCGACCAGCCGGCCATGAAAACCATCTTCAATGTAGATAATGAATACCAGCTTGCCACGGAAAACTGGCTGAAAAACTACACTACAAATACGGACACAGCTTTGGATTATCTGTCAAAAGTGACACTGCGGCAGACTTTTGATGGGATGATTAACATGTACCGTCTTGTGGGAGGTGCTCTTTGTGCGATTCTGGCGTTGATTGGCATACTGAATTTTATCAATTCCATGATGACCTCTATTTTGTCCAGATACAAAGAATTGGCCATGCTGCAATCGGTAGGTATGACCGGCCGACAAGTCAAACAGATGCTAATGATTGAGGGGATTGGGTATTCCGCATTGGGGCTTATATGTTCCCTGCTCATCTCTATCGTGGGGAGTCTGACAGTGGTTCGAATGATGGGGGCAGAATTAAGTTATTTTACATGGCATTTTACTCTGCTTCCTGCGTTCCTCTGTGTAATACCGTTAGTTCTCATTACCGCCTTTGTACCTTTGGTCTGCTATAACAAAATGGCACAGAAAACAGTTGTGGAACGGCTACGCATTGCTGAATAAGATACACAGACGAGAAACGGTCATCCGAAAGGGTGGCCGTTTTCAAATGTCACAAAATTGTGAGATTTCAGCTGATAAAAGGCACCTGTCTGTGACATTTCTGTGAGGATTATCAGTATAGAGCTAATTAATGAACCTCTATATTTTTTTATCATTTCCTTCATCGTCCGATGTTCCTTTCAAATCTGTGATCCACAGCATGACATCTTTCAATACGGAAGTATTTAATTCCTAATAAATAAACTTTTCTTCTCTTTGGTTTCGGATTAAATCAGCTTCCTTCAATATTGCAAGGTATATTATGTGTCAAGAACCAGTTACTTCAAAAAAACTGTTTTATTTTTAGAAAAACTGTTTTGGGAGAACCGATTGATGTTCAAATGCATCTAATTGATGTAAAATAAAAAAACACGTGTATAAATGTCCGGACCAAAGGAGAAACAGGCTATGACAAAAAGTGCATTTATTAAGGAGGTCCACGATGCGGAAGCGATGCTGTATCATGTGGCCAAATCCATTTTAAAAAATGATGCAGATTGTTGTGATGCTGTTTAGGAAACGCTTCTCAAAGCATATGAAAAGCTGGATACATTAAAAAAAGAGAAATTTTTCCGAACCTGAATCACCCGAATACTAATTAATGAGTGTAACGGAATCATTCGCAAAAGAAAAAATATCATTTCGGTGACCACCTGTTATCCGGTGCGAAGATCGTGGCTCACCATCCGAACCTGTATGCCGTTTACCTTACCAACCACGGATGCGGTCCTGATACCCTTGTAAACCATATGTTCCGTGAAGAGATGGGGGATAAGCCGTACCTTCAGATCGAGGTGGATGAGCAGTATTCGGCAGTCGGTATTATTACCCGTATTGAGGCGTTCCTTAACAGTATCTCCCACAGACCGCCAGCCCAGATGCCAAAAGATTTTAACATCCTGGATGTGAAGATGAAGCCAGCCAATATTAAGTTCAAGCCGGATAAGGACAAGACACTTGTACTGCCGGATCTTGGTTACCACACTTGGTACTTGGAAAACTATTTTGAACAGTGCGGCTATAAAAAGAGAAAAACACTGCCAGACTATTCCCGTGAAGTATTGATGAAGGGACGTGCAGAGACCAACTCCAAGGAATATCTGCCGTTCCCAGTGATGTTAGGTCAGATTTTGACCTTGTTGGAAGAGACACCGAAAGAAGAGCAGAAGGATTTACAGTTCTTGATCCCATTTAACGAGGGTGCAGATGCAGATGGACAGTATGCAAGAGCCGTCCGGACGGTACTGGACCGCAAGGGATATGAGCATGTGGACATTATCGCGCCGATCCTGGAGACACTTCCAGTGACCGCAGATGATCCGGAGCTTCTGATGAAGGCTCTGGTTTGCGGCGACATCCTTTACAGTGCCGATCCGCATATGCGGGATCAGTGTTACCGCTCTCTGCTTCCAGATGGCAGCCTCCATGAGTGGAAAGACTTGCGCCGCTGGGCGAAGGAGATCGGAGAAGAAAGTACCTCAGCCAAATCACTGGGATTAGTTGGAACCTCTGCCAGCCTGACCAGCTTAAATGAGGGAATCCTGGAGCAGCTGGAGTATGAAGGAATCCTGTGCCGCCGGGCACCGCTGTCTGAGATGATGCTGTTTCTGTGGAAAGAAGCCTCTGGCAATAAAAATGCGACAGAGTTTTTCCAGAAATGGGAAAAACAGCTGTTGGCAATCCATGAGCGCCTGGGAGATAGAAGCAGCTTCAGCCAAGACCTAAGTGGGCTTCAAAAACGTGCCGATGAGTATCTGTCAGACTACTCTGGTGCCAATGGACGATACCGTTATGCAAAAGCACTGGAACTGGGTGAAAACTGCAGCGGTATCCTAATGATGGCACCACGCTATGAAAACACTGCTATGGTGTTGAATATGAGAGGAATCCACGACCCCATCCAGGCACCAGTTTATGACCTGTCCCTGGATGGGGACTTCGACGAGGCAGGATGGGAGAAACTTAGATCCTTCTTGTATTATTGTGAAGTATAACAGGCACATTATGCTTAGTACAGCGAATATTAAGTAGCCACTATGTTGATTAGTTTGACTTTTCATATACTGCGTCAATATAGCAGATACTTAATTTTCACTGTACTGGGTACAATATAAATTAAAAAAGGAGACATAAAAAATGACAGGAATTAAGAACATCAACAAAGCAGAAGTCATGGCTTTAAAAGATCAGGTAGAATACCAGGACGGACAGGTAGTCAGCAAAACACTGGCGCAGAACGAACACGTAAGTGTTACTCTGTTTTCTTTTGACAAAGGTGAAGAGATCAGCACCCATGAATCCGGCGGGGATGCCTTCGTGACCTGTCTGGATGGTGTAGGAAAAGTAACTATTGACGGCGAGGAATATATCCTAAAAGAAGGCGACTCCATCGTCATGCCAGCAAAACATCCCCATGCGGTATATGGACAGGAACAGTTCAAGATGCTGCTGGTAGTAATTTTCTAAGGCTGGCAGTAAAAGAAACTTACTTTCGTTTCATTTTTTATAAGAGACAAGGTCATTTAGGACGCATTATAGTTACATTGTTAATTTTGGAAAAGTAGAAGGGTTAGAAAAAGGCGTACTACGGTTGAAATGCGGAATAGAAC
>OBKG01000317.1_pt1 | contig 23953 bp, 26 predicted proteins | sample 1519741 | NCBI WGS metagenome assembly OBKG01 (sample SAMN00265072, study PRJEB22529) | human gut metagenome
ACAAAGGACGTACCCGGCAGAAATTCTGTTGTCCCTTAAAGACTTCTCCTGATGCTTTTTGCTCTCATAGTATCTCTGTGGTGTAAGTTTTGGACTTACGTTAGCTTTGCTGTCCTCAGAAATTCATCTCTTTTCTAATTGCAAAGATAACTGCTAACGTTCAACTATAAATCATAACGTTTTGCTCATCTCTTAATAACTTATATTAAAAAGGCGAAGATATCCCCGCCCTCCTCATTAATGTTTTGCTGCTTTTGATTAGATAATCTAGTAAGAAATTGCTTTTGACATAAGAGCCAGATTAGTAATCCTGTTCTTTTTATGTAAAGAATTTCTTCTAAATACCAATTACTTTCTTTGTAATTCTATAACTTCTCCTTTACTATCATTTTGACATAAGTATCCTTCCGGTAAATTTAAAATTTCTTCAACGGTCTTACTATATAATATAATTCCATTTTCTTCTAACTCACCCAAAAATTCTTTTCCCGTAACACCATCCTCTTCAATTATCATTTTCATTGCTTCTTTTATATATCTTGGTTTAATAGTTGGTGTTTCCTTATCTAATGGCTCAGCTGTTCGGTATCCTTTTTGAGATAATTGTTTCATTAAATATTGATACTGATTCACTGTTATTAATTCAAGATGTTTTGCTCTCACAATTAATGCTGCTGCTGAAACATGATATTTTTTTTTCAATCTAATATAAAAGTTCAAATCAGTTTTTGAAGATGTCATCAAGTCACTTGTATAAAGTTCTTTCGGAACTAACAAGGCTCCTGCAAATCGATTCATTGTATCTTCCATTTCCTTATATTCCAATTTTGACAAATCATCTACATTATAAAAATCATCTAATAATAAATGACCCAATTCATGAGCCGCACTAAAATTTCTTCTAAATGCATTGTCTTTATCACTTCCGAGAATTACCACTGCCGTTGTTTTACCATCAACTTGTTGAATCTGGCTATATGCATCTATATGTTTTGTATTTGTAAAAACAGAGTTCACAAAAATACCATGCTTCTCCATTTCATCAATCAAATTAGCAATTGGTTGTTTTTTCAGTCCCCATACTTTCCTTACCTTCTCTGCTAGTTCTTCAACATCAATATCATTCAAATCATTTGTATCACATAAAGCTAATTGTGGAAATTCTATATATTCACCAATTACGTTCATAATTGCTACAAAAAGTTTCACTCTTTCGATCTGTGCCATTCTTTCCTTATTAGATGTCGCAACCATTGATCTAAAATAGGTATCTCCAATGACAATTTCTTTTTTAGACACCCCATAGAAGTAGTCTCTGGGAAATCCTAATATAGAAGATAACTTTATCATTGTTTCTAGCTTAGGCTCCGCTTTATTTGTTTCAAATTGCGAAATCGCCTGTTTCGAAACACCTGCTTGTTCAGCGACGTCAGTAATTGTCATAGAATTATAAAGTCTGGCTGTTTTTAACCTTTCTCCATTAAAGGATGTTAAATTCTCAGACATAACATCTACCTCTATTCATTTATCTTCTTTGTTGTTCTTTTTGTTTTTTCAACTCGTTTCATCCTTGGCTTACGCTGCAATAAAACAATATTTTCTAAAACTTCTGACTCTTGACCTGCTTCTTCTGATATTTCATATTCAGTTGCAATATATGTGTTCCAGTTTTCATCTTTATAAAAATCTAATCCCTTTGAAGGAATAATGCCTCTTATATTTTTGACAACACCAAATCTATCGGAATCAAATGCAATCAAAACATACCGTTCGATATCTCCATCGATTTTTCTAATCATTGATTTTAAAATTTTTTCCAACACTTCATTTCCTTCTTCATCATAGGAATCTACACCAAATAAACTCATTTGATGATAAATCGGTTCGTATGTTTCGGCAAGTTCATCATTCAACTTACTCAACGCATTTAGGTAATGAAATAAATGATCTGAGATTTTTTTCTGTATATTGGTCAGATTTTTTTCTCTCATCAGTGTATATAAATAATGTGTCTCTTTATCATAAAGCCCAAGGAATTTCCAGATCCCTCTATTCATTACTACAATTTGAAAAGAATCTACAGGTAAAACCTCTGATGCACATTTATTTATATAATTCCAAATCTCACCATCTCTTCCATTATCGGTAAGAAAGTTTTGTTCATTTACATGTTCGTCATATAAGTAATATGCATTTGGAATTGCTTCGGCAATCATTCTTATATATAATGGTTTAAGAGGAATATCTACTTCGTAATTCAATTGTGTCTCCAATCCTTTCTATCATTATTTTCTATAACCATTTTACCATTTTAAGGATTTTAGTCAAGTAGTTTTCTCAATTTAATATTTTTTGTCACAGCAACAAGTTCTGTTCTTCCTCACAATTGATTTTTTATTCTATATGCTATTTTCTTCCTCTCTCCTTAATTTTCCCCAATCACTCTATGACTCTCTTTTTCTCGTACACATCTATTAAAATGAATAAAAAGTCGAGCAAATCCAGCCATTTTTAACTTTGCTTTACCCAGGCTCACAACATCTTGTGGCCAATCCCTGTTATTTCTTCTTATCACCACAATACGTCATCATTATCACGACCTCCACATGATAAGTTCCTGGAAACATATCACAACACCGAACCCTCTCTATCCTATATCCCCCATCCGCCAAATACCTCAAATCCCTAGACAGCGTAGCCGAATTACAGCTTATATAAACCACCCTCTTAGGCCCCATCTTAAGTATGGTATTCAGACACAACTCATCACACCCCTTCCGTGGCGGATCCAACACAATTACATCTGCATACAGCCCATTCTTCTCATATTCCTCCAACAGTACCTCTTCTGCCCTGCCAACAAAAAACTCCACATTCCTAATCCCATTTATTTCGGCATTCTTTTTGGCATCCCGAATAGCCTCAGTCACAAGCTCCACTCCGTAAACCATCTTAGCCCTCTGAGCCAGAAATAGAGAAATTGTTCCTATCCCGCAATAAAGATCCCATGCCACTTCATCTCCTGTAAGTTCCGCAAACTCCAGTGCAGTCCTATATAGCTTCTCTGTCTGATCCGGATTCACCTGATAAAATGATAGGAGCGAAATCTGGTACTTTACAGCTCCGATATAATCCGTAATATACCCCGGCCCATAGATATCTACGATCTCCTTACCCATAATTACATTGGTTTTCTCCCGATTCATACTGTAGGAAATACTGGTCATTCCCTTCACCTGCAGCAGCAGTTCTGCCAGGCGTTCTTTTTTCGGAAGTCTTTCCCCATTAATCACCAGACAGACCATCAGCTCCCCGGTTCGAAAGCCCTTTCGAATCAGCGCATGCCTCACAAGTCCTTTGTGTTCTTTTTCACTATAGGGACGAAGCCCGTTCTCTTTCATAAACCTCTTTATAATTCCTAATATTTCCCGGTTCTCCTCCACGCCCAGAAGACAATCCTCATTTTCAATAATATTGTGAGTCCGCCCGGCATAAAAGCCGGTTATAATCTCCCCCTCCTTGTTCTCTCCAAATGGGAACTGAGCTTTATTCCTGTACCTCCAGGGCTTCTCCATCCCTATAATAGGCAGCATTTCAATCTCATCTCTGGAAAATTTTCCAATCCTCAGCAGGTTATTAAGCACCTTCCGCTCCTTAAACCGCAGCTGCTCCTCATAGCTCATTGCCTGAAGCTGACACCCCCCGCACTGTTTTGCTACCGGACACAGCGGCTCTGCCCGGCCTGGCGAAGGCTCCAGCACCTCCATCAGACGGGCAAAGCCATAGGTCTTCTTCATTTTCATAGCCTTAGCCCGAACTACATCCCCCATAACCGTATCCTTAACAAACCAGATGTACCCATCTACCCTGCCCACTCCAGCTCCGTCCTCATTCATATCCTCTATGGCAACCACGAACTCCTGATTTTTCTCCATATCTCCATCCTTCCTCTTACAAAATGATAGAAAACAGGCCGGAAACGCACCTTACCTATATCTAAGGGCAGTCTCCGGCCTGTACATTAACCTTTAACTATGCCTTTTATCATTTGACCTGCTCCATACCTTTATTAAACACAGTCAATGCTAAATTACTCTGCTGTCTTCCTGATATTCGTCTCCAGCAGCCGGTTGTACCCCAGCCACCCCTTATTCTCTCCGCCTGCGTTCAGTGCTTCGAGCATCGTTTCCATCTTGGCGTCTGTGTTATCTGCGAAATTCAGCGCCAATGCCTCCAGCAGAGCCGGTTTCTTCGGAGAACCGTACTCCAGCTCCCCATGATGGGCGATAATACAATGCTTAAGCTCTGAAGCCAGTCCGGGAGGAAAATCCTTGATAGCCCGTATTGCGCTGCTGACCATCTCCGTCCCAATCACAATATGGCCTAAAAGCTGTCCATCATCCGTATAGTCATTTTCCGGGAATCGTGACAGCTCCTTCACCTTTCCGATATCATGGAACATCGCAGCTGTGAGAAGCAGATCCCGATTGAGCTGAGGATAATATCCCGCGTAATAATCGCACAGCTTTGTGACACTCAGCGTATGCTCCAGCAATCCGCCCACAAAGCCATGGTGCACGCTCTTTGCAGCTGAGTGAAACTGAAATGCCCTTGCAAACGCAGGGCTCTCCACAAAATACAGAGACAGGAGTTTATTAAGATAAGGATTCTTGATGCTGTCTACAAATCCCAGCAGCTCCTGATACATTTCCTCAATGTTCTTCTTGGATACCGGCAAATAATCAGCCTCCGCATATTCTCCTGCCTGAGCCCTTCGAATTCGGCGTATATTAAGCTGGTGGGAGCTCTGAAACAGCGTCACGTCCGCTTCTATATGAACATAATCCATGGTTTCAAACTCCCCTACTCCCGGGGAATTCAAATCCCAGATTTTAGCATCAATCGTCCCTGTCTTATCCTGGAGCACCAGATTACCGTATTCCTTGCCATTCTTGGTAAGCGCAATCTGCTTGTTTTTACACAAGTACACATCTGCCACATGCATGCCTTCTCTGAAGGCGTCAATATATTTCATTCTCTCTTTTCCTCATCTTTCTATAAGCTATAAGCCGCAACCCACGCTCCAGCATGGCCACCCCCAGTTCTACTTTCTGACAGCCCATCTAAAGCCCTGGCAACAGCGCAGCCAGGCGTTCTCACTACCTGGCTCCGATTGTTACCTGAAACTCTATTTCTGTATATCCGTTTTTTCCGCTGCGCAGCACAGCTACCTTGATTTTATCCCCTAAGCTAAGAGCCTCTATCTGATTCTGGAAATCCTTCATATTCCCTATCTTCGCCCCGTTTACCCAGGTAATAACGTCTCCGGGCTGGATACCCGCATTGTATGCAGGGCTGTCATTTACCGAGGTAATTACATAAATGCCCTCCGGCATGCCACTATCCTCCATCGCCTGGCTGACCTCCTGACCCTGGATTCCAAAGTAAGGCACTTCGCTGCCATTGCTCATTTTTTCCAATACACCTTTGTAGTCCGAAACAGCTGCTACTTTCGTCATGGTACTGGCGCTGCTCTCGTCATACTTATCCGTCGTCCATCCTATTAGCTCTCCCTCAGTGTTCAGCACAAAGGTTCCCGCAGACGAATCTCCCGCCACATCTGCATAAAAAATTCTGGTAGCGCCGTCCACTGCCTGTACGTTCCGCAGCACACAGGAAATACTGCCATAGGCGCTGGAACGGACAATTCCTGCCGGGGCTCCCACAGCTACCACTACGTCTCCCTGCTTCACACCGTAAGAATTTCCCAGAGCAATCACCTTCACCTTATCAAACTGCTCTTTATTCATCTGCGATCCGTCAACGCCTACAACTGCCAGCTCCATAATCGAATCACTCTGCTTAACCGTACCAGGCAGCACTGTGCCGTCGGAAAATGCTACTTCAATGGTATCAGCAGCCTCCACAGCTTTCTCTGGAGTTAATATAAGAATCTCCGTTGGGGCCCTGGCTATAACCACACCGGAAAACTGTCCCGATGTTTCTATGGGATTATCAAACCAGTCCATCTCATGCTGTATGGAATGTACCACCACCAGGCCATTATCTGCATCAGCAGCAACGCTGCGCAGATTTCCATAAAGCTTATTAAAATCATCCATCGAATACTGGTATTTTTCAAGCTCTGAACGAATCATTTCATCCACGGGCTCTGTTTCCAAAACAGACTCGGAAACCGAAGCCTCCCCAGTGGACGGCACAGTCTCAGGCTCATCCTTTGGAATGGTGATCTGACTTCCCTCTGATCCTATTTCCTGCCCCATAAGCCGCTGGGCCACGGGCCTGGTAAGCACGAAGCATACTGCCGACAGTACGCCAAACAATACAGCGCAGAAAACAGTAAGCAGGACTCTTCTGGCTTCCTGCCTTTTAGTCATAGGAGGACGTACGATCTTTTCATTGATAAAGGGATGAGACTTGTCCTGCTCCGACTGCTGCCGGCTGCTGTCTCTGTGGTGATCTGCACGTTTATCCGCCATTGTATTCCTCCTTACGAAGAACTTTATATCCTATTATACGTTTCTTCCATGCAATATGCAAGATTTTATAGAGGAAAAGATAGCAAAAAAGATAGTAAATATCGTTTTTTGTGTTATAATTTAGATGCTGGCTTCAGCAAAACAAGCACTCGTAACGAATTATTTATATATAAACAACAGGGGAATTTCATGAATCAAAAGGTATTAAAAATATTGGAATTTGATAAAATAATCAAAGAGCTTACAGAATATGCCTCTTCCTCCTTAGGCAAGGAGCTGTGCGGCAGGCTTACGCCATCTTCTTCCTTCGAGGAAATTCGCGCCTGGCAGGCTCAGACCACCGACGCGGTCACAAGGATTCGCTTGAAGGGCTCCATCTCCTTCTCCGGCGTAAAGGATATTGGAGATTCCTTAAAGCGTCTAGACATCGGCAGCTCTTTAAGCATACCAGAGCTTCTTTCCATCAGCTCACTTCTCACCGCAGCTGCCAGGGCCAAGGCCTACGGCCGTCATGATGGGGAAAAGGGAGAGCAGCCTGATGACGGATTTGACTCTTTAGAGCCGCTTTTTGCAGCACTGGAGCCGCTGACTCCTCTGAACAACGAAATCAAGCGGTGTATCCTCTCTGAGGACCAGGTGGCAGATGATGCAAGCATCGGCCTCTCCCATATAAGGCGTTCCATGAAGCATATCGCCGGCCGTATCCATTCACAGTTAAACTCCACCCTCAATTCCAACCGTGCTTATCTTCAGGACGCAGTCATTACCATGAGGGACGGACGGTACTGTCTTCCTGTCAAGGCAGAGTATAAAAACCAGGTCTCAGGTATGGTTCATGATCAGTCCGCTACCGGCTCTACTCTCTTTATAGAGCCTATGGTAATTATCAAGCTGAACAACGAACTACGAGAGCTGGAAATACAGGAGCAAAAGGAGATCGAAGCAGTGCTTGCCTCCTTAAGCAACGAAGCTGCCCCCCATATGGAGACGCTGAAGCTGGACATGGAGCGTTTGGCCCAACTGGACTTTATTTTCGCCAAAGCCGGCCTGTCACGCCATTACAAATGCAGCGCCCCAATATTTAACAACAAGGGCTATATTCATATAAAGGACGGACGCCACCCTCTGTTAAATCCTCAAAAGGTCGTGCCTATCAACCTCTGGATGGGAAAGGAGTTTGATCTCCTCATCGTAACCGGTCCCAATACAGGCGGCAAAACCGTCTCACTCAAAACCGTAGGCCTTTTTACCCTTATGGGCCAGGCGGGGCTTCATATCCCGGCCTGGGAAGGCTCTGAGCTGGCTGTATTTGAGGAAGTGTTCGCGGATATCGGCGATGAGCAGAGCATTGAACAAAGCTTAAGCACCTTTTCTGCCCATATGACCAATATTGTAACGATTCTAAATGAAGCAGGCTCCCATTCCCTATGCCTCTTTGATGAGCTGGGAGCAGGTACAGACCCTACGGAGGGGGCGGCTTTGGCTATCTCCATCCTTTCCTTCCTCCACAACCTGAAGTGCCGTACCATGGCAACTACCCACTACAGCGAGCTGAAGGTATTTGCCCTCACTACCTCCGGCGTGGAAAATGCCTCCTGCGAATTTAATGTGGAAACTCTGCAGCCCACCTACCGGCTGCTTATCGGCGTTCCAGGTAAAAGCAATGCCTTTGCAATTTCCAAAAAGCTGGGCCTGCCGGACTACATTATTGAGGATGCGAAAACTCATCTGGAAGCTAAGGATGAATCCTTTGAGGATCTTCTGGCCAGCCTGGAGTCCAGCCGCCTAACCATTGAGAGGGAGCAGGCGGAGATCAATACCTATAAAGAGGAAATCACACAGCTGAAAGCCCGTCTGACTCAAAAGGAGGAACGCCTGAATGAACGCAAGGAAAAAGTTCTGAAAAATGCGGCTGAGGAAGCCCAGCGCATCCTAAGAGAAGCTAAGGAGACAGCGGATCAGACCATCAAGCAGATTAACAAGCTGTCCTCCAGCTCCGGTATCAACAAAGAGCTGGAAGCTGAACGGGCTAAACTGAGGGAACAGCTTAAGAAGGCTGACGATCAACTGGCAGTCAAGTCCAAAGGGCCAAGCCAGCCCATTTCTCCCAAGAAGCTGAAAATCGGAGACGGAGTGAAGGTTCTGTCCATGAATTTAAAGGGCACAGTAAGCACTCTTCCCAATGCAAAGGGCGATCTCTATGTACAAATGGGAATACTCCGCTCCCTGGTCAACATAAAGGATCTAGAGCTGCTGCATGAAAAAGACATCAACGCAAGCTTTGGCGACGGCTCTTCTGCCAGCTACGGCAGCAGAGCCCAGAACCGCAGAGAAGGAAGCAGCAGCCAGATTAAACTATCCAAATCCTCTACCATTTCCACAGAAGTTAATTTAATTGGCATGACTGTGGACGAGGCAATGCCTGTAATGGAGAAATATCTGGACGATGCGTACCTGGCCCACCTGTCCAATGTACGGGTCGTACACGGCCGCGGCACCGGAGCTCTGAAAAATGCCTGCCATAAACGGCTGCGCCAGTTGAAATACGTAAAGGACTTCCGACTAGGTGAGTTCGGAGAAGGGGATAGCGGCGTAACTATCGTGACATTTAAATAGCCCGGCACCATTGCGAAAAACCATGCCCAACAGATGCCCGGCATAGATAGCATTTAAGGGATTAATGTTTGATCTCTTAGCGCTCATAGCAAGGAGGATTATATATGGCAGAGAAACAAAAGGTTCTGATTGTTGATGATGATGCAAACATTGCGGAATTGATTTCCCTTTACCTGATGAAAGAGTGTTATGAAACCATGATTGTAGGAGACGGAGAGGAAGCCCTGCGGGTATTTCCGGAGTTTAAGCCAAATCTGGTGCTGCTGGATTTAATGCTGCCGGGAATCGACGGCTACCAGGTTTGCCGGGAGCTGCGCGCCAGCTCTCAGGTGCCTGTTATTATGCTATCGGCCAAAGGCGAAATCTTCGACAAGGTTCTGGGACTGGAACTGGGAGCAGACGACTACATGATCAAGCCTTTTGACTCCAAAGAGCTGGTAGCCAGAGTTAAGGCAGTACTGCGCCGTTATCAGGCTTCTCCTTCTCCTACCCCATCTTCCCAGCAGCAGGGTGAATATGTGGAATACCCGGATCTAATCGTAAATCTGACCAATTATTCTGTTATCTATATGGGCCACTCCGTGGAAATGCCTCCGAAGGAGCTGGAGCTTTTATATTTTTTAGCCGCCTCTCCCAACCAGGTATTTACCAGGGAACAGCTTTTGGATCACATCTGGGGCTATGAGTACATTGGAGATACCCGTACCGTAGACGTACATATCAAGCGTTTGCGAGAAAAAATCAAAGATCACAAAAGCTGGGCCATCAGTACCGTTTGGGGAATTGGTTACAAATTTGAGGTAAAGAGGTAAAGCCATGACCCGTTCCTTGTATTCCAAATTTATACTGGGATATCTGCTCTTCGGTCTGCTGGGTTTCATTACCGTAGCCACCTTTTCATCCAAAATGACAAGGGACTATCTGATCCAGTACAAAGCCGATACCCTCTATGATGAAGCCAATGCTATCGCTTCCTCCTGCAGTTCCATGTATCAGGGGAAGCGGATGGACACGGAAGAAATCACCTTCCAAATCCGCGCTCTATCCAAGTACATTCAGGCGGAAATATGGGTTGTAAACCGGCAGGGCTCCATTATCATGGACAGCACCAACGGCACCAGGCTTCAAGATACAATCAGCAACTTCGATCCTGCTGCAGCCGGAAACCGTTCTTATTCCATCGGACAGTACTACAGACTTTTTAAGGAGGATGTGCTCAGCGTATCCGCTCCTATCACCGGCAATTACAACACCTACGGCTATGTGCTGATTCACATGCCTATAAGACAGATTACTCAGACTCAGAATGATATCCTGAATATATTGTATATATCAGCAGCTGCTCTGTTCGGTCTCTCCCTTATCATTCTGCTGGTATTTACACAAACTGTATATCTGCCTCTGCGCAAGATCACGGTAGGAGCCAATGAATATGCAGCCGGGAACCTGAATTACCGGATCGATGTCAACACCCATGACGAGATGGGTTATTTGTCGGATACACTGAATTATATGTCTGACGAGCTGAACAAGATGGAAAGTTATCAGAAAAACTTTATTGCTAACGTATCCCACGATTTCCGTTCTCCTCTTACCTCTATCAAAGGGTATCTGGAGGCAATTCTGGACGGCACCATTCCTCAGGAAATGTACGAAAAATACATTTCCCGGGTTATTTCCGAAACCGATCGTCTCCACAAGCTGACAGAGAGTATGCTTACCTTGAACTCTCTGGATGCCAAGGGTTACCTGTCCCGCTCAAACTTCGATATTAACCGCGTTATCAAAGATACGGCCGCCTCCTTTGAGGGAACCTGTGACGCAAAGCATATCCGCTTTGAGCTGACCTTTTCAGACAGCATACAGATGGTGTATGCAGACCTGGGGAAAATCCAGCAGGTCATGTACAATCTCATCGACAATGCTATCAAATTCAGCCACCACAATTCCACCATTTATATACAGGCTTCGGGACAATATGAAAAGATATTTGTCTCTGTAAAGGATACGGGAATCGGAATTCCCAAAGACAGTCTAAAGAAAATTTGGGAACGCTTCTACAAAACAGATTTATCCAGAGGCAAGGACAAGAAGGGTACTGGACTGGGGCTTTCTATTGTAAAGGAAATTATCCAGTCTCACGGGGAAAATATAGACGTAATCAGTACCGAGGGCGTTGGAACAGAATTTATTTTTTCCCTTCCCCGCTCTACTAACTTTTAAGTAAAATGTAAGACAATCCTCTGGGGCATGTGGTATAATATCTCCGGATATGATACCGCGCTGGTTCGGTGACACGCGAATGCGTGGCAGAGCACCGTTCCGAACCATGTGCATCCCCCGGAGGGATACCATAGCCGGAGGATATGGTATAATGAGCCTTACAACGGTATGCAGTTGGGTAAACCGGTACAAGGCGAATACCCACATTAAGATGCCCGCCGAAATAGCAGAATGCCTCCAGGTATGCTTCCCCCTTCTTCTCTGATACAAGGAGAAGGGCAGGTATAAAATCTGCTCATGCAATTCAATTACGTTTCAGAAAGGACTGAGCCTATGATTCTATCAAAAAAACTGGGCGCCACGCTTTTATTTTCAATGCTTCTTTCAGCAGCTCTGGCCTCTGGCGCCACCGCTGCTGGCAAATCAAAGGTTGGAAAAATTACGTTAACCTTTGACACGGATATCCGTACCGGCAGCAGTGGAGGAGAGGTGTATGTTTCAGCCTCCGGCAGTAACACTGACGCCTACTATGTCGATTCTGTGGAAGTAATCAACGACGAGGGCGATAACTGGACCCGCTCTAACCCACCGGAAGTGGAAATCGTCCTGGGTGTGGAAGATGAGGAGGAATACTATTTCGGCAGTGAGTCTGCCGGCAGCTTTAAGCTGAATCTGAGCAGTTCCATCAAAAACCGTTATGATAAGGTGGACTTTGTAAAGGCCGATCGGCAGGACAACAATGGAGCTCTGATTCTTACCGTCCGTCTGGTGTTTGATAAGGATGCGGACATCAGCAGGGCAGCCGCTCCCTCCGGCGTCAAATGGACTGATGCCAACGATGCCACTGGCAGCTGGAACGATGTATCTACAGCCAAGTATTATCAGGTGCAGCTGTTAAAAGACAGTACAGCTGTTAGCTCTATTGAGTCTGTTTACGAGAACACCTATCGTTTTGCCCATTTAATCACAGAGCCGGGAACCTACCATTTTAAAGTCCGTTCCGTAACATCCAGCAACAATGCCAAGAGCAGCTGGATTACCTCCGGCTCCTGGACTGTCTCAGCTGAACAGGCGGCGATTCTTGGAAATACCCCTCTGGCTTTGGCCGTCTCCAACGGCAGCACAGGAAGCTGGGAACGGGCAGCCGACGGAATCAGATGGTGGTGGAAGAATCCAGACGGCTCATACCCGGCAGCCGCCTGGCTGGAAACAGACGGAAACTGGTACTACTTTGACAAGCAAGGCTATATGCAAACCGGATGGGTTGAAATACACGGAGTCTTCTACTATCTGGATACTGGAACCGGCGCCATGTACGCCAGCCGGCGTACCCCAGATGGCTTCTGGGTAGACGAAAGCGGAGCATGGGTTCCCGGAATGTAACAATCGAAAGGGCTTTCTATCACAAATAAACGTTCAGTCCTGACACGGCAAAACCTGTCTTAAGACTGAACGTTTTGATCTGATTATTTTATCCCCTCTTTTTAAGAAAGATCGTTTCAGAAGACCAGGATTCGCATATTCGTTGTACCCCTCTGACGTCTTCTTTATCCCCCCATGTTATGGATATACTGGTTGTATAGGAACCGTTTATTGATTTTTTCTTTAGCCTTCGTAGGTTTTACAAAATCAAACGAGCCGCTCCGTAAATCCCTGCATCGTTTCCCAGGGTAGCCAGCCCCAACTTGGCCTTGCGAGGGGAGATAACTGTAAAATGGTCGTAGTGCTTCTGAATCACATCAATCAGAAACTGGCCCGCCTTCGATACGCCTCCTCCGATAACAAAAATCTCCGGATCTACGATCATCACTACCATGGATAATGCCAGACCCAAATAATGTCCTACTACTTCCATCACCTCCAGAGCCAGCGCATCTCCGGCCTTGGCTGCATCCAGCACGTCTTTTGCGGTAACAGTATCTCCAAGCTCCCTAAGGGCTGAGGGCTTATCGCTGTTTGCCAGCTTTCTTCTGGCCTCCCTTGCAATGCCTGTGGCAGAGCCTATCTGCTCCACGCAGCCTATGCCGCCACAGTTGCAATGCTCCCATTCCTCATCCCTCACATGAATATGTCCAATCTCGCCGCCCAGTCCGTGCTTTCCTGCCACAATCTTCTGATTCAGAATTACACCGCCTCCAACACCTGTTCCAAGAGTGATCATGACCAGATCGCTGTAGCCTTTACCTCCACCCTGCCACATTTCACCTAATGCAGCCACATTGGCATCATTGCCGCTTCTTACCCTTATGCCATCCAAAAGAGCGCTTAATTCTTCCTGAGGATTTAACTTGCGCCAACCCAGATTTACACACGTCTCCACATATCCATCAGGAAGCACAGGCCCGGGAACACCCAGTCCTACGCCCTTCACCTCCGTTTTTAGATCAATGCCCTTTTCAGCAGTGCGGCTTTTGATGGAGGACGCCACATCCGGCAGAATATATTTACCGCCTTCCTCCTTCCTAGTCTCCACCTCCCACTTATCAAGAAGCTCTCCAGTAACCTCAAATAATCCGATTTTTACAGAAGTTCCTCCGATGTCAACTCCGATACATTTCATCCCCATGGTACGCTCTTCCTTTCTTTCTATATACTGCCGAGTGTCTTTATACTCACTCTATCGCAGCTTTATTTCCTTTATCATCTGGGGACCCGTCACAAGAAGCGTGCCTGGGTAACGCCCAGCAGATACCTTGGATACAGTAAAATCAAAGGTTCCGTTAAACTTTTCAGTGCCTGTCATATTGTAGGCCACGCAGGCACTCTCATTGTACAGAAGAACCAAATCTCCGTCAATATCAAAGCCTGTATACTGAAAATTAAAGGTTTTATTAAATACAGGGGTTCCGTCATTTTTATATATCTTAAGACTGTAGGGATTTTCCCCTTCCATATTGTCCGTCACTACCCCCACATATTCCTGGGTACTGCTGATGCTGCGGATATTCTCCTCAATGAGCACCTGCTTCACAGACTCAGGGGAGGTTTCCACTCTAGTGGAAAAAAACTGAAGCCCCTTGTCTGTAAAAATGACGGCATGGCTGTCATCCAGAAAATGAACGCTTCCAGCCATGGCGTCTGCCAAATCTGCCGGAAAGAAAATTCCAACCACACGGTTGGGGTCATTCTTTCCCAGACTGAAATTGTAAAAAACAATCTTGCATTTTATCATGCCCTGATCCAGATACATGTAGGAGGTAAGCAACTGGGTTCCTCCCGGTGAGAGGCTCATGGCTACCGGATAGCCGTCTCCTGAAAGGAGGGATTTGATCCAAATCTCCATAGCCCTCCCATCCCGCTCATAATAGTAAATATAGCTGGCATTGGCGTCCTCCTGCAGGGCGGCAACAACCCCATGAGCAGATACGCTTACCTGAAGAATAGGAAGCAGAGTGGCAGCCTGTCCAATACATCCAGTTTTGTCACAAATATAGATACGATTACCCTGCTGGTCTCCAATAGCCGCATAATCACCATTGACAGAAACTACCGGCGATTTCATCTCATAGCTTAGAACCCACACCACACGGCCCTGGGAGTCAATATAGGACGCTCCGTCCTTGGTGTACTTAAGTACTCCATCTTCGAAATCCCTGTATTCACAGAAGCTGCCCTCTCCCTTAACCGCAGACTCCTGAGCCTCACTTAAAAGGCTCTTTTCCCAGATAACCTGATACTCCGTAAAGGAATGATAGCGGTCATACTGGTACAGCGCCAGGGCGGTAATAACTGACAGAATTACCAGAATAAGAACGATGAGCAGCCGCTTTCGGACTGCCCTGAGGCGGGCGTTATGTACAGCCTTACGGCCGTCCTCCTCATAGGAACCGCCAGAGGGAACTATCCGGCGTTTTAACTGCTTTTTTTTATTTTCACGGCTCATTGAACTGGTGCTGCCCATCTTACCTTCTCCCAATAATCGTCTTTCGCATCTATGGATAAGTATACAACAATTCTGGGCAAAACGCATTACCTTTTTGGAGAGGCCGGAATTTTTCCTCTGATTTCTACGGAACAAGAAGCTTCTGTCCTGCGTAAATGCTGTTCTGGTCAGAGAGGGCATTGACCCGGCATATCTCGTCTATGTGACCTAAATTCTGATATAGCTTATAACAGATTCCGTATAAAGTCTCCCCGTCAGTCACTGTGTAAACCTTGTAGTTCACAGCCGAAACCGTCTCATCAGAGGCATTTTCCCTCCCCCCTGAGGGAGGAAGCCCGGAAGTGCCTGCCTCTTTCTCATCGGAAGCTTTCGTCTCCTGAGACTGGGCTGCCTCCTTCTGAGCCTCTGTGAAAGCCGGAGTCTGAATAGCTCCTGTTTCTTCTCTCTGCGTCTGTTCTGTCTGATCCCCGGAGGGAGATGTCTCTGACACGTTCTGAAGTTCTGAGATTACAGCCTGGGATTCCTGGCTGTCCTGGCTGCTGTGGCCTCCATCTCCAGATACCGGCATAGTCTCCGGGTTTACCTGGGCAGGCAGTTCCTTCCCAGCCTCATCTGCCGGAGCTGTGGTAGGATACACCTCTCCTGCCGCTTCCTCAATAAGATAATCCGGCTCATCTGCTGAAGTCCAGCCTTTTCCTGAGGAAGCTTCCATCTTATCCGAGGCCTTTCCGAAATCAGCCAGAAGTTCTCCTGCGCCCCGTCCCTCCGGCATAACCGAGGCAATGACGCTTTCCATACGGTGAAGCTTCTGATAATTACTGAACATAGCCACGCCGCCTGCCAGAACCGTAACCGCAAGTACACTGCACACACCTGTCAGTACGCCCACGGCTCCTCTGTGACGCATGGCCTCATATTTACGCTCGTCCATCCTCTGCTTAAAGTCCTGTATTACCTTATCATTCATTCCTGCTTCCGACCGGAAGGAATCCTTTTGCAGTATCATGTAATCCTGCATCATCTGATTTCGTTCATAGTAAATGCTGTAGCCCCGCAGCTTATAAAAGCCATCAGCTGATGCTATGTAAGCTGCTTCTTCTCCCTCCAGGCCGGAGTTCAGATACATCAGCTGATTCTTTCCTGTAAAGTACTGGCTGTGCTGGCGCCAATAGTTAAGAGGGCTTAAGGTGCAGCCGGGCCCGCCGCAGAGAAACCATCCCTGAACAGTACGTTTTGGAAACATCTGCTCCACCTCCTGGTACGCCTTTTTCCAAGCGTCCTCAGTGAAAACCACCTTCTCCCCTTCCTCTGTAACAGATTCCATTTCCAAAGCTCCATCCACAAACACATAGGGTACATCCTCATGTACCTCTCTGCTTCCAAGAAGAAGTCCCACACGCAAATCAGACCCCCTGGCTGGCCGGAGGCGTTTTAAATAAGTTTTTACATAATCTTCCAAATATAATTTTAAAATCTGGTCCCTTTCACCAATCTGCCGTATGTTCTTAGGCAGTCTGGGAAAAGGTTCATATAATTCTCCCATCGAATCACCCCGCTGTCTTTCTTAAAAAACATTTGGCGCCAAAGGCCATCGGACACTTTGCGTCTAGCGTACCTGGGAGATCCTAAGAAGATCTCTCAGCGCTTATACTAATTTAAGCTATCCATGGCAAACCTTCCCATTGCCCATATATAGTCTTCCTTGGACAGCTAGCTTTAATCCAAGTAAGCATAGCAGATTCCATATAAATATTTTGTCACATTATGGCAGCATTGTCCCATAATCGTTCGACAAGCTCCCAGGCTTTTCTTCCTTATTTTCTTACGTATTAACGTTGTTCTACATCCTAATCACATCAACTTATACTGTTTTTCTGCTCATTCTGAAAAATACCAGTATCAAATGAGTATCACAAAAGGGGTCTCAAATTGTCACCCCTTCACGCCTCTGCCTGTTGCGATATCGCAACTTCCTGCCTCGCCCGGTCCAGCAGTTCTAAATGCATCCGGCTCCGCTCCTCCCAGTCCATCGCATCCAGAGCCACCCGCTCCGTGCTGCTTGTCCAGGTACGGTTAAAGCTCTCTGCTCCGTTCCCAACCAGGGCCATGCTGTATATCTTCTCGTCCTCCAGGACGAATGGACGCAGCCGTTTAGCATACCGGGACTTGCGCAGCTCCCGCAGGGCCTTGCTGTGTATCTGCCGCACAGCTTCCGGCGTGGTTCCGTATTCCTGGCCTATAGCTCCCAGGGTCATACCGTCCTGGTAGCGTTTCCGGATCACCTCCGTCTGCTGTTCTGGGAGACTACCCACGCAATCCCAGAGGACAGCGCAAAGCTGCTCTCTCTGCATCCGCTCCACGGCATTTTACCGCCTCCTTGTGGCCCCTGTCTGCCCGCCTGATGGCCTGGGAGGCCGTGGGGTCATGGTAACCCTCATGGTTCCTATTTGACATTGTTCAGTATCCTTTCCAGTTCATCAATCTTGCGTTGCTGTTCGTCCGTCCTGATGGCAGACAGAACCGCATTGCACCCCAGGATAATTGTGTTGGCTGTCTTGCTGTCCATCTCGCCATTTGCGACCATATTCATCACCCTGGAAAGCGTCCGGCGTACCTCTGTGGCCGTCTTTGTCTTTAACCTGATTTGGGCCATAGCTGCCCCCTTCCTGCCCTATCCACCAGGGCGTACACAATTTCCTGAAATCGTTCCTCCGTGGTGGCCTCATTAACCAGTTCGTATAGTTCTTCATTGGTAGCATAACTAAAATCCATGGGAGGTTTAGGCGGCATTCTGCTTTGGGCCACTTTTATGAGCCTGTCTATTTTATCCATTCAATCACCTACAAAAACGCCCCAGGCAATCCGCTGGGGAAAGTCCGGGGCGCTCCCTTCTTACTTACTTGCCACTGTCACTGCCTGATAGTAGATGGCCTGGGCCTTATTCTCCAGGACAAACGCATCATAGCAGATACGTCCTTCCACCAACTCACCACTGATTCCGGGCGGATCCTGATGGGTCTTGTAGTCCTCCAACTTTGTGGGAGCTACACATGCCACCGGATGGGCCACCATGAACCCGAAGTCAGCAGGAAGCCGTTTCTTAGGCACTTTTATGACATTAGCGCCATCTAGGTTAGAAATAACCCCCTTAAGCCTTAAATCGTTGCCTATATCTGTCTCCATTATGATATCCTTGCACTGCTTCATCAGCAGGTACACATCCGGCGTCACAACAATGACACGGCCTGTCTCAGGTACTTCCTCATTATCCAAGGCGTTACTTGCCTTGATAATCTCCGTATAGATGTTATCGGCTGTCAGTGCAACCGCTGCCGGCTTCTGACCAGCTCCCGCAGTCATTACCCCATACACATAAGTGTCAACCTCCGGGATAACAACCTCTCTTACCTGTCTGGCCAGGGCAGAGGCCGCAGCAAGCTGTCCGCCGGTCTCGTCCTTGTCCAGCTTATCAATCGCAAAGGTAAAGGAACGGTCCTTTGTTAGTGTAAATTCCTCTGTTGTAGCGTCCAATCCCTGGACCTGTCCATATCTGGACCACTCTCCCGCTGCCGGACCAGAGCGGCCATAATCGTTCATACTGGCTGTTGTGACCTTGTACACCTTAATAGTGTGCGCTCCTGTCCAGCTTAAGTCCTGGTTGGTCAGTAGTGACTTCTTACTCTCTGTTGAAAACAGTTCATCCACATAGGGAAGATATTGGGTTACTAATGATATAGCCATTTAATCAATCCTTTCTAATTCAGCCCCATGGCATTGCGTACAGGATCAACCATGGATGGAAGGCCGCCTCTTGTATTGCCTTCTGCTGGCCTGGCTCCTACAATCTGCACAAAGCCTGTGGGCTTCTCTTCTTTTTTTGCCTTGTCGCCATATATTTTTTGTAATGCATCAAGCTTACTGTCTATATCCTTTTCATCCACACAGGTAATAATATCGGCCAGTTCCTTAGGCATTCCCCGGTCACTGAGCCGTTCCCTGACTATAAGCTTCATCTCCCTGGCCTCCAGCTCCGCAAGCTTCTGGCTGTATTCTGCTTGGGCTTCCTTACTGAGCTGGCTCTTCATCCGGGCAATCCTTGATTGTACAAAGCCGTTTACCTCTTCTTGGGTAAAGAGTTTACCTTCTTTCCCGGCTGCTCCCTGTGTTTCTGATTCAGTCCCCATGTTTTCAGCCTGGGTCTGCTCTGTCATGTTGGTATTTTCTTCCATGTTCTTCTATCCTTCCTGTTTAACGTCCAGTGGACAATATTGGGGACGGATTTTCCCCGCCGCCCCACGGGTCAAATGAGATATTAATAATGAGGGCAAACAAAAAGCGCAGGAACAAGAGAATCCATTTTTGGATTATCCTATTCCCGCGCCTGTTATCTCTAAGGCTTCCGGCCTGGCAGTATATGGGGCCGGGGTACTTATCAATATTCTGTTTGCTTACCACTATTCTACCAAATATGCCGGGGGTATGCAAGCGAAAAGTAAGGTTCTGTCAGACTTCCCGGCGTTTCTATGTATCATTTTTGTGGTTTAATTAGGGGCCAGCCCTGCACTATCGTACAGGAAACCAGCCCCCAACTTGTGACGTTACAACTTTTTCTCGTTGTTCCCCCGTTGTTCATCCAGGAATATGTACGCTTTCATAAACTGTCCATCCCGGTTCCTGGACTTCCTCCAGGTCTTGATATCCGGCCGGAGCCTGTCAAGGATGTGCTGCAGCTCCTCCGGGCGCTCATAGGATACCTTAATCTTCACTGACAGCGCGGTCACCTTCCTTCATGGCCTGTAGCTGCTTTTCGGTTCTCAATCTCCTCATGGATACATAAAATGGCCCCTTCACTAAAGTTTCCCTCTTTTAACAATTCCTGCAATTCAGCATCGGAACACGTGGACAGCAGGAACATAAACGCCTTCTTTGCTTTACTCATTTTTGCATGGCCCTCCTTCTCCTTTTCCGTTCATCTCTAATACCTTGAACCCGTCCCAGATTACAAACCAATGAACAAATGAAGGGAATTCCATGATATCCGTGTTTGTTTACCCAATATTGAAATATCCTTGCTTCGTCCGTTCCGGCCAACCCTGCTACCGGCTGATATTCTGATACCCTCAATTCTTCCTGTATATTCATAGCCCTTTCCTTTCTGGCCGGATTATGCTACTATATAAGTGTGTTTTGTAGTAGCTCCGGCTGCTCCTGGCCCTGTAGGAAGTTCCCGCTTCCTATGGGGCTTTTTCATTAACTAATCTGTCCCACATTAGATTCAATCCCTACCAGCGCCCACACCTTCAGCAGCTCCATGGCCTGCTCCTCTGTGTAACCTTCATCCACGGCAATATCAATCAATTCCCCATAGAAGCGAATTGCGTTCCTGAACGCCTCTTTTGGGTCTGGTCTCATGTATCCATAAGCCATCTTTATTCACCTGCCTTTACAATAGCCGCAGAACCCGGCATGATAAACACAGCCACATCAACGCCTATAATATCAGCATAAAATCCACATCTCGCCATTGCGTGAATAAACTCTTCATGTGTTATATCTGGAAAATAATGCTTAATATATCTAACAATATATCTTGAATTGTATGAATACTGAAAAATTTTTGAATGTATTAAGTTCCTCAAAATCCACTTCTCATATTCCATTTGTTTATCCATTACTTTATTAAGGCTCAATTTATCAATCCCCTCTATACTTAATCGCACCTATACCCATAGGCTCCGTGACCCTGTACGGTGAAAACCCTTACTTTATGCGGCCTGTGCGTACTCGGTCAGTGAACCAGTACGAGCTTTCGTACTCTCGTACTCGGTCAAGGTGAACCAGTACGTATAAAGCCTTATAAATACTATATTTTTTATCCTACTCGGTCACGTTTTCACTGGGTATAGGATTGGTCAATTTACAATAATGAACCTTGGGTTTAAATCCTCTACTAAAATAAGTAATCGTTCCGGCCTTCTTTAACTCTGCCTTAGCCCTCTTAAGCGTTTCCCCACTCACCCCTTGGGCCTTCATCATCCCGTCAAGGTCGGCAGTTTCCTTCTCCCCGTCCTTCAGGTAGTCCAGTATGAAGGTCTTGGCATCCTCACGAGCCGGGGCCTGATACGTGGCCGCCGTAGCTGCTGTCACATAGTCCTTATCTTTCTTATCCGTGTAGCCCTCAAACTCTACCTTCCCGGAATCCAGCCGGAATAGAACCGTTTGGGCCTGCGGGCCATAATTGCTTTTCTCTTGGGATATGTAGCGTAAACCGTCATTGGCCTCACCAGCAATAAGCACGCTCCTGGCGATATCCCATATATCAGCACTATCTGCTATGCGTTTCCTTCCCCATAGCCCTACTTGCTTATTGGTATGGACAATAATAATAAAGGTCGTTTCATACTTCTCCCCCAGGCCAATCAGAGGGTTTAAACATGCCCTCATGGCGTTCCTCTGTCCCATCTGAATATCAGGCGGCACATAGCTCTGCAGGGGGTCAAATATCACCAGTTCCGGTCTGTACTCCTTTATCAATTCTTCCAGCAGAGGGGCGTTAAACTTAATCTCCGGGAATCGTTCATCTGCCAAATCCAGTGATAGAACATTCTCTAGTTTTGCCCCAGACCTCCGCAGCCTCCCCTTCAAGGTATATTCCGCTGAATCCTCAGAGGAAAAGAACAATACTCCCCCTGGTAAACAATCCTTTGCAAAAGGGTTATCCTGGTTAAGGAAGCACGGCCCGCCACTGCTCACCGCTGCCGCTATGGAACACCATATTGTAGTTTTTCCGGAACCGCCATCCCCGGCCAGAACTGTTATTTGCCCTCTGGGTATGTAATCCGTTACCAGCCATTCCGGTTCCTTTTCCTCCACGGTATCCATTGATACGAGGTTTACAGGCCCTTTCTTGATGATTGGCTGGAAACTCCGCGTCTTATGGTTATAAGTGGCTGTATACGGAGCCGTTCCCTTCTGATAGCGTGTAAGCGCCGGGAATACCTCTTTTTCAAGTTCCTGGTCTGTTAAAGGTGGAACGCATTTGGCTTCGTTCTCGGCCCTCACAGCCGCCCTAATCGCCTCGTCTGAAAGCCCTTTAGCCTGTTGGCTGCATACCAGTTTGACCATTGCCGTTGTCCGCTGTCCGTCCGGTATCTGCTCCGGTAATTCAAAAAGAATCGGCTCCGGCTCCCGTGAAGCAGGGCCTACAAGGAAGTCGAATACCGCCCCGTTTGCTTCTGCCAGGGGATATAGCATAGGGTCCTGCTCCCACTCATAGGTATTTCCATTAGGGTGTATACTTGGCGGCGCTACAATATAGCCTCCATCCCCTCTTATATCTATCCCTTCATATATTCCAGCGCGGTTCCTAACAGTGGATGTGTCATGGTAAAAATAGTGGTATCCACCACGGCCAGTTATTGCCAACCATGTGTTATCTGGTAACTTTCCGTGTTCTGCTTCCCACTCTCGGAGCGTCACACGGCCGTCTATCCCCTTATCCTTGTCCACATCCAGGTCAATCACCACAAGGCCACCTGAGACGGCCCCTGTGGCTATTCCTATGTTTGCCGTGGGCCACCTGTTCCACCAGCTTTCAATTTGCGCCGGCTCCTTTGAAGCATCCTTTAACCCATGCTCTGTAAGTGGCTGCTTACTCTTAGGCTTAACAGGGAATACGGCCAGTCCCAACCTGCTGTAATACAATGCGTATTCCTTCATGTTTCCATCTTTCAAGCGCCCACCCCGCTTTGTTCATCCTCCAGCCCTACCCGCTCCATAAAATACTTCCTGGGTATCTGGCCAGACCTGATTATGTACCCCTTGGCCTTAAGCTCCGCATTTAGCTGCTTAATGATTGCGTAGCTGTGGCTGATGGAATAGTTCATAATCTCGCCGACCTCTGCCGCGCTAAGATACTGTTTACTCACTCGTTTAACACTCCTTTCTCCTGTTATGTTCTGCTTCAACCGCCTTCCGCAGCTCCGCAAGCTCCTGGTCAATGATGGCCAGATCCGGGCCATACTCCGGCTTCCAGTCAATTCCTGAATGGTTCAAAATGTATAGGCGGCGTTCTACTAACTTTAAATATCTGCTAACCTCTTTATCTGTCATGCCACCATCTCCTTTTCTTGTTGCGATTTCGCAACGGTTGTGACGTTACAACTTTTTAGCCCTGGCCAGAACGGCCACCGCCTGCTCAGATTGAGCCCCCGCCGCAGATTTGCGCTGGGGTGATGTGAGGGGAATCTTCCCTCATGCTATGCCGCCCCCGGCATGTTATTCGTCTGCTAAAATTTCAGTTACATCAACGCTCAGGGCTGCCGCTATGCGGCCCACTGTGGCAGGTTTGCAGCTTCCACGGCTGTAAACCTTACACAGTGTAGGAATCGGCATTTCTGCCTTCTTGGCCAGCGTATCACGGTTGAGTTGCGCCCTGGCCATTGCGATTTCAAGCTTCCTCTTGTCTACCTTCAACCTCTCACCTCCTTTATACTTTTGTATCTATATTAACCGATACTTTTGTACTTGTCAATGTTTTTTATACTTTTGTATCTATACATACACAATTAAATATGATATTCTATAATTACATATCGAAAAAAAAGGAGAATGACATATATGTCGAATATCCAAAAAATACGAAAAGAAAGGGGATTTACTCAAGCTGAACTTGCAAAAAAAGCTGGTATTTCAGAAATATCTATAAGAAAATACGAAAGTGGTGAGAGAA